>JACCDS012450120.1_pt1 | contig 41204 bp, 20 predicted proteins | sample 7446441 | NCBI WGS metagenome assembly JACCDS01 (sample SAMN15323445, study PRJNA562643) | freshwater metagenome | isolation source: river surface water | place: USA:Blue River Watershed | collected 2017-08-17 | reverse complement strand
TCGGCGCCAAGACCTTCACTCTCGGCGGCTCGAATTCCGACGACAACTATTTCGACGGCGACATCGTCGACAGCGCCTCCGGCGCCACCAGCCTCGTGAAAACCGGCGCCGGCAGCTGGATCCTCGCCGGCACCAACACCTACACCGGCGGCACCCTCATCAGCGACGGTACCCTCTACATCGGCTACGACACCCCCGGCACCTTGCCCGGCAACGTCACCAATCACGGTACGCTCATTTTCTCCCGCTCCGACACCTACAATTACGCCGGCGTGATTTCCGGCACCGGCAGCGTCTTCCAAAAGGGCAACGGCGAACTCAGCCTCACCGGCCTCAACACCTTTACCGGCGAATTCGGCGTGCTGAAGGGCACCGTCTCCTTCTCGACCTTCGGCACCCCCGGCGTCTCCGGCCCCTTCGGCGCCGGTTCGAGCCCCATTCAGCTCGGATCCGGAGAATCCGAAGGCCAACTCAAATACACCGGCACCGGCACGAGCAGCAGCCGCGGCTTCGACCTCGCCGGCGATTACGGCAACGGCAAGATCTCCAACCACGGCACCGGCGCCCTCACTCTCTCCGGCAATCTCATCGCCAGCGGGTCCGGCGCCAAATTCTTCATCCTCGGCGGCAACAACACCGGCAACAACGTCTTCTCCGGCACCATCTCCGACAGCGGCGGCGGTTACACCGGCCTCAAGAAACAGGACGCCGGCACCTGGACCGTGTCGGGCACCAGCACCTTCACCGGCGATGTAGAGCTCGAAAACGGCACGCTGATCGCCACCAGCCTCGCCAACTCCGGCACCTCCAGCGCCCTCGGCGCCGGCACCGCCCTCCGCTTCAACGCCAGCAGCGGCAGCCCCGTCCTCAGCTACACCGGCGGCACCACCTCCTCCAACCGTTCGATCGATTTCTACAGCGATGCCACGATCCTCGCCAACGGCTCCGGCCCGCTGACCCTGACCGGCACCTTCAACATTTCCCGGAGTTCCTCCTTCACGCTCACCCTCGGCGGCACCAACACGGGCAATAACACAATCTCGTCCGTCATCCCCAACTCCGGTTACTACAACACCTACGTCGAGAAAATCGGCGCCGGCACCTGGGTCCTCTCCGGCGCCAATCTCTACAGCGGCTATACCACCGTCACCGCCGGCACCCTCGCCCTAGGCGCCAACAATATCCTCGAGGACACCAGCGGCCTCTACGTCAACGGCGGTACCTTCGCCCTCGGCAGCTTCAACGACACCGTCGGCTCCGTCTACGGCAACGGCGGCAACATCACCGGCCCCGGCACCCTCACCTCCTCCTCGTTCACGTTCAACCACGCCGGCTCCGCCCTCGTCTCCGCCCTCCTCGCCGGCCCCTCCGCCAATTTGACCATGTCCGGCGGCGGCGTCCTCACCCTCAGCGGGGCCAATACCTTCGCCGGCAGCGTCCAGATCCAACACGGCACGATCGAGGCCAATACCCTCGCCGCCACCGGCTCCGCCAACTCCCTCGGCGCCGGCACCTCCGCCATCGAGCTCGGCAGCGGCGTCAACCCCGGCACCCTCGCCTACACCGGCTCCGGCTCGACCACCAACCGCAATATCGTCCTCTCCGGCACCACCGGCGGCGGCACCCTCGCCGCCAACGGCACCGGCAACGTCACCTTCTCCGGCACCGTCACCGCCGCCACCGGCGGCAACAAAATCCTCACCCTCGCCGGCACCCACACCGGCAACAACACGCTCTCCGGCGTCATCTCCGATCCGTCCGGCGGCCTCACCACCGCCCTCGTCAAATCCGGCGCCGGCACCTGGCAGCTCTCCGGCGCCAATACCTTCACCGGCGGCGTCACCATCAACGGCGGCATCCTCTCCTTCGCCGCCAACAACGCCCTCTTCTCCGGCGGCAATGTCGTCGTCGACGGCGCAACCTCCGCCACCTTCGGCCTCAACGGCACCTCCCAGTCGATCGGCACCCTCACCTTCGGCGGCGCCGCCGCCACGTCCTCCTCCGTCAACTCCGTCGCCCTCGGCGCCGGCACTTTGACCCTCGGCGGCAACGTCACCTACCTCGCCACCGGCAATCCGCTCACCGCCGTCATCACCGGCGGCACCCTCGCCCTCGGCGGCCACCGCACCTTCGCCGTCGGCAATTCCACCTCCACCATCTCCGAGCTCAACGTCTCCTCCGTCATCGCCGGTTCCGGGTTCGGCCTCACGAAGACCGGCGCCGGCCGCCTCTTCCTCACCGGCGCCAACACCTACGACGGCGGCACCGTCGTCAACGCCGGCGAACTCTACCTCGGCGCCGCCAACGCCCTCGCCGCCGGCAGCAACGTCACCATCAATGCCAACGTCGCCGGTTCCGCCGCCCTCATCGTCGGCGGCGGCTTCAACCAAAACATCGGTACCCTCGCGATCGGCGGCGCCGGCGGCACCGCGTCCTCGCAGAATCTCTTCCAGATCGACACCGGCAGCACCGTCACCCTCGGCGGCAACGTCGCCTACGATGCCACCGGCAATCCGCTCACCGCCGACATCTTCTCCGGCGGCACCCTCGCCCTCGGCGCCACCCGCACCTTCGACATCGCCGACTCCTCCTCCACCGCCACCGAGCTCCGCGTCTACACGACCGTCTCCGGCACCGGCTTCGGTGTGACCAAGACCGGCGCCGGCCGCCTCGCCCTCTACGGCACCAACACGTTCACCGGCCCGGTCGAGATCCGGAGCGGTTCGCTCGAAGCCTCCATCCTCGCCGCCGGCGGCACCTTCAGCTCCCTCGGCGCCGGCACCGGCGCCATCTCCCTCGGCCACCTCATCGACTCCGGCACCCTCGCCTACACCGGCAGCGGCCACACCACCGACCGCGCCCTCGTCCTCGCCGGCACCACCGGCGGCGGCACTCTCTCGGCCGACGGTACCGGCCCCGTCGTCTTCTCCGGCAGCATCTCCGCCGCCGGCGGCGGCAACAAACTCCTCACCCTCGCCGGCACCAACACCGGCAACAACACGGTCTCCGGCGTCATCTCCGACCCCTCCGGCTTCACCACCGCCGTCGCCAAAACCGGCACCGGCACCTGGGTCGTCTCCGGCACCAACACCTACTCCGGCGGCACCACCGTCAGCGGCGGCACCCTCATCGCCTCCACCGCCAACGGCCTCGGCACCGGCAGCATCACCCTCGACGGCGGCAGCCTCCGCGTCGCCAACGGCATCTCCCTCCCCAACTCCCTCGCCTTCGGCAGCGGCGGCGGCACCATCGGCGGCAACGCCACCATCGCCGGCCCCGTGCCCGTCGGCCCCAACGTCGTTCTCTCCCCCGGCGATTCCCCCGGCACTCTCACCTTTAACGGCGCCCTCAACTGGGCCGGGGGCGGCAGCTACACCGTCGATCTCCTGAGCGCCACCGGTGCCACCCCCGGCACCACCCACGACACCCTCGTCGTCACCGGCGCCGGCAGCTTCGCCGTCAGCGCCACCTCCGGCTCGCCGTTCACGCTGAACCTCATCTCCCTCTCCAGCGCCCTCGTCGCCGGCAACATTCCCGATTTCACCAGCTCCGGCACCTACGCCTGGCAGATCGCCTCGTCGGTCAACCCGATCACCGGCTTCAACGCCAACGCCTTCGCCTTCAACACCTCCGGCTTCACCAATTCCACCGGCCTCGGCACTTTCTACGTCAGCCTCGGCGGCAGCGGCGGCAACACCGCCATTCTCCTCAACTTCACGCCGATCCCCGAGCCCTCCACCTGGGCCCTCCTCCTCGCCGGCGCCGCCTTGGTCGGCCTGCTGGAATACCGCCGGCGGCGGTAAGGCGACGCGGGGGCTGAAAGCTTTAAGCTGTAAGCCAAAAGCTCCAAGCCCCGGAAATCCCCTCGAGCCTATAGCTTAGAGCTTTAAGCTTACAGCTTTCCGCTTTCCGCTCCCTCACATCAGCCCCCGCACTTCCTCCAGCGCCTGCTTCGTGCGCTTCACGCCGTCGAGTTCGCCGTGCTTCGCGCCTTCGTATTCGATTCCCACATACCCGGAATACCCGGCGCCGGTCACGATCCGCATCAGCCGCTCGTAATCCAGCGTCATCTCCGTCTTCTCCCGGCGGTCCTCGGTGTAGAAACGGCCCGCGCCCGTGTCCCAATCCCACGACTTCGCGCTCACCGCTTCCTTCACCCAGGGCATGAACTCGCGCAGGCCCTGGTACGGATTGTACATTTCGCCCGTCGCCCGGTTCGTGTAGAAATTGCCGAAGTCGGGCAGGATTCCCACGCGCTTGTGGTTCGCCAACTTCATCACCTGCGTCAGCCACTTGCCGTTGGAAGAAAGCCCGCCGTGGTTCTCCACCACGACCGATAGCCCGCGCTTGTCGCCCTCGACGCAGAGCCGGTGCAATCCGTCCGCCGCCAGCTTCGCCTGCTCGTCCGCCGGCAACTTCGCGTCGCTCGCCGCATTCACCCGGATGCTGTGGCAGCCAAGGAACGCCGCCGCCTCGAGCCACTTCACATGGTTCTCGATCGTCTTCGCCCGCGCCGCTTCCTGCGGCGCCCCCAGCGAACCTTCGCCGTCGACCATAATCAGCAGGCTCTTCACGCCTTCCCCCGCCGCCCGCTTTTTCATTTCCCCGAGGTAGGCCTCGTCCTTCGCCTTGTCCTTGAACATCTGGTTCACGTACTCGAGGCCGTCGATCCCCACGGACCGCGCGATCTTCGCGAACTCCAGGTTGTCCAGCGGCTCCGCGCCCGGCCGTTTCAGGAAACGCTTGTTCAGCGACCACTGCGCCAGGCTGATCTTGAACTTTTCCTTTTTCTCGGATGCCGCCGCGCGCCCCGCCGGGGCGACGGCCACCGCCGCCCCGAGCAGGGCCGCGGATTGCAGAAACGAACGACGGGAAACCAGAGGGGACGAAGTATTCATGATAAAGGGGAAGACCTTTGCGGAGCGCCGCCGAATCTTCAACGGTCGCCCCTTGAACCAAAGAAATAAGCGGCGGCGAATTCGTTTCCGCCGCCGCCATCAAACTCTCAACTCTCAGCTCTCAACTCGGCACCGCCGCCGGCGCTCACGCCACGATCGCGTTCGGATCCCAGCCGCGGCGGTACGTCGGATACAGCAATTTGTCCGCTTCCGGATTGCTGGTCTTCATCGCCACCGGATCCCACGTGAACTTGCCGCCGACCAAAATCGCCATCGTGCCGAGACAAACCATCTCGGTGAACGGCACCGAATATTCGAAGTTGGAACCGGCCGCGAGCGGGTTGTTGGCGCGGATCGCCTTGATCCACTCGATGTGCGGATTGCCGATCGGATCGGGCCGCGGGATCGTCTTCGGCGGCATCTTCCCGCCGTCGACGAGTTCCCTGTGGAAAGACTCCGGGATGAAGCGCGGGCTGTTGCAGTAGTCGTTGCCGTCGTAAACCGTCCCCTTGCTGCCGATCAACAGCTGGCCGCCGTGCGCCAACTGCCGCGTTTCCTCCATCTGCTTCGGCTTCGCCGGCTTCTCGCCGCCTTCGGACCACGTCACCTTCACCGGCGGCAATTTCTTGCCGTTCACGGTGCGCTCCGGGAACTGGTACTCGACGATCGCCGACTTCGGGAACGCGATCTTGCTCGGCTGCACGATCTTCTTGAGCTCCACGCTCGTCGGCGCGCCCAGCTCCAGATTCCAATACGCCGCATCCATCAGATGGCAGGCCATGTCGCCCAACGCGCCGCAGCCGTAGTCGATGTAGCCGCGCCACTTGAACGGATGGATGTCCGGGCTGTAGGGCCGCTCCGGCGCGCGCCCGAGGAAGAGATCCTGCGAAAAACCTTCCGGCGGCGTGCCGCCCTTCGGCCATTCCGCCATGCCCTGCGGCCACACCACGCGCTCGCGGCCGTCCGGCCCCTTCGCCGCGGAACGGTTCGTCCAGATCTGCGCCTCGCGCACCTCGCCGAGCAGGCCGCCCTGGAACCACTCGCGCACCAGGCGGATGCCTTCCATCGAATGCCCCTGGTTGCCCATCTGCGTGCACACGCCGTTCAGCCGCGCCAGGCGCAGCAACTCGCGCGCCTCGCCCACCGTCTGCGTCAACGGCTTCTGGATATAGACGTGCTTGCCCAGCATGATCGCCATGTACGCCGGCAGGAAATGCATGTGGTCCGGCGTCGCCACGCCGACCGCGTCGATCTCATTGTCCATCTCGACCAGCATCTTCCGGAAATCGGTGTAGCGTTTCGCCTTCGGGAAAGTCTCGAAGAGCTTCTTCACGTTCGGCCGCGTCCAATCGACGTCGCACAACGCCACCACCTCTTCGTCCTTCACTCCCATGATGTCGCTGAAGCCCTTGCCGCCGCAGCCGATCTGCGCGACGCGTATCTTGGCCCCCGGCGCGATCGGCCGGGGCTTGCGGGGCTGCTTGGCCAGCGAGGCGCAGGCGGAAAATCCCAGCATGGCGGCGGCCATGGCCGAGAACGTGATGAAATCGCGACGAGTCAGGTTGGTTTGAGACATGAGGTAAGAGGTCGGAGGGGTTGCTGCGCGGGGCCGGACGCAACGGACGCCCCGAGGATGCGCAGTGTTTTCGAACCGACGCGCGCAAGTCAACGCCCGGCCCTGCGCGAATCTTGCCCGAGGCAATGTTTCCCTTGTCGGACGCTCCGCCCCCCAGCTCCGCGTCCTTCAACTTTCACCCTTCAATTTTCAACTCCTACTCCTGCGCCCCCACCGTCGCCAACATCGGCGCATTTTCCCCGGATCCCGTGCGCACAAAACCCGCCAACCGCATCCCGCGCTGCACCTCCGGCGCCCGCATGAAGGTCCGCCACACCAGCCCCGTGCGCAGATTTTCCGCCATCACGAAGGTGATGCCCACGTTGATCCCGATCACATCCGGCGCCACCCAGCCCGTGTGCGGATTGAAAGCATCCGCGAAACCGTAACGCCCCCACAGCGCCGGCCCGCCGACCTCCCGCATCCGCCGCAACGCCGTCAGGCATTCCCGCGGCGCAAACGGCAACGACCCGCCCGGCGCGCACGGCACCAGCGTGCCGTCGCTCAAATCCTCGTCCGGCCCCGGCGTGCCCCACGCCACATAGCCCCGCACGCTGTCCGACGCCGTCAGCCCCCACAGGTCCTGCGACCACATCGGATACCGCCCACTCTGCGCCGCCGACCAATCCCGTTGCGCCAACGTCGCCGCGACCGAGTTTTGCCAATAGTCGATTTTCCCGTCGCGCCGCCCGCGGAAATCGAACCACGCGTGCGCATACTGGTGCGTGAACAGCGACCCGCACTGGATGAACGTCCGCCCGTCCGCCGTCACCACCGGTTCCCGCCGCCACGCCCGCCAGGCGTCCGGCGCCAGCGGCGCCCGCTCCGCCCCGAGCCCGAGCAAATACAGTCCCATCAACTCCGAGTAATTGTCCCAACGGCTCGCGATAAACCCCGTCTCCGGCCGCCACCCGTGTGTCACGGTGCTCCCGCCGTTGCGCGCCCACTCCCAGTCGATACGCCCGTAGATCCGGTCGACCAGCGCCCGCGTCTCCGCATCGCGCAGGTACTCGCGGGCCAACACCGCCCCTTTCAGCAGCAGCGCCGTGTCGATCGTCGACGCCTCGCTCTGCCAGACCCGCCGCCCGTCCCGCGCATCGACAAAATGATACAGCCACCCGCGCTCGTGCGGGAAACGCTCCGCCACGAACCGCAGTGTCCGGTGCACCCGCCGCTTCGCCTCCCCCGGCGGCAACCAGCCCCGCGCATCCGCGACGCACCACGCCGTCAGCGCAAAACCCGCCGCGGCAATGCTCGCCGGCGCCTGCGTCGGCGCCCCGTTCGCCGGCGCCCGGTCCCGCGTCAGCCCCGTCTCCGGATCCGTGTGCTCGAGGAAAAACCGGAGTCCGCGCTGCTGCAGGTCGTCGAGCCAGATGCTCTCCGCCGCCGTCGGCACGTACGGCCGTTCCGCCGCCGCGGCCACCGGCCGGAGCGTCGCCCCGCCGAGGAAAACCCCGAGCAGCATCGCCGCCCGCCACGCCCGCGAGAGACGCAAAAGCCCCCGTGGCCGCGACCGGCCCGCGTTTGGCAAACCCCGGGGTGTTGGGTTGTGAAGTGTCCGCTGCATGCGACCCACCTGTTTCCGGAATGATCGTCACCGGATTCGCGCGCGAGAACGTTTTCCGTTTTCCGCCAAAAACTTTCCCGCTGCTCAACGCCCCCCTCCGGCTTTCAACTTTCAACCTTCACCTTTCAACTGTCCCACAATCACAACCGGCTCACCCGTTGACGTCGTAAACTTCAATCAGCACGACGCCGCTGCCGCCGTCCGCGCCGCTCACCTGGATCGTCCAAGCCCCCGGCGGGATCGTCGCCAGCAGCGCCGCATCGGCCCGCCCCGCGCGCAGCGCAAACGCCCCCACCTGCGCCGCCGCCGCCGTCAACGCCGCCGGCGCCGCCGCCGTTTCCCAACCGTTGTTCGCCGCGAACGGCACCGTTCCCGCCAACAACACCAGCGCCGGCCGCGCCAAGGTGCCGCCGACCCCGAACTCCGCCAATCCCGGCCCCACCGCCCGCACCAACACCGTGCGCGCGTTGTCGCCGCCGATCACCAGTCCCGGTATCGCCAGCCCCGCCCCCGGCGCCACCCGCGCGCGCGTCGAGAGATTTTTGAGCCGCGCACCACCGCCGTTTTCCAATTCATACGCCTCCACCAACGCCACACCCGTGCCGCCGTCCGCCGACGTCACCGGCGCCGTGTACGCCCCGGGCTCCAGCGTCGCCACCAGCGCGCAGTCGCCGCCGCCGCGCGGCAACGCAAACGCCCCCGCCCCGGCCATCGTCGCCGTCAACGCCGTCGTTTCCGCCGTCGTCCCGAGATCCCAACCGCGGTTCGCCGCCACCACGCTCCCGTCCGCCCGCCGCAACGTCAGCTCCGGCCGCGCCAGCGCTCCCGTCACCCCGAAGCCCGCCAACCCCGGCCCCACCGCCCGCACGAGCACACGTTTCGGCTGCGTACCCGCCACAAAAAATCCGGGAATCAACGTCGCGTCGCCCGTGCCCGCATTTGCCCGCGTCGATAGATTCACCAAGCGCGAGGCCGCCGTCGTCACGCGCACCGTCGGCGCCGGCGCCCCCGCGCGCAGGGAAAAACGCTGTTCGTGCTTCTGGCCGCCGTGCTCGACGGTCACGACGTAGTCGCCGTGGAAGCCGCGCCCTTTCCAGGTGCCTTGCGCATCGGCCGCACCGCTCGCCCGTGTGCGCCATTGCCCCAACACGAGATCCTTGTACGCGCGCGCCGCCGGTTTCTCCGACCAATCCGCCCGGTACATCGCCGCCCGCGCAATCCAATGCGCCCGTTCCCAGAAACCCCAGAACTGCACGCCCACGACGCTGCGGTGGCTGTACATCGCGATCAGGAAATCGCGCGTGTAGTCCGCCTGCAGTTCCTCGTCGTCCGTGTTCACATCGAACTCCGTGATCCGGATCGGCAACCCCAGCGCCGCATAGCGGTCCAGCACCGCGAGCACGTTCACCGGCGGATTCGGATTCGCGCTGATGTGGCCCTGCAGGCCCAGCCCGCCGAGCGGCGCACCTTGGTCTTTCAGGAATCGCGCCGTCGTTTCGAAATGCGCCACGTGGCCCGCGTCCGTCGACGCGTCGTGATTGCCATAGTCGTTGAGAAACAGCGGCGCCGTCGGATGCGCCGCGCGCGCCGCCTTGAACCAGTCCGTCTGTATGCCCGGCCCGAACAGATCCATCAGGTCCTTGTTCACGTACGGTTCGTTCAACACGTCCCACTCGTCGAGCAACACCCTCGTCGCCCCGCCCACGTCGGCGATGTGCGCCAACGCCAGGGCCGGGATCTCGTTTTGCCGCGCCGTGCCGCGCAAATTGCGGATCGCCGTAGGCAGATTGTTCCAACCCGGCCACACCATCACGTGCCCGCGCAGGTGCAGCCCGTGCTGCTTCAACCACGTCAGGCCCGCCAAGGTCTGCGCCTGCGTGAAGCCGCTGCCCCATTCGCCCGTCCACGCGCCCCACTTCAGGTCGTTCTCCGTGCTCGCGGCGTTGAACAACTCCAGGACTTTCTGCCGATAGATCCGGTTGTCCGCGTTGTCCGTCGCGATCCGCGCCATCTGCAACGCCGAGCCGAAGTGAAACGCCGCCTGCTGCTGCTCCACCCGCACACTCGCCCCCGGCACCGGCCGGCCCGCCGCATCCACCACCGCCACCGTGAAATCGCCTTTGCGCAACTGCTCGATCCGCGCCAGCGCCGCCGCGCGCCACGCCGCGTCCGCCTCCCGGCCCGCATACGTGAACCGCGTCCGCGGCAACGACGCCACCGGCACCGTCTTCCCGTAATACACGAAATCGAATCCGCCCAGCTCCACCGTCTGCCGCCGGAATCCGAAACCGAACGCCACCTCCGCCGCCCCCGCCGCGTAGTCCGCGCCGAACGTGAACGGCACCAGATACTCCCGCCACTCCCGCGTCACCGTGTAGTTGCCCTCGTGGCTCTTGTCGTAATCCGGCGACGCCTTCTGCACCACGAGCCGCGCATACGCCGCGCCTGCCTCGTCCGACGTCGCCGTCGCCCGCGCGTAAAACCGCAGCAGCGCCACGTCGCCCCGCGCCACCGCCCGCGCCACCGGCGTCTTGAACTCGATCGCCCAGGTCGGCGACGAATCGACCCGCGTCTCCACCCGCCACGCCCGCGTGAAGCCCGGCCCGGTCGTGTCGACGGCCGTCGCCGCGCCGTTGGCACTCGTGATCCGCCACCCGCTCATCGGGTCGGCCGCGATCAGCCGCTCGCCCGGCGGGTACGTGGTCTGCGCGGGTGCGGACAACCCCGCGCCAAGCCATCCGAAAATCAAAACGCGAACCGCGAAAAGCATCACGCGCATGCCGGAGACCTTGGTCCTTCGCACGCCCCCGGCAAGCACCGGCGCGCCGCGCTTTTTGGCCTCGCCGCGATTCCCCGTAATCGCGCGCCGGATTTCCGTTTGTACCCGCGGATGCGCCGTTCCCTCCGCCGTCCCGCCGCCGGGTTCTCCCTCGTGGAGATCATGATCGTCGTCGTCATCATCGGCTTGCTCGCGGCCATGGCCGTTCCCGCCCTGCAACGCGTCCGGCTCCGCGCCGTCGCGAGCCGCTACTTCAACGATGCCCGCCAGATCCGCGACGGCGCCGAACGCTACGCCATGGAAACCGGCCAATTCCCGCCCAACGGCGTCATGGGTCTCCACGCCGAACTGCGCGGCTACATCCCGGATTCGATTTTCGCCAGCACCACGACCCCGCTCGGCGGCGTCTGGGATTGGGACTTCCAGCAAAGCGGCATCACCGCCGCCATCTCCGTCTACCAACCGACTGCGTCCGACGAACTGCTCCTTCAGATCGACCGCACCATCGACGACGGCGATCTCGCCACCGGCAATTTCCGCCGCGCGAACAGCAAAGCCATCTACGTCATCCAACCCTGAGCCGCACTCAGGCCGCCGGGCGAGCTCGGCCGCGGGGCCGCCGCCGCACCCGCAGCAACGTGCTCCCTGCCGAATTTTTCGCGCTCCGTCTGTAATCGCCGCCGCGTTTTCCGTTTTCCTCCGGCGGCTCCCGTTTCTCCCCGTCTCCCTTCCTCCGTTCCCTTCATGATCCCTCGCTTCTTCCGCTTCGCGGCCGCGCTGCTCCTCGCCGGCCTCGCCCACGCCCAATCCATCACCGTCTACAGCAGCGGCAATGTCACCCGCGGCGGCTCCCGCCAACTCACCGCCTACGTCCCGCTCAGCCCCGCCACCGTCGTCTGGTCCGTCAACGGCATCCCCGGCGGCGACGCCGTCTTCGGCACCGTCTCGCCCACCGGTCACTACCAGGCTCCCGCCGCGATCCCGGAGGCCAACGCCGTCTCCGTCCGTGCCACCAGCACCGCGTATCCAAATCAGTCGCACGCCGTCACCCTCGTCATCACGCAGCCCGCCGTGAACCTGTGGAGTCTCTCCCCGTCGTCCGTGCCCGCCGGCGAATTCACGATCCGGGTCAACGGCTCCAACTTCCACGCCGGCTCCGTCGTCCACCTCGCCGGCACCCCGCTCGCCACCACCTTTCTCTCCGCCACCGGCCTGCGCGCCGTCGGCCACGCTCCCGCCGCCCTCGCCGGCAAATCCCTCGATGTCACCGTCGTCAACACCGGGCTCGGCGGCACGGTCAGCTCCGCCGTCCGCCTCGCCATCACCGCCCCGGTCGCCGTCCCCGTCACCGTCGCCGTCGCCCCCGCCTCCGTCGGCCTCAATCTCGGCGCCACCCGCACCTTCGCCGCCACCGTCGGCGGCACCGCCAACGCCGCCGTCGTCTGGAGCGTCGCCGGCGTCGTCGGCGGCAATCCCGTCGTCGGCACCATCTCCGCCGCCGGTCTCTACACCGCCCCCGCCGCCCTCCCGTCTCCCGCCACCGTCACGATCCGCGCCGCCAGCGTCGCCGATCCCGCCGTCGGCGCCAACGCCGTCGTCACCCTCAGCGTTCCGCCCGCCGGCTCCGGTCCCGCCAGCGATCTCGCCGCCGGCCGTTTCCTCGAACAAGCCGCCTACGGCCCCACTCCCGCCGCCCTGCAACGCGTGCAACAACTCGGCATCCCCGCCTGGCTCGACGAGCAATTCGCCCTGCCCGAAACCCCGATTTCCAATCCCGGCGGCATGGGCATGGCCGCCGTGCAGGCCCAGTACCTCCACCGCGTCGCCACCGCCCCCGACCAACTCCGCCAACGCGTCGCCTACGCCCTCGGCCAGATCGTCGTGATCTCCGCCAACAAGAACATCTACCCCGACGAACTCGTTCCCTACCTCCAACTCCTCAGCCGCCACGCCTTCGGCAACTACCGCACCTTCCTCGGCGAGATTTCCCGCAGTTCGCAAATGGGCAAATACCTCGACCTCGCCAACAGCAACTCCCCCACGCCCGGCAGCGCCGCCAACGAAAACTTCGCCCGCGAGCTCATGCAGCTCTTCACCATCGGGCTCTACGCGCTGAATCCCGACGGCTCCCGCCAACTCGACGCCGCCGGCCTCCCGCTCCGCGCCTACGACCAGCACACCGTCCAACAGGTCGCCCTCGCCCTCACGGGTTGGACCTTCCCCGGCCCCGCCGACAACAACTGGGAAAACTTCTCCGGCCCCCTCCAACCCCGCGAGGCCAACCACTACGCCGGCACCAAACAACTCGTCGGCCTCACGTTGCCGGCCGGCCAATCCGTCAACGCCGATCTCGACGGCGTCCTCGACTGGCTCTTCCACCACCAGAACACCGGGCCCTTCCTCGCCACGCGCCTCATCCGCGCCCTCGTCAAAAGCAATCCCACGCCCGCCTACATCGCCCGTATCTCCGCCGTCTTCGCCGCCAACGGCGCCGGCGTCCGCGGCGATCTCCGCGCCGTCGTCCGCGCCATCCTCACCGATCCCGAAGCCCGCCAGGACCAAAGCCCCGCCGACGGCGGCCGCCTCAAAGACCCGATCTTCAACGTCGTCGCTTTCGTGCGCGCCCTCGGCGGCTCCATCTCCGCGACCAACCAACAGGCGTGGACCTTCAGCCGCATGAGCCAGACGCCCTTGGCGCCCGCTTCCGTCTTCGGTTTCTATTCGCCGCTCTTCCGCGTGCCGCGCTCGTCCCTCGTCGGCCCCGAATTTCAGATCTACGGCCCGACGGAGTCCGTGCTCCGCGGCAATCTCTTCTGGCAAATCCTCTCGCATCCGGGAACCGATTTCCCCGTCGACCTCGCCCCGTTCGTCAACCTCGCCGGCGATCCCGCCGCGCTCATCGACGCCGTCGACCGCACGCTCCTCTACGGCCGCATGCCCGCCGCGATGCGCCAGTCCCTCGCCACCGCGATCGCCGCCCAAGGCGACCCCCTCGCCCGCGCCCAGACCGCCCTCTACCTCACGGCCCTCTCCGGTTTCTACGCCGTCCAATACTGATTCTCTCCGCCCGCTCCACCTGCCCGCCTTTCCCGCGTCCTCCCATGCAACACCGCTCCTTCGTTTCCCGCCGCAGCTTCCTCCAGAAAACCAGCCTGCTCGCCGCCGCCACCGGCCTCGGCCGCCTCGGCCTGCTCAACGCCCGCGCCCAATCCGCTCCCGCCGCCGGCAACGACTACAAGGCCCTCGTCTGCGTCTTCATGCTCGGCGGCAACGACGGCCACAATCTCCTCGTCCCCCTCAACGGCTCCGCCCTCGCCGCCTACCGCCAGGCCCGCGGCTCGCTCGCGCTCCCCGACGGCAGCACCCAGGTCCTCCCGGTCTCTGCCCAAAACGGCGTCCCCTACGGTCTCAACAGCGGCCTCGCCGCCCTCCATCCGCTCTGGGCCCAGGGCAAACTCGCCGCCATCGCCAACGTCGGCCTGCTCGTCAAACCGACCTCCCGGCCGCAGTACCTCGACGCCACCGTCGGCCTGCCCTCGAACCTGTTCTCCCACTCCGACCAGGTCATCGCCATGCAGGCCGGCGATCCCCACGGCTCCGGCGGCTCCGGCTGGGCCGGCCGCATCGCCGACGCCACCCGCAGCTACAACGCCACCGCCACCTTCCCGCCCGCGATCTCGTTCGCCGGCTCCGCCCTCTTCTGTTCCGGCAACATCGTCCAATCCACCAGCCTCATCCCCGGCTTCAATCTCGCCGCCGACGGCCTCGCCGCCTGGCCCGCGAGCGCCGCCGCCGCCCGCGCCCAGGCTTTGCAGGAAGTCATCGGCCTCAACTCCGGTCTCTCCCTCGTGCAAGCCGCCAACGACGTCCGCGCCGACGGCCTCGAGCTCAACGGCATGCTCACCGGCCTCGGCAACGGCAACCTCGGCACCGCCTTCCCCGGCACCGCCATCGGGCAACAGCTGCGTCAAGTCGCGCAGATCATCTCGCTGCGCGGCGCCACCGGCATGAAACGCCAGGTCTTCTTCTGCGCCCTCGGCGGTTTCGATACCCACTCGATCCAGAGCTGGACCCAAATGGATCTGCTCCGGCAACTCGCGGAAGGCATGGCCGCCTTCTACCAGGCGACCGAGGAAATGGGCGTCGCCGACCGCGTGACGACCTTCACCGCCAGCGAATTCGGCCGCAGCCTCCAACCCAGCGGCTCCGGCTCCGACCACGGCTGGGGCAACCACCACCTTATCCTCGGCGGCGCCGTGCACGGCGGCGACCTCTACGGCACCTTCCCCGATCTCAGCCTCGGCGGCCCCGACGACACCGGCAACCGCGGCGTGCTCATCCCGACAACCTCGCTGGACCAATTCGGCGCCACCTGCGCGCGCTGGTTCGGCGTCGCTCCCGCCGACCTCGCCTCCGTCTTCCCCAACCTCCCGAACTTCGCCACCCCCGACCTCGGCTTCGTCGGCTGACCGCGCGCCCCTCTCCGCTCCTGTAGCTGCCAGCGTGAGCGAGCGGCCGGGAAACGGACGCGGTCGTTCCTTCAACCTTCACCTTTCACCTTCCAACCGCCGGCCCGGCTGCTTCGCTCGCCGCGCCCCATGGAATCCGCCGCCCGTCCTCCCGCCGGTTCCCCCGCGCAATTCCAGGCCACGCGCTGGAGTCTCATCGTGCGGGCCCGCGGCGCCGGCGCACCCGCCCGCGCCGCGCTCGAGGCGCTCTGCCGGGCGTACTGGTTTCCCTTGTACGCCTTCGCCCGCCGCAACGGCGCGTCGCGGCACGACGCCGAGGATCTCGTGCAGGCTTTCTTCACCCACGTGCTCGCCGGCGATTTCATCGCGCGCGCGGAACCGGAGAAGGGCCGCTTCCGCTCCTTCCTCCTCGCCTCGCTCCGCAACTTCATTGCCAAGGAACACGCCCGCGACCACGCCCAGAAACGCGGCGGCGGCACCCGGCCCGTCGACTTCGACGAAAACGCCGCCGAAGCCCGCCTCGGCCTCGCCGCCACCCGCGCCGAGCTTTCCCCCAGCGAGCATTTCGAACGCGACTGGGCCCTCGCCCTGCTCGAACAGGCCCTCGACCGCCTCGAGGCCGAGCAACGCGCCATGGGCAAGGCCGACCTCTTCGCCCGGCTCCGCCCCTTCCTGCGCGCCGCCCCCCGGCCCGGTGAATACGAGTCCCTCGCCGCCGACCTCGGTCTCGCCAAGGGCACCCTCGCGGTCACCGTCCACCGCCTCCAGCAACGCTACCGCGAACTCGTCCGCGCGGAAATTCTCCAGACCCTCGCCCGCCCCGAAGACCTCGACGACGAGCTCCGCCATTTGCTGACCATCTTGCAGCGCTGAACCGATGCCGTCTCCCGTCCCCTCTTGCCCGACCTGTGCCGCCCCGCTCGATCCGCGCGTGCTCGGCGGACTCTGCCCGCGTTGCGTTTCGGGCTGGATGCTCGGCGACTCGCCGCCCGCCCCGCTCGCCGGCGGCGGCAGCGCCTCGGGTCTGCCGCTCAGCCGCCTCGGCGATTACGAATTGCTCGCCGAGCTCGGCCGGGGCGGCATGGGCGTCGTCTACCGCGCCCGCCAAGGCAGCCTCGACCGCATCGTCGCCCTCAAGCTCATGCACCCCGCGCTCGCCGCCGAGCCGGAACACGCCGCGCGTTTTCTCCGCGAAGCCCGGCTCGCCGCCAGCCTGCGGCACCCCGGCATCGTCGCCATCTACGATCTCGGCCGCTTAGACGGCGTCCCCTTCTTCACGATGGAACTCGTCGAAGGCTCGAGTCTCGACGCGCTCCTCGGCGACGGTCCCGTCGCCGCCGCCCGCGCCGCGGAACTCGTCATGATCGTGGCGCAAAGTGTCGCGCACGCCCACGAACGCGGGGTCGTGCACCGCGACCTCAAACCTTCGAACGTCCTGCTCGATCTCGAAGGCCGGCCCCTGCTCGCCGACTTCGGCCTCGCCAAGGATCTCTCCGCCCGCGCCCCGCGCGGCGCCACCCAACCCGGCTTCCTCATCGGCACGCCCGCCCACATGGCCCCCGAGCAAGCCGCCGGCGATCCCAGCGGCCAGCCCGCCGTCGATATTTACGGTCTCGGCGCCCTGCTCTATCATTTGCTCACCGGTTGCGCGCCCCACTCCGGCGCCACCCTCGAAGCCGTCCTCCGCCAAATCGCCGAGGAAACTCCGCTCGCCCCGCGCACCCTCGTTGCCGACGTGCCGCCGCCCATCGAGGCCATCGTGCTGCGCTGCCTCGCGAAACACCCCGCCGACCGCTACGCCTCGGCCCGCGAGGTCGCCGCGGAATTGGAACGCTTCCTCAGCGGCCAACCCGTGCTCGCCTTCGGCCCCTCCGGCGTCGGCCAGACCTTTTTCCTCGAGGCCGCCAGCCCGCGCCTGCGCGCCTACGACCTGTTCCTCCGCGCCCAACGGCACTACGACGACCGCGGGCTCGTCGCCGACGCGATGGCCGAGGTCGAGTCCCTCCTGCAGGATGCGCTGCGCCTCGATCCGCGCCTCGCCCGCGCCCATCTGCTGCTCTGCGAAATCCATCTCGCGCACTACTTCGTCGGCTACGATCCCGACCCCGCCCGCCTGCGCGCCGCCGAGGTCGCCCTCGCCGCCGCCGAGGCCCTCGGTGCCGAGGCCACCGAACTCCTGCGCATGCGCGGCTTCTTCCTCTACTGGGGCCGCCGCGACCACGCCGCCGCCGCCCGCACCTTCGAACAGTCCGTGCGCGCCATGCCCAACAGCGCCGACGCCATCTACAACCTCGCGCTCGTCCATCGCCGCGCCGGCCGCTGGCACGAGGCCCTCGCCGGCTTCAGCCGCGCCCAGTCCCTCGACCAACGCAATCCCCGCATCGCCCGCGAAACCGGCTACACGCTGGAAATGATCCGCGACTACGCCGGCGCCCTGAAAATTTTCCACGTCCAGCAACTGCTCGCCCCCGTCGATCCCGCGCTGCAAACGCTTACCGTCGCCACCGAGCTCTGCGTCCACGGCGATCTCGACCGCACCCTCGCCGCCCTCGCGGCCCTGCCGGCGGATCCCGACGGCATCGTCGCCAAATGGCGCGCGCTCTTCGAATCCTGGCGGGGCTGCGCCACCGCCGCCCTCGCCGCCTTGCCGCCGTTGCTCGCCCGCTCCGGCGTCGGGCTCGCGGAGGAACTGCTCCTCCAGGCCCGCGTCCGCCGCCACGCCGGCGACCCGGCCTGGCGCCCGCTCGCCGAACGCGCCTGCACCGAACTGCGGCCCCTCATCGTTTCCGAACACGCCGGCGCCGCCGTCCCCATGATGATGCTCGCCACTCTCGAAGCCATGCTCGGCGACTCCGCCTCCGCCCTCGCGCACGCCGACCGCGCCGTCGAACTTCGCTACTCCGGCGGCGACCACGTCCTCGGCGCCGTCCTCGCCGGCGCCCGCCTTATCCTCCGCGAACCCGGCCGCCTCGCCGTCCTTGCCCTCGCCGGCCCCGCCCACGCCGACCGCTTCTTCGCCGAACTCGCGCACCTCGTGAATCTGCCCTCCGCCCTCGATCCCGCGCTCCTGCGGCTCGACCCCGTCTTCGCCCCGCTCCGCGCCGATCCCCGTTTCGCCGCCGTGCTCGCCATCGCGCAAACTCCGATTTCCGTCCCCGCCTGAACCGCATTTCTCTCGCGGATACATCGCCGGGCCTAGCCCGACTCGCGCCTTGCGCAGCCGCCCTCGCCGCGCAACCTGCGGCGCGATGCAACTGACGAAACACTGGGCCGTGCCCCTCGACGACTACGCCATCGATCTCGCGTGGTCCCCCGACGGCTCCCTCCTCGCCGCCGCCAGCGCCGCCGGTCCCGTTTCCCTGTTTGCCGGCGCCGACGGCGCCCGCCGCCACCTGCTCCCCGGCCACGACCAAGGCACCAACTGCCTCGCCTGGGCTCCCGCCTCCGGCTCCTCGTCGCGCCCTAGCTCCGCCGGAGCGACGGCGGATCAACTCTCATCTCTCAACCCTCAACTTATCCTCGCCACCGGCGGCCAGGACGGCGCCGTGAAATTCTGGGACGCCCTCGCCGGCCAACACACCGCCACCGCCGCCCTCGGCTCCACCTGGGTCGACCACCTCGCCTGGGCTCCTCCCTCCGGCTCCTCGTCGCGCCAGAGCTCCGCCGGAGCGACGGCGGATCAACCCTCAACTCTCAACTCTCAACTCCTCTTCGCCGCCGCCGGCCGCGGGCTCTTCGCGCTCCGCCCCGACGCCTCCGTCGCCCACACTTTCAAGCCGGCCCCGAAAACCATCACCGCCCTCGCGGCCATTCCCACCGGCGGCGCCGTCGCCGTCGCTTACTTCGGCGGCGTCGTCCTCTGGGATGCCGACGACTTCGTGGCGCAAAAGGAATTCCCTTACGGCAACGGCATCCAGGGCCTCGTCTGGTCCCCCGACCACAAGTGGCTCGTCTCCGGCAACCAGGACCCGAGCGTGCACCTTTGGATTCCGGAACAGGACATCGAGCTCCACATGAGCGGCTACGAAACCAAGGTGAAGTTCCTCTCCTTCGATTGCAGCTCGCGCTGGCTCGCCACCAGTGGCGGCCGCGACGCCTGCATCTGGGATTGCAGCGGCGCCGGCCCCGAAGGCCGCGAACCCGCCATGCTCCCGCACGATGCCCCCGTCTGCGCCGTGCAATTTCAGCATTCGCACGGTCTGCTCGCGACCGGCGCGCAGGACGGCACCGTCCAACTCTGGAGCCCCGAACGTCGCCAACCGCTCCGCGCCACCGTCAAGATGCCCGCCGCCGCGACGAAGCTCGTCTGGTCCCCCGACGACCGCCAACTCGCGATCGGCACCGAGAAGGGCCACGTCTACGTGCTGAAGTGCGAGGCCTGATCCGGCAATTGCCCCTCCGGCAATTCGCCCTGCGCCCGCCCACCGCGGACGGCACCCGCCGTTCGCTCCCGCTTGCCATTTTCCGACGCCTGCGTTTCGCACCGTCCTTCACCTGCCGCTTTTCCACTTTATGAAAACCCTCCTCGCCTTGGTCCGCAGCACTCTCCTGCTCCTGCCCGCCCTCCTCGTCGCACAAACCTCGCCGCCGGCCCAGACCCATGCCGCCGCCATCGGCGCCGCCCCGCTGCGCGCTCCCGCCACCGCCGATTTCGCCCCCGGCGCCTTCTTCACCCTCGAAGGTTGGTTCTACCGCACCGAAGCCACGCCGTCGGGCTGGCTCATGGGCAAGGGCCTCGCCACGTCCGGCATCGATCCGTTCCTCGCCTTCGGCCTCCAGCTCGACGACACCGGCACGCGCGTCCTTTTCTCCGCCTCCACCGGTGCCGCCGGCAGCTACCGCAACATCACCGCCCCGGCCGCTCTCCCGCTCCGCACGTGGACGCATGTCGCCGCCGTGATGGACGGCACCTCGATGCGTATTCTGATTAATGGTACGGTCGTCGCCTCCGGCACCGCCAGCGGCACTCCGCCCGCCGCGCCGAACATCGCCTTCGGCGTCGGCATCGCCTTCCAGGCCAACGGCAACACCAACTACCCCGCCTTCCCCGGCTACGCCCGCCAGGTCCGTTTCTGGAATGTCGCCCGCACCGCCGCCCAGCTCGCCGCCGGCGCCTCGGACGCGCTGCCCGCCGACCGCACCGGCCTCGTCGCCGCCTGGCCGCTCGACGAATCCTCCGGCGCCGTCGCGCGCGATATCTCCGGCGCCAACCGCGCGCTCACCGCTGCCGGCGGCGCCCTCGCCTCCAGCCGGCTCGCGATCCTCGAGGCCGGCCCCTTCTACACCTCCACCGCCACGGCCATCGCCGACAACTCCGCGAGCAGCCTCAGCGACGGCCACCTCATCGATTTCGACTCCGACGGCGATCTCGACCTCGTCGCGGTCCGCGTCGCCTCGCCGCCCACCGTCCCCGAAACCCGCACCCGCCTCCGCGCCTTCCGCAACAACCGCGGCACCTTTGTCGACGTCACCGACGCCGTCCTCGGCAACGTCACCATGGTCCACCCGCGCCACGGCCACGTCGCCGACTTCAACCGCGACGGCCGGCCCGACCTGCTCGTCGTCGGCCACGGCACCGACACCCCGCCCTTCCCCGGCGAACAATCCAAACTTCTCATCCAGACCGCCGACGGCCGCCTCGCCGACGAATCCGCGACCCGCCTGCCCCAGCGCACCAGTTTCACCCACAACGTGGCCGTCGGCGACATCGACGGCGACGGCGACCCCGACATCTACATGGCCAACGTCTTCGGCGGCGATGTCGGCCCGCGTTTCTACCTCAACAACGGCTCCGGCGTCTTCACCGAAGCCGCCGATCGCCTGCCCACCGACATCGCCAACCGCGCCGCGGGCCGCACCTACACCGCCAGTCTCCTGCAAGATCTCAACGGCGACGGCCGCCCCGAGCTTGTGCTCGGCCCCGCCGACACCGGGACCAACGAGACGCTCCTCAACGACGGCACCGGCCGCTTCATCCGCGACGCCCGCTTCACCCTGCCCCCCAAGATTCTCGGCCGCACCGCCACCACGGTCGCGATCGACACCGCCGATTTCAACGGCGACGGCGCTGCCGACCTGATCTTCGGCACCACCGGTGGCACCGAGCTCCTCCCCGACGGCCGCACCATCGACGGCTACGGCACCCCGGGCCTGCAGCTGCTCCTCAATCGTGGCGACGGCACGTTCTACGACGCCACCGAAAGCGCCGGCTTCACCTGGTCCGCCAACGAACGCTGGGTCGTCTGGACCCGCCTCGCCGATTTCGACGGCGACGGCCGCACCGACATCCTCGCGATGGTCGCCACCACCGACTACTCCGGCCAGGTACACCGGCTTTTCCTGAACCGCGGCGCCGGCCGGTTCGTCGATGCCAGCGAGGCCTACGCGCCCGCCGGCCGCTTCATTGCGTTCTTCCACGCCGGCGATTTCGACCGCGACGGCCGCCCCGACATCCTCAGCGCCAGCTCCGTATCCGTTTCGGTCGCACGCAACGTTAAGCCCCTCGACCGCGCCCTCTTCCAGTCTTCGCCCGACCAACCCGGCCGCCTCGCCAACCTCAGCGTGCGCACCCAGGCCGGCACCGGCGACCAAACCCTCATCGTCGGCTTCGCCGTCAGCGGCGGCACCGGCACCAAGCCCCTGCTCATCCGCGCCGTCGGTCCCACCCTCGCCGCCTTCGGCGTCGGCGGCACCCTCGCCGATCCCGTGATCGACATCACCACGCCGAGCGGCGCCCGCCTCGCCGGCAATGACAACTGGGGCGGCACCGCCGTCCTGAAAAACGCCTTCGCCGCCGTCGGCGCCTTCGCCCTCGCCCCCGACACCAGCGCCGACGCCGCCCTCCTCTACACCGCCACCCCCGCCTCGTATACCGCCACGGTCTCGGGCTCGCCGGGCCAAAGCGCCGCGGCCCCAGGCATTGCCTTGGTCGAACTCTACGATTCCGGCACCACCAACGTGCCGCGCCTGACGAATGTCTCCGCCCGCACCCAGGTCGGCGTCGGCGCCGACGCCCTCATCGCCGGCTTCGTCGTCAGCGGCAACGTGCCGAAGAAGCTCCTCATCCGCGCCACCGGCCCGACGCTCACGAGCTTCGGCGTCGGCGGCGCCCTCGCCGACCCCATCCTCCAGGTCCGCGCCCTCGGCAACGAAAACATCCTCGCCGTCAACGACGACTGGCGCGGCACCACAGCGCTCAAGACGCAGTTCCTCTCCGTCGGCGCCTTCCGTTTCTTCGCCGACGCCTCCGCCGACGCCGCGATCGCCGTCGAACTCCCGCCCGGCGCCTACACCGCCACCGTATCCGGAAAAAACAATACAACCGGCGTGGCGTTGGTCGAAGTCTACGAACTGCCCTGAACGAAGACCCAAGTTGAAGGTTGAAAGTTGAAAGCCCGGGCCAACGGGAAGAACCCGGGGCTTTCGTGAACCGTGCGGTTGCGCCCACCGGGGCTCGTTCCTTCAACTTCCAACCTTCACCCTTCGACCGCGGCGTTTCCTCCGCTCCCATGCGTCTTCCGCTCACCCCCGGTCTGCGCTTCGCATCCGCGCTCCTTGCCGGACTCGCCTGCCTCGCCGCCGTCCCGTCCCTCCGCGCCCAAACCCCGCTGCCGCCGTTGCAGGATCGCGTCGCCGCCGTCGGCGCTTCGCCGCTCCGCGCCGAGTTCTCGCCCGGCGCTGCTTTCACTCTCGAACTCTGGGTGTTCCCGACCTCCGCCCCCGCCTTCGACTGGATAGCCGGCAAGGCCTACGGCGCGCCCGGCGTCGATCCCCACCAGAGCTTCGCCCTCCTCCTCCCGTCCACCCGCCGGCCCGAGTTCAACATCGGTGTCCGGCCCGGCGTCGGCGGTTCGGTGCGTTCACCCGACGCCATTCCGCTCCGCGCCTGGACTCACCTCGCCGGCGTTTCCGACGGCACCACCCTGCGCCTCTACGTCAACGGCACCCTCGCCGCCTCCGCGCCCTCGCCCGGGATTCCCGCCGCTCCCGCCGGCGTGCCTTTTTCCCTCGGCCGCGCGATCCTACCCGACGGCGGCACTAATTTTTTCCCCTTCCCCGGCTACGCCCGCCACGTCCGCCTCTGGTCGGTCGCCCGCTCCGCCGCCCAGATCGCGGCCGCCCTCGGCGAATCTCTTCCGGCCGACCGCACCGGGCTCGTCGCCGCCTGGCCGCTCGACGACGAGCCCGGCGTCCGCACCCTGCGCGAGCTCGCCGGCACCGGGCCTGCCCTCACCACCGGCGGCCTGTCCTCGGCCCGCACCAGCCTCGTCGCCGCCGGCCCCTTCTACGCCGACACCGTCTCGCCGCGCGACAACGCCACCTCGGCTTGGCTGCACCAGGGCGTGCTCATCGACTTCGACGGCGACGGCGACCTCGACGCCGTCTACGCCCAGATCAACTACAGCCAGGCCTCTGGCGGCACGCCCTCCCGCCTCCGCGCCTTCCGCAACACCAACGGCTCCTTCACCGACGTCACCGACTCCGTGCTCGGCACCGTCACGCTCGTCCACCCGCGCCACCAGCTCGTCGCCGACTTCAACGGCGACGGCCGCCCCGATGTGCTCTTCGCCGGCCACGGCTACGATTTCTCGCCGTTCCCCGGCGAGCAATCGCGCCTCCTCGTCTCCACGCCCGATGGCCGGCTCGTCGAGGATCCCGCGCGCCTCCCTTCCGGGGCGAAATTCACGCACAACATCGCCGTCGCCGACATCGACCGCGACGGCGACATCGACATCTACCTCTGCAACGTCGCCGCCGGCCCGCTCGGCCCCCGCCTCTACGTCAACGACGGTCGCGGCTTCTTCACCGAAAACTCCTCGCGGCTCCCCGCCGACCTGCAAACCCCGGGCCGCGAGCCCTTCATCGCCAGCCACTTTGTGGACGTCAACCGCGACGGATGGCCCGACCTCGTCCTCGGCCCGCTCGACCGCGGCCAAAACGAATTGCTCATGAACGACGGCACCGGCCGCTTCGTCCGCGACCCGCGCTTCGTCCTCCCGCCCAAGCTCCTCGGCCCCCGGGCCTACACCGTCAACATCGAGTCCGCCGACTTCAACGGCGACGGCTGGCCCGACCTCGTTCTCTCCACCGACCAGTGGTTGACCGTCCCGCCCGACGGCATCCGCACCAACGTCGCCCTCCAACTTCTCATCAATCGGGGAGACGGCTCTTTCACCGACGCCAGCGCCGGCTCCGGCATCGCGTTCACACCGCGCGACTACTGGGTCGAGTGGATGTATCCCGTGGACTTCAGCGGCGACAGCCGCCCCGATCTTGTCCTTCACGTCTCTCCTGCCGCCGGCCGCACCACGCGTCTGCTGGAAAACCTCGGCACGTCGCCCGTCACGTTCCGCGACGTCACCGAAATCTACGATCACGCCGCCAACGGCGGCGTTGTGCTTCCCGGTGACATCGACCGCGATGGCCGCATCGACTTCCTCGCGGTCACACCCGACTCCCTCACGTTCTCGCGCAACCTCAAACCCCTGGTCGCCGGTCGCCTCGCCAACCTCAGTGTCCGCACCGTCGCCGGTTCCGGCGATGCGACGTTGATCGCCGGCTTCGCCCTCGGCGGCGCGGCGTCCGCCACCGCCACCAAGCCGCTCCTCGTCCGCGCCGTCGGGCCGACCCTTGCCGCCTTCGGCGTCGGCAACACCCTCGCCGATCCCGCCCTCGCGCTCGCCCCGCTCGGCCGCGCCGCCCTCGCGACGAACGACGACTGGGGCGGCTCCGCCGCCTTGCAGAACGCGTTCGCGAGCGTCGGCGCCTTCGCCTTCGCCAACGATTCCTCCCGCGACGCCGCCCTCCTCGCCAGCCCCGCCCCCGGCACCTACACCGCGACCGTTTCCGGCGGTTCAGGCAGCGCCCTCGTCGAAGTCTACGATCTCGGCCCCGGCCGCACGCCCCGCCTCGTCAACCTCAGCGCCCGCACCGTCGCCGGCGCCGGCGCCGAGGCCCTCATCGCCGGCTTCGTCGTCGACGGCACCTTGCCCAAACGACTCCTCCTTCGCGCCGCCGGCCCCACCCTCGCCGTCTTCGGCGTCGGCAACACCCTCGCCGATCCCCAGCTCGTCCTGCGTCCTTTGAATTCGGATACCATCGTCGCCGCCAACGACGACTGGGGCGGCTCCGCCGCCCTCAAGTCTGCCTTCACCAGCGTCGGCGCCTTCGCCTTCGCCGCCGACGATTCCCGCGACGCCGCCCTCGTCGTGGAACTCCCGCCCGGCGCCTACACCGTCACCGTCACGGGCTCGCCGCGCCAAAGCAACGCGCTGGCGGGCTCGCCGAGCCAAAGCACAGCGGCGGCTGGCGTCGCCCTCGTCGAAGTCTACGAGCTACCGTGAACGAAGACCCAAGTTGAAAGTTGAAAGCCCGAGCCACCGGTGAAAACCCGGGGCAGGTCTGCACCGCGCGGCGCGGGACCGGGGGTCCGGTTCATTCTTTCAACTTTCAACCTTCACCTTTCAACCGCCGTGCGCGCCGCGCGCGGCTACGGCAGTTCGTAAATCTCGATCAGCCCCTCGCCGGTCGCCCCGCCGACTCCTCCCACCTGCACGGTGTAGCTCTTGCCCGCCGCCAACGTCACGACCGCCGCCGAGTCGCGGCTGCCCGCCCCGAAGGCAAAGGCCCCGACACTCGCGAACGTCGGCGCGAGCGCCGCGTCCCAGTTGTCGTTTTCCGCCACCTTCGTCGCGCCTTCGAACACCTCGAGCTTCGGATCCACCAGCGCCGTGCTCAACCCGAAGGCCGCCAGCGCCGGGCCCGCCGCGCGGATCAACAGGCGCTTCGTGCCGGAACCCGCGATATTGAACCCGGCGATCAGGATGTCCGCCCCGCTGCCCACCCGGTTGCGTGCCGAGACATTGACCAACCGCTGCGCGTTGCCCGGCAACGCATCGTAGGCCTCCACCAACACGACGCCGCCGGCCGCACCGTTGACCTGCACCGAGGAACCGCCGTCCAGCGGCGCGAGCAACGCCGCATCCTTCCCTCCCGCCGCCAACTGGAACGCCCCCAACTCGCGGAACGTCGTGCTCAGGCCCGCGGCCCAGTCGTCGTTCTCCGCCGTCTTGGTCCCGTCCTTGAAGAGCTGCAACCGCGGGTCCGGCATCGCGTCCGTCAAACCGAACTGCCCCAGCGTCGGGCCCACCGCCCGCACCAGCACGGGCTTGGCCCCGCCTTGGGCCGTGACGCCGACGATGATCGACTGACCCGCCTCGAGCGACGTGCGCACGGACAGATTCGCCAGCCAAGCCGACGGCAAACGCGCCAGCTCCACGGTCTCGTCCGCAAAACGGATCTGCCCGATGTTCTCGACGCGCAGTCGGCCCAGCCGGCCGCTCGTGTCGGTCACGGTGTGGCCGCCGCCGGACGGCGTGACCTGGAACAGCCGCCGCGGTCCCGGCAGCGTCAACGTATCCGTCGCGCTGCGACCTTTCACGCGCGTATTCGGCGCAAACGCATCGAGCCCCCGCGCCCGGCCTTCCGCCAGATAATGCGCCAACCCGCTCGCGTAACGCCCGCCCGCCACCGCGGCCGCGACGTCGGGGTACTGCGTGAGATAGAAGTATTCCGAGAATCCCGGCGCCCCCTGCGCCGCCGCATCGGTGCCGTTCGGCCCCGTGCCGAGCGGCGCCTCCGCCCGGAAATCGAACCACGCCAGCCGCTCGACGTAGGACCCGGTGTCCGTCGTGTAGGTCACCTGCCGCGCGAGGTAGCCCAGCCGGTTGTCCGGCAGCATGTAGTAGCCGAGGATGTTGTCGTATTGGCTCAGCCGCGGATCGTTCGCGATCTGCCGCATCGAAAGTGTGTGCTCGCGCAATTCGTTCCACATCGCCTGCACGAATTTGCCCGTGCCCGTGTTGATCAAAATCCGGTTGGCCCAGGTCTGCGGATTCGAAGTCCACGTCGTCCCGTCCGGATTCTGACTCGCGCTGCCGTAGGGATCGCCCGACAGGATATCCGGGAATCCGTCGCCGTTGATGTCGCGGTAAACCGGCTGGTGGCTGCCGCTCGCGCCCAAAAAGAAATTGTACATCGAAGTGTCGGTCTCGTCCGTGAACTGCAGGTTGCCCCGGTTGATCAGCACTTGGTAAACGCCCGCCTGCGTCCCGGCCGTCGCTTCCCACAGCATGATGCTGACGACGATGTCCGGGCGACCGTCCTGGTTCAGATCCAGGATCTCGACGTGGATGTTGTGGGATTTGTTGCGGAACTGCGTCTTGAAGGCGGCGTAGGTCGCGTCGCGGTCGAAATACGGCGGCGGCAACGTGCGCAGATTGCCCCGGCCGACGCCGTCCGCCAACTCGATGTCGGTCAGGATGAAATTCTCGTTCCTCGACCAATTGTTCAGGTTCTGGAACGCGTCCACGATCACCAGCTCCGGCTTGCCGTCGCCGTCGAGATCGCCCATCGCTCCCGCCGAACCGCTGCCGAGCAGAATGGTCCGGTTCCGCTCGTTGCGCGTGAAAAGCGGATACACGGTGAAACCGCCCGCCCGGTCGTTGAGGTAAAGCAACGGATGCCCCCAGCTGCGGCCGCCGCCGTCCGGCGGCAATCCTTCCACCGCCGCCGACGTCAGCACGGACGCGTAGTAATCCTGCTCGGTGCGGTACGCCGCGCTGATCACGTCGATGAAACCGTCGCCGTTGAAATCGCCGGTGCCGGAATTGTGGCCCTCGAGCTTCGGGCCGGCGATGGGCGACCGGGTGAAGGTGCCGTTGGCGTTCTGCAGAAAACGCTCGGACGACGTCGGCAACGCCGGGCTCTCGTTGTGTCCGAGGTAGAAGAAGTCGGTCCGGCCGTCGCGGTTCAGATCCATGATCCGCGGCGTCGAGGTGCCGGCCACGGTCGCCGTCCCCAGCAGCGTCTGGGGCGACACGACCGTCGTTCCGGTTGCGTTCGTCGAAAAGGCGAACAGGGGCGCATCGACGGTGGCGCCGCCCACGCCGAACCCGCTGTACCGCCAGCCGGTGAACAGCACTTCGGGATAACCGTCGTTCGTCAGATCGCCGCTCGCCTGGTAAAAGACCGTCGTCGGCGGCGCCGCCACCGTCGCCACATGCCGCCCCTTGAACGCCGACGCGGGAATGTTCACCGAAGCCGGCAACGGGTTCAGCGTCCGCTGCACGATCGGCGGCACCGCCGCCGCGGCCGTCGCCGCCAGCCAAACCGCGCCCAAGACCAGGCCCGTGCGACGGAAACGGGAACGCAAAGCACGATGGGGTTCGCAGGCGGTAAGTCTCATGGCCGCGGAAAATGCATACCCGCCCCGGTCCCGCAAACTTCCCGGCCACGTAGTTACCGCCCCGTCCGAACGTACCTGCCGGCCGGAAAATCCCGGGGAATTTTCGGCCCCGGACTTGAACTTGGTCCGCGCCGCGCTTCCGTCCGTCGTCTCCTCATTCAGGATACGCCCTCCCCTTTGCCGCGCTTCATGATCTCTTCCGCTTTCGCCCGCCGCTTCCGGCGGCTCGCCGCCGCCCTCCTTTGCCTGGGCGGTCTCGCCGCGGCGTCCGCCCAGGACGCCCGCCTCTCCAATCTCGCCATCCGCGCCCAGGCCGGCGGCGACACGCTCATCACCGGCTTCACCGTCGGGGCCGGCGCCAACAAAACCGTCCTCATCCGCGCCGTCGGCCCCACGCTCGCCGCCTTCGGCGTCGAGGGCACCCTGCCCGACCCGAAACTCGAGCTCTATTCCGGCGCCGCCAAGATCGCCGAAAACGACAATTGGCGCGCCGCCGATGCGCCCGCGTTCGCCGGCGTCGGCGCCTTCCCGCTCGCGGCCGGCTCCCGCGACGCCGCCCTTCTCATCGACCTCGCCCCGGGCAGCTACACGGCCCAGCTGACGAACGTCGGCGCCGGCTCGGGCGTCGCCCTCGTCGAAGTTTACGAAATCACCGGCGGCGCCAGCCGCCTCGTGAACCTCTCCACCCGCGCCCAGGTCGGCACCGGCGCCAACATCCTCATCCCCGGCATCACCATCTCCGGCACCGCCGGCACCCGCCGTCTCCTGCTCCGCGCCGTCGGTCCCACCCTCGGCGCCTTCGGCGTCTCCGGCACCCTCGCCGACCCGAAACTCGAGCTCTATTCCGGCCCCGCCAAGATCGCCGAAAACGACAACTGGGGCACGCCCGTCGGCTCCGCCTCCTCCGGCGCGCAGCTCGCCGCCGCCTTCGCCGGCGCCGGCGCTTTCGCCCTCGCCGAGGGCAGCCGCGACTCCGCCTTGCTCGCGAATCTCGCCCCCGGCAGCTACACCCTCCAGATCAGCGGCGTCGGCAACACCGTCGGCGCCGCCCTCGTCGAGGTCTACGATGTCTCCCCCGCCGCCGTGACCCCGAGCGCCGTCGCCCCCGCCATCACCGCCCAACCCGCCGCGATCTCCGTCGCCTCCGGCCAGGGCGCCGCGTTTTCGGTCGCCGCCACCGGTTCGCCCGCGCCGACCTACCAATGGCGCCGCAACGGCACCGCCCTCGCCGGCGCCACCGGCAGCATCCTCCGCCTCGCTGCCGTCGACGCCGCCTCGGCTGGCGTCTACGATGTCGTCGTCGCCAACTCCGCCGGCAGCGTCACCAGCGCCGCCGCCGCCCTGGCCGTCACCGGCCCCGCGGCCTCCGTGCGTATCCAAGCTTCGGCGACGGCCCTCGCCGTCGGCCAGAACGCCACCTTCACTTCCGCGCTCTCCGGCGTCGCCGCCACCGGCTACCAATGGCGGCTCAACGGCACGAACATCCCCGGCGCCACCGCCGCCACCTACACGCTCGCGAACGCCACGACCGCCAGCGCCGGCGCCTACAGCCTCCGCGTCAACACCGCCAACCTGCCCGTCGTGAGCCCCGCCGTCGCCGTCACCGTGCCCGGCCATCCCCCGGAGATCACTTTGGTCGGCGGCCAACTCTTCACCACGACCGGCGAAGGCGTCGACGTCGCCAGCTTCCACGCCCTCGCGCCGGACGACACGGCGAACTTCACCTACGCCCTCGTCGCCGGCGCCGGCAGCGAGGACAACGGCACTTTCCGCATCGTCGGCCACAAGCTCCGCACCGCCCTCCCGCTCGCCGGCATCTCCCGCCCCGTGCTCTCGATCCGCGTCCGCGGCACCGATGCCGCCGGCCGCACCCGCGAACAAAGCTTCTCCCTGCGCGTCGTCGACGCCCGCGGCATCCCCGCGATCTTCCGTGTTTCCACCTCGATCCCGTCCGGGCCGCCGTTCCCGGTCGTCGACGCTTCCCTCTCGCTCGACCTCGATCTGGAGGAAGTCGTCGTCCAGTGGTTCGCGCGCGTCGGCACCGCCTACGCGGTCGAGATCTCCGACGACGGCAACTCCTGGCGCCTCGCCAACGGCGGCCGCTACGTGGAACAGCGTTTCGTCACCGGCCTCGCGGTCTTCCGCGATCTCTCGGCCGATTTCTTCCTCACGCGCCAGCGGTTCTACCGCGTGCGCCAAGTCGACATCCCGATCGGTTCCGACAACCGCATCGAACCGCCTTCGGCCGACGACCGCGCGGGCCTGCCCGCCCTCGTCTTCAACGACATCACCGAAATCATCATCCCGCCCGAGTTCGAGTTGCCCGTCTCCGACCCCACCGGCCGCGTCGCCTACTACGAAGCCTTCACCCCCGGTTCGATCGGGCCCCTCGTCCGCACCACCAACCCGTCGCGCCTGAAACTCCCCATCAGCCCCAACTGGCGCCAAGGCCAGGAACTGCGGCTCTTCGTTTCCGGCTACACGTGGGGCGGCCAACTCGTCGCGGCCGGCGAACGCACCTACCGCGTGCACTTCGACGAAGCGGATTTCCCCCGCGTCCCGAATCTCTATCCCGCCTTCCTCAATCCGCGGAATCCGTTCATCGGCCTCGCGAATCTCTACGGCTCCAGCCAGGAAAATTCCCTCCGCGCCACCTACGATCGCGTCGACCGCCCCTCGGGCTCCCGCATTCTGGACCTCGTCTTCGACCGGCCCGACGGCAGTTTCCCGAACTACGGCAGTTTCCGCCTGCTGCTGCCCCGCGGTCTCGTCGCCGGCACCCAGGCCTTCAGCAGCAAGAACGCCCCCACCGCCGGCTCCTGCAGCCTGCAGGCCGGCTTTTCCGACAGCGCCACGTTCTTCGTCGGCGGCAACTGGAGCCACCTCGGCGATTTCTACTTCAACTCGGTCGGCCCGCTCGCCCTCAACGCCACGCCCGACAGCACCGTCTACGGCAACTTCGAAATCCGCCGCGTCACCGGCGATGCCCGGGTCACCGTCTGGGAAATCAAGTGCAACTACGGCGGCTCCCTCCTCGGCACGATCATCTACCTCGGCCCCCGGACCTGAGCCATCTCCGGCCGCCGGGCAGGCTCGTTTAAGGCAGCTCTGAAAAACGCGACGTTCGCCGTCGAAGTGTGGCCGCGAGCGCCGGCGAGTGGCGGCGGACTCGGGCGAAAGCCGAGGGAAGCTCCATTCGCTGGCGCTCGAAGCCAAGGGGGCGGCGTTTTTCAGCGGCTCCTTAGTGGTTCGGTCTTTCAACCTTCAACTTTCACCCTTCAACGGGCGGCGCCAACGGCGCCGCACTTGACCCTGCCGCACCGCGCCGCGACCGTCCCCGCCGGTCCATGTCCAGCGCCAGCGCCCATCCGGAAACAGTGCCGCCCGCCTCCGCGCCGTCGGTCTTTCTGAGCTACGCCTCGGAAGATCGGACCGCCGTGCGCAGGTTGCGCGACGCCCTCGCCGCCGCCGGCCTCGAGGTCTGGTACGACGAAAACGAACTCGGCGGCGGCGACGCCTGGGACCAGAAAATCCGCCGCCAGATCCGCGAGTGCGATTACTTCATGCCCGTCATCTCGGCCGCGACCGAGGCGCGCAAGGAAGGCTACTTCCGCCGCGAGTGGCGCCTCGCGACCGAGCGCACGCTCGATATGGCCGACGACGTCATGTTCCTGTTGCCGGTCGTGCTCGACGACACCGCCGATGCCGGCGCGCGCGTCCCCGAACGCTTCGTCACCGTGCAATGGCTCCGCTGCCCCGGCGGCGAACCCACGCCCGCCCTCGCCGCCCTTGCCGCCCGCCTTGTCCGCGGCGACCACGCGGCTCCGCCCCGCCGCACCTCCGCCCATCCCGTCGCACGACCCGCCGCCGTTCCCGCTGCCGTCGCGACCCCGCCGCCGCTCGGCGCCTCGCCGCCGCCGGCCGACGACCCGCACACGCCGCCGCCGATGCCGGCGTTCCCGCATCTTGCCGACGACAAGAACTTCGGCCAAGTGATGAAGTTCCTCGCCGAGGTCGTCTGGTGGATCATCACCTCCGCTTGGCTGCTGCTGAAACGCATGCCCAAGGCCGTCCGTGTTCTGGTGATCATCTCCCTCTTCCTCACCTCCCTCTCCCGTTGCAGCGGCGACAGCGAACCCCGCGCCCCGCGCCCGCCCAAACCGAAATCCGAAGCCGCCGCCAACGCCACCGACGCCGCCACCCAGCTGCGCAAATCTGCCGCCCAGTTCGAGAAAACCGCCGGCAACCCCGACACCGCCAAACTCGTCGCCGGCCTCGCCACTGTCGGCGCCGAAGTCGCCCGCGCTCTCGGGGCGGAGATCGAGGCCGACGCCGCCCACCGCTCCCTTCTCCTTGTTCCTTTCTCCGCCGGCCTGACGGATTCCGCCGCCGCCTTCGGCGACGCCGTCTTCGCCGCCGCGCAGTCCCGCCTCGCCGCCGCCCGCCCGAAAGCGATCTCCGTGGCCCCGGCGCCCGCCGCCCCGCTCGCCGACGACGCCGCCCTCGCCCTCGCGCGCGAACACCGCTCGCCCTACGTCGTCTTGGCCCGCGTCGACGGCACCGGCACCGGCCAAGTGCTCACCGTCCGCGCCTTGGCCGTGCGCTCCGGCCGCGCCGCCTGGACCGGATCCTTCCTCGTCGCCGGCACCCCGCCCGAAACCGCCGCCACCGCCGTCGCCGAAGGCATCCTCGCCCTCCTGCCGAAGCCAGCCCCCGGCAAACCCTGAAGCCCGGCAGCCCGGGCAGGTGAAAGTTGAAAGTCGGAAGTTGAAAGACCGGAGTTTTCCCCCACCCGCCTTCCGCTTTCTTCCTTCTACTTTCTTATTTCTTCCTTCCCCGCCTTTCTTCTTTTCCGCTCTCCGGATTCCGGTTTCCGAACTCCGGTCTTATCTATTCAGAAGTCCAACCCGAACATCACCCGCAGCCGCGTATAGTCCTGCGCGTTGCCGTCCGGGTTGTCGCGGCGGATCTCGTGCCGCAGCGCCGCACTGAGCGTCTCGGTCAGCTTCTTGTTCAGCTCGATCCGGTTCTCGAAACCGTCGGTGTCGCCATTTACCGGATACCAGACCCCGCGCTGCGTCAGGCCCATCCGCCACGGCAGCTTCAGCTCGATTTCCTCGAACGCCGACTGCACACCGCGCGACGTGTGCTCCTCGTTGCCCGTCGTTTTCCAAAGATCGAAGAGATTCTGCGCCACCCCCACGCGGACTTTGCGCGTCGGCAAGGTCGAGAGCTGCAAACCCACGCCGATTTCCTGCTGCAGCAGCAGGTAGTCGTTCGGGACGCCCCGCAGCCGGCTCGCCCGGTTGATTTCGAAACTCGGCCGGTACTGCGCAAACCGCGCCTTCGAGAAATCGTGCCGCCAGGAACCCGACGTCTTCAGCACATCCGTCGTCGGCACCTCGTCCGTCTCCGCATAGTCGTACCGGGCCGTCAGCTGCACTTCGTTCTTCGCCCATTTCCGGGAAAGATTCGTCTCCACCGCCAGCGTGTCGCGGTCCGTCACATCGGAAACCACCTCGCTGGCGACCGACAGCCGCCCGTTCCACGGCCCCATGAAGCTGCGCACCCGGGCCGTCAGCACGCCCGGCGAAAACCGGTCCCACAACGTCAAACGCTCCTCGTCGGCCGCATCCGCCGCCGAGCGCGGCGCCACTGCCTTCGTCCCGCCCGCGACCGCCGGGGCCGCCGGCTTCGCCGCCGGCACGACCGCGGGAATGATCACCGCATCCGCCGCCTTCACGCGCACCTCGCCGAAACGGTCCGACCGAAACACGATCTCCGTCGGCGTCCGCTGCACCACCGCGCCGTGCACCCGGTCGCCGTCCTTGAACACGAGCGTGTCGCGGCTGCCCGCCGGCTCGGCCGCCGCCGCCATCGCCGCCCACAGCCCGACCGCCACCCGCACCGCACCGCGCAATTTCCGGAAAATCATGGCGAGCTTCGACGTCCGGACTCGCGCGGTGTTTCAGGAAATCTTCCGGGACTTGGAGGTGCCATACCCAGTTCACTACCGCTCCGGCCGCGAAAAGCAGCGCGCATTTCCGCTGCGGCAATCTGCGCCGGGATTTCGATCCGGCCGCCCGCTGACCCACTTCGCGCTTGCCGCGCCTTCCTCGCGCGACGCACTCTCCGCCCGCTTGCGGAAAAAGTTCGCCAGTCTCGCCCTGCTCCTCGCCTGGGTCTGCGCCAACGGCGCGATCTGGGACGCCGCGCAGTTGCTCGTCTGGGGCAAGATGTTTTCCGACAACGCGCGCGTGATGCCCGTCGCTGCCGCCTTCCAGGCGACCTTCGATCCGGCCAAGGCCTGCGAACTCTGCGCCGGCGTCGCCGAGGCGAAGGAAACCGCCCGGCAACAGCTGCCGCAGTCGGTCGAGCGCTCCGCCGAAAAGCTGCTGCTCGCCCTGCATACGCCGGCCCCGATTTTGCTCAATCCCGTTCCGGAAACCTGGCCCGCCGCGCTTGCGAGCGCGGCCCCGGTCCGCACGGAATCGGTCCCGGTCCCGCCGCCGCGCGTCTGACGCGCCACCGCACCGCCGTGTCCGCGCCCCCGCGAACGTAGTTTCGCGCGCGCGGCTTTCCCGCCTCCGTTCGCCTTTCGCGAACCACGGATCTGCGCCCGCGTGCGCGCCGCCCCGTGTCCGATTCCCGCTGCACGTTTTCCCATGTCTTCCCGTATCCTTTTCCCGCTCTCCCTGCTCCCGCTCTGCGCGACCTTCGCCGTCTCGGCCGCCGCGCAGTCCGCCCAACCCGCCGCCCCCGCGGTCCCCGGCAAGGACGACCCCGTCCAACTCGCCGCCTTCGACGTCATCGCCGACAAGGAAAATAACTTTTCCCTGCCGCTCGACGCCGTCGCCACCTCCGGCTCGCGCCTCGGCCTCACCAGCCGCGACCTGCCTGCCAGCATCTCCGTCATCACCCAGGAGATGATGCAACTGCGCGGTCTCCGCACCGCTGTCGAGGCGGTCGAAGCCGCCGTCGGCATGACCGGCGGCACCAACTTCGGCTCCATCCCCACCTATGCCACCCGCGGTTTCGGCGGCAACAACGTCACCGTCATGCGCGACGGCATCCGCCAAAACACCGCGTCGCAAAGTTCCCGCACCGTCGATTCCTTCATCCTCGACCGCATCGAAGTCCTCAAGGGACCCGACGGCCTCATGTTCGGCGAAGGCGCGATCGGCGGCGCCGTGAACTACATTTCCAAATCCCCTTCGCCCGTCTTCCGCGGCGACGGCCTCGCCAGCATCGGCCCCTGGGGCAGCTACCGCCTCGGCCTCGGCGTCGGCGGCCCGCTGCTGAAATCGTCTCTCAACTCTCAACCCTCAACTTCCAACTCCGTCACCTACCGCGCCGACTACTCGCACAACCGCACCAACGGCTACCAAGAGCGGAACTCGCAGCGCTACGACGCCGTCGCCCTCTCCCTCGCCTGGCAGGCTTCCGAGAAATTCTCGCTCACGTGGTGGGGCACCTTCCTCGACGACTGGAACGAGAGCTACTACGGCAACCCCACGATCTACGACGGCGTCGTCAACACCCTCGTCGCCAACGCCCAGCCCGAGGTCCGTACCTTTAACTCCGCGACCGACCGCATGATCAACCCGCGCGTCGATCCCGCCGCCCGCCGCACCAACTACAACGTCTTCGACAACTACGCCACGACCGAGAACATATTCAACCGCGTCCGCGCCGACTTCCGTTTTTCCCCGGCCGTCGAATTGCGCAACGAGGCGTACGTCGCGACGCAGTTGCTCAAATGGAAGAACACCGAGAGCAACACCTGGAACCCCGTCGCCCGCAACATCACCCGCGGCGGACTCACGTTGATCTATCGCGACGACGTCCTCTACGGCAACCGCCTCGACTTCACGGTGAAAAAGCCGATCGCCGGCCACGCCAACCGGCTCCTCGTCGGCGCCGTCTTCGAGCGCAACGACCAGATCCGCGGCGGCGCCGCCGGCAACCAGATCACCGCCATCCCCGCCGTGTCGCTCTCCAATCCCAACGTCGGCTTCGCGCCCGCGTCGCGCTTCCAGAAAACGTCCCGCATCGTCGTCGAAACCCACGCCTTCCACTTCCAGGATGTCTTCGACGTCACGTCGAACTTCCGCGCCGTGGCCGGCGTGCGCTACGACCACATCGCGCTCCAGCGCGACACCCTCCTCAACAACACGACCGCGGTCCCGACGCCGTTCTCCACCTTCAAGAAAGGCTACCGCACCACCACCGGCCGCGTCGGCGGCGTCTGGATTCTCTCCAAATCCGTCAACGCCTACGCCTCGTTCTCCCGCGCCGCCGAGCCCGTCACCCAACTCGTCTCGCTCAACACCGCCCAGGCCGACACCTCCCTGCAGAAAGGCCGCCAATACGAAGCCGGCCTCAAGGGCACGTTCCTCGGCGGCAAGCTCGACACGACCTTCGCGATCTTCGATCTGCTGAAGAAGGACCTCCTCACCAGCACCCTCGATCCCGTCACCGGCCTGCGTATCAGCCAGCAGATCGGCGCCCAGAAATCCAAGGGCGCCGAATTCGCCCTCGCCGTCTCGCCCGGCGACGGCTGGCGCCTCGAGGGCAACGTCGCGTACACGAATTCCGAATACGCCGACTTCAACGAGAACCTCGGCACCGGCGTGATCTCGCGCGCCGGCCAGCGCCCGAGCAATGTTCCGCAGTGGGTCGCGAACGTCTTCGTCGCGAAACGCTTCGCCCACGGCTTCGCCCTCAGCGGCGGCCCGCGCTGGGTGAGCGACCGCTTCGGCAACACCAACAACTCCGTCGTCGCCGAGGGCTACGTGACGCTCGACGCCTCCGCCACCTACACGTGGCACAAGTGGCACTTCACCCTCCGCGGCCGCAACCTGCTCGACGAGGACTACGAGTCCGTCGCCGGCACCACGATGCGCCGCCTCGCCGATCCCCGCACCGCCGAGTTCAGCACCCGCTTCTCGTTCTGATCCGCGCCTCCGACTCCGTTCCATGTTTACCGTTTGCCTCTCCTCCGCATCCCGCTCCGCTCCCCTTCCCGGCTGCCCATGAATCCGCTCCGCCTCCTGCTCGCCGTCGCCGCCCTCGCGCTCACCGCGCGCGCCGCCGATTTCGCCCGGCCCCTGCCCACCCCCGCCGCCGCCGATTCCCAATGCGCCAACCTCGTCGCCGCGCCCGACGGCACTTTGTACCTCACTTGGTACGGTCCCGGCGGCCGGGCCGGCGAACGCGCCCTCAAACTCGCGACCCTCGCCCCCGGCCGCGCCGAGTGGTCCGCGCCCCACTCCGTCGTCAGCACCCCGCTGCTGATGGAAAACTGGGCCGACTTCGCCTCCCTCGCCGTCGGCACCGACGGCGCCCTCACCGCGCAGTGGTTCCAGAAGCCCGACGGCCCCGAGGCCCGCGGCTACGACGGCTGGTATTCACGTTCCCATGACGGCGGCCGCACCTGGCGCGCCCCCGCCCGTCTCGGCCACGAGTTCGTCGCCCTCGCCCCGCTCTCGGGCGGTCGCACCCTCGCCGTCTGGCTGGAAAGCACCCGCTTCCACGATCGCCACGCCCCGCGCCCCTCCGGCAATCCGCCATCCGCAACCCGCCATCCGCAATCGCCTGCGCCCTACGCGCCGTCGATGAAGCTGCTCGCCCGCCTGCTCGCACCCGACGGCTCCCCTCTCCGCGAGTGGACCGTCGACCCCGATGTCTGCACTTGCTGCCAAAACACCGCCGCCGTCCTCCCCGGCGACCGCGTCTTCGTCGGCTACCGCGGCCACACCGCGGAAGAAATCCGCGACAACAAATACTCCGTCTTCGATCTCGCCGCCGGCACCTGGTCCGCGCCCGCCACGCTGAAAGACGACGGCTGGAAAATCGCCGCCTGCCCCGTCAACGGCCCCGCCGCCGACAGCCGCGGCAACGCCCTCGCCGTCGCCTGGTTCACCGCCGCCGACGGCGTCGCCCGCGTCCAGGCCCGCGCGTCGTCCGACGCCGGCCGCACCTTCGGCGCCCCCGTCCAAGTCGATCTCGGCCGGCCGCTCGGCCGGATCGAAACCGTGATGCTCGCGGACGGCTCCGCCGCGATCCTCTGGCTCGAAGTTGGCGATGCGGAAAACGTCGCCGGCATCTACGCCCGTCGGCTCTGGGCCGACGGCACCTTGTCCGAGGCGCGGCTCGTCGCGACCTCGTCCCAGGCCCGCGCCAGCGGTTTCCCGCGCGCCGCCCGGCGCCCCGACGGGCGTATCGTGATGGCTTGGACACAGGCCGGCGACCCCAACCAGGTCCGCCTGCTCGACTTCGACCCCGCCCAGCTCGTGCGCCCCGGCAAACTCGCCGCCGCCCCCGCGATCATCCGCCGCGGCCCGCCGCCGATCCTCGAACTTTGCGAATCTCCCGTTACCGTGAACCGTCTCGCCTCCCAGCCATGAAAACCCGCCTCCTCGCCACCCTGCTCGTCCTCTCCGCCGCCGGCCTCTCCGTTGCCGCCGCCGCCGAAACCAAACCGGCCGCAAAAACCGACGCCGTGAAACGCCACCCGCTCCGCGGCGTGGTCACCGCCGTCGATGCCGAACGCTCCACCCTCATGGTCAAACACGAGGAAATCCCCGGCGTCATGCGCGCCATGACGATGGCCTTCAAGGTCGACGCCAAGACCCTCGCCGCCGTGAAGAAGGGCGACGCCGTCACCGGCCTCATGTCCCGCCAAGGCAAAGATTGGGTCCTGGAAAACGTGCAGCCCGCCGGGAAGTAACCCTGCGCCGCACCCGCCTCCCCGATCCGTGGCCGCGAGCGTGAGCGAGTGGCCCGGGCGCGACCGGGTGACCTGGCGGCATTTTCCATTGCAGCCCCCGGAATCCGTAGTTCAACCGCGGCTCTCCGGGTAGTTTTCGTCCCCCTGGCAACTCTCAAGTCCGGCCCGGGTTAGCCGAGTGATGGGCGAAGGTTCGCTTCGAACCTTCGTCTCCTTCATCCATGCAAACTCCGTCCCGCGGGCTGCCGCGCGCCCTCCCGTTCATTTTCCCCTTCGCCGCCGCTGCTGCCGCCGCGAGTTCGGGTTCGGTTTCCGCCGCGCCGGATCAAACCGTGGTCCACGCCGCATCCGTCTCCTGGCTTGCGATCGCGGCCGGAGCCGTCGGCGTGGCGGTCCTCCTTTACGGTTTCCACCGCGCCTCGCTGGCCGTCGCCCAACACTGGAACATCGGCCGCCGGCTCGCCGCCGGCTTCTCCGTGCTGCTCGCCGTCCTGATCGGCCTCGCCGTCGAAAGCGGCCTCAGCCTCCGCACCGCCTACCTTGATTTCGAGGAATACCGGGCCGATGCCCAAAACAGCCTGCTCGGCACCGGTCTGCAGGAAGGCGTCTCCGAACTCCGGCTGCTCGCCGCGGACCTTGCCTTGCACAGCAACCTCGAAGTCGTCGCCGCCTACGGCAGTCAGCAGACGGCGTTTGCCCGTTTGCTGGAGCAGGCCCGCGGGGATCTTCCCGCCGCCGAGTTCTCCGCCCAGCTCGAGCGCATGGGCGCCGCCGCCGCCCAGCATGCCGCCCTCTTCCGCGAGCTCGAGCAGTCCGTGAGCGCCGGCCGCGACGACCGCGCGGCCATCGAACGCCGCATGGCGGATGTCGGCGTCGCGCTGAATCGGGACTCCCACGAGCTCGAACAAGGCTTCATCGCCCGGCAACAGGCGGACGGCCCGCGCATCGACGCCGAACTTCGCCACACCGCGTCGGTCGTGCTCTGGGTTGCCGCCGCCGCCGTGATTCTCGGGGCCGGCCTCGCCTTTTCGATCACCCGCTCGATCGTCGGCCCGCTCCGCGATGTCGCCGAATCCCTCGGCGCCGGTGCCGCCCAAGCCGCCGCCGCCGCGGACCAAGTCTCGGCCTCCAGCCAATCGCTCGCCATGGGCGCCACCGAACAGGCCGCCTCCCTCGAGGAAACGTCGGCCTCCCTCGAGGAGTTGTCCTCCATGACCAAGCGCAATGCCGACAGCTCGGCGGACGCCAACCGCTCCGCCACGGCCGCGCGCGAGGCCGCCGACACCGGGGCGAACCGGATGCAGTCGATGCAGGAAGCGATGTCCGGCATCAAAGAGGCCGCCGACGACATCGCCAAAATCCTGAAGACGATCGACGAAATCGCCTTCCAGACCAACCTCCTCGCCCTCAACGCCGCCGTGGAAGCCGCGCGCGCCGGCGAGCACGGCATGGGCTTTGCCGTCGTCGCGGACGAAGTCCGGGCCCTCGCGCAGCGCTCGGCCGCCGCCGCCAAGGACACGGCCGCGCGGGTGCTGGAGTCGGCCCAGAAGAGCCGGCAAGGCGTCCTCATCAGTTCGGACGTCGCGCAGAGTTTCGCCACCATCCGGCAGCGCATCGAAGCGCTCGACGGTCTCGTCGGGGAAATCTCCACGGCCACCGCCGAACAAAGCCGCGGGGTCGGGCAATTGTCGGCCGCCGTCTCCCAAATCGATCAGGTCACCCAGAACAACGCCGCCAGCGCGGAAGAAACCGCCGCCGCCGCCGAGGAACTCAACAGCCAGGCCGCCATGCTGAAAGAGGCCGTGAGCCAGCTGCAGGCGCTCGCCGGCGGTCGGCAGGCCGCCCCCATCGCGGCCGTGCAGCGACCGCCCCTCGCGCCCGCGCGGACCGTCTCCTCC
>JACCDS011898716.1_pt1 | contig 41208 bp, 29 predicted proteins | sample 7446441 | NCBI WGS metagenome assembly JACCDS01 (sample SAMN15323445, study PRJNA562643) | freshwater metagenome | isolation source: river surface water | place: USA:Blue River Watershed | collected 2017-08-17 | reverse complement strand
ATTTTTCGTTGGGGCTAGGCGATTGCCGATTCACCAAAGAAAAGCAAATGTGGGTAAGTCTGTGGGGAAAATAAAAAAAGCCCGCTGAAAACGGGCTTTTCTCTTGACTTTTTGGCGGAGAGGGTGGCCGCCTCCGCCGGATTTTCGGGAAATTTCAGGACGTTTCAATTCATGCGGCCAATCTGATTTCTCCTGTAAAAAGCGACAGAAATTCACTTTCAATCAGTCAAATGCCATATCATTCAATCCCATATTTTATGGCTAGTAGGTTGATAAGTAGAGAAGATGCCCGTCAAAGCTAAAGAACTCGGTGCGCTCGCAGTCAGTAAGATTGTCCAATCCAAAAAGCCTGGTATGCACGCTGTTGGAGGCGTTGATGGTCTCTTACTCCAGATCACTAAGACTGGAGCGACCTCGTGGTTGTTAAGAGTCATGATTGCCGGAAAACGAAGAGGAATGGGCTTAGGGGCATATCCCTCTGTCGGTGTTGCAGCAGCCCGTGAAAAAGCCAGAGCAGCCCGCAGGCAGATAGAAGAAGGCTTAGATCCTATCGAACTACGACACACAATTCGGCGAGAGGCAGTCATTGCCCGCGCGAACACGAAAACCTTCGACCAGTGTGCAAAGGCGATGTTGGAGGCAAAAGGTCTCGGGTGGAAAAACGAAAAGCACCGTGCGCAATGGTCCTCTACTCTTTTGACCTACGCCAGCCCAATCCTTGGTCGTATGCCTGTAAGGGAAATTGAGATGGCCCATGTGCTTCGGGTTCTATCGCCGATTTGGACGGTCAAAACCGAGACGGCGAGTCGAGTTCGAGGTCGAATCGAAAAGGTATTGGACTACGCCACGGCACACAAATACCGACAGGGTCTCAACCCCGCGAGGTGGAAAGGCAACCTTGATGCTGTGCTGGATAAGCCGAGCGAGGTGGCCAAGGTAAAGCATCATGCTGCGATACCCATCGATGCTGCGCCGGAATTCATGTCCCGATTGCGCGAAGCAGTCGGTATGGGCGCCAGAGCATTAGAACTTGTAATTCTCACAGCAGCTCGATCTGGGGAAGCTCGGGGGGCGAAGTGGGAGGAATTTGATTTAGATGCAAGGACTTGGGTTATCCCAGCAGAGCGCATGAAAGCAAAAAAGGAGCATCGGATTCCGCTTTCGAGGCAGGTTCTTGAAATGCTTAAAGCGCTTCCGCGGTCCGAGAATTTAAGCTTGGTATTTCCTGCACCACGTGGCGGCCTTCTGAGCGATATGACCTTGACCTCTGTGTTACGCCGCATGAACGTAGACTGTACAGTTCATGGTTTCAGGAGCACTTTTCGCGACTGGGCCGGTGACCGCACTCACTACCCCAGAGACATGATCGAGTTTGCTCTTGCGCACACCCTGGACGACAAGACAGAAGCAGCCTACAGGCGCTCCGATGGATTAGAAAAACGCCGTTTTCTTATGCAAGATTGGGCTGACTTTATCGACAGATTGCCTCACCAGTGAGATGCCTGCAATGGCAAAAACTAACAGTTCTAAAACATATCTCTCGAAAAACCTACAAGCTGCTCGTGCCTTCGCAAAAGGGATACAGGGATCGGAAAGAAGTGTGCTCGAACGAGTGGCCGAGGCGTCCATACTTGGTGAAATAGTGCCCCCAGAGCTCCAGAAGACTGCCAACGCGATTCTTGGCGTCGCTCTTTTAGAGGGCAAGCTTCCCAAAAAAGCACTGGGCAGACCCATCGACGAAATCTACGCAGTCAAAGGTGTTGAAGCGGCATATTGCTTTTTTGAGCTCTTAGATCAGAAAGTTCATAGCCGAAATCAGATACTGATGCTGGTTGCTATCCAAGTTCACACGACTGTGCGCAACGTTGAACGCTACATTCGAGATTACGCATGGCTAATAGGCGGGTTATCCGACTCTGACTATGAGGCTAGGCGCAGATTCCGAGCATGGCGAGCAGGTTTGACCGACGAGGAATACCGAGAGGCTGTTCTACTTGAGCTGCGGTTTCATGAGGGAAGTCCACCCACAGGGCAACGCTCTTTGAATGAGAAGCTTGCCGCAGCTTCAGATCAAGTTTTGGCCATGAGGGCCAAGTTGCGCGAACTTACTGATCTTGCGTCAGGCGAACTGACAATAAAAATTGATTGAGTGCGTCAGTTTAGGCGCTCAGTCGCTGACTTTCGGGCGACTCATCGCCGCCAGCACCGCAATGACGGTGATGGACAAGGAAGATGGCACATCAACTTCTAGCGAAAATTTAGACGGTAAAATGTCATTCAACCGCAGAATCAGAATGCAAGACCGTGATTAGCTGCCATTCAGCCACTGACTATAAAGTGGCGTAATATGGTTAGAAGGTATCTACTCTTCCCTGTTTTTACTGGCTGATTTGGACTTTAGAAGTCATTCCCTACGGCCCAGTGGTCAATAAATCTGGCTACGCTGGATCAATTCGAGGACGCCGAATAGGCGTCTTTTTCTTTTCCACCTCTAAGACCACGGGGCGAACCCGTATAGGTTTATGACGTACCTCAAAACCGCCACGGAACCCAAGAGGTTAGAATACGAGCAATAAAACTGGGTAAGCTTCTATGGCCGTTTGCTGAAAATTCCTTGCCCAAAAAGCTGCTCACGAAACGATTAGTTGGGGTCAGCCGACGACCCAAAGCGGAAGTCAGAATATTTTCATAGCCGACAGTTCATAATTGGCTACCAGGCTGCGACAGTGGTGTCTATTAGCAATTTGTCATATTGCAGCGCTCGTAGAGGCCTAAAAAACCTAATACATTTCCAGCCCGTTGTGTGCGGTTAGCAAGGCCTTCACTACGAGGGAGTACTCTTTATCGGCCGCTGCCTCTTGTTTAAGTTCCTCCATGGCCGCCGTCCGTAGAACCTTGAGTTTTGTGCGATGAATAGCATTCAACACATTCAGGATGACCTTTATACGTTCGCCACGTTTCTCAAGCAAATCCGGACGATTTAGCCCGATTTCGCGAATTGAAATCTCTCCGCGCTCGCTGCCATTTCGCTGAGCCAGCATCGCACCTGTTGCGAAAATATGCTCATCCGGGTTTTCTTGGTACGGGTCAATGAAGGGCGCTTCGTTAAAGTACTTGTCTGATTTCGCGTTATTACAGCGACCACATACGAAACCCAGATTTGTCCATTCAAAGGCTAACTCGGGAAATTTTCCGGTCGCCTTGGGTTTTATATGCTCTACGTCGCCGAAATCTATATGTGTCACCTTGCTTTCGCAGTACATGCATTTTAGGTGTGATGCCGCGACTAATGCAGCTTTGTTGTCAGGGTGCTTATAGTTCCCTGCAGTAAGAGCCCCCGGGTTAGGGCATATTGGTCTTGTAAGCTTAATCATGTCGTTGGCTCAGCACGGATTCCATGGCGATAGGCAGTAACCTACCCATCCCAATACTCTCAAGTTCATTGCGGAGTTTGCGGAAATACTGGGCGTCCACGGGCATGTCAGCGAATCTTTTTGATATTTGATTTAGTTGTTCCTCAACCCATATTGGCATCGTAAATGACACGCCAAGGACTTCATCAAGGATTTCAGCCGCAGTCTTGGGACTGTGTCTTAAATCTAAATGGACCGATTGAATTTTTCCAACGGAGTTGTACCGTAACGCGTAGAGCTGTGATTCCTTCACGGAGCTGACAATCAGAGGACTGTGGGTGGAAACCACAAATCTTGCATCGGGGAATGCTTCCACGAGGTCTGGAAGAATTCTCCGCTGAAGTGTTGGGTGTAGATGGTTTTCAACCTCATCAATTAGAACCGTAAATTCTCCATGTTCTTTTGTAGAAAACATGTAAATCTGCCACGCAATATCAATCAATGTGCTGATGCCGCCGGAGCATGTTTCTAGAACAAATTCGTCTTTGCCACCGTTGCAAACAAAGACTATCTCCATGTTCCTGACTTCCAGCTCCTCAAATCCGAGACTTCTTGGAAGTAATTTTTTCAATACAGACTCAAACCCCTCGAAATGCCTGACTTGCTCAGCATCCGGTGGCATTACCGACTTTGTTCCACGCCTTACACCGTAACCATGAATAACCCAACTGATGAGGGTGTTTTTCATGTGATAACTGCTTGGTTCCCCCCCTCCCCCCATGTACCGGTTTCGCATCGAGTTATACGACTCCTGAAAAGCGGAGGCCCGGTCTTTCTTGGTTGTTGGAATATTGGAAACTGCTTGATAACGAAAAATTGAGCGATGCGATGGGATAAAAAAGCAATGGATACCCATCTGACTCACAATGGAAACATCGTAGGTAGCTCCTGGGCTGCTAGGAATAGTGAGCTGAGCCGAATGCGTATTTGAGTATTTAAGTGCACCAATTGTGGTCTCACTACTTTTATCTTCGCCCCTGAAAAGCCGGGACATCCACTTAATTATCCCTGTTCCCTTTTCCTCTTTTGGCGTGGCAAGTTGCGGAATGCCCCATCCACCTTGATGCTTAGCAAGCAAATTCAAGATAGTCGTTTTTCCACATCCATTGGCCCCAGTCAGTATTGTTAACCGGTCGTGAAAATCAATCTCAACCTTATCAAACTGTTGCCACTGAGAAATAGTTAGTGTTTTGAAGTGCATCTCATTCCTTGCAGGGGCGTGTCCGAATTTTTGTGTAAGCGGGTTTGAGATTAGCTCTGTGAGAGTCGCTCTTCGAACTGGATAGTAAAACGAGTCAGGGCAGCTTTCCAATCCGGAATAGGCATCGTCCATTTCTTGGTGATATTACCCGGCGCCAGATAGAAGAGTTTCAGGCGCGCCTCGTCGCTGGGGAAGGAGCCGCGATTCTTGGTCAGCTTGCGCAGGCTCATGTTGACCGACTCGATGGCGTTGGTCGTATAGATCACCTTGCGAATTTCGGGCGGATAGTCGAAGAAGGGAATCAGGATGTCCTGCACGCCCCGGTTGCGTAGTTCAGTGACGACCTGCAACCAGAATTTGGCTCCTTCGTTCTGCGCCAGCCAGAGGCCCAGCACCTCCTTCTCGCCTTCTACCGTGATGCCAATAGCCAGGTAGACGGCCTTGACGCGAACCGTCCCTTCACGAATCTTGACGTGGATACAGTCGAGATAGACGATCGGATAAATGGGATCCAGCGGCCGGGACTGCCAGGCCTTGACCTCATCAACCACCGCATCCGTGACTGACGAAATCAGACTGGGCGACACTTCGGTGCCGTACATTTCCTCCAGATGCGCCTGGATCTCACGCACCGTCATTCCACGCGCATAGAGCGAGAGGATCTTGTCGTCGAATCCCGCCCAGCGGGTTTGGTGCTTCGGGATCAATTGCGGCTCGAAGCTGCCGTTCCGATCGCGCGGCACTTCAATCGACAACTCGCCGAATTCGCCTTTGAGCGTCTTCTTGCTCTTCCCGTTACGGGTATCGCCGGCTTGGTTAGCGACCGGCTCGTTCTTGCCGTGACCGAGCCGACATGAATACCTCGACTATTCCTGTCGGTGACATTTAGCAATCGGGTGGGCAAAGTGCAGGTCATTCCAACCTTTACTGCCTGCCAACATGCATCAATTCGACAAACTTCCTGATGGCGCCTTTGTGCGTCAAGCGCAACTTCTAGGAAGCGTGCTTCCTTTCTCAGGCACTACCCTTTGGCGCATGGTCAAGGACGGACACTTTCCCGCCCCTACAAAGCTCGGGGCAGGCGTAACGGCTTGGCGTGTTGGAGTTGTCCGCGCATGGCTTCATGAACGCGAGAACGAAACTGCCAAGTCTCACCCGGGAAAGCCATTATGACTCATCCGAAATCGCTGACCGCGTGGGGTGACAAAGGCACTGATAGAAATTGTCAGCGCTATGGTTATGGCCAACGTCCTTGAAATAACGGTCATGTTAATAACTAGCTCACTCTCTGCTACTCAGCAGAAAAATACCGGTTGGATCGAAAAAAAATCCATAGGTCAAATGAACCACGCCCTATGTTTTGACGGCAAGACAGCTGCACAGTCGCGCCGCATTACGAGGTTACATAAAACTATTCCGGTAAACGCTTTCGAAGAGATCTTGGCTCTGTTCGACAACAAAAACCTAATAAAGAGTGGCAAAGCTGCGTCTACTCAGCGCAGGGCCACTGGGCTCCACGAACGGCTAGCGCCTGCAGGAAATACTATCTTGGTCAAAGCATGATGTCCGAAAAATTGGTTGGCCATCACGAAAATACTGAACGAGCACGTGACGCTTTGAGTTACCTCGACTCAAACTGCGATCGTGACACTTGGGTCAAATATGGAATGTGTTTGAAGCATGAGTTCGGGGATGCTGGGTTCGAGATATGGGACGCATGGAGCAGCCACTCGGAGAAGTATAGTCCCCGCGATGCTCGCTACACTTGGAAGTCAATCAAGGCTGATGGCGAGCGCACCATTGCTAGCCTATTTTACGACGCTAAGAGTCAAGGCTGGAAGGACAACCTCAAGTGTAAAAAACCGAGCAAAGCTGAAATCAAGGAGCGCATGGCTACTGCCGAAGCTCGCGCCAAGCAAGTAGCCAAAGAAGATGCTGAGGAGCACGTGAAAGCAGCGGCATTGGCTGGATCATTGTGGAATGACGCGCAGCCGTGCGAGAAGCATCCCTACCTCGACTGCAAGAGCGTCGCGGCCCATAACTTGCGTGTCGGAGACTGGAAGCAAATCAACCCCGAGACCGGTGAGATTGATGTCATTGCAAAGAACGCGCTTCTCATCCCCATACTGGATCGGGAGAGAAAGATCTGGGGCTTACAGGCTATCTTCGCCAAACCCATTGGCAAGAAGACGTACCTCAAGGGCTGCACCAAGCAAGGCAAATTTTTTCCTATTGGCCAGCTTAAACAGCACGATGGGCGCCCTTTGTTCATCTTGGCCGAGGGCTATGCCACCGGCGCCAGCTTGCACGCCGCCACCGGTCACATGGTTCTTGTATGTTTCGACGTGGGAAACGTCATGGTCGTGGCAAAGGTTCTTCGTGAGAGGCAGCCGGATGCCTGGATCGTTCTGGCAGCAGATAACGACACAGCAACTAAGGGCAATCCAGGACTGACAAATGCACACAAGGTCGCAAAAGAGGTAGGTGGTCTGGTAGCCGTTCCACCTCCCGGCGACTTCAATGATTTGCAGCTTGCCGAAGGCCGCGAGGCAGTAGCCAGCCGAATTTTCGCGGCGCTTGAAGCTAAGTCGCAGTCAGATTTTCAAATACAAGCTGAGCCAGACAAGAAACTTGAGCTGCAGCCGCAGAATGAGCCTCAATTTGGCAAACCTGTAGACCTATTTAACGTGGACCCTGTGCCGCAAATCCCGCTGGATGCTTTGCCAGATGTGATTGCCGACTATGTCAAAGATCAAGCCGAGTTAATGGGGTGTGACCACTCGATTCTCGCCATGGCGGCTTTGGCAGCGGCGGCGTCGACTTTGCATGATGACGTACAAATTCAACCAAAACGTCACGATCCCACATGGCGTGAATCGGCGCGCTTATGGTTGGCTGTAGTTGGTAGTCCGTCCTCGAAAAAATCGCCCGCAATCGGTAAGGCCATACAACCAGTAAGGATGATCGACGCGGCTCGCCGTGAGCAGTCAAAAGCTGAATTGTCAAACTGGGAAGCACAGCATGCCTCCCGCAAAAAGGGAAGCAGCAAGGAGAACATGCAATTAGAGTGCTCCGTGTCCGATCGGCCTCCAATGAAGCGTGCCATCGTGGAGGACACTACTATCGAGGCTTTGTCTGAGATTCTGAAAGATAACCCACAAGGAGTCCTTTGTGTTCGAGATGAACTCACCGGCTGGCTCGGAAGTATGGACGCCTATAAGGGCTCTAAAGCAGGTGCTAGTGCTGATCGAGCCAACTGGCTGGAGCTGTACAACGGTGGTGCTCGAAGTGTCGATCGCTTAGGTCGTGGAAGCCTATTCATTCCGAACTGGAGCTCTTGCCTGATTGGCGGGATTCAGCCGGACATGCTGCGCAGAGTAGTAGCTGGAATGGGACATGACGGATTACTTCAGCGCTTCTTACCCGTCATCGCATGTTCAATTAATTCCCGAGGCATCGACCGCGAACCGGACATGAAAGCAATTGAGCGCTATCGCGAGCTCTTTCACCAACTCGCGGCGCTCCCTCCATGTCGAGATCCCGTAAGGTTAGAAGAAGGGGCGCATATTGTTCGCGAGCGAGTGGACATGCTTGCCGATAAGATTGGTCGAGCAGTCGGTCATGTTGGCTTGGAATCATGGCTCGGCAAGTGGGGTGGCATTTATGCCAGATTATTGCTGACTTTCCATGCAATCGAATGCGCTCAACTGAGTATTCACCCTTCTTCGCGCAAGGTCACAGAGAAGACTGCAGTGATGGTCGAGCGTCTACTTTGCGGAACGTTGCTTCGTCATGCGATCAGTTTCTATGGAGAAATTATCGATGTGAACGATCGCCATTTACTTGTCAAAGAACTCGCACGGCTGGTATTGGCGAAACGCTGGAATGTAGTTCAAAAGCGTGAGCTGCAGCGCAGCTGGAAAGCAGCGACCAAAATGCAATCGTGGGAGCTGCACGATGTCATCAACCGCTTGTGCGACATGGATTGGCTCCAGCCAGACCGCGATTCCGATCCGGGTGCAGATGGGAAGCCTAGGAGCTGGATCGTGAACCCAGCGGTCCACGAAATTTTTTCTGCTCACGCGGAAGCGGAGCGCCAGCGTCGTGCCGACGTCGTGCAAACCTTGCGAGATCTGAAAACAGCACATCATGAGCCGCAGCATTGAAATGCCCAATGTATTTCGGACTTCTCGTAAACACATATATACGACTCTTACGACAAAGTCGACAGTCAATTTTTTGACAACGGTCAATCTGTCGACTTTGTCGTACGCGTGCACGGATACAGAAGAAAAACGCACCCTTAATTTTTCAATAGGTGTCGACCAATTTCCTGTGCGCGCGTACGACAAAGTCGACGACTGATCGGCTACCCGTAATGTGCCGTTTTTTGGCCTTGGACGACTGGTGGATCTTTTGCAGATAAGTCGACCCTGGCCATAGGTTCTGCTGTATCCATAGCTGGGTTAATTTTTAGAGAAAATGAAACGAAGGACATTCAGATGAAAAATTCTCGCCAACAGAAACCACAAGGTATGAGCCGTCCTCAAAAGCAGCACGATTCCGCAATGAATCATATTCGAGCACAGTATCTTTCAGCAGGAGTTACCTCGCAAGAATTGGCTGAGATTGAGTATGTATTAAGCACCGGTGACACGAGGCGCTTCGCGCTTATGATCGCGCTGATCAAGGAACGTCTCGAAGAACAGAGGAAAGTGGGACATCCAGTAGTCAAGTAGAGCCAGAGTCTGTACTTATCGTCAGACAATACTAGGCGTGTGGCTTCGTGTTCGAGGAAACCAGCTAAGAACTCACACTCCAGAATTCACTTTCAAAAAACGCGCGCGCGAGGCTACGACTTTGTTACGGTAATTCTTGTGAATCACAGTACCTCATCACGATTGCTCAGCTAGTCTTGAATGCCTTTGCTACAGAACTAATGGTCTCGCCTTGGGAAATCCAGTATCTGGCCTCCGACGCTTGACTTGGTGATAGTGACTTTTGACCGCACAGAGTTTTTCCTCTGATTTCGCCGTGATTAGCAAGGTTGAGTATCCGAAATAAGCGTGTGGTGCTCGAACGCAGCTATGGAGGCGAGAATGTCAACGGCAATCGAAATCTGACACAGTTATCCCCGGCATCGGCAATTGAATATTGATACACCGACGTGTCGTGTTATTCGTTTCAAGGTGTGCTCAGTCCGGTGCGACCTCCTTGCTGGGCGATGCGGTTTTACTAATCAAGCCGGCTCGGCGCTTGTCGCGTAGCCGGTAGCTTTCCCCCTGAAGTGCAACGACCTGCGCGTGATGCAGTAGTCGGTCGAGCATCGCTGCGGTCAGCGTCGCGTCCCCGGCGAAGGTGCGGTCCCACTGCCCGAATGGCAGGTTACTGGTGACGATCAGGCTGCCACGCTCATAGCGCTTGGCGACGATCTGGAAGAACAGGTTGGCCTGCTCCTGGTTCATCGGCAGATACCCCATCTCATCAATGATCAGCAACCGATACGGATTGACGAAGCGCTTCAACGCGTCAGCCAGCTTGTCTTGCCGGTGGGCGCTGGAGAGGATCATCAGCAAGTCAGCGGCCGTAATGAAGCGCACCTTGATGCCGGCCTGCGTGGCCGCATAGCCCAGGGCGATGGCCAAATGGGTCTTACCAGTGCCACTGGGCCCCAGCAGCACCACATTCTCGTGCCGTTCGATGAAGGCCAGACTGGCCAACTCCTTGACTTGTGCCTTGGGCACGCCAGTGCTTGCCGCGAAGTCGAAGTCTTCGAGGGTCTTGATGGCCGGGAAGCTCGCCAGTCGAGACAGCGTGGTGCGCTGTCGTGCCAGCCTGGCGGCCTGCTCCGCTTTCAACATCGCTTCGAGGAAGTCCGTGAAGCTGCTCTCATTGGCGCTGGCCTGTTGGGCCAGATGGGGCAAGGCGTCGGCCATCGTCGAGAGCTTCAGTTGCCGGCATAACTCTGCAATGCGTTCGTGCGCGAGATTCATGCCGCGACTCCCAACAAGCGGTCATAGACGGATAACAGATGCTGCAAGGCTTGCGGCCAGTGGCCAAAGCGCTCGCGCAAGACGTGCTGCGATGGTTCTGCCGGTACTGCAGGACGAACCAGCCCGGCATAAGGCGCCGGCAATGGTTGCAGCGCAGCCCGCTCCTGTACCAGTTGTACGCCAGGTTGCAGACCGGTGGTGCCGTGGATGCGCGTGTCGGCGACTTCGCGCAGCCAGCGCTGTACTTCAGCGTTGGCGGTCGTGACATCCAGTGTCAGGCCGACTTGCCGCAAGCGGGCCACCAGCGGTACATAAAAGCTGCGGCGCAGATAGCCGTTCATCCGTTCGACCTTGCCCTTGGTCTTGGCCCGGTACGGGCGGCACAACTGCGGCGCGAAGCCGTAGTGGCGGGCGAAGTCGAGAAAGCCGGGCTGGAAGCGATGCTGCTGCGGGCCATAGGCATCGCGCTCGACGACGACGGTCTTCATGTTGTCGTACAAGATCCGGCGCGGCACACCGCCGAACCAGTCGAAGCAGCGGGCATAGCAAGCCAGCAGGGTGCTCAACTGCATGTCAGCGACGAACTCGACATAGGCGGCCCGGCTGTAACCGAGCGTGGCGATAAACGCGTAGAGGGTAGCGCCCTTGCGGCGGCTGAATTCAACCCAGTCGACCTGCATCTGGTCGCCGGGCGCAGTCTCGAAACGTACCAGCGGGTCGGGCGCCGGCGCCGGCTTGAAGGTCGCGACGAACTGGCGCACGATGCGCTCGCCGCCGTCAAAACCCTGCGCGCGCAGTTCGCGCCAGAGCACGGTGGCCGGAATCCAATCCGGGGCTGCAGCGGCGATGCGCTCACGCAGGTAGGGTTCGAAGGGGTCGAGCTTCGATGGCCGGGCTGTCCGGGTGCGATAGCCCGGCGCCTGCTCAGCTTGCAGGTACTTGCGTACGGTGTTGACGGAACAGCCCAGTTCACAGGCAATGGCGCGCAGGCTCTTGCCTTGCTTGTGCAGGATCTTGATCTGCATGCAATCCTCGAATGAAACCATCGCTGCCGAAAAAAGCAGCAATTATCCCTGTGGCGAGGTGTATCAATTTTTACTTGCCGGGGTGTGTCAATTTACAAGTGCCGGTGACAAGAAGGTGCATGATCATCTTTCCCGTAGATCTAGTGAGATTGACAGCACCTGACGCCAAACGATGAACGCGAACGGCCGTGCTGGCGAGCACCTCAACTTTTGTGCGCACGTCCATGCCGTTACGGCCGCGACTTGAACAAAATGCAGAACCCTGAGTCGTGACACTATTCTCTATCCATAACTTTCGAGGAGGAAAATATGGGCATGGATTTGATTGGAGCTGGTCTGTCGTACAACTGGTCATCTTGGTATTGGTTGCGTGAGCGGTTGGACGCGTGGGGCGTCAATACGTCAGAGCTATCCAACATGAATGATGGCGACCGGATTAGCGGTGAAACCTGTCGCGCGATTGCTGAGACAATTGAATTACATTTGAAAGAGCTTGACGTTGAAGATCGCGATTGGATAGCTCCTCATATTGAAATATGGCGTCGTTGTAAAGGATGTCGACAATACTGACTAATTAAGTTGTTTAGCTAACATTCCCCTGCTTTTCGCAGCACATCGTTTAAGACGTCGAGTTTCAATGTAACCCTCGAATCTGTCCATATCGGGAGAGTAGGCCAGCGTAGCCTCGCGTTCGAGCGAGCCAGATAAGAACTCAGACTCCAGAATTCACTTTTAAAAAGCGATCGCGCGAACCACGGATTTCTTTATGTTGGTTCGAACAGATCGCGACATCTCATCACAGTCGCTCGGCTAGTCTTGAATGCCCTTGCTACAGAACTAATGGTCTCGCCTTGGGAAATCCGGGATTTCGCCTCCAACACTTGACTTGGTGATAGTGACTTTGGGCGGCCGAGAATTTTTCCTTCTGATTTCGCCCGTAATAAGCCAGATTGAGTACGCTCAATAAGTAGGTCGCGCTCAAACTCAGCTACGGTGGCGATCACGCCCATAGTCATCTTGCCAGCGGGGCTGGTGAGGTCGACACCACCTAGAGCCAGACAATGAACACGAACACCCATTCCAGCTAGCACCTCGACTGTTGTGCGTACGTCCATGGCATTACGCCCGAGACGATCTAGCTTCGTGACGACCAGCACGTCTCCGGCCTCGAGCTTATCCAGCAGCTTTCCGAAACCGGGTCGCTCGGAAGCTGCCATGCTGCCGCTGATTGTTTCTGTAACTATACGATTCGGCAGCACATGAAAGCCGGCAGCGGCAATCTCTGCGATCTGGTTACTGGTGAACTGGTCTAAAGTCGATACGCGAGCATATGCAAAAACACGTGACATATTTTGAATTGGTGTTCAGAAATGGTGTTCAAACACTACTCATGTTTAAAAACATAGCAAGCTAATTTTTGAACAGCAGATTGGGAGATGACCAAATACGGTCGTTTTAGAACAACCCCGCGCAAGCGGGGGATGGCGTTCATCCTTAACTGCCTGCCACTTCAAATGAACCAGTCGTCTCGCCCCTCGATTTCCTTCGCCTTGGCCTTGCCAACCACCGCTTTGGCGATGCGGCGCATGTGCGTGCGCATCACGGTTTTGTCGTATAGCTCCTGGTATTGGATGGCCACTACTTCGTAGTCGGTGTTCAGCAGCTCATCGCGGATCTGTCTGTCCTGCGCCGCCGTCTGCGCGTTGCCGTGCAGATGTTCGCTCATGCCGTCCAGGTACACGCACACACCATCGAACTGGTCGTTGGGTTCGTGGAAATACACGTCGGGCCGGGTGACCACACCCCCGCTCAGCTCGATAGGGCGTTCCGTCTCGAAGTTGCTAAGGCCGGCCGCATTCAGCATGGCGATAAGCTGCTGCTCGGGCGGATTGCCTGGCTTCTTGCCCTGATTGTCGTCTGGCAGCACAGCAGGGGTCACATGGCCGAGGACGAGGCGATCTCCCCAAGTTGTGATGCGCTCAAATGCCACGTGTCGGTTCAGGTGCTCGTGATAGAACGAGTTGCGGAAGTTCTGCAGGCAATCGATGCACGAGCTGTCACAGGCCGACGGGCAGTCTTCCACCAACTCCAGGGTGTGCTTAACCACAGCGGACCAATGTGCAAGTAGTTGCTCTAGCAGACCGGAGCCGCCGGGCATCGGGTCGTATAACAGCGCGTCGAACTTGTCTAATCCGGGTTTGCCCAGCACTTGCACTTGGAGGTCGGAGATCTCCATATCCAGCACGCCCGCCGCGCCTTGGCGCAGAGCCTCCATAACGCTATAGGCGGCCTCCTTGGATGCGCAATCAGGCAGCATCAGCGCATCGGCTACCACCTCGGCGTAGAAAGCGATCTTCTGAATCGGTCGCCCGCAGCGCTCGATGTGGTGCTCATTGAACGCGTCCAGTTCCTTTAGCGTGCTCATCGGGGAGCGGCTTTGGCCGCAGACCATGCACACCGGGTAGCCCATCTCGCCCGTCGAGCGGACTTGCGATGCCGCGCCCACGTTCACGAGGCGCATGTGCAGCCCGTGCTTCAGGTGCAGCGTGGCTGCGCCCCATTCGTAGGCCTTGCCGCCGGAGTGACGCCCTTGGTCTTGCCCGAAGACGGCAACCGGCAGCAGGAAGCGGTAATCCTCATCGTCAGAGATGTAGGACTGGTGCGGCGCGTCCACGTCACAAACCTGCACGCCGAAGATGCTGGACACGCCGACCGACTCAGCCTGGGTTGGCGCTGCAGCCTTGCCAAGTCCGCCCGTTTCATGAATGGCTTCGTTGGCCAGGTCGACAGCAAATACGATCGGCTCCTCAGGTACCAGGTGGAAGGTACGAGGCACGAACTTGTGCGCGTTGGCGTAGATCAGGTTGCCGGGCACGTACTCACGGACGGCCAGCGCGCTGTTGCGCCGCAGTTCCCAGTCCGAGATGTCAGAGCCGAAGCGCGGCGCGATGTGCGTGATGCTGACCGCGCCAGTGTCAAGGCCGTAGCCGGGCAGGAAGCCCTCAGCCGCCAGTACGCCATAGGTGTTGGTGTCGTCCACGCCTTCGGCCTGGTTAGCGCGACGTCGAGCCTCACCCTTGAGCTTCTTGACCAGGCGCTCACAGCGGCTCCGAAGCGCTTCCTCGTCAGGGTCGAGCGCCCCCTTAGCGCTAGCCACCTTGCGCAGGCGCTCCAGCTGGTTCAGAGCCCATTGCAGGCGTAGGAAAAGGCGGTCCACCACCCCCTGCAGTTCGTCCGCCAAACCGTCGATGGTGGCTTCCACACTGGCCTGGCTGACCACCTCGGCATCCGCCGCTGGCCAGCCCTGCTGGAAGGCCGTCATCACCGCCGATAACAGCGCGTTGCGGTGTCGCAGGATCACTGTTTGCAGCGCTGCCACCTTCATCGGTGCTGGGCGCACCATGCCCTCGGGCGTGAAGAGGTAAGCCTTGATCTGCTGCGGCAGGCAGTTGCGCACGGCCTCCTGCAGTTCGTCCAGCGCGGCTTGCGGCAAGGCTTGGTCGCGCAGCATCTTGAACACCGCCGTCAGAACGGTGGCGTGCACATGCTTGGCCACCATGATGGGGTTTCGCAGGTTGAAGCTGGGCGGCTCCACCAGGCCCTCCAGCATCTTCAAGGGCTCGTTGAAGTAGGCCCGGTCATGACTGGCAGCACGGGCGTAGGTAATGTCCAGCGCCATGCGGAACTGGCGCCCCGCGCGTCCTGCGCGCTGCCAGTAGTTGGCCGGCAGCGGCGGCACGTTGCGCATCAGCACCGCGTCCAGCGCGCCGATGTTCACGCCCATCTCCAGCGTGGGCGTACACACCAAGGTGTTTATGCGTTCGTTGTCGCCCTTGAAGGCGTTCTCGATGCGCTCGCGGTCCGGCCCGGGGATCTGCGCCGAGTGCTCCTTGGCCCGCAGCATTGCGAACTCCTGGTCCAGCAGCAGCAGGTCGTAGTCGTCGGGGTTGTCCGGCTCCAGCACCAGCTTGCCGGCGCAGCGCCAGGCCATGCAAGACAGTGTCGGGTTCGGCCGGCTGTGCAGTCGTCGGCAGTTCTGGCAGCGGTACATGCCCTGGGCCGGCCGCATCTTCAGCCGGTCCACGTCCACCTGGTACGCCCCCACGCAGCCAGGCAGCAGCTTGCCGCGCGCACCCTTCAGCTGCACCGGTGCCAGCAGCAGCAGTTCGTTGGCCACCAGCGTCCACATTTCGCCCAGAAACTCGCCGGCTTCAGCAGCTGGCACGCCCCAGGCCACCGCCGCCTGGCGGGCCACCGTGGCGTGTGTGCTGAGCCACTGCTTGATTCGGGTTTCGTCGTCCTGTCCGTCGCGCTGGAACTTCAGAGCCGAGGGCACGCCCTTCATCGACGGCAGATAGCCCCGCATGACCTCCCGCTCGCCGTCCATCCATACCTTGGAGTACACTCCGGTCACGCTGTCGAACAGCATGCGCCGCGAGCGCGCCGCGTCCAGAAGCGACGCCACGCCCTGGGCCAGTGCCTTGGGCTCGCATCCGATCCTGCCAGCCCAGCGCTTGATCTCTGGGCGCTCGCCATCCAAGCCCAGGTAGTCAACCTTCAACCGTCCCATGGGCTCCAAGCCCAGGCGTTGCCGGCCACCGATCGCGAGCTCGCGCAGGATCTGCACACGCAGGAACCACTTGCGCTCCTGGCCGTGGGCCTGGCCCGTCTCCGACTTGGGCTCTACACGCCACACCTCAGGGATCAACGCGCGCGACAGCTCGTCGTCCGCATCCAGGTGCTGGTCCAGCCACAGCGTCAGGTCGCTAACCGAGATCGGCCCCTGCTTGAGCTTCTGGTAGATCAGTTCGCGGAAGCGGTAGCGGCGCGAGCGGTCTTGCATCCAGCCGGCCTGGAAGGCCGCGTCCTGCCGGTTGTCGGCAAACACCAGCAGGCGCCGCCGCTCGGAGCGGTGGATCATGCTCTGGGCCAGCACATGCACGTCGGCTACCGTGGTGGCGCGCACCGGGCGGGCTGGTTCACGGTAGTTGCCGCTGAAACGCCGGCCGGCCGCACCGCACGACACGCAGCGCGTCAGCTTGCCCGGGTGATCCTCCTTCTGCTGCACGAAGTACAGCGGTTTGAGCGTCTTGTTACGACCGCAGCCTGCGCACTCGGCCACCTTGTCGTCGTGCACCGTGCCGCAGTAGCGGCAGGCAAATAGCGTCTCGGTGCGGACGGGTTCTTCCTCGGCATCGCTGCCCACCTGGTGGTCCAGTGATAGCGCACGCACACCGCTCAGCTTGATGTCGGCACCGCGCCAGACACGCCCCTTGCCCTCAGCCGATCCGCCACCCGGCTTTACGCCTGTGAAGTCAAAGTCTTCCAGTCCATGCTCGAAGTAGTGTTGGCCGCAGGTGGTGCAGCTCAGCAGCGGGAAGCGATGCAACTCTGTGTTCTCGGCCAGCGCATCCTCGGCCGACAGCCAAAGCTTGGCGTCTTTGCTTTGGTCGGGGAAGGTGACCACGGCGCCACTGACCCCACGCACGAAACCATGGACCACCGGGCGCAGCAGCGGGCGGCCCCCTTGGCGAGCCGCGGCGCCCAGGGCCAACCACACCAGGATTTCCTCTTGGGAAATGGCGCGGCCCAGCTTTTCGCCCAGCTCGGCCAGCAGATCATCCAGCGCCCGGGGCCGGCGTAGCGACTCGGCGATCTGAAAGACCACCTCGTTGTGGCTCATCCACTGCCCGATGGCCTCGCGCCAGGGGCCAGCCTGCAGGCGGCTGCCAGTGGCGGTGGTGAACCAAACCCGAAGCGCCTGCACATCGGCTTCAGTGGCGCCCTCGCGGTCCACCTGGGTCAGCACCTCCAGCAGGGTCTGCAGCTGGGTGGATTGATCTCCATTCAGTGGCGGGCTGGCCGTGCGCGGGCTGCCCCACACATCAGCCTCGTAGCTTTCGCCGACGAGCGCCACGTTCTTGCCATGCACTCCGAAGAAGCGGCTGGCGAACTCGCGGCCAGCGTCCAGGCCCTTCACCGGGTCGGCGATTGTTGCTGAGGTGGCGATGCAGGTGGTGCTGGCCTGGTCCTTACCGCAATAGGCACGCAGCCGGCGGATCAGGCAGGCGGTCTCGGCGCCCTGGGCCCCGGTGAAGGTGTGGGCCTCGTCAAAGACCATGAACTCCAGTCGGGCGTTGTCGAACAGCTCCAGGTCGTGCTGGCGGGTCAGCAGCAGCTCCAACTGCTTCACATTGGTCAACAGGATGCGCGGCTGCTGGCCGGGCGTGCGCATGGCCTCGCGGCTGGTCCGTTCTTCGGCCGGGTGCAGGGCCACGTCCTGCTTCTTGGCCTGCATCTCGGCGAGCTTGGCATGGTAGTCGGCTGCAGTGCTGCCGGGCGGCAGGCGCACGCCCACCACGTCAGATTCCTTCTGCGGCGTCTTGCCCACATACATGCCGAAGGTCACGCCCGTGCCGGCCAGCAGCGCGCGCATGCGCTGCAGCTGGTCTTCGGCCAGGGCGTTCATCGGGTAGACGATGACGGCGGTGATGCCCGCGGTCGCGTCCTGGTCACGCAGCTGCAGGCAGCGGCTGATGATGGGAAACAGGAATGACTCAGTTTTGCCCGAGCCCGTGCCTGTGGCCACGAGCGTGGGCTGGCCCGCATGGATGGCGCGGAAAGCCTGTTCCTGGTGGCGGTATGCTGCCGGGTAGGGCGACAGCTTGCGGATGTGGGAGTGCAGCACGCCTTCCATCACCAGCTGCTCCAGCGTCGTCCCTTGCTGAAAGGTCCGCGACAGTGAGATGTACGGCCCCTTCATCAGCGGCGTATTGCGTGTGTGCTCCAGATTGAGCAGCGTCCGCATCTGCTGGTACAGACCGGTGTCCGCGAAGGCGTATGTGCTGAGCTGGTAGCGCAGGAAGTCGCCGACCACCTGCTCGGTGTAGGTGATGGGATTGAGCATCAGAACAGATCCTCTTGCAGCTGATCAGCCTTGGCCGTCGTTGATCCCCGCGGCCCCTGACTGACATCTTGGTCTGCCGGCAGTGGAAGAATTTGAAGAATGTTCGATGCATGCGCACTCAACGTAGCGGTTGCATCAATACTGCTCTCCGAGAATCGCTGACCGAGACGAGAAGCCACAGGCTGAGCCACCGCTGCCCGCTCGTCGCGCCCCAGCCCGTAGTTGGAGAGTTGAAGTGTTTCGGGGATGAGCCAGCCTTGACCTTCGTTCTGCGCGATGAACGCGGTGATGCCCACCGCGTTTAGCTCATGGAGCGCGATCAACGAAAGGACCGGGTGGCGTAATTCCGGGTCGACGCTCTTGTCCAGTCGCCAAAACCCCTTGGCGTTGAGGCGTGCGGCGTCAGCACCAGAAAGCAACTCACAAGGTAAGTCACAGTCCGCCAAAACATGGCGAGCGTCATCAAAGTCCAGGCCACTAAGCGAGAACATGATGGCGTCGAGCATCGCTCTTAGCCGCACACGTTCATGTCTGGTTACAGCGGGGCGTGTTGCCGCGTTACCGCCGGTGAAGCCTGACGCGGAGAATGTGGGATGCAGCGTAGTCGCAAGTGTGAAGACTGCCGCCTGCAACTCTTCCGGCAAACTTCCAAAAGTCGGTAGAGGGCATTCCTCGGCGATGAAGTAGTTGATCGTCAGTCCGCCCAAGCGATTACGAAGTGCGAAGTCGAAGACGAATGAATTCAAGGCCGTTACCAGGCTTAGCGCGCCATAAAGGCCACCGCGAACAGACAGTACCGGCACCTTGTTGCCGCAGGGTCTGTCCCAAATACCTGCGGCGATCATGCTTCGCGAATTGGTAGCGGAGGCTACGTCCATGAAGCCAATCTTGAACCCACGCGCAGCCTTGGGTTCACCGGCCTTGTCAACGGCGGAGACGTACGCTTGTCTCGACATCAAGTACTGAGGCTCGAATACCTTGCTGTCAAAAGGAATCTCGCGCCAAACGGCTGATCTGCCCGTCCCACTCACCCAACCCTTCTCGCTGAAGTCGAACTGCCCAATCATCCGCCCTTCGTAGAGCGGCAGGGCCACATCCTCGATGTGGCCGACATGCAGCGCCTGGCTGCCGTCTCGCGACAGCACCAGCCCCGCTGGTCGAGCCAGGATGTTGCGGGGGCCGGCATAGGGCTGCCACGGCCCTTTCAGCCAGTGCCCGTACTCGTCGGGCTGGTATCCCTTCTCCTCCCATTTCGGCCGCGGCGGAAACAGCTTGGAGTCGTTGGTCATGTGGAACTCGGTGGCGTACTTGACACCCCAGCCGCGTTCGCTCTGGTCGCCCAGCAGCACGCCATTGGCGTAGATCTTCTGCAGCACGCGCAGGTCTTGCTCGCTGCGGATCTCCAGAATGGCCTTGGAGAAAGGCGAGAACTCACGCACCCGGTCGCGCGGGTAGGCCAGCACGTGCCGCTCAGCCTGAGCCCAGTCGTCTACGTTGCGGTGCATGAAGGCCGCGCGGATGGCCTGGGTGGTACCGGTCTTCTGGATCACCAGCGGGCAGAACTTGAATCGCGAGTCGATGTCGAAAACTTTCTCGCGGTTCTCGAAGCCGAACAGCCACTGCCATTCGCAGTGGTCCAGGAACAGCGTGCGCAGGTCAGTGGTGCCCTTGTCGGTGTAGATGCCGCTGGGCACGATCATGCCCATGCGGCCGTGCGGGCGCATCACTGCATGGCTCAGCTCCAAGAACATCTTGTAGGTGTTCATATCGGCCGAGCCCTGGTGCAGGAAGGGGTGCCCGCAGTCAGCAAAGCCCTTGTGCTTCTTGCGCTGGGAGAGCCACTTGTCGTGCAGGCGCTGTGACACGGCGAAGCTGTCACGCCCTCGGCCGCCCAGGTTAAGGTCGTGCTTCTTCTTGCCGTCCTTGTCGGAGGTGATGCGGTCACCAAATGGCTGGCCCACGCACTTCACCCAGTTGGACATGGCCTTGATGCCGGCCACGTAGCCGATCCAGTCGTGTTCCAGTTGCGGGGCGGCCTTGAAGTACTCGATCTGCTGGGCCAGTGCCTCCTGCTTGCCATAGGCGCGGTACAGCGGATCGTGGTTGGAGAAGAACTCCTTGGAGCTGGGCTTCTGGATCTCCCAGGGTGGGTTACCTAGCATCGCGTCAAAGCCCCGCTGGCTGACCGTGAACACGTCAGGGAACTCCAGTTCCCAGTGGAAAAAGCGGCGCTTGCTGGCCACCTCGGTAGCTAAGGCAAGCGCGGCCGCGTCAGGCTGGCCGAACTGCAGCGGAAGCGGAGCCAGCTCGATCTGCTCTCCAGGCCAGAACCACAGCGCACACCACAGGTCCATGCGGGCCTTTAGCGCGTGATAGTGCGGGTTGGCCAGCACCTCGTCGCGGTAGACGGCGGCGCGGCGGTCGCTGTCGTGCACGGGTAGGCGATGCAGCTTCTTGAACACCTTGAGTAGCTCGTCGTGCACCTCGCTGGCTTCCAGCCCGCCGCCCAAGGCCATCTGCCCGCTGAGCAGGCTGACCAGTTGCTCCGGCACGGCTTTGGCGCGTGCTGCAATAGCGGCAGTGAACTTGTCTCCGCGCTTTTTGCCATCGTCGGCGAGGTAGAAGTGATTGACCAGATTCTGAGGCTTGTTCTTCTGGTAGTCCTTGTCACCGCCTTCCCGGTCCCAGGCTAGGGCCGGGTAGTCGCGGTAGGTGTCGAACCAGGCGCCCACCAGGGCGTTACCCACCTTGAGCTTGTGGTCCAGGAAGCCGAAGGGCAAGTCCCGGTCCATAGTTTCCACCCACAGGGCCATGCGGCCCAGCTCTACAGCTAGGGGGTCCAAGTCCACACCGTAGATGCAGCGCTCAACGAGGTGGCGCTTGAGCTGGGCGCGCAGCGCGTCTTCAAAGCCTTCTTCGGTAGGGCGCAGCTTCAACAGCTCGTCGCTCAGAACTTCGCTGATCTGGCCGTCGGCCATGCGGGGCACGCCGCCATCGTCGGCCCGCTCAATCAGCTTGTGGTGGTACAGCGACGCCACCAGCGCATCGGTCAGGTAGCGCAGCGCACCCGCCAGGAACGAGCCCGAGCCCATGGCCGGGTCACACACCTTGAGCGCCAGGATGTCCGCCGGGCGCTTGGGTTGCCACTCCACCACCTCGGTCAGGCCGGTGCGTGGGTCCACCTCGCTGCGCACCGCCTCATAGGCCAGGGGTTGAAGGGCTCGGCGCACTGTGGGTGCGGCCAGCTGCGGGCGGGTGTAGAAGGTGCCCGCGCCCTTGCGCGTGCCGCCCCAGCGTACCAGGTAGAACTGGCCGGGAGCCACCTGGCGGGCACACAGGGTGCGGGCGGCCTTGGCCAAGGCTTCGGCGTCTTCACCTTGTGCAGCACCAGCAGCCCGGCGGCCACGCGGCTTCTTCACCAGGCCCGCGATGACGGCGGCTTTCTCAAGCCAGGCCTGGGCACGCTGCAGATGGTCTTGGCTCAGCACCATCTCGTCGGCATCCGCTGCCACGGGTTCGGTGTCTTCCTCGTCCTCGGCAGCGTCCTCGGTGTCATCGGCCTGGGTCTCGGGGTCAACCGCTTCCTCGGCTTCTGCGGCGGCTTCGTCCTCGCCCCCGCCTTCCTCATCGCCGCCACCCTTGTCTTTCTTCTTCAGGGCGTCGAAGAGCTGCTTGATCACCGCGTCGCTCATGCCCTCCAGCTGCGACAGGGTCAGTGCAGGTTCATTGCCCACGGCCAAGAAGATGACGGGATCGTTGGCCGCCGCCTGCTTCAGCTCAAAGTCCAACAGGCCTTCGTACAGGATGCCGATGTACTCAGACGACAGGGCCGAAAAGTCCACCGGCGCATCGACCAGCTTGTTGCTTCGCCCCTGGCGTACCCGCACCTTCGTGCGCGTGAGCAGGCGCAACATGCGCTGCACCTGACGGTCCGTCACGGCGTTCTGCGGGCACTCGAGTAAGGCCAGGGCGCGGTCGATGCCGTCATTGGACGCCGCATCGCCGGGTGCGAACAGGGCGCCGCTGTAGTGCGGCACCGGCAAGGCTTCGTGCGACGAGCCTTCGTGGATCAATCGGAACAGCGCCATCAGCCGAGGCCAGGCGCTCCGGCTTTGCGACAGGCGGTCGTTGCCGCGGCCAGTGGCGCGGCGGTCCAGGTTCTGCCGCAGGCCTTCGAGGCTGTAGGCGCGCTGGTAGACCGGGTTGTCCACCGGCAACAAGTTCCGGGCTTCCGCGAAGAGCGTGATGATGCAGCGCATCACGATGCGCGAGCCGGCCACGTACAGGTCAGCGTAGGCCGGTGCGGTGCCGGCATGCTGCGCCTGCTCGATGGCACTGTGCGATGCGGTGATCAGCTCTTCCACGGCTTGGCGGACGCGCTCGCCTAGCACGGCGGACAAGTCGGCCTGGCCCTTGCGTGAGGCGAGGATCGCCGCTAGCAGCGGCCCTTGGCGTTGACCTTCGGCGGCAGCTAGCGCGCCGCGGTTGACCAGCTGGCGCCAAGCGGTCACTTGCGGGCCGGGTGCCCCTTCAACGAACCACAGGTCGATGTCCCATTCGCACCAAGCATCGTAGTCCTGACCGCCATGGACCAGCCGCCACTGGCGACCGTTGGTGACCAGCGCCAGGGGCTGCTGCTTTTGGCGCAGCCACTCCACCACGCGGCTGAGCAGTTGGCGCGAGCGGCCCACACCGAGGCGGCCGCTGAACTGCCGCGATGCGCCATCTTCCGGCACGAACACCGGCAGCACTTCGCCCTGCGGCCCTTGCCACAGCCGGCGCGGCTTGACCAGGGCGCCTGTGAAGCTGCGCAGGCTCCAGCGTGAATCCACGGCCTGGGCCTTCTGCCATTCAGCGTCCGGCAGCTCGGCCAAGTCGTGCAGCACGAAGTCCAGCAGGGCGCTAAGGGCTTCGTTGCTGCCATCAAATGCAGTGACAGCTCGGCGTAGGCGTTCGGCGCGCCAGCCTGGCAGGGGTGCGGGTGCGGCAGCGAAGTCACTGGCAATCTTGTTGGGGGCGATCAGCAGTCCTCCGTGCTTGAGGCTGCTCCACCAGTCGATCGTGATGCTCATTGCGCGCTCCCCGGCAGGCGAATTTCGATACTTACGGGGAAAACCTGGGCCTGGCCCAGGAGGGTGAAGCGGTGGGGCATGACGTGCTTGAGGATGCGGTCGCGTTCCTGGGTCAGGCGTTCGAGCAGGTCACCGAACTGCCCTTGGCGGCGCTTCATTTCATCCTGCAGATCGCGCAGTTCGCGCTCGGCTTTCTCGTTGACGTCCTCCAGCAGCGAGTACTGCAGCTGCTGGTTGCGGCGCTCTTCGATCTCGCGTTTGATCTTCTCGATGCTCTGCTCGCGCTGCAGGCTGGCCACTTCGCGGATGCGGCGCTCGAAGGCAGCCTTTTCGTGCTCGGTGGCGACGGTGCCCGCTGCCTTGAGTTCCTGGACCAGCGTGGTCGTCAACTGCTCGCGGTAGGCGATCAGCCAGGACTTCACATCGGTATCGATGTCGTCCCAGATGTTTCGGGCGGCGCTAGCGCTGGGGATGTCCTCGACACCCGGCGTGGAAGCGGCATGAGGACCAACGTAGGGCAGCGCGTTGCCCAGTTCGCTCGCTGTCACGGGAAGGGCCACGGTGCGCACCCAATGGTGCAACGTCTCCCGCAGCTCGTTGATGCCCAACTCTTCGACGGTCAGCAGTACCAAGGCGTCCACGCCTGCTGGCACGGTACCGCGGGTGACGGTCCATCGGCTGGGCGACGTGAATTCACTCTGCCCGCCCGGAAAGCGCAAGCGCGCGAAGGAGGTGAGCGCCTGGCGCATCACCGGGTGGCCCAGGTGTATCAATACCGTGTCCGGCGACGGCCTAAAGACAGGTCGTCCGTTGACGTTGTGGAAGAAGTAGCGGTTGTCAAACACCACCCAAGGCATGGCCCCGGCCACGCCGCGGTCTCCGCGTAGACGCAAGCTGTCGTCAGCCACCGTCTGCCAGCGCGTGGGCAGCGGCGTGCGCAGCCTCATACGGCCGGTGGCATCTGGGCCCTGCAGCGGGTCCTGGGCGGTGCCCAGGCCCAGCGCCACGCGCAGGGTATCTTGCAGGGTCTGCGGGGTCAGGTCCAGGTCGGTGAGCAGACGTTCCAGCCGCGCACGTTCTTCAATGCCCCGCTCGGGCGTGACCACGCGCGCGTCGTCGGTGGCGTGCTGTCGGGTGCCGATTTCGCGCTCCAAATCGGCCAACACGTCCTTGTCGTCGTTCAACTCCATCATGCGGCGTTGGAAGGCCGCATCGAACAGCTCGCCCACGGAACCCAGGTCCTCGCGGATGTCGTTGACCTTTTCCAGCACGCGCGCCACGAAGGCGAGGTCGGCGTCGTCGTCGCTGGCGAAATGGAAGATGGTGACGTCGCGGGCCTGGCCGTGCCGGTCGATCCGGCCGTTACGTTGCTCCAGGCGCGACGGGTTCCAGGGGATCTCGTAGTGCACCAGCAGCCGGGCGGTGTGCTGCAGGTTCAGACCTTCCGAGGCTGCATCGGTAGCCACCAGGACCTGAACGGGTGATACTGGGTCGTTGAAGGCGAGCTTGATGCGCTCGCGCTCGTCATCGGACATACCGCCGTACAGCTGCACGATGGCGCCCGTGTCGCTACCGTACTCGCGCTCCAGTCGCTGCACCAGGTAGTCCAGCGTGGTCTTGTACTCGGTGAAGATGATCAGCCGCTCGTCGGGATTCCAGTCCTCGGCATTGCGCAGGCGTTCGTTGATCAGCTCCCGCAGCCGATCAAAACGTGCGTCTACCGCTGGCACCTTGGAGGTGACCGGCAGCTCGGTGAGCTTCAATGCCCTGAGGGCAGAGTCCACCGCATCCACCTCGCGGGTCAGCTGGCCCAGGTAGGGGTGCATCCAGGCACCGACGACATGCGCGGCGTGCAGGTTGCGGCTTTCGCGTTCCTGGTCGTCGTCGATGTCTTCTTCGACGGCCCGGCGGGCGGCCAGCACCTCACTGGCCTGGGTCTGATCTTGGGCGGCCAGGCCGGCCTTGAAGCGCAGCCAGCTGTCGGCGAACGTCACCGGGCTGGACAGCAGGCGCTTGCGCAGCACCTCGATGGCGAAGTTCAGCACGGCGCGCACTTCAGGGGCGGCCATGATCTGGCGCTTGAGTGCCGCGCAGAAGGCACGTACAGCCACGGCCAAGTCTTTCTCGGACCGCAGCATGAACAGCGGCATGGGCTTGAGGTTGCGCGTGGCGAAGCGCGGAGGCCGGCCGGCCTCTTTGTCTTGCGTGTTGATCTCGCTCTTCAAGCGGCGGATCAGCACGTCGCCGATCATCGCGCGCTCCTTGTCGGTAAAGGTCGGCGTGCGGGTGAAGCGGACCGGGTCCAGCTGCTCCAGTAGCCCGGAGAAGCAGCGCGTGTGGCCGTTGTGCGGCGTGGCCGTCAGGAACAAGCGGTGCTCGAACCACGGGGTCAGCAACCGCAGCATTTCGGCCAGGTCGCTGTCCTCGCCGAAGTTCGACGGCATCAGGTTGTGCGCCTCGTCGACGATCAGCAAGTCCCAGGGCAACTGCGCCCCCTGGTAGGATTGCATAGAGCGGCAGTTGGCGATGAACTGCTCCAGCACGTCGGGCTGGCGTAGGTAGTGGTAGGAAGTGATGATCCTAGGCAGGGCGCGCCAGGAGTTGGCATCGAGCCCCATCTCCTTTTGCAGGCGATGGGTGGAGGCTTTGTCCACGATGTCGAAGCCCAGGGAGAACTTCTCTTCCATTTCCTGCTGCCACTGGGTGCGCAGCGAGGCCGGAGTAATGATCAGCACGCGCCGTATGCGGCGCTTGCGCACCAGTTCTGCCAGGATCAGGCCCGCCTCGACGGTCTTGCCCAGACCGACGTCATCGGCCAGCAGTAGCGACACGCGTGGCATGCGCATGGCCCGTGCCAGCGGCACCAGCTGGAAGTCGTCGGCGCTGACCGCACCGTACATCGGGGCCGTAGGGACAGAATCCGCCTGGCGAGCGGGATCATCAGGCGAGAGGAAGGGGGTGATGGCGGTCCAGCGCGTGGCGCGCTGCAGAGCCAGGAACTCGTGCATGCGCATCGGGGCATCAGCATCGACGCGGGGGAGCGCGTTGGGCTCCAGCACTACGGGCTGGCGCTCTCGTTCCCACAATAGGGTCTCCTCAGGCTCCCCATCGGCATCACTGAACTCGATGGTGACGAGGTGCAGCAGCTCCGCACTCTTGGCTTGTGCGAATGGCTCTACTGCTGAAATCACCCCGCGGCGGTTTCGCACAGTGGCAAGCATGCCTACTCGTGGCAAACAGCTTTTGGGCTGTAACGGCACGCGCTCGTCGGTAACCATATCCATTTAAATATCTCCCTAACTGTTCTTATACCCTGGTGCAAGAACCGCATTCTCCACCCCGTATAGCGTTAGGTGATCCTTCAGCCACAGCCGGCAGTCTGGCCTGCGCAGGCTGTGCTCTACCGAACAGTCCACGCCCCACTTGAGCAGCATGTAGCCAGCCGTGGCTGCGCGGAGGCGCAGTTTGAGCTGGCCTTTGACCAAGCCATAGCCCACCTCCGTGATGCGCGAGTGCGGCTGGTCCGGGTGGGGTACGAGTTCCACCTCAATGATGCGGGTCCACTGAATATCCTGCGCCGGCTGTTCGTGCTCGGCCAACGGGCTGTCGTGCAGCAGCGTGGGTTGCTCGATGCCGGTAATGACGAAATCGCGAGATTCTTGCTTCTTGCGGTCAAACGCGCACACATGCGAGCGCAGGCCCGTGTCGACGAGGGCAAAGGGCACGACTTCGCGCTCGGTTCGGCCGCTGCTGATGGAGTGGTAAACCATCCTGAGCGGACACTGCTGAAAAATTGCCAGTGTGACGGCGGCAACGTTGTACAGCGCCGACTGGGTGATGCGAGAAGGGATCTCGCAGGCCACCCAGGCCTTCAGCGGCGCAGGCTCACCATCGCCAAAACTCTGTGTCAGCCAGGTAAGCACCCGCTCTGCCGGATAGTCGAATAAGGGTTTGAAGCCTGCCGGCAGCACATAGCGCTTGCTACTGGCGTCGTAGACCGCATTTCTCGGTGCCAGCTCACGGTACAGCGCCATGTCGCGCGTGGCGGCAGCGGTCTGGACGCCAAAGCGATCGACCAGATCCTGGCGCTTGAGTTCGCCAACGAAGCGCAGCCGCAGCTCGATGAAGGCCAGCCTGTCGCGCTGGGGTTGGCTCAGGGATGCAAGTCGGTTGGCGAGTGTGGCGGGCATGAATGCGCAGGCAGTAGTGGCTGTACTGGGGGCAAATTGTGGCCCGCCACGGCAGGTGGACCGAGGGAGCCTCCCCACATCTTGATGATGAATATTATTGCATGATCAAAATGATCGTCATTTATGATTTATTTGAAAGCGGTAGAAGTGATGACAACAAACAACCCAGGTCTGGGCATGCTGATCGATGCCGTGGCTTTTGCCGCCCACAAGCACCGGGATCAGCGACGCAAGGATGCAGCGGCATCGCCTTACATCAATCACCCCGTCGCCCTGGCGCAGGTGCTGGCCAGGGAGGGCCAGGTAACCAACCTGACCGCACTGTGCGCGGCCGTGCTGCATGACACAGTGGAAGACACCGACACGACGGAGCAGGAACTGACGCAACGCTTTGGCCCAGCCATCGCCAGCGTGGTGCTGGAGGTGACCGACGACAAATCGCTGGCTAAGAATCGGCGCAAGGAGCTGCAGATCGAGCACGCCCCGCACCTGTCCCACGCTGCCCGGCTGGTGAAGCTGGCCGATAAGATCTGCAACCTGCGCGACATCCTGGCCGCCCCACCTGCGGATTGGCCAGCCGAGCGCAAGCAGGAATATTTCGAGTGGGCAGCGCAGGTAGTCTCGGGCCTGCGCGGCACCCATCTCGAACTGGAGGCAGTCTTTGACGCCGTGTACGCCCGGCGCGGGGAACTGCTTTGACATGGCCGCGGTGTGCCCCCTACCCTGCTGATTGCGGCTGCCAGCATTTGCCTGATGCTGGCGCAGCCCGACCAGCGGACCCATTGCCTCGCCAGGGAAAGCCGGCGCCCGGCCGACTGCGCTGCGATTGCCAATATGGACCTCGGCATACGCTGCCGGGTGGAACTGGGGCAAGACAAGGCCCAATGCGTGGCCATTGCCGATCCCACGGAACGGGCACTCTGTCGAGCCGCAGTTGCGGCACCGAGGTGAGCATGGACCGGAATCGTGTCAACGACTATTGCGCGCAGCATGCTGATCTGGTGCGAGCGCGCCTGGAGCCGCTGTACTTCGGCGGACCGCCTGGTCAGTGCGACATCTGCGGCCAAGACCTGAGCAGCATGCACTACTTCGGTGACTGCGAGGTGCCTGGACGGGATCAATAGACATACTTCTGCGCGTACTGCATTGCGTCCCACCGCCTGATGTTCGGCTGGGGACACGGTCAGCTTTACCAGCGGGTGAACAAACCGGATGGCGCGTGGCTGCTGGTCGCCGGGTTTGCACCGCCGGGCACGGATTGAATGAACGAGTTCATCAGGGAGGACGTCATGTGGCTGACTACATCGATCGGATTTTTCAGTGTCGTGCAAAAGATTAACGATGTCGCCACCGACACCCTGACGGTGCGTGCCCGGGTCAAGGCTGATCTGCAGGCCCTGCGCGCGCAGTATCTGCCCGGGCTGGGTGAAATTACCGTGAGCAAGACCAACGATTACCGCTTTCGGGCCGTGGCTCCACGTGCCGAGGTGGCGGCGGCGATTGCGGCACTGGTGCAGCACTTGAATTACGCAAATTTAAAAGACTGGTGGCTAAGGTGCAATGGCCGGCGCGTGCGCACCTGTACCACGACGTCTGGGGCGCGCTGTACCGGCTGCAATCCGAGCCAGGTAAGTACAACCTGCCGTCTGCCAAGGCGGTGGCACCAGCTGGGCCAATTTACCACCTGCGACGCGATGAATACGGCGGGCGCGTCCAGATCAAGCAGCCGAGCACGCCTACGCCGCTTGCTGCTTGGACAGACCCCACGACATCGGCCTGTATCACTCCGGACGGGCCGATGCCGGACGAACTCAACGGCATCGCGCTCACCTCCTGGTATGGCGTGCCGACGAACCCGGCGGGCTGGGAGACTTTGGCGGCCCAACAGCAGATCGTGGAACCGGCGTTCGACGCGCCACCTGGCTACAAAAAGGCAGCCGGGGTAGCGCTGCGCGAACCTGACGGGTGCGTCTGGCTGGTGGTGCCGAGCAATAGCTCCGGCAATTACCGGGTGACATTCCCCAAGGGGACGATGGACGGCAAGTCGGCCCAGGCGACCGCGCTGGTCGAAGCCTTCGAGGAATCCGGCCTGCAAGTGCGCCTGCTGCGCTACCTGGTGGACGTCAAGCGCACTCAGAGCTACACACGCTACTACCTGGCTGAGCGCATCGCCGGGAACCCGGCTGACATGGGCTGGGAAAGCCAGGCCGTGTTGCTGGTGCCGCAGGCCGATCTAAAACGCTTCCTCGACAGTCCGTATGACCAAGCCATCGTCGACAAGCTTGGAACCAATCAGGAACCGGGGTGGAACCAGAAGGCTTAGATGGTTCCCATGCTGGTTTCTAGTCAGGTTACCGATCTGGTTCCACGGGAATAGGAGCGTAGGCGATCTTGAAATAGCTGGCTTGCAGCGGTTGCCGTCGGTTGGCTCCTGCCAATGAGTTCTCGTTGTACGACGGATTGCGGTCATTCCCAGATTAAAACCAGAAGTGGCGCCAGTGGCTGCTCTCTAAGCAAATCAATATCTGATGGGCTATGCAGCGATGCACTGCCTCAATAGGCGCCAAACGAGTTCGTGCTGAGGCATGCTAAGCATCTCTGATGCCTACAGCCCCTTGAATCGGATGTCGTCGGCGAGACCGCTTTCTTTCGCCCAGGCCTGGACGACGCCACCCAGCCAGGTCAGGTAGTCGCCATTGGCGAGGGCGCCGCCAGGGGAAGGCTCGTGCTGCGCGGAATCCAGCAACTCGGTCATTAGGATCTGAACCTGCGCGGCCAGGGCATTGTCTTTGGCGACGAGGAGATAGGTATTTAGTGGCTTGTCCTTGGACTCCTCTTCGCCGCCTAGAAAACGCTCAAAGTCAGGAATGCTGATCCTGTGTCGGGCCGTCAAGCCCGCCGTACGCGCCCTGAGAACGGCCTCGCGGATCTTCCCGTTCTCGGTCCACATACCGTTCTTGTGCCCCTTCTTGTTGAACGGCGAGTCTGTATCGTGGACTATTCCGAAGTCGATCTTGAAATGGGTCATGACTTTGACCAGCGGCACCAGGATCGCCTTGCCGCGCGCCCGTATTACAGTGACGCGATCCATCAACCCGTGCTGTCGCTCGATGATTGACGACATAAATGCGGCGTGCTCTGTGTCTCCCTCGACGAGGATCGGATACGAGCCGAAGAACACCTCGGAGAAGCTTGGGTCGACATGTTGGAGCGCTTGGAGCCGCTGCTTGTCCTCGCCTTCGAACTCGATTAGGTCTGAGCGGTAGGTCTTAGGTGCCATTGGCGCAGCTTCACCCTCGCCCGCGCGTTCAAGTCTAACGATGGTGGTGTGATCCTCGAACGGATTTACGAAGTGAGGCGAGTGCGTGGTCATGATGACCTGCCAGTCGGGGCTCGCCGCCAGCTTGTACAGATGGCGCTGAGCCGCGCGCGCCGCCATAGGATGCAGCGCGTTCTCTGGTTCGTCGATCAGCAGCAGGTAGCCTGGAAAGGCAGGATCGTCGGGACTGTCCGGGATAGGCGCTCCTTCGTCATGTGCTTGGAGCTGCGCCTTCAAGGTTCCGATGTATTCGTCGAGCGTCTGAATTTCCTTGGCGTTGGGTTTTTCCTTAGCTGATTCCTTTTTCTTCTTCTTATCAGCTTCGGACAGGTCCTTGTCGAGCCGCTTACGGAACTCAAGTCTGACCTCGTTATCTCTTGCTAACTCATTGTGGACCTGCAACATCGACCAGAAGAGCGCGCGTCGGGCACCGGTGCCTTGCTGGCCCAGCGCCGTCTCCGCGTCACCGTCCTGCACCATGAGGCTCGATCCGGTCTTGATTAGCTCGCCGAGCTTGGGAACCAGCGGCCCCGATCCAACAGTCAGCTTGACGTCCAGGTTCGGAAACACACCTTTGAACCCAGCTGCCAACCGACCCGAGATGGCATTGAAGTGTGCTTGATGTGCTCCGCTCAGCGCATTCAGCCGTTGGGTTACACCGCCGATCGCCTGGGAAAGCTCGGACTCCGGATTGATTCGCTCCTTTTCAAGGCTCGAGACCAGCGGGCCCAGGGCGAGCATGAGCAGCATCTCCTCGGTCTTCGCCGCATCGTCCAACGAACCAATGCGCAGCGGCCGGGGTAGCCTGGAGCTGAACACGGGATCCGCCCCGCCGGCCTTGCCATCCTCCGCCCAATCTCCTTGACCATCGAGACCACCTGTCGGATCCCAGGTCGTGCGTACCTTTTCGAAGTTCGGTGCAGCCCACTGCCAGCGGCTTTTGACAATCAGCAGACCATCCTTCTCGGTCTTCCACTTCGCGTCGACGTTCCCGATACCATCTGGAATATGTACTTCGAGCTGCACCTCGCAGGGCTGGTCTTCGTGTGCATACAGGCTGCGGTCTTTCGATTCGCTGAACTGGGCCGAACCCTTCGCAAGCTCGTAGGCTCGCAAAATGGTGGACTTCCCAGCGTTGTTCTTGCCAACCAAGCAGACCACGTTGTCGAGTTCGATCTCAACACCATCGTTGCCGATGCATCCGATATTGCGCACGGTGATGCGCACAAGTTTTGAACGGTTTACCCCTGCCATTTTTCCTCCACTGGCGGCCAATTAAGCGCATTGTTCTCCCAGCGCATCAGAAGACTAGGAAGATCTAGAGAGCGCCATGGGTCGGGGATACCATCGCCTCGCGTTCAGCTTCATTTGCTCCCCTCTTGATCATCCATTATCAGAAGCATCTTGCTTCTTGACCTCGGCAAACTTGTCGGCCATCGTCGGATTACCCCTAGTCAGCTTCTTAATTGTCACGTCCTGCGCTTTGTCGTTCGCTAAGCGTAGGTTGCGATCTGCGCCTAACAGCGCGTCTTTAGTCTTCTGAAGATGGTCGATGGACTTGTCGATCTCCGCAATAGCCTTCTGGAAATGGCCTGCTGCCAGATCGTAGTTGCGCGCGAACGCGCTCTTAAAGCTCTCAAGCTGATTCTCGAAGTTTGTGATGTCAATGTTCTGTGCCTTCACCAGGGCTAACTCCGTCTTGTACTTGACGGCGTTCATCGCAGCGTTGCGTAGCAACGTAATGATCGGAATGAAGAACTGCGGTCGCACCACATACATTTTCGGGTAGCGGTGGAACACATCGACGATGCCAGTGTTGTAGAGCTCGCTGTCGGGCTCCAGCAGGGAAACCAGCACCGCATACTCACAGCCCTTCTCCGTTCGGTCCTTGTCCAGCTCTTTGAGGAAGTCCTCATTGCGCTTCTTGGTCGCCGTCGCATCACTTTCGTTCTTCATCTCAAACATGATGGATACGATCTCGGTACCCGACTCCTCGGTGTCGCGAAAGATGTAGTCGCCCTTGCTGCCATTGCTGGCGTCGTTGTCTTTCTCAAAGTAAGCCTTGGGAAAGGCGGTGGCGCGAATACGATTGAATTCTGTCTCGCAGTGCTGCTCCAGCGTTTCGCCCACCATTTTGGTGGATAGACGCGCCTTCATGTCGCGCAGGCGTTCTATAGCCTCGTCGCGATCCTTGATCTGAACTTCATAGCGTTCTTTGAGCGATTGCTCGGCCAGATGTTTTTCCAGGCGGGCCTGTGCCAGACTGGCTTGCACTTCATCGCGTTGCTTTTCGACGGTGGCGAGCGCCTCGGTGATGGCAAGCTTCTGCGACAGCTCCATCTCTGCCAGCCGCGCCTTTAGAACCTGAATTTCACTGTCTTTGCTGGCGGCAGTCTTCTGCAACTCGGCCGTGCGTTGCACCTCTGCCAGTTGCCGGACCGTCTGGGTCTCCTGCCGGGCTTTGTCCAGTTCGCTAGCCAAGGCGTCTCTCTGTTTCTCAACATCGCTGAGGGCCTGTGCCACGGCCAGCTGGCGGGCCACCTCGCCGGCCTCCAGTTGAGCCTTAAGCCTCTGGATTTCCGCCTCCCGTTCTGTACCCTGCTTCTGCAACTCCGCGTTCAGCTGGGCACGTGCAAGTTCCACGGCAGCCTGTTTGTCGCGCTCGGCCAGCTCAAGCCGTTCGTGAAGTTGATATTCGAAGTCGCTGTCGCGTACCTGTTTGAGGATGTCAGCGTAACCGGCCTCGTCGATCTTGAAAGCCTTGCCGCAGTGCGGGCAGATGATGTCGTTCATGGTGTTGACCCCCTAGTGGACGCACAGGTTAACAAATGCGCGGAATCAGAGGGCTGCATAAGCTCTGCCGCTCACCGCGGTAGACGCGGTCTTGTACGGCCACTTGCCGTTCTGAATCGGCCGAATAGGCTGATCTCTGCGCGATGACTAGTACTGGTAGCAGCAGTCATTAGCGCTTCGAATTCAAGTGACGGCAACCAGCCTTGAACTGACAGCGCCCACGACGACGAAACTATCGTCCCGCCCGGGCGAGAGGGGCGGACTGCCTGTGTGCCATGTAGGCTACACACAATTCGAAAGAGCGTCGATGATGATCTACACACCGAAATGCCGTCCGCGACACGTTGGCCGATTCTGCCGGTTGCTCCTGTCCGGAGACGTTATGACTTCATTTTAAAGAGTGTCATCCCGCCGGAAGCGTGCTTGAATTTTTCGAAGTACACCTTATCAATCTTCGCCGCATCGTCGCCATCGGTGACGATGCCCATCTCCTTGTCCTTGAGCAGCCCCACCAGCCGATCGATATCCACTAAGTTGATCAGGATCTTGCCCGGCGCACGGGCTTCCTTCTCTCCTTCGACGGTAAAGCTCGAGATGGCGAAGAAGACGCCATGCTGAATTCCTTGGTCCAATGCGCCTCGAAAGTCACGAATTTCTGAGGGGCTGACCTTGCTCCCTGCGGCTTAGTGTTTGCATTGTCGTGCAACGCGAAACGTGATCAGTTTGAGCGCGTCGACCGCAAAAATTGCCGTGCCGTCTACCCCGTGGTAATTGCTTTTGCCTGTGACCGTCGGACTCTCTGCATCGTTCGCGACCATGATGGCGGCACAGAGACGTTCGAATGCCTTGTCCGGAAGCTGCGTAAGAATCGCCTGGAGCTCCGCGTCCCCCCGCTCGATCCCCGGCAAATCGTCTTGGATCGGTCCTGGCTCATCTTATATTCCAATCGGGGATTGACTTTCCTTACCGCAGATGGTCCCCGCAGTTACCTCATCCAGCGGCATCTCCCATCCTGCAGCGGTGAGTTGCCACACGCCTAGACCGGAGACTCCAACTAGCTCGAGCTTCCCAGCATTGACTAGGTGCATACGGGCCCAGCGAATTTCGTTCTGGTACATGGGCTCCCCGTCGGACAAGTTGGCCTTGTCCAACTCTTCGCCGGCCAAGGCCATCTGATCAACGATCATGTCTCGTACCGAACGTGCCTTTGCCTTGCCTCCCAGTTCCCGTAGTGCGGCAACAATTTTGGAAACATAGAAAGCCGCACCGTAGGTTGAAGTATGCTGGTTATTGATTGGTCTCCAAACTTAGCACATGGCGCAAATTTTATATTTCACTTTGCGCCATGTGCTTTGCACGAACCCAAGGCCATCCTGAGAATCTCCGGCATGGAGATCGGCAAAGTAATCCGTGCACTGCGCAACGAGAAGGGCGCCAGTCTGGAATCCCTGGCGTTTGACGCAGGCACGGATGCGAGCAACCTGTCGCGCATCGAACGGGGTGTACAACAGCCTACAGAAGATCGCCTGCGCACGAATGCTACGGCGCTGGGCACGACGATCGCTGCGCTGTATGCAACGGCCGAGGGGAAGTCTTTGGTCGGCACCAGAAACAGGAATTCTCTGGATCTGGACGACCTTGAGAACGAATCTGTCCAGATGCGACGCTATTTCGATTCGTTGACGCTGGAGTATCGGAAGATGGCCCTCGAACTTGTGAAAACGCTGTCGCGCGTGCAGAGAACGCCATAGGCCGGCGCTACACTGGTTCCCCGCGCCTGGCGGGCCGCCAGTGACGCTGGGGGTCCTATCAATCGGCGATTGCCAGTTCCTCGATCAGTTCCTGCGTCTCCACCGTCGCCGGCCCATAGCTCACCAACCTCACATCCAGCTCGAATTCCAGCACCTTCTGCACGGCACGCCTGATGGCCGCGTGGATCCATCCTGGCGCGTTGCCGAAGGCACCACCACCCAGCAGGGTTATCAGCACAATGTTCGATGCACCACGCCGGGCATTGATAACAGCTTCTAGGAGGGTCGCTTCGTATGCACCGTCCAACACTAGTTGCGCGAATGGTGCCCAATGTGGCGCTGGTACTTGGCCGTAAGCCACTGGCAGGGCGGAGCAGAAGACTTGGTTCACCACCGGCCCCGGTAGCGTTGGCGCATCCGTGACCTCTACTTCACTATGAATCCCGATGCGTAGCTTTCCAGCCAGCGTATCAACCTGCTCCGGACCAAGGAAACGCAAGAAATCAGCGATCAGGGCCAGACCCTGCGAGGTACAAAGCGCATAGCCATTCTTCATATGCCAAAGATCGGAGACTGGTCGCCCAAGTGCAGCGCTCAGTTCGGCGCCGACCCCTGACAGACCATCGAGTTGGCGTCCGGTCGTTTGTCCGATCTGGTCACCAACGGGGACGAAGTAGTTGCGGTAGATTGTCGCAGCGCCTGCCGCGATCGCGCATGCTGGCCCCTGCGTGCGATCATGCTCGTAGCGTGTGACGCCATCCTCGGGCGTCACACTGGGGGCGACCATCTCGAGCGCGTTGAACTGGCTGGCAACCTGGAACAATGCTCCTGCATACTCTGGGGCGTGGTGCATTTTTCGTACGTCTCCGGTCACGAGCCGCACATGAGGGCGCCCTTCGGCGCCGCTACCAGCAGAAACGCGCTCGCGAAGATCGGCAAGTGAAGTCATATCGAACTTGCCGATGCCATAGGCCTTGCCGTTCGCTTTGGAGCGTAGCGTACTTCCGTCAATCTCTAGCTTCAATCGGGTGTTGTCGTAGGTGTTTTCTTTGAAGCCGGTCAGACGGCTAAACCAATCAGCGCTCATGGGCTTAGGGAAGTTGTCGGGACGACTGCCAGTATCTTGGTCACGCGGCACAAGTCAAGCTGACCACCTCCGATATTGAGACAGTCGCGTTTCAGGACGTTGGAGCTTTGATGAAACCTCAACAGATAGGTACGCTTCCTACCGCAATATCGCGAGTCATGTGACAACCTCCGCAAAACCACCGTTTTATGAATAAACGGCCCAGCCCTGGCGACCTGTCGAGTTGGATTGCTGCCCCTAATCAGCCAATTCCCGATGCAGTTTAAGTGTTGTCGATTAGGCCTTGACATCGTCGGAACCGGCAAGCTCAGGTTTAGTCACCCCGTGAATCGCAGAAGCTGTTGGGTTTAGTTGGCGCAACCGGAATGTCCTGATTTTTAAATTGCCGCCAATAGTTTGACTCAAGTTCGGCAGGTGGAATACAACTGTTCGGCTTCAGCAGTCGCGTATGGTTGAGCGGCTCACGTTCGGACGTATTCAGGACGTCGCGCTGGCCGCAGCCGATTTCTTCACGTTTGGCCAAGTCCAATTATGTCTACAACACACACCCGATCTTTGGTGCAATCGATTACATCGCTGCCCATGGTGAAGGAGATTCACTGCGATACTCTTGTACTAGTTGCACTGCGCGCTCGCGGACTTCTGGGGAAAATTTGGTTGTCTTATTGAAAATTTCATTTTCTCAAAGGAAGAAACCTCCTCAATACCCTGGATGACTCAGGGCGAGGTCAAAGTCTATTTTTTGAACGGTCTTACTTGCATGTTGTCAAATCTATTAGTAGTGGTTTTGTTTATTCCGGAAGTTTCTGGCTTAATGCATTAAGGATAGGCTGATCGTTCGAGCTGTTAAGCACCCCGGACAGTTGCTTCAACGGCACCAGCATCACAGCCTGCGATTCCCACCCCATGTCGGCGGGATTGCCACCGACGCGCTCAGCCAAGTAATAGCGTGTGTAGCTGGCGCTGCGTTGGACATCGACCAAGTGCTGGATGAGGCGGACATGTAGTCCAGATTCTTCATAGGCCTCCGCCAGCGCCGTGGCTTGAGTCGACAGCCCTTTGTCCATCTTTCCTTTCGGGAATGTGGCCTGATAACCAGCGAAAGCATTGCTTGGGGCTACCACCCATATACGCCCGTCAGGCTCACGAATTACCACCCCGGCGGCCTTCTTGGCGACTGGGGCGTTGAACTCAGGCTCGAAGACCTTGTGCTCAGCTGCCAAAGCTTCCCACCCGTCATTCGACACAGGTACCGCTTTCCAAGAGAGCACCGATAATCCGTTGATCGAACTCGGCATCGGTCCGTCCGGCGCCACACAAGCCAAGGCTTTTGCATCGCCCCAAGCATCGAGGCTGCTGGGCTGAGTGGGGTGCTTGATGTCGACACGCTGCCCCTTGTCATCAGGTCTGGGGTGGAACACTGGCTTCACCATTGCCGAGGCTAATGAGGATTTAGCCTTCGTTTTTCCTTTGGTTGGGGTGCTGTTCTTCTGCGGCTGAGTCTGCAAGCGATACAGCACATCCCACACGTCGTGGTAAAGGTGGGCACGGGAAATGCCCTGCACTTTTGCCACTTCGTTTTTGAAGTTGCTATATCGAAGATGATTTACGAAATTGGCCATGGCTGCAGCAACTGCTGATCGAGGTGCTACGGCGCGGAAGCGGTAGTCGGTGGTCTTGCTCTCGTGGATCTCGCCAAGCTCAGGCATAAACTGCTCGCGCAATGCTTCGAGGTCACCTCGCACACGCGCACGCACGGTCAAAGTGTCTGCTGCCACGTCGCTAAATTTTTGAACAATGCTAAAAAATCCTACTGGCGTGATGATCCACATAAGTCCTCATTGATTTCTTGTTATTGATTTTCCGAAGTGTCCGTATTGATATGAGATACGTATTAGCCTTGCATAACGTTTCGGTCCCATCGTGTCGCGCTGTCAGCCCTTCAATGCAGAGGAAAAGAACAGATTCTTACTTCCCTTATGCGGCGTGCTAGCTTGTTTGAACTTGTCAAAGTACGCCTGATCTATTTTCCAAACATCCTTAGCGACTTCCGTCACACCTAGGCCTTTGGTCTTGAGCAAACTGATTAGACCGGCAACGTCGACCAGCGTGACTTGCAGTTTCCCCGGACGTCGTGCTTCATTGACGGCTTCTGAAGTAAAGCTTGAGGTAGTGAAGAAAATGCCGTGCTGGAATCCTTGATCCAAAGCACCCCGGAACTCACGAATGGCTGAAGGCTGGATTTTGTTGTCAGCGCTATAACGCTTGCACTGCCACGCCACTCTGAATGTGATCAACTTGAGTTCATCCACCGAATAGGTAGCTGTTCCGTCGATCCCTCTATCATTAGTCTTGCCCGTCACCAGTGTCTCGTCGGCATTGTTAGCTACCATGATCGCCGCGCATAGCCGCTCGAAGGCATCGTCTTGCATGTTGACCAAGAGGTTTTTCAAGGTCAAATCGCCCTGATCAATGCCGGGCAGCTCGTCTTGGAGAGGTGACGGAATTTCAATCTGCTGCTCTGATGTCGTGCCTTTGCCGCAAATAGCGGCTGCCGTGGCTTGATCCAAAGGCATGAGCCAACCAGTGGGGGTCAACTGCCATACACCGCGGCCTGAAACCTCTGTCGGTTCCAGCATCTCTGCGTTTACCAAGTGGAACCTAGCCCAGCGGATGTCGTTCTGGTACTTTGCCTCACCGTTGGCGACTTCGGACTCATCCAAGATTTCGTGGTCTTCTAGCAACTGGTCAACGATGGTGTCCCTTACAGACTTGGCATTCGCTTTTCCGCCTAGGTCACGTAAAGCACTGACTAGTCTAGGCACAAAGAAAGCCGCACCTCCCACAGTCGGGGTCTTTGCTTGATCCGCCGTCATGCATCCCTCATTTATTTGCGCAAATCGCAAATTTAACATTTCGTTTGGCGCCACGCGCTTTGTGGGAATTGCATGGATCTGAAGAATCACCATTATGGAGATTGGACAGGTAATTCGGGTCCTGCGCAACGAGCGTGGAACCACTTTGGAGTCTTTGGCCTTTGAGGCCGGAACAGACGCGAGTAACCTGTCGCGCATTGAGCGCGGGGTTCAGCAACCGACCGAAGATGGCTTGAAAGCTATTGCAGCTGCCCTAGGGACCTCCGTGGCTGCTATGTATGCTCTCGCTGAAGGTAAGCAACTGACCGGTGTTGACGCAGCCGATCTGCTCCGGCCCGAGGATATGGCGCGTAATGCGATTCAGATGCGTCGTTATTTCCGGTCACTCAATCCTGAGTACCAAAAGCTTGCGCTGGAGCTAGTCAAAACACTTTTACGAGCACAACCTAAAAGCTAACCGGTCGTGAAAGCTAAGGAAAGTCTGCATAACCTGCGGCTGTCACCAGCGGATGTGAGACAGTATCTGCATGAAAGAGATGAGCATTGGCGCACCCAGATTCGAACGCAAGACCAAGCGAACGCGCAAGCGCGAGTTTTTGGATGGACTACCCCCGATATTTAGACACTCCACAGCCTCACGCTGAGGCCCGTTCAAAGGCCTCGGGGCTGACGTCACCGAGGTGACTGTGACGCCGGGTTCGATTGTAAAACGCTTCGATGTAATCAAAGATGTCGGCCTTGGCCAACGCGCGGGTCTTATAGATGCGTTTGCGGATGCGCTCTTTTTTCAGGCTGCTGAAGAAGGATTCGGCCACGGCGTTGTCCCAGCAGTTGCCGCGACGGCTCATGCTCGGCTCCAGTTGATTGGCCAAACAAAAGCGCCGCCAATCGTCGCTGCCGTACTGACTGCCCTGATCCGAATGGACCAGCACCTTCTGCGCAGGCTTTCTGCGCCACACCGCCATCAATAGCGCGTCCAGCACGAGCTCCTTGGCAATCGTCGGCTTCATCGACCACCCCACCACTCTGCGGGAATACAGGTCGAGCACCACGGCCAGATACAGCCAGCCTTGCCAAGTCCGGATATAGGTGATGTCCGTCACCCAGGCCTTGTCCGGTGCATCAACCGTAAACTCCCGATTCAGCGTGTTCGGCGCCAGTAATGAGGGGCGACCTTGAACCGGGCGATGCGCCTTGTAGCCCCTCACTGCCTTGATCTTATGAAGGTGCATAAGTCGCGTTACCCGATTCTTGCCGCAACGCTCACCGGCTTCTCGCAAATCGGCATAGACCCGACGGGATCCATAGACGCGACCACTGGCCGTGTGGGAATCACGAATCAATGAAAGCAGTCGCTGGTTGTCTATTGCGCGGTCCGACAAGGGCTTATGCAGCCAGGCATAAAACCCAGCGCGATTGGCGCCCAGAATGCGGCACATCGTTGCCACAGGATAGTTTTGCCGATGGTCGTTAATGAACCGGTACTTCACTCGGATTCCCGAGCCAAGTACCGAGCGGCCTTTTTTAGAATGTCGCGCTCCTCCTCGACGCGACGTAGCTGAGCCCGGAGTTTGAGGATTT
>JACCDS011429261.1_pt1 | contig 41219 bp, 37 predicted proteins | sample 7446441 | NCBI WGS metagenome assembly JACCDS01 (sample SAMN15323445, study PRJNA562643) | freshwater metagenome | isolation source: river surface water | place: USA:Blue River Watershed | collected 2017-08-17 | reverse complement strand
TGGAGGTTGCGTGCAAAAACTTTGATCGCTTCCGTCTCAGCTGCTTCGCGCAATTGTGTAAACAATGCCATTTCTAATGACAAAGACGTTTTTACACGCCATGTCCAACGGCACACCTCTGCCAACCACTTATCCGCAGCACGACCCAATGACTCAATGCCCACATGCTTGGCAATCATCACTTCACATGGGTGAGGTACTAAAGACTCTTGAGACTCTTCCAAAGATAACTTCAGTTGCAATACTCCTAACTGACGACCTCTGAACAAAGCCAAAGCACGATGAGAAGGAACCAAACGAATTGGTTCAGAGTAAGCGTAGTAATCTCGGAACTTTTCTTCCTCAGCCATTTCTTTACCATCAACCACTTTGGCTGTGAACAAACCTTGTGACCATAAGAACTCACGCAATTTGGCTAACAGAGGTGCCATCTCGGAAAATTCTTCCGCCAAAATATCTCTAGCACCATCCAAAGCTGTTTTGACATCTGGCACAAATGGCACACCGCCATTCACACTCTCATCACCCGCTTGAGACTTCTTCAAATCCTCAGGACTGAGTGCTGCATAAGCAGCAGAATCAATATTGATGTATTTGGCAGCTTCTTCTTGATGGTCTAACTTGGGATCAGCCATCAAAGCGCACGCCAAGGGCTCTAAACCAGCTTCCCGGGCAATCATCGCCTTGGTGCGGCGCTTTGGCTTGAACGGCAAATAAAGATCTTCTAGAGCCTGCTTGGTATCAGCGGCCCCAATTGACTTCAATAAAGCATCTGTTAACTTACCTTGCTCATGTATCGACTTCAAAATAGCCACACGGCGATCTTCTAATTCACGCAAATACAACAAACGTTCTTCAATGCCACGCAATTGAGTGTCATCTAGGCCACCTGTCACCTCTTTACGATAACGGGCAATAAAGGGCACCGTCGAACCCTCATCCATCAAATCAACAACCACCCCAATTTGCTGAGGTCGCACTTTCATTTCAGTAGCAATTTGATGAGTGATACGAACAGCAACTTGTGAAGCGGATTCAAGGGGTAATTCAGACATGTAATGGCTTTTTATTTATTTTTTAAAAAATGTGTGATTTTTGGCAAAAGATCTTTGGCAATCATTGAATTTGCATAATCAGAAAGATGGTCACCATAGCTATATAAAAACTGACCATCCTTAGCAATTTCGCAGCGGTTATTTGGAATGTCGCAAACCAAAGAAGTAGGATCATACACATACAATTTAGGATGTAATTTCTTTAAATCTGCCACGAATTCAAAATACCTCTGAGAGTTGAAACGATATTGCTCATAAGTCATTGAACATTGAGGATTTACTTTTCTATTTAAGAATTGATTTAAAAAATCACTTTTGGTCATTCCGCCGCTGATGCAACTTTTTGGATCAGGAAAACCAGGGTGATCTACTAAAAATAAAACTTTCTTGCCGGCGCTTTCCAAGATGGTAATGGTGTCATCTAACCCCATCAAACTCGATTGATAATGAGGGCTCTTTGCCATACTGTCTTGGGTGTAAACCTCTTTCACTTTGAATAATGACCTTAACGCAACCCCAATCATCACAACTTCAATTTTTTTATTGTCAATAAGAGCCTTTAAAGCTAACTTACTCCGCAATTGATTTTTTCGACCAAAACGTGAGTCCTCAGCAATAATTGGCATCATATTTCCTAACATCATCCAGCTCTCGTTACTTTGAGATTCCCTTGCCAGCCCATAAAAAATTGCCTCTCCCTTACTGTCACCTAAAACAGCGAAACGAGCCTCACCTTTGGGATCGGTCCAACAAGTTCCTAATTTTTTGATATCAGCACTAGAGACTCCACATTTATTAATTAATCTTGATCTATCTGCACCCATCACTAAACTGGAAGGGTCTGCATTCAACAAACCAAATTGCCTTGATGGCACACCCATACTTTTATCAATTGAGTGTCCAGTGATGCCAACAACCAAGAGACCAATAATTAAAGCCAAAATTATCTTTTTTGATGGCTTTGAATTCCGGATTGGTTTTTCTACCCATTGGAATGTGGCCCAGGCCAAGATAAAACTAAGAATCACCAGGGCAAAACGAACCTCTACTGCGGGCGTTTCAGAATTAATGATTCTTGCAAATGAAAGTAAGGGCCAATGCCATAAGTACAAAGGAAAGCTGATTAAACCAACCCACACCAACAAGCGATTGGATAAGATTTTTGTCTGTATGAAGCCATTAGATTGACTCAAAATGAGGATTGCAGCCCCCAAAGATGGCAGCAACGCCCACCAACCTGGAAAGGCTACTTTTTCATTTATAAAAACAAAACCGGCAATAATTAAAAGAAAACCCAACACAGAAAAAAATGAACTAAATCGCTCGATCAAATTTTTTAAATATGTGACAGGTTGAAATACTTGGTATGCAACAAATGCCCCTAAGGCCAACTCCCAAGAGCGGGTCACGGGTGAATAAAAAACAGTACTAGGGTCTAGGCTAATGCGACTGATATTGAGAAGAAATGAACCGCAACCCAAAACAACAATCACCCACCAAAGACTCCAAGATCTTTTAAGGATAAAAGCTAAAAGAATTGGCCAAACAATATAAAACTGCTCCTCAATACCCAAGGACCATAAATGCAATAAAGGCTTGGTATCTGCTGCAGCATCAAAATAACCAACCTCTTTTAAAAACATGAAATTGGCAATAAATCCGACACCACCTGCTGTGTGCTTGCCAAGGCGCTGATACTCCTCTGGGGTCAGCATGATCCATCCAAAAGCAAGTGCAGCAATCAACACTAACATGAGTGCGGGGAAAATACGGCGGACACGGCGAGCATAAAAGGTCTTAAGGCTGTAAGTACCAGCCCGAATATCTTTTAACAAAATACTGGTAATTAAGTAACCAGAAATCACAAAAAAAATATCAACGCCTGTAAATCCCCCAGGCACTAAAGTAGGAAAAGCGTGAAATAAGACAACAGGCAGGATCGCTAAGGCACGAAGACCATCAATTTCAGGACGATAGGAAATTGAGTGAGAATTTAATTGACTACTCATATATCTTCTTTCTTGATAATTGAATTACTGATTCAATTGATCAATTGCATTAATCACAGACACCACCTCTTCAACACTAGGTGGCTGACCTTTATCTCCCAAATTATGAATCTTAGGCGACCAATATCCCTCTGTTTTCCACCTTGGTGAATCACAATACAACTCAATAGTAGGCATGCCCAAAATGGCAGATAGATGAGTTAACCCTGTATCAACGCCAATAGTCATTCGTGCACCAGCAATCAATCCAAAGGCATCAGAGATTGAAAAAGAGTTAGGGACAATCGCCTTCGAACCATCAAGCGATGATCGCCCAGATATCTTCTTGGTAATTTGCTCACTGATTACTTTTTCCCTGTCATTACCCCAAGGGAGAATCACTTGAATACCTTTTGCAACCAAAATCTTACCTACAGCAATCCAATTCTCATCTGACCATCGTTTAGAGGCTCCTGCCGTTGCATGAAAGCACATCACATAGGGTTTAGTCACATCAAACCCCAAATCAACACGAGTGGATGCAAAACCTAAATTGGCAGCATCTACCAAAGTCTGAACATAAGTATCAGGGTAAAACTGAGGGGGTGAAGCTGCCCGATCAGGCACTGGCAGATCAAGAGCTGAAGCCGTCACCCAACGAGAGCGATCTACAGCGTGACAATGAAATGGCACTTGAACACTATCTGTATAAAACTTACGAGCCCATGGCTCGTAACCAGAAAACTCGGTTTCATTGGCTAAACCAAAGACCGAAGCAGTCTTATTTGGGTTGGCCAACTTTGTGACCCAGGCAGACTTTAATAAGCCTTGTGTTTCAATAATCAAATCATATGCAGTAGTGGCAACATTTGCTTTGAAAGCAATGTATTCCTGAATACTTTGAATGAATTCTCCGCGTTTTAAAGCCTTTTTCCAGCGACGAAAGGCTAACGGAATAATTCGATCAATACCAGCAAAGTTTGGCTTTGTTTTCAAAGGTTCAAGCAAGCCAATATAACCCTCTTCAACCACCCAATCTATTTGGGCATGAGGATATTGAGCGCGCAAATCCCAAACAATAGGCAAATTATGTAAAACATCCCCTAGGGAAGACAATTTAACAATCAAAATCTTCATGGAACCTATTTTCGCCTAAAGTATTCATTAAGGGGGATTTTTCCCTCATCACAAGTCGGAAAGACTAAAATCTATGCATGACAAATAATACGATTCCAGCGTGCCCCTTATGCGGCATGGAAAATACTTACACTGACGGCGACAATCTCATTTGCCCTGATTGCTCCCACGAATGGTCAGCAATAGTATCCAAAGAGGAATCTGAAGAAATAAGAATTCACAAAGATGCCCACGGTAATGTCTTGAATGATGGCGACACCGTGACCTTGATCAAAGACTTAAAAGTCAAAGGCTCATCATTAGTGATCAAGGGTGGTACCAAGATCAAAAACATTCGCTTGATTGATAGCGACCATGACATCGATTGCAAAGTTGATGGTCAGAGCATGTTGCTAAAGTCTGAATTCATGAAGAAATCATAATCATGCGCAAATCTAAATTAAGACTTGATTTCACTGATTTTGGTGGCCTCAATAAACTCGATAACTGGTTTGTAAAGATTCTTAGCCGTGATTTTGAGGTAGAAATCTCAGATAAACCAGATTTATTGATTTTTCAGGAGAGCGGGCACCTAAATCGTCTATATACCTGTAAAAAATTATTCTGGACAGGGGAATCAATTTTTCCAGACTGGAATAAAACTGACTATGCGATGACATGTCACTATATTGATAATTCTAGACACCTCAGATTTCCCTACTACGTCTGGGGAAGCGAAGCAACAACCAAAGACCTAACAAAAAATTTCGATGAGGCTCACGAAATCCTCAATCAAAAAAGAAAGTTTTGCGCCACAGTCATCTCTAATGGAAACAAAAAAAGAGCCGGTGAAAGAATTAATTTTTTTAAGAAGTTGAACGATCTAAAAGAAATCGCCTCAGGTGGGAGATTCATGAATAATGTTGGAGATATTGGTCTTGGCGGCCAAGCCAAATATCGGTTTATAAGCCAATATAAATTCAATCTCTGCTACGAGAATAAATCTTTACCTGGATATACCACTGAAAAACTAACGGAGGCCATGTGGGCCCGCTGCATACCAATTTACTGGGGCAATGAGCGTGTTGGCGAAGAATTCAACAAAAAGAGCATGCTCTGTAGAAATGATTATCCAGACGATGAATCTTTTATTGAGAGAATTTTAGAAGTAGACGCGGATGAAGCACTTTACAAAGAAATACTCTCTGAGCCCTACTTCATTAACAATGAACCCAATATTTATTTTAGCGAGAATAGGCTGTTGAACTTCTTTCATCAGATACTAGATGACGAAAAAAAGCCTGTTTCTCAAGAAAGAAAGATTTGGCACCTCGGAAGATGGGCATTAGCAAAAAAAATGAAGCCTTAGAGTTAAAAATTTATTTTTGAACTTTTTCCAGAACCTTATTCACAGCACTTTCAGGCGTGATTGGATCAAAAGGCATTACTCTCAGAGCTTTAGATTGCCAGTCTTGCCAAATAATTCTAATGGCACTAACAATAGATGGGATATCTAAAGTATGGCTTAAGTAGGCATTGCGCTCCAATAAAATTTGATCTATCTGCTTATTACGATTAGTGACAGCCAAAATTGGTCTATTCGTCCAGTAATAATCATATAACTTTGAAGGAATGTATTCGGCGCACCATTCGTAATTACCATGCAAACCAAGTAAAACATCGCTAGTACGCATTAACTTCATGATTCGTTCACGGCCTGTTTCCCCTGTAACTCTGTCATTTTCAATACGTCCATGAGCTATCACGACAGACTGCATTCCTAAACGCTGAGTGGTTTCTTTTGAAACATTATCCAAGCCTGCGCCATAGACATGAACCTTGATTTTATTTTTGGCCTCAGGCACTTCTTTAAAAAAGAGAGCTAAAGCTTCCAAAACAGGGGCAATCGATCTATCATGTGCCAATGATCCAAAATGACATAGATTAAGATGTTGTCCATATTGATGCACAGAAGGCAATGACTCATGGCACCCTGGCGGCTCAGCACCAGGAAAGACAACAAAGCCCTTATCACCCAACTCTGGATGACGATGCTTGGCATACTTTAGCGCACCCTCAGTAAACCACCAAATATGGTCAGCATTTTTACAAATTAGACCTTCTAATTTTTGTAAAAACCGTGCGTCTTTGCGTTTTCTTGGATAAATACCATCATCTGACTCATCATCACGTATCACCATCGGATCATGTATTTCAGCTATCCATGGCAATCCGGTAAATTTTTTAATGAGCCAAGCAGCATAGTGAGCCGACCAAGCACCACCAGATGAAAAAATTAGATCAACTTTACCTTGTTTGGCTAAGATAATTCCTTTAACAGCCGCGGGTAAAGACCAAGAGGATTGGCTAGATAAACCAAAAAGCAAACGCTCAATGGCAATAAACGGCAATAAACATATAGATGCAAGAGATGTAAATATTTTATATATCCAGCCTCTACCAAACTGGGTAGCAATCCAATGACGAAAGTCAAAACGTAAACCTGATGGCCCCCATGGTAATAACTGATAATGAGGAAAACGTGTATCTTTCTCACCAGTTACAGCACTTAACACAGTTGGAGAAATCCCGCGGGCAAGTAAATAAGGAATTTTATCGGTTACTGTTAAGCTAGAAGCTCGACCGTCCATATTAAAACCGTGTGAGAGTATTAACCAATGTTGATTCATATAGTCATTGTACTCAGATGATTTTCTTAAGCTTAAGATCTCTGATAATTTCTTCCACCACGAGATTGGCAAAGGTTTCAGCCTTAAATGGCAAAATTTTGTCACTTCTTAAAAAATCATAGATGGCCTGTTGGTATGCCTCAAAGTCTTCAAATGGCATATTTTTTAAATACTGATGCAAAGACGCTTGACTAGCAAAATCTCTTCTATCTATGAAGCATTCTTTAGGAATAAAGTCTAAGATATTTTGCGCCCCCCAGTAAATTGGAACGCAACCATACATCATGGCATCAAATATCTTTTCAGTAATATAATTTTCGAGATTTTTTGTGTTTTCATAACAGTAGGCAAACTTACTATTTTTGTAAACATCGCCCTTATGAATAACTGATCCTCGATAGCTTGGGAATGGTTGATAGCCAAACAATTGACTTGCCAAACGCTTGCCTCTTCGGATTAATTTATCTTTTCTTGTAAACCCAGCCTTCGGCTTATCCCATCCACGCCCATATAAAGAAAAATCTAAGGGGGCATTTTGCTGATACCACTCAATAACTGCAAATCTCTCCTCATACAAATCATCTTCACTGGCGACAGGAAAACGTTTATTAGCATTAATTAGACAGGAGAATATCTTTCTATCAACGAAGGAATTAAATTCAAATAATTTGATTTGATTGGGAACCATTAACCTAATACCATTTGATTGCTCTGTAACCCGTCGATCCCACGCGAAAACTTTAGAAAAATTTTTGCAATATTCAAGATCTTGATTTAGCAAATTAATAGTTGGATTTTCTTGAGCAATTAGATACCTAGTAGAATTACCTTGTTTACTTACTTGACCCTCAACAACTATCTCAAAAGAAATCACCTCACCAACATTTAAATCTGGTGTGTTGAGCGCTATAGAATAGTTCCAAAAGTTTTGCCTAATAAGCCGAGAGGTATAGGTCGGTCCATAAAATGAAATTGGATCATCTTCCGAAAAAATTGAATTCTTAACATGCCCGGGAGCAAGAATATTTGCATAAATCATTTGTACCTGACTAAACTATTCAATCTGATAACTTGTCGTATTAGGAATTTGCACAGCAACTGATAATAGTGATCAAGCCTAAACCATCTCATCGCACGATAAAACTGCATATATTCTTTAAGCAAACTAGCCCTTAATTTATACTTGGTTAAGAGATGTAACTTCGGCAAATTCTTCTTATACAGAAAGAATCTGTAATCCGATAAAATTTTGATACCCAAATTCTCTTTATTCCTCTTCAAATAGGCTAGAAATTTCAAACGGTCTTTACGTGATTCCTTAAGGCTGTCATTGCCATCATGCAAACAATAAATCATGCTGGGAATATTGACCCAAATCATTTGACCTCTTGATGCCATTTCAATAAGCCATATCAAATCTCCATATTTTCCATTATTGATATCAAAACTCATTCCATTCATCACTGATTTCTTATAAATATAGGATGGATATGGAGCAATTCCTAATTGATACCTACCAAAATATCGTTCAGCCAAATTCTTGGGGCTAATGGGTCCAATATATTTAAGATAGTGCTGAAAGAATAATTTCTTGGACCCATCTCCTCTATCAAGCTGCGCATTCATTCCACAAGCTATTAGAGCAGGATAACTACTTAATGCTTCCCAAAAATTACCTACGAAGTTTGAAAGCATCAAATCATCATCATGAAATAGACAAAAAAAATCTGTATCAACCTCATTCAAACACAAATTAAAATGGTCATAGGCACTATATACCTTATTCCTTTTTCTATAATCAAAGTTTATTTGATTATTATTAGAAGCATGCTGGCTTAGCACATCTTTAAGAGAACTATCACTTGAATTATCAGAAATAATTAGTTTGAAGTTTTTATTATCCTGCAAAGCAATTGATTGTATTGCCTCATATGCTTGTAGTGGCCTATTGTGGGTAAGCAGAATAATGCTTAAGGTTTTCAATTTTTAACCCCTAGCTATCTAAAGCGTGCAGCAATTCGCTTAAGAACTCTCACCGCCTTAGATAAGAAAGATTTTCTTTTTGCCTGTTTACCAGAATCACGCTCATAATCCCAATTTGACTGCCTTAAAAAACCAAGATAATTAGTTGACAACGCTTTATTGTTCTCGCCTATTTTCTTGTTTGTAAAATATTGCCAATCATAATGATAGACACGAAAAATTGGTTCGATTGGATAAATAGGTATTGCCTTATAGGCAAGCAATGCTTCGCCATACCACCGGAGCTCACTGGGCGCCATCTCAATTGCATCCCACAAAGTCAAGTTATTTGGCTTTAAATAATTTTCATCCAAACTTTTCCAAACTTTTGATGACCAAATAACTGGCGTAGGTCCAAAGTCATAATTGGGCCCCAATCTTTTAAATATAGTTTTAAGTTGATGACTTTCATCTAGAAAATGGGACGTTACTTTATGTATCTTTTTATTTTCAGCAAGCTGCAGCAGCTCTTTATTTTGATGAAAAACTGTGTACGGATCACCATTAAGTAAAAAGTCTAGTTCATAAAAATTGCGGATAAACTGACTTTCTGAATCCAAGCAGAGGTAACTAACCTCTCCTTTAAAAAGACGCCAAAACTCACTTTTAATTACTTGTTGGGACAACCTACCATCCCATTCCGCATATTTATCAATACATGAAATTGGACAACATTTGATAATATCTTCGTCAGCGACCCATATAATTTTACTTGCATCCATACCAAAAAAAGACTTAAAGTGTCCAAGCTCTTTTTGGGGAACGCTTAGATAAAAAGGGGTTTTGTCTTTGTTAAATGCCTCAATTGACTTCCAAAGATCCCAAGCACGATCAATATCGCCCAAGTATGATTTACAAAAGAGATAAAAATTATCATTACACATATACTTTGATTCTAGCTCATTTTTTGTTGTTAAAAAAACCTATTAAGATTGAAAATTGATTTTTTATTTTGATTTTTTATATTCATTTATCTCTCAAATAAAATCTCTATTGAAATATAATTGGATTAGAAGCGTAAATAACAAGATTTTTTCAACGCAACAATAATGCGAAAAATTGAAAAAATATTAAAACCTGGCTCAGAAGCAAAAATATCTATTTTGGAAAAAACATCAATTAAATGATTTTTTTAAAAAATTCGGCCAGTTACAACAGAGCATGAGCTAATTAGATTGGGTGAAAAATCTGATGGCGGATACCTAATCCCAAATGGCCTTGATGGTATAACAGCCTGTTTTTCACCAGGAGTATCTGCAGAAGCTCACCTTGAAGAAGAATTGGCTCGCAGAGGAATTAGATCTTTTATGACCGACTACTCAGTCGACACATCACCTATTCAAAATTCTTAATTTGATTTTGAAAAAAAGTATATTGGATTAAAGCCCAGTGAAACTCACATGACGCTTGAAGACTGGGTGAATAGAAAAGTTGGGGGCGATGTCGATTTGATTCTTTAAATGGATATTGAGGGCGAAGAATACGATGTAATTTTTGATACAGCAAATGAAACTTTAAAAAAATTTAGCATTGTTCACATTCACCCTAACAATAACGTTGTGCCAATCAAACATAGAGGTTATGAGTTTCCCCCATTTATGGAATTTACTTTTTTAAGAAAAGATCGTATTCATTATTGGTCATACACAAAAGTTTTCCACATCCATTAGACATTGTGAATGTGCCATCAAAACCAGACTTTGCTGTTCCCAAGTGTTGGTATCAACCAGTTATTTAGATGAAGACTGAATGTAGTTTTGATATGCCAGAGCCAAACCATCCCTTAAGTGAACTTTAGCTTTCCAACCCATAGTTTTAAGTCGATTGCTATTCAAAAGCTTTCTGGGAGTTCCATCAGGCTTCGTTGCATCAAAGATAATATTACCCTCATATCCAACGGTCTTACTAATCATTTCAGCTAAATCCCTAATCGTCACATCTGATCCAAATCCAACATTGATATGACTTTGCATCGGCTCTGTGCATTGGTCATAAGTTTGCTTATCTAACTCCATCACAAAAATTGAAGCCACCGCCATATCATCGACGTATAGAAATTCTCGCATCGGAGTTCCAGTCCCCCAAATGACAACTTCTGGCGAATTCTGCTGTTTCGCCTCATGAAAACGCCTGATCAAGGCAGGAATCACATGACCATTTTCGGGGTGGTAATTATCGCCAGGGCCATAAAGATTTGTTGGCATCACTGATCTGTAATCAACGCCATGAGAATGACCATATTGACGGTTATAACTCTCACACAATTTAATTCCTGCAATCTTCGCAATCGCATAAGGCTCATTGGTAGCCTCTAACTTTCCCGTCAGAAGAGCATCTTCAGCCATTGGTTGTTGTGCCAACTTTGGATAAATACAACTTGAACCCAAAAAAATAAGTTTTTTAACGCCAACTTCAAAAGCTTGATGAATCACATTCGCTTCCATCATCAAATTTTGATAAATGAATTCAGCTGGGTAAATGTTATTTGCATGAATACCACCCACCTTAGCGGCGGCCAAATATACCTGTTCTGGTCTTTCTTCTTTAAAGAAACTGGCAACCGCCTGCTGATTACAAAGGTCTAACTCTGCATGGGTGCGAGTTACTACATTAGCAAACTCTTTAGCATGCAATTGACGCATGATGGCTGACCCCACCATTCCCCGATGACCAGCCACGTAAATTTTTATGTCTTTATTCATATTGAACAAAAGTGGCCATTAGTTTTCTTTGCCCACATGCACAGAATACCCATGATCTTTCAATAAAGCATGCTGTTTAGCTTGCTCTAGATCATAAGCCACCATTTCCTTAACCATTTCATCTAATGTGATCTCTGGTATCCAGCCCAACTTTTGTTTTGCTTTAGCAGGATCGCCCAGTAGAGTTTCAACTTCTGTTGGACGGAAATAATGAGGATCCACTCGCACAATCACATCCCCTACCTTTAGGCCTGGTGCATTAACCCCAACAATACTTGTGACCACTGCTTTTTCATCAACACCTTTGCCTTCAAACTTAAGAGTGACGCCCAATTGAGCAGCACTTTTAGAAATAAATTCTCGAACAGAATATTGAACGCCTGTAGCAATCACAAAATCTTCAGGCTGCTGTTGCTGCAACATCATCCATTGCATGCGCACATAATCTTTTGCATGACCCCAGTCACGCAAGGCATCCATATTGCCCATGTACAAACATTTCTCTAAACCTTGAGCAATATTAGCTAAGCCACGAGTAATCTTACGCGTTACAAAAGTTTCTCCACGGCGGGGACTTTCATGATTAAACAAGATGCCATTGCATGCATACATGCCATAAGCTTCACGATAGTTCACAGTGATCCAATACGCATAGAGCTTAGCAACTGCGTAAGGAGAGCGAGGATAGAAAGGCGTTGTTTCTTTTTGGGGTATTTCTTGAACAAGACCATAGAGTTCGGAAGTAGAAGCTTGGTAAAAGCGCGTTTTCTTTTCCAAACCCAAAATACGTATAGCCTCAAGAATACGCAAGGTGCCCATACCGTCAACATCAGCAGTGTACTCCGGAGATTCAAAAGAAACTGCCACGTGACTTTGCGCTCCCAAGTTATAAATTTCATCAGGCTGCGTTTGTTGAACAATTCTGGTTAAATTGGATGAGTCTGATAAATCGCCGTAATGTAAAACAAAGTTGCGGTGATCAATATGAGGATCTTGATATAAATGGTCAATGCGCTGCGTATTGAATGACGATGCTCTTCGCTTAATACCATGGACGATATAACCTTTTTCCAGCAAAAATTCAGCTAGATAGGAACCATCTTGACCAGTAACACCTGTGATTAATGCCACCTTTTGCTTATTTACTTTAGTCATATTTACATTTTTTTCAAAAATTGGCTTTTAACTGCGTCCGTAAGTATCTTCAAAACGAACAATATCATCCTCACCTAAATAACCACCTGACTGAACTTCAATCATTTCTAAATCAGTTTTTCCAGGATTCTCCAAACGATGCTTGGCGCCAATAGGTATGTAAGTAGATTGATTTTCTTTCAATAAGAAAATGTCATTGCCATTAGTAACCTTTGCAATTCCCTTGACGACAATCCAGTGCTCAGCTCGATGATGATGCATTTGCAAACTTAAACTTGCACCCGGCTTTACTGCAATACGCTTAACCTGGAAACGATCCCCCATATCAATTGAATCGTACCAACCCCAGGGCCTGGCAACTTTTCGATGCATCACTGCTTGCGTGGCGCCATCTTTTTTAAGCTGGGCAACAACATTCTTAACCTCCTCAACCTTATCAGAAGAGGCGACCAGTACCGCATCTTGAGTATCCACAATTATTAAGCCCGAAGTGCCTAGGGCAACCACTGGACGATGAGGAGCATTAATATACGTGTTACTGGATTGAATCGCCAATCCTTGTCCATTAATTCGATTACCAGAATCATCTGAAGGAGATAGTGCTGCGACAGCATTCCAACTTCCAACATCACTCCAAGCACCCTTAAAGGGAACAACTGCCACTTTTCGAAAATGCTCCATCACAGCATAATCAATGGATTCCGATCGACAAGTTAAAAAAGCTTCTTTGTTTGGCCTTACAAAATCTCCATCTACCTGAGCCAACTCCATTGCTAACTTTACTGAGTTCAAAATATCCAAAGCATGCTTATGCAAGGCACTCTTAAGTACAGAGGCTTGACATAAAAAAATTCCAGCATTCCACAGATAATCACCCGACAATAGCATAGCTTGCGCTTTATCAAAAGGCGGCTTCTCTACAAAGCGAGCTACATCAAAACTAGACCCAGATAAATCATCACCATCACCATCCAATTGAATACCCTTTTGAATATAGCCATAAGCTGTACTTGGAAAGGTGGGTTGGACGCCAAAAGTGACGATATAACCTGAACGTGCCGCCGCCTCACCAGAACGTATTGTGGCAATGAATGCATCAACATCTGGGACAAAATGATCAGAAGGTAAAAAAAGTAGTAAATCTGAATCAGCAATATCAGGCATGAAAACAGCGCCAGCCATTGCAGCAGCCGTATTTCGTCCAGCCGGCTCCAAAAGAATAGATGAATCAAAATTAATTGACGCCTCTTTTAACAGATCTTGAACAAGAAAACGATGCTCTTCATTAGTGATGCAAATAGCTGATCCTAATGATTTAATACGACGAATCGTCAAGCCTAAAAGACTTTGGCCATCAATCATGGGAACAAATTGCTTAGGAAAAGAGTCTCGGGATAATGGCCACAATCTTGTGCCAGAGCCTCCGCAAAGAATAACCGGTATGATATTTGCAAGCATTTCAATATTTTATATGAATATCGGTCAGATAAAACCTCAAACCCAATAAAAATCAAATGCTTAAAAAATTGGTTTAGGGATATTTCTTAGCTTCTTCCCATGATAAACCTTGTAAGTCTTTGGCGTTCAAGACGGGGTACGCACCTAAATCAGGCCATTGAATATCTAAAAATGGGTCATTCCATATCAAACAGCTCTCACTATCAGGATGCCAATAATCTGTAGTCTTATACAAAAACTCTGCTTCATCTGATAAAACTAAAAACCCATGCGCAAATCCGGGTGGAATCCACATTTGCTTTTTATTTTTATCAGAAAGTTCAACCCCAACCCATTTCCCAAAAGTTTTAGATGATGCACGAAGATCTACAGCAACATCATATACAACGCCACTGCATACTCGAACAAGTTTTCCCTGTGATTGCTTTATCTGATAATGAAGACCCCTCAAAACTCCTTTTTTAGATAGTGATTGATTATCCTGAACAAATACAACCTTATCACCAATCACTTTTGAAAAGTCTTTTTCATTAAAAGACTCAAAGAACCAACCGCGTTCATCCTCAAACACTACAGGATTGATGATTAAAACATCAGGAATAGCTGTCCGAGTAACTATTATTGGCATTATTAAGATTCTATTTTTTACTCAGCTTTCAAGCTGAATTAGATTGGCACTTCAAGCATTTTTTTTAAATACTGACCATAAGCATTTTTTTTAAATAGCTCAGCTAACATAATAACGTTTTCAGCACTAATCCAACCTTGACGATATGCAACTTCTTCAGGGCATGCCACCAGCAAACCTTGGCGCTTTTGTAATGTTGCAATAAAACCTGCTGCATCTAACAATGAGTCATGGGTCCCCGTATCTAACCAAGCACATCCACGACCCAAGATCTCAACCTGTAAACACCCTAGTCTAAGATAACTAAGATTCACATCAGTAATTTCTAACTCACCACGCCGGCTTGGTTGAATACTGGCAGAAATGTCACATACTTGATTGTCATAGAAATACAAACCAGTTACTGCAAAATTACTTTTGGGCTTTAGTGGCTTCTCCTCAACGTTTAACGCTTTGAAAGATTTATCAAAACTAACAACTCCATACCGTTCGGGATCATGCACATGATGCGCAAAAATAGTTGCGCCAAACTCTCGATTGTTGGCGGTATTGAGCTGACCTACCAACTCTTGACCATAAAAAATATTGTCGCCAAGCACAAGGGCTGAATGGCTATTACCTAAAAACTCCTTACCAATAATAAAAGCTTGAGCCAAACCATCTGGAGAAGCTTGAACAGCGTACTGAAGATTAATTCCCCATTGCGAGCCATCTCCTAATAGCTCGCTAAAGCGGGGGGTATCTTGTGGAGTAGAAATTAACAAAATATTTTTGATGCCAGCGAGCATCAAAGTCGTCAATGGGTAGTACACCATGGGCTTATCATAAACAGGCATCAGTTGTTTTGAAACTGCTTGCGTTACCGGATATAAACGAGTACCAGAGCCACCAGCCAAAATAATGCCTCTACGATTCATAGCTATTCACCTACACTTTAAATGTTCAAATAGTTTTAATACTCAATCATTAATCTAGCTTTTAGTGATTGCTCAATAACTTGTTTGACGTATTTTTCAACATGATTTCGCCAATGAGGATATTGCCCTGTAGAAGAAATTTCTAATAGGGCTTTTTTAAGTTTTTGATTATCAAGTCTTGAGTTATAGGATCTAACAGCAAGCACTGGGTAATCGGTGGCTGGTATGGGCAAGATATTCTCAGATTTAACCTGAATACCTTCGCCATAATTAGCAGCTGTTTCAATAGCAAAAACTGCTAAACCATGCCAAGACACCTCGCCATCAGGTACCGCATGATAAATACCAGATTCTAACCTAGAGCCCGCCATCTGAATACCCACCTCAGCCAGCCATTGCGCTGATGTAGGGGTTCCAACTTGATCGGCTACTACCTTTAATTGATCTCTCTCGCCTGCTAAACGCAATATCTTTTGTATAAAGTTGCCACCATCACCATATACCCATGAAGTACGCAAGATAAAGTATCTTGAAATAGTTGTATGCTGATTAATCTCACTTACACCCAGACCGTCAAGCGTGTTACTCAAGCTACTAGAAACATTTAAATCAAAAACTTCTTTAATGGCTAACTCACCGGCCAATTTACTTTGACCATAAACGCATAATTGATCAACTGGTCCAACTGTATCGACTTCTAAGTAAGCGGTTGTCTTTGTGCCAGCAAACACATAATCTGATGAATAGTGAACCAAAATACCATGGGCTACACCGGCAGTATATTGAGCCATAATCTTAGGAGCCACAGCATTGATTGCAAAAGCTAGCTCTCGCTGATTAACCCTTTCTGCTTCATCAACAGCTGTATAAGCAGCCGCATTGATGATAACTCGTGGTTGATAGTGATTGAGCACTTCTCTGATGGACAATTCATTAGACAAATCACAATCAGAACGCCCCAAAAAAACTACAGAAGTTTTTAAATCTTTCAAACAAACTTTTAGAGCACGGCCCACTTGACCATCACGGCCAAACACCATAATGGGCTTATTAGGGTCTAGAAGTTCGAGTGAAGAATATGACATATGCTCCTGTATCTAAAACTTACTCTAAGTAAATTAAAAAAAACTAATCAATTTTTTTAAAAAATTGAAGCAAGTTTAGATGAGTTAATTATTTAAATCTCTTATGTTTATTAGCTGCATTAAGTTTTACTTATACTGTTTCTTAAGCCAATCACGATAAGAACCACTTAGAACACCATCTGTCCATTCTTGGTTATCTAAGTACCACTGTACTGTTTTATGTATACCAGTATCAAAAGTTTCAACAGGTTTCCAACCTAACTCACGCTCAATTTTAGTAGCATCAATCGCGTAACGGCGATCATGCCCTAGTCGATCTTTGACATAAGTAATTTGCGTCGTGTAAGAAGTGCCATCAGTCTTAGGTCTTAATCTATCCAAGATAGCGCAAATGGTGTTCACTACATCCAGATTAGACCTTTCATTCCAACCACCAACGTTATAAGTCTCACCTAATGCACCAGCTTCTAATACCCGACGAATAGCTGAACAGTGATCTTTAACATACAACCAATCTCTGATTTGTTGGCCATCACCATAAATCGGTAAAGGTTTACCAGCAAGGGCATTTAGAATCATCAAAGGTATCAACTTCTCTGGAAAATGATAAGGTCCGTAATTATTCGAGCAATTAGTCGTTAAAACTGGTAAACCATATGTACGGTGCCAAGCTCTTACCAAATGATCAGATGCTGCTTTAGAGGCTGAATAGGGACTGTTTGGCTCATAAGTATTTGCCTCTGTACAAGCAGGATCTGTTGGAGACAAAGACCCATAGACTTCATCAGTAGATACGTGCAAGAAACGAAAGTTCGCTTTAGCTGATTCAGAAAGTTCTGACCAATAAGTACGAACAGCCTCAAGTAGATTAAATGTGCCGACCACATTAGTCTGAATAAAGTCAATCGGATCATTAATTGATCGATCGACATGTGAGTCAGCAGCGAAATTAACAATCGCGCGAACTTGATGTCTTTTTAGCAGTGCAAGCACTAACTCATAATCGCCAATATCACCCCGCACAAATAAATGCCGCGCATCATATTCAAGTGGCTTTAATGTCGCTAAATTGCCTGCGTAAGTAAGCTTATCTAGATTAACAATACCCTCAGTTTCTAGATTGGCTAGCCAATCCAAAACAAAGTTACCACCAATAAAGCCTGCGCCCCCCGTAACTAAGATCATATTTTTAAAATTTTATCAAGATGAGCTCACAGTTTTTATTCATTTCTTGTGACAACTTATAAATTTTTTCTAATGATTTATAAACATAATTACACTTAACGCACAACAGTTATTGATACAAAAAATTGATTTAATTGCACTCCAAAGTTTTAAAAATCCGAAACACAACAATTAATCTTAAGATTGATTGCTTTGTCAGATACTTTTTTTGAATAAACTAGTTAGCAATCTTTAACTTAGCTCTAAATGGCTGGATCCCTGAACCTCACTCTTAAATCATCTATGGAGTTCATAAGAGATTGATCAAGTCTAATATTCATTACCTTGATATTCTCTAGAAGTTGGGCTTTTGAGGTTACCCCAATAATAGTGCTAGTCACTTGCCACTTATTCAAACAAAAACCAAGGGCTAACTGAACTGGAGTTAATCCATTATCGCGCGCCATCTGGTTATAGAGAGATGCGGCATTTAGAACAGCCTCACGACCCCAGCGCTGCTTTTGCATGTATTCATACTTGATCATCCTTGCTTCTTGTACCATTGAATTGCTCAAAAAACCATTTAAGTCATACTTACCCGTCAGTAGCCCGAAGGCCAGAGGAGAGTATGCTAAAAAAGAAATTTCAAGCCTAAATAGTGTTTCATCTAACGCATTTTCCAGTGAACGATTTACTAGGCAGTATGGATTTTGCACGCTGACAATTTTAGGTAATTTATATTCCTCAGCGAGTCGCACGAATTCATGAACACCAAATGGAGTTTCATTTGAAAGTCCTATTTCTTTGACTTTTCCAGCTCTAACCAGCTTATCTAAAGTGATTAATTGCTCATGAATTGATAGGTGTTCCGATTGCTCTTTATTTGGGTCAAAATACATTTCCCCAAATGCAGGTACATGCCTATGGGGCCAGTGTATTTGATAAAGGTCTATTGAATCAGTTTGAAGTCTGCGCAAACTTTGATTACAGGCCTCCTCAAAATCTTTAGAAACAATATTTCCCCCTCCCCTAATCCACGGCATTCCACGCGCCGGACCAACCATTTTAGTTGCACATACAACCTTTCCTCTTTTACAAGGATTTTTTTTAAACCAAGACCCTATAATTTCCTCGCTGCGACCAAAAGTATTGGCGCTTGCAGGAACTGAATACATCTCTGCTGTATCAATAAAATTAATGCCATGATCAAACGCTATATTTAATAACTCATGAGCGTTAGCTTCATCAACTTGCTCTCCAAAAGTCATTGTACCTAGGCAAAAATTTGAAACTAATAATTTTGATTGACCTAGTCTTTTCATAGATTTTTATTAAATATCATTAATTTATATTTTAGCCATTTAGAATATCAATAAACTTATTAATTTTTAAAGGTAAATTTCTTATGTCCTAAGTATGAAAAAATGAGAGTAGTTAATAGAGTCAAAGCTTGTGCTACCCAAATATTCATTTGAAAATATTCAAAATAAATCCATAATACTAAAATGCTTATTAAAGCTGAGGCCCCATAAACTATATAGCACTTTAAATACTCTTTAAACCAATTTCCAGAAGTTTTAAATACGATAATCTTATACATTAAAAAAGACATCGAAATTGAAATAATATTTGCTATTACACTTACCAAAATGATATTGGAAAAATTTATAATTAATTTATAAACAAAAATACTGGTAAAGTATCCGAATATCGTATTCCAAACAGCCACATAAAAGTAGCTGCGTGATTGATAAAAATACATTTTAGAATTAATTTACAAAATTAAAAATTTCAGATGGAGTAATCAAAATTCCCGTTGAATAATCATCACCACCTTTATTAATTCCGTAACCCCAACTTGCACGTAAAAACTTGATATCTACCTGAATTGCAGCCTCATGATCTTCTGGTCTATCACCGATATAAATGGTGTCAGCAAGAATTAATCCATGTGTTTTAACAATCTGTTGCAATAATGAAGCTTTATTTTTTAATGCTGGCTTAAAAAAATCTAAAGCATAAATACCTTCAAAATAATCATTCCAAGAAAAAAACTTTGTCAACGCATGGGTTGGAGCCATTCTTTTATTGGTGGCTATGAACAACTTATGTTTTTGATTTTTTAAGGTTATCAACATTTCTGGTATGCCAGCATATATTGTTGTTTCAAATACACCCTTTGCGTCGTAATGACTAATAAAAGTCTTAGCCATTAAATCCAGAATTTTTTTCTCTACCTGTCTGCCTGTTAATTCATCTAATAATTCCCTTAGGGGGGGTCCAACTATCTCGGGCTTTAATTTATCAATGCAATCAATTTCATGCTCTGAAATCACATACATTAAAGTTGATAATATTCCAGGAGCGGAATCAATCAAGGTTCCATCCAAATCAAATATTATGTTCATCTTAGGTCTATCATTAAAAAATCATTAGAGTAGAAAAAATGATTGATTAAAATATCATTATTTCTCGATTTTTGTATTAATAAACAATTATTTTAAAATGAACGATAGAATGTAATCCCTCCAGCCCATTGCTCAGAAACCTGTGTGATATTTTTTGTTAACATTTGTGACATACACCAGAATTCCATATGGGGGCCATAAGATTTTAAAACCAAGATTAATCGTGGGTCAGAATGAACATATGCTGACATACATAGAATAGGAGAATAAAAATATTCACTGATTAAGACTTCTGGTGAACCAATCAAAGCAGCTGAAATATCGACTCCCCCACTTAAACAAATATCGTCAACAATTGGCAATGACACCATTTGTTCGCGCTGGGATTCAACGTCAAATTCTTGTAAAGCCTGAGGAAAATACCAACCATAAACAGTATTTTTCTGACATTTTTCTAAAAAACTAGCGTACCTTGATCTGGAATCGAGAGAAATACTTCCGGGCAACTCGGAATTACTTTGCAAAATTGCTTTAAAGTGACTATCTGGAAATTTTTCATTAAATGATCTTTGCAGTCCTGGCAACTCTACAGTCTCCAAGTCTTTACCTAAATCATCTAATGACTCTACTCTCTTACAAATAAAAGGAATATGTACGGCATTAAATAAATTCGAAAAATCTTTGTTTTTTGTTATTTCTTCCTTTAATTTTTCACAGGCAATCTTAAATTGATTTGCCTCAATCCCTTCATCAACCCCACCAAAGCGAATTGAGTTCTTTAAAATTTGAGCGTAGTTCAAGGCTGGTTGGTTTAACTGGTAATATTTTTTAGGAACTTCCCCAAAAACTCGTGAATTTTTTGATGGAATCCTGCGTCCATCAGCATTAAAATAATTCATTAGATCCTCAGATTTATTTAATAATAGATTTTGTACGGCCAAAGCCATACTCATAAGGTACAGGCAATAATGGGCTTTCATTCAAGTAATCATTTACGGCATCATTGTGGAATTTAATAAAATCCTTGTGTTCGCCGATAATGCACTCATCTCGATATGGTCCTAGCCAACTATTCATCATTCCCCTCTCAAGAATTACACTTAATGGCTCTTTGGTAACATTACCTATTGATAAATCCATATAGGGGCATGGAATAATCTCACCATCGTGGTTAACTGTATTAATTCCTTTGACGGTAATACATCGACCAGGCTGACCATATGAAGGGGTCATATGAGTAAATATATTGTACTTATCTTCCAAATATTTTAGGTGGTCAACATCTTTTTTTGTACAAACCCATGTTTCTTGCTCTCTCATTGTGCCAACCGGTTTAGCAAGCGTGACATACAAGGGGATGTCCCCAGACTTGCAGAAATTGCAGAGCTCTTCAAATTCCCGAGAAAATACACGATCTTTGATGATGCAGGTGGAAATCAAAAGCTCAAGATCAGCCTTTTTAGAAGCTTCTAATGCTCTCATAACTCTTTTATAAGAACCTTTTTTACTCCGAAACTGGTCATGCTCAGCCTCGATAAAGCTATCTAGAGAAATTTGAGCCTTGTATCCACCTAGTCCAGCAAACCACTTGGCCTTTTCCTCATCGAAAGTCCAACCATTTGTGTCCAAAATAATCAAATGTTTCATTGGATCAAGTGCTTCGATAAGCTTATCCAAATTCTTATCAATTAACGCTTCGCCGCCTGTAAGTACAAATCTAAATAAACCATAATCGTCTGCCTGCCGAGAAAGTTCTCTGTAGTCATCTAAGGACATTTGAGGGCGAGGATCGGGCATTCCAGTGCGTTTTTTTAGATCACGCGTCATATACGGTTCTTCGCAGCAATGGACACAATTAAAGTTACACAAAGAACGATTGATTTTTAAACGCAATATAGGACTAATATCCCCATCAAGCATATTCCTAAAATAATCTTGAATTTTTTGATGTACCCTCGGACGCTTTTTACTTTGATCTTTGCGTTTATTTTTTTCGACTAGTGAAAGTGCTTCCTGTTCAGCTAAAATTTGCAAAGTATTTGACATAACTTTCCCTTATGGTATGGAGCAAAATAAGGTTACATTTTACATATTTTTGACCACACCGTGTATTATAATTTAACGATTTTTCACCCAGAAAAGAAAGCATGATTTACACTTATACAACATTAAAATGTGATTTCCAAGACATTGATAATTTTTTATATTTCAACAAAAATCTTCACGGTCTTAGTGAATTAAGAAAGCTCTCATCTCTTAGTGGCTATGCAAATGAATTTGATGTTTGCCTTGGCCTCAGTCTTCTTGGCGTAAGTTTTGAAAAGCGATACCAGTTTTTGACTAATCGTTTTTTTTTGGACGCGCTAAATATTAAACTTATGCCATCCAATGATTGTTTTGAAAAATATATGTATTTTTTAAAAAATAATCTTGATCCAAACAATAAGTTAACTGCCCCAGAAAATTATTTTAAAAAAGAAGCTGCAAAAATAATATTAGATAAATATAAAAATCTAAGTAATTATTTTGGTGATGCATTCATTCTTCCCAAAATTCAACCTAAAGATTATGATTTTTTAGATAAAAATGGTTATCTTGTTATTCCAGATGCCGTACCAAATGATTTTTGTGACTTAGTTAATAAACGAATTAATGAATTAGCTGAATCTGAGAGAAATTCTGATAAAGGTGGATATATTTATGGGTTAGGAAATTCTCAACGTATTTATCATTTATTGGGTAAAGACAAATTATTTTGGAAGGCAATCTCCCACCCATTAATTCTTGAGTTAATGGACCATTTTTTTCAAAGAGATACCCTTCATGATCGCTACTATTTAACAAGTTATCACGCAAATATATTAAATCCTGGGGCTGAGCCACAAATCTTACACGTTGACGCTGCAGTACCGGAACCTCTCCCCCCTTGGATTATTAGAGCAAACTCCAATATTCTTCTTCAAGATTACACTCTTGAAAACGGAGCTACTGAAGTTGTTGCTGGGAGCCACTTGCTTAATAGAAAGCCAACTAAACAGGATATGTTAGACTTCCCCCTCAAAAAATTAGTTGGAAAGAAAGGCTCTCTAATTGTCTGGCATGGTCACTTGTGGCATCGAAGTGGAGAAAATAAATCCACTCTTCCGCGGACTGCATTATTGGGAACCTTTTGTGCATCTCATTTTAGAGAAATGTGCTTAGAGGAAAACCCGTATTTAAACTACGATCAACTAACTATTGAATCAATACCATCAGATATTAAAAATTTAATGGGTTGGTATCATGGAGCAAAGAAGTATACATAATGAGCATAAATCTTAATTTTATTTACGATGAATGTCTGGCCTGTGGCTCATTAGAAATTCAATCTAATCCAGCTTTTTTTATGCCATTCATAACAGATAGAGCCTTTAAAATGCCAATGTTTCAAATTACAAAACAAAATACTGGCTTAAAGGATATTTTCAATGGATTTGCTTATCAATATTGCAATTCACTTTATTGTAAATCATGTGGTCACTTATCCTGTGATTTACGTTTCAATGATGAGCAGATGAAAAATTTATATCATAACTACAGAGGATCTGATTATCTTGAGTTAAGAGAGCATTATGAGCCAGGCTACATCAATAGAAATAATATTTTTAATAAAGAATATCACTATCGTAAATTAGTAGACCAATTTATAACTGAATCTATTACAAAACACCCTATTTCCGTACTAGATTGGGGCGGAGATAGCGGCATTAATACTCCACTTAAGGAAAAGGTTAAAACACATCATATTTTTGATATTTCTAATGTGGAGCCTATTAATGGTGCTTGTTTAGTCGGAGAAGATGAAATATGCAAATTCACATATGATTTAGTAGTTTGTCAACACGTTATAGAGCACTTACCTTTCCCAACTAAAAGCATTAATAATTTAGTTAAAAAAATAAATGGAAACCCATTATTTTATTTTGAAGTTCCACATGAGAAAGTAATGAGAAATTTACCACCAAATGAATTTCCAAAAAAAATCCATTGGCATGAACATATAAATTTTTACAGTGAAAAATCTATGGCAAAATTACTAAGCCGGTGTGGATTAAAAGTAATAAATTTGAAATCAACAAATATTTCAAGAGACGATTCTGAAGATACTTATATTTTACAGTGCACAGCTAAATTAGAAATTTAACCATTTTTATTTATATAATAACCTAAATGTTAAAAAAGATAAGTGTAGTATCTCCATGTTACAACGAATATGATAATCTTGAAATTTTTTATACCTTGCTGTGCAATACTATAAATAAGTTGACAGAATATGAATTTGAAATTCTTTTTATAGATAATTGTAGTACGGACGGCACCCAGGAAAAACTTAAATATCTTGCTAATTCTGATTCAAGAGTAAAGGTAATTCTTAATACAAGAAACTTTGGACAAGTAAGATCTCCATACTGGGGACTACTACAATCTTCAGGTGATGCAGCCATATTAATTGCCTCAGATCTTCAGGACCCGCCATTTTTAATCACTGAATTAATTGACAAATGGAATAAGGGATGGAAAGTAGTACTTGGCCAAAAAAATAAAAGTGAAACAAATTATCTAATACATATATTAAGAAAAATATATTATAAAACATTAAAAAAAATATCCGATTTAAATGTAATTGAAAATGCAAACGGATTTGGTCTATATGATAAAGATGTAATAAGAATAATAGAAAAGTTGGAGGACCCATACCCATACTTACGAGGAATGGTGTGTGAAATTGGATTACCAATTACAACTATAGATTATATTCAAAAAAAACGTAATAAAGGTAAATCAAAAAGTAATTTTTTACACTTATATGATGTTGCTATCTTAGGTTTAATAAATAACTCAATAATGCCTCTCAGAATGATAAGTTTTGTCGGCATAACAACTTCATTAATTAGCATATTATGTTTTATTATAATTCTCACATTGAAGTTTATTGACTTGAATTATTCAATAATGTTGCCAATGATAATTAACTCTATTTACTTTCTTTTTGGATTACTGTTTTGTTTTATAGGAATAGTTGGTGAATATATTGCATCTATTTTTATTTATGTAAGAAAGAGACCTCCAGTAATTGAAAAAAATAGAATAAATTTTTAAATGAAGGTCATCAATTTTTTTTAAAAAGTATTATTTAAATGTTTTAATAAATAAATATTTAATTAAATTTTATTACCTAAGTCAATCATTGGTTGCTCAATGTATCTATATAAAAGCTCTGCAATGATAATAGAACAAGAAATGCAAACCATTATAATCATAAATCTCATAAAAACAGTATCAAAATGAATGTAGAAAAGGCCAAATAAATTAAATACAAGTAAATGAACCAAATAAATTGAATATGTCCTACTGCCAATATATGAAAAAAATATAATTATAAATTTTCTTTCAAAATATTTATGTGATAAATTTAAAATAACAAACAAAATCAAAAAAGAAATAAATGATAGCAATGATATTCCCTTATAACCTAGATAATGAAACTTGTGAATCCTCAAGTCATTATCAACAGAAATAATCAGTAACGCCATTAAGAAAATTATCATAAATAATGTAAAAATCATATTATTTATTTTTTCAATTTTAATCTTATCTCTTAATGCTGATAGAATAATTCCATACAACATTCCGTCAAATGATGTTGCCCACCCCAAAGATCCCCATGGTCTTTCAATTAAAGTAAAAATGAATAAGATAGCTAATAGTATAAAAATAATTATCTTATGGTAAATATTATTTGATATAAATATTAAGATAGCTGGAGCTAAAAGATAAAACTGTTCTTCAGTAGAAAGACTCCAGTAATGCCAAAGAGGGTCAACCAAACAAGTTGAACTATTATTTACACAATAATAGATATTTAAATTTTGAATGTTTAATATGCTACTAATATAGGAATTAAATATATCAACACCAATAAATTTAAATATTATAAAAGTTAATGATGCAACGAAAATTGAAGAAGGAAATAATCTGAAAAATCTTTTTTTGTAATAGGCTAGGATAAAATGAATTTTATTAGTTTGCTGATACCTTAGAAAACTATTTGTTATTAAATACCCTGAAATTACAAAGAATAAAAATACACCACCACCTAAATAACGCATAGAAGTAATTTCTATATATGCTGGATTTATAATGGATATATGAGAGAATAATGTTAATGAAATTGCAAAGGCTCTAAGAAATTCAATTCTTAGATCTCTATTATTTTGATTACTTATTTGCAATTTATGTATATTTTATTCAGTTATTTTATTGCATGGAATCTTAATTATTTAATTACTGAAGTTTATATATTTGTAAAGTGTAGCTATTATCTTCAACTGGCGAAATCCATTGAAATACTTTTGCAATAGCTTCTAAATCCTTGTACCTTACTTTTACCTCTATTCTAGCTAGATTTTTGCTTGAGCTAATATTATCAATAACGACTCCACTATTTTGAAGAATAGGAATTATTTCTGATAAGGATAGATTACTTGGTAAAAGTCTAGGATACAAATATATATCTAGCAGCTCATCCTTTTTCGTAGACGTATATATTCTATTATTAAGTATTTTAAAGTCTACTAACTTATATTTACCTGAAGAAACTAAGTCTTGTAACTGATCTATAAATTGGTATTGTGGCACCAACTTTTTTCTCATAGAACTATGTCCCTCATATGCAACTTTAGGTGGATTAAGAAAAATTATTAATCTTGGTAATTTTTTATTAGATGATAAATTGTTAAGTAGATCATAAACAGCATTGTCGGGTGTAGTATCAAACCAATAATTTGCAATATTATATGGTGGAATTTTGTTTGTTAAAAAATAAAATATAGGGAGATTAGGATATAAAAGTACATCATTATTTGTTTCTGAATATTTTTCGATATTATCTTTTATTGAATTTGTTATTATTGAGGTAATGTAGTCTGAATGCATTAACTTCAACTCTGGAAAAGGAAGCTTATATGTTGAATAAGATATTTGAGATTGACTCATACCATACCAACCCCATGGTGTGTTAAATTTTTTTATAATTGATGTTGAACCAATATAGATAAAAATTAGGAAATATACTATTGATATTTTTTGTGATTGAATTTTTTCCAATAAAACTGCAAAACCTATAACAGCAGGAATGCAAACTATTGCCATATCTTCAACATTTATAGATGCAGTTAATGTACTAGCAATTATTAAGAATAAAAATGGTCCAAAAAATATTCCCAGAATACTATTTTCTCCTTTAATTAATCTATAAAGCGTGTACCATAGCGTAAAAAATCCAATAAATAATACATAATCTTGCTTTTTAATTAATATATAACAAAATAAAATTACTAATAAAAGTGTAATTGCTGACTTTAAATATTCATTATTTATTATTTTATTTTTTATAAAATTTATCTTCTCATTAAACCAAGTTTGAGTTGATATAAAAAATATTATTCCCGCAATAATTCCAGTTAAAGTTGCAACCTTATGATTAATTTTTAATGTTACTACATTTGTTAACAATGATATAACCCCGCCTTTGCTATCGTTTTTAAATGTTATTTCTAAAATCTGAGAGAAATTAAATTTTAAAATATAGCTTAACAAAATTATTGATAATGTAGTAGATACTATGAAAATTAACGTAGGATAATTTTTATTTTTTTCTTTTAAGGACCATATAATATATGTAAAAAGTTGACCAATTAAAAGCATCAAGCCTATATTTTGTTTTATTAAGAAAACAAGTACTAATAAGATACTTGAATAAATACAATTTTTTATTTTAGAATTTTTATCTGAACTTTTAAATACTAAATAGAAGAAATAAATGTTTAAAATGTATAATAACTTCACCATACTATGATAGTCATCTGGAAGATATGTATCTTGGCTTATGAACGTTATTAAAAAGAACATTGATGTCAATGTTCCTACAAATTTACTGTAACCCTCTTTTATTATTAATGAATAAATTACTACATAGATTAAAATTGTTCTTAGTATTCCTAATGTCGTACTAAACCAGATATCTTTGCTAATTAAATTTACTATTTCGTAATATTTTAAGTATAAAGGGGGGAAAAGTACTCCCCCATTAAGATAGCTCTGATATGTTCCATCTCCCAAATAAGCCCAAGTCTGCCATGAACCATAGGCCGGTGGAAAAATAAAATAAAATGGGATATGAAAAACTAATAAAAAACCTACTGGTAAAATAAATAAATAGTTATTAAATTTAATTTTTGTCATAATTTTTCATTTTTAAAATTATTTGATCTATATTGGTCCACTCAATAACATTTAATGAGCTCTTAATTTTCTTTGTACAAGGAACATAAAAATTTCTAATAAAATTTTCTGATTTATTTCCACCGATTATCTCAATATTCTCTTTTATTTTGAATTCCTTACATATTTTTTTTGCTAATTCTTCTATTGTGATCTCGTTCGAAGATCCCACATTAAATATTTGATTATTTGAATTTATTAATGACTTCAATAACCATGTTATCGCATCACCTATGTATAAATATGACCTTATTTCTTTACCTGCCCCAGTAATTGTGATTTTTTGTTTATGTATTGCATCATTAACAAAATTTCCAAATGCATAATGTAAGTCAAGTGGTAAATATTGTCCTGCAAAAGCAAAACATCGAGCTATTGAATAACTGTACCCCGCTTTTGACGCATAATATGCGACTAAAAATTCTGCTATTCTTTTACCCTCTCCTAGCGCAGATGTTACTGTTGTTGTATTTGGAGCTTGTAAAGAATCTTCTCTAATGAGTCTTCCATCAGATGGTCCATACACTACGCCTGAGGAGGTAAATAAAACTTTTTTCACTCCTCCAGCCACTGCATTTTCAAGGGTATTTCGCGTCCCACGATACAGTAAATCTATTTTATTTAACTGATCTTCTCCTTCATATGTTTCTTCTGCTGCAGTTGTTGCCATATGAATTAAAAAATCTAATTTAATGCCAGATAACTTAAAATCTGTAACATTTCCAGTAATGAAAGTTACAAACTTATCAAATGGAAAATTCTGATGTTTTTGTAAAAATCTTTGTGGGTTGCGGCTTATCACATAGATACTAATGTTGATGCGCTTTTCCTTAACCATAGTGCATAAGGTTTCTAGTAACCATCGCCCAAAAAAACCCGTACCACCTGTTATTAATATTTTCTTATTATTAAACTCCTGCAAATCTGACTCAAGAAGTGTAATTATTTTTCTAATATCACCACTAATATCGTAGTTAAAGTGGTGCAGTTTCATCTATATACCTTCTAAATGATTCATGAACCTGCAATAAATTTTTTGGTGCTTTATCATGCCAAGCCCATTCACCAGATTTTGGCTGCCCATCAATATAAGCCATATTCTTTGGAAGATCGGTAGTTAACTCACACAAAAAAAGCAAAGAAATGAAATGCCCGCGTACATCACGCTCGGTATTAATTAATCCCCGAATGTGAATTGGCTCAGGCAAATATCGCACAGCAGCACCAAGCTCAAGTTGGGCTACCTTTTCAATCCTATTCTCAATTTTTTCCTTAAATCGAATAATTCCACCAGGTATGTGCCAAGCTGGACCATAAAACCGGTCATCACGCCACGTCAATAAAATTTGACCTTTTTTATTTTTTATCAATAAATCAACATTTATTAAAGGAGTCAACTGGCTAACAAAATAAAATGCATCAATAGGCAATCCATCTTTTGCATTTTTAATATGCTCAAGGGCCTTATCCAAATGAAACTTTAGCCCCTCACTCATCTAATTATTTCCAATCGATCTTCTCTCAATATAGCAATATTCGCTACATTTGGGTAAGCGTTACGAAGTATGTTTACAATTTCATCAGAAAAACCTGCGGCCATAATTACAACGGACTGTACTGGATCGCTTAGTAATTGTCTCGGCGAGACAATAGGAAGATGTGTGGCTGGTGTATATTTTCCTTGCTTAAACGGGGCGGAATCAATTACATATTTGATTCGTGATGCGATTCCAGCCATTGCAATAACGGCCAAAGCCTGGTGTCCAGCCCCCCATATTGCCACCTGATTTAGATCAAATTGATCAATGAATGCATTTAATTGAGATTTAACACTATTCTGAATTTTTAAAAAATTACCGATGTCTAAAGAAGATTTTTTTTTCACCCGCGCAGATAAAATATAGTCATACCAGATAGACTCTACTGAAATTACCTCAAAACCATTTTTTTCCAAAAGAAAAGTAAAACTTTTTTTATCAAAATAGAAAATATGATCAGTCGTAAATTCTGAGTACAGACCCTTAGACAGTATTAATTCAAAACTAGGTACCTCAATCAAACCTGATGCGCCATCATTTAAGAATGAATGCAGGAGTGCAAGACCTTCATTTGGGTTTGGCCAATGCTCTAAAAAACTAAATATTGCAAACGCATCAAACTGAAAGTTTGATGGGGGCTTAAATTTTGCATCTAAATATCCCTGCTGCACTATAAAGCCTGCTTTATTAGCAGCCGCAACATTACCTTCAGAAAACTCTAGTCCGATGACTTCTTTTGCTCCGGCTTTCTGCAGCAAGTCTAAGTACTCGCCTTTTCCACATCCTACCTCTAGTATTTTTTTATTCTCTAGCTGATTTTTTGAAATCCAGCTCCTTAGTTGCTCAAGTCGAAATTTCCCCATCTCTGGAGAGAAAGCAACGGCACGTATCACTTCTTTGTAGTATGGTACAGGCTCGAGATTATGCTGAACCAACGCGCACTTAGTGCATTGGTAGATTGCAAGATTAACAAGCTCATCTTGCTCGCTCAAATCATTTAAAAATCCTTGCGCGGATTTTGGAGACCCTCCATATTCCAGAAGGGGTCTAGAGAATAATTTGCCTTCGCATACCCTACACAGTTCAGTCACTTCATTGAGCCCTTACTTTTTCAGACGTCTCATCGATACCGGAAATCATTTCGGCTTTTAATTGACTCAATGAAAGCAATGGACTCATATCTTCTAGGGGCATTGAAATAATCGAGCCATCTAGCTGAGGCATTGCGGCTACTTTAGGAGATAAAACCTCATCAGTTTTTAGGTGCACATTTAAAAGTCTTGGTCCTAGCACTGTAAAAGCGCTAGCTAACTGAGTGGGTAAATTAATATCCAGCGCATCCAATCCCATACCTTTTGCAACCTCAACAAAGTCAGGGATAAATAGTCCGGACGTAGGACCGGTACCTAAATATCGCTCCTCAAAATAATTGCGCTGAGTATTACGAATAGAGGCATAACCACCATTATTCATTACAACTACAGTAATTGGAAGATTCAATGCTTTTAATGTCGCTAACTCTTGAAGGTTAAGCATCAAGCTTCCATCACTCTCAACACAAACGGTTGGGATGCGGCCAGCTCCAATACATGCGCCTATCGCAGCAGCTATACCATAACCCATAGAGCCCAATCCCGATGTCAAAAACATTCGTTGACCAGATTTATTACGATATGCAGTATAAAAGACCTCGACCGCTAGCCCAGAGCTTCCCGTAATAACCAATTGATTTTCCGGAATGGCATCAGAAATAGCTTCAACGAACTGGTAGTGACTCATTGGTCTCTTGGCTTCAAATTGGCGGCCATCAAGTGGGGTATATCTTTTTTTCCAATCGAGACATTGTGCGCGCCAAGCATCCCAGTCAGGTGTCACCTGCTCACTATTGGCCAACCAAGAGCCAACAAAGTTTTTTGCGTCGGACATAATCGGTAGGGCAATCTCGAAATCATGCCGATCTAATTCATTTTGATCGACATCGACAACTATTTTTTTCGCATTACGTGCAAAACCCTTAGGGTTATAAGCTGTAATGATGTTATCCAATCGACATCCAATGCTAATGAGACAATCACAGTTTTGTATTGCAAAATTAGGTGAGCGTGCAGCCACTACGCCAGGTCTACCGATATACAGAGGGTTATCCCAAGCCAAAAGATCTGATGCGTTCCATGTAAATACACAAGGAATACCTAGTTTTTCGACTAGTTCTTTAAAAAGCTTTGCTGCTCCAGAGATTCGCACTCCATGGCCAGCTAATATCAGCGGTCTTTTTGAATCCGCCAGTAGCTTCTTAAGCTGAACAAGCTCCTTACTCAAATCAGGTTGATTGCTATCAATGAGGGGGTCAAATCCGGCAAGAGAAGATGGATCAATCGGGGCAGCCTGAACGTCTAAGGGCACGTCAAGCCATACAGGGCCAGGTCGGCCATTACGCATATGCCAAACCGCCTCTTCAAAACATTTACGCACATTCTCCGGGGAGTCAACGGTAACAGCATATTTTGTAATGGGTTTAACCATTGAAACTACATCAACCTCTTGGACGCCACTTTGACGAAGCGGTCTTCCGCGCAATGCATCCGGTCGTTTTACTTGGCCAGACAGAATTAACAGAGGCAAAGACTCAATCCAGGCCCCAGCAACTGGCGTCAAGACGTTCGTTGCTCCCGGTCCAGTTGTAACCATTGCGACTCCGAAACCACAATCATGAGTCCTACCATAAGCCTCTGCTGCAATACCACAAGCTTGTTCATGATGACATGGGACGGCTTGAATACGCGACTCACAAGCCAACGCATCATTAAGATACATTGCACCACCCCCGGGAAGAAAAAAAACATCTTTAACGCCGAGGTCAGCCAAACGGCTCAACAAGTAGTCAGCAACTCGAAACACCTTCTGTTGAACAGTCATTAGTCAACCATCCAGTAAGTTAATAAGGACTTCCTACTTGGATTCTTATTGATAGATTCATCGGTATAAAAAGAATCATTTTTAAAATGTGTAGATGAAATTTCCTCAATAACCGCACCTTTTTCGGATCGGAACGCATGGCGTACACCAGGCAATACTGTAACGACATCCCCAGGACCTAGGATTTGAGCTTTACCATTAAGTTGCAACTCTAGCTCGCCATGAAGCACATGGAAGGTTTCTTCTTTTTGATTGTGATACTGCTCTGGATGAAATTGGCCAGGAAGACTTACTAATAGTTTTTTACAATAGTCTCGATTAACGACAGTTAACATGACCAATCCAAACTCATCAAACTTATCTAGCCCATAATGATGGGAAATTTCTAACTCAATACCTCCAGGAACTGTAATTTTGCCTTCTTGAAGTAAATTTTTGACGCGCTTAGCAATGCCAAGAATTTTTTCTCGAGTATTAATGTGATTTGCATTGCTAGGTGCAATTGCCTCATTAGGTTTTATATCAACACTGGCAGTAAATTCAGAGTATTTAGAGTAATCATTTGCAGTAAATTGTGACTCATTAGGCGGAAATGCAAAATAGAAATTATCACGAGTAATCTTTTCGCCAGCTGTAATTAAACGCTTAGCAAACATTCCTCTTCTCAGTGATCTTAAGCTTTCTTTTTCAGCTGCATTTTCTGGTAAACGCTTATCACCTTCACCGCATACCATTACGCTATAAGCTGCAGCAGCCAACCATGCATCAGCCTGTTCGGGCGTGACAGAATAAGCATTGACAGGATACTGATCTGTAACTAAACCCACATGTTTTTCAAAAATATTTGCACCCTTAGCAATAGCAATTTTAATAAGATCGGTATTGTCAGGGTTTTCATGAGTTGAGAACCCAATTCGCACATTTGGATATCTTTTCTTTAGAAAATTAATCTGAGACAAGTGCATTTTTTCATCAGCAGTTGGATACTCTCCAACACAATGCATAATCGCAAAATCTTTATTACGGTTAGATAAAAAGCTCACAACACGATCAATATCCTCCAAAGAAGCTCCAGCAGTTGAGGCTATAAGAGGCTTATCTAAGGTTACGGCTTTCTCTAAAACAGGCCAATCCGTAAATGAGCAACTGGCAATTTTTACAATATCCAAGTTTTGGTCTTGAATCATGTCAAATGAAACTTCATCAAATGAAGTTGACATTGTCATAAATCCATTTGCTTTAATTTCAGTTATGAGTTGATCAAACTGATCTCGGGTCAGGCGCGTTTCCGCAAAGCGCTTGATATATTTAATGTCCAAACGATCCTTCAAATCTGGATGAATGAAGGTATCTAGATCGCGATATTGTAACTTAAACGCAAATTTAAATTGCGGATATTTTTTACAGACTGCACCAAAGGCTCTGATTAGTTGAATTCCATGCCCAATATCACCCATGTGATTATTCGCCATCTCTAGTACAAACAAATTATTTGGTAATTTACTCACAATCAAACCTTTTAAAAATTTACACCTAAAAATGTTTCAATATTTGTTACAGCATATTCCAGCATTTCTTTTGTTAGAGAGGGTTGAACACCAATCCAAAAAGTATTATTCATGACATTATCGGTATTTATTAGGTCGCCACTAACCCGATACTCCATATTTACCATATAAGGCTGACGGGTTAGATTTCCCGCAAATAATAATCTAGTTCCGATTTTTTTTTGATCTAAATACGTAGTCAGATTAACCCGAGAAACTGGGCAATTATCTTTGATGGTAATTGGGAATCCAAACCAAGATGGTTCTGACCCTTCAGTTGCAACAGGCAGTTGCAAGTACTCTTCGCATGAGGTTAGTCGATCCCTTAAAAACTGAAAATTATCTTTTCTCGCCTGAATAAACGCCGGAGCCTTTTCTAACTGAGCTAATGCGCATGCTGCTTGCATATCCGTAATTTTTAGGTTGTAGCCTAAGTGGCTGTAGGTGTATTTATGATCGTAACCAAACGGAAGATCGCCTAATTTCCAAGCAAAACGTTTTCCGCAAGTGTTGTCTTTACCTGGGGGGCAATAACAATCACGACCCCAATCTCTAAAACTCTCGGCAATTTGCTTTAACTCGTGGTTATTGGTGAAAACTGCGCCCCCCTCACCCATAGTAATATGATGGGCTGGATAAAAACTAAGTGTTCCAATATCGCCGAAGGTTCCTACCATCTGACCCTTGTAAGTGGTGCCTAATGCATCGCAACAATCCTCGATAAGCCATAAGTTATATTTTTTACACAAGGCTGTAACAACATCCAAATTAAAAGGATTGCCTAATGAATGGGCCAGCATGATAGCTTTGGTTTTAGAGCCAATCGCAGCTTCAATTTTTGTAGCATCAATGTTATGCGTAAGCGGGTCAACATCTACAAATACAGGAATGGCTCCAAACTGCAAAATCGGATTAACGGTTGTGGGAAATCCCGCCGCAACACCAATTACTTCATCGCCCTTTTTAATAGCCCGATCGCCCAACTTAACAGATGTCAACGCTGAAAAGGCCACTAAATTTGCCGATGAACCTGAATTAACAGTGATTAAATACTTAACACCAATAAATTCGGCTAACTTTTTCTCAAAAAGATCATTAAAACGTCCCGTTGTTAGCCATCCGTCCAAGGAGGCCTCCACCATATTTTCCAATTCTTTAGAATCGAGCAATTTTCCTGATGGGGGAACAATCGTTTGTCCGGGCACAAATACTTTAGGAGCAAACTCAAGGGCAGCGTATTCCTGCACCAAAGATAATATTTGCTTACGAATTTTGTCTTTAGCAAATTGGCTGGTAGGAATAGTGGTTTCTGTCATTGTATTGATATAAAAAATAGTTAAGTTAGTTGGTATGTACTAATTTGCTGAAAAATAAATTCCCGCATATTGCTGCCTTGCCGGTAGGCATCTTGCCATTGAGCAATTTTTTCTATTGCCTGCTCTAGACTCCACTTGGGTACCCAACCTAAATATTGCCGTGCTTTTGAGCAATCTAATTTTAGTAAATGCGCCTCATGGGGCTGCTCTCTGATATCTTGTACCCAACTCGCCGGAGAGTGCCAATTTTTAATTAAAAGGTTCACAACCTCTTTAACTGACCTTGCATCATCATCTTTGGGGCCAAAATTCCATGCTCCATCAAAATTGGCGCCCCCCTGACAAAGAGCCTGAGCCAATACTAAATATCCCGATAGGGGCTCTAATACATGTTGCCAGGGTCGTGTAGCCAAGGGATTGCGAATCATCAAAGGCTGATGCTGCTCAAAAGCCTTAATTGCATCGGGTATCAATCGATCATCAGACCAATCTCCGCCACCGATGACATTGCCAGCTCTTGCCGAAGCAATGCCAACACCATGATGGTGATATTGATCGGGCGTAAAATAAGATTGTCGATATGCAGTGGTAACAAGTTCAGCGCACCCTTTACTACTGCTATAGGGATCATGCCCACCCATAGGTTCATTTTCACGATAACCCCAGGGCCATTCTTTATTCTCGTAACACTTATCAGTCGTCACAATTACGGCGGCACGCACACTGTCTAAATTGCGAATGGTCTCAAGCACATGAATAGTGCCCATTACATTAGTGGCATAGGTTTCAACAGGGTGAGCGTAAGAAAAGCGCACCAAGGGCTGTGCTGCCATGTGAATCACAATTTCTGGTCGGGTTTGTAGCATTGCTTTTTGTAGTGATGCCAAATCACGAATATCTGCAATATGCGAATTATTTAAAAGTGCTTGCACTTGAGCCACTTCAAACAAATTAGGTTTGGTATCGGGAGCTAAAGCAAAACCAGTTACTTTTGCACCCATAGAACTTAACCAGACTGCAAGCCAGCTTCCCTTAAATCCTGTATGTCCAGTTAGAAAAACATTTTTGCCCCTCCAAAAGGACGGATCAACACGACCAAGATTTTTAGAAGAAGGCACTTTTAAACCCACATCTTCCATGGCGCCTTTCCACTGGCCCATAACTCTTCAAGATGCTGCTTATCACGCAAGGTATCCATAGGCTGCCAAAAACCTTGGTGGACATATGCTTCTAATTGCCCAAAAGTCGCAAGCGTTTCAAGAGGCTTTGCCTCCCAAGTAGTACTATCTTGCTCTATCAGGTCAATTACCTTAGGTGAAAGCACAAAAAAACCGCCATTGATGTACATCCCATCACCATGAGGTTTTTCAACGAAGCTAGCAACCGAAGTCCCATTCATATCTAATGCTCCAAAACGACCAGGAGGTTGCACTGCAGTTATCGTTGCCTGTTTACCGTGCTCCTTATGAAATGCAATTAGCTTAGTTAAATTAACATCACCTACACCATCGCCATACGTAAAGCAAAAATCTTCGTTACCAAGATAAGATCTAACCCGCCTAAGCCTGCCACCCGTCAAGGTATTTTCACCAGTATCAATTAAGGTTACTCTCCATGGCTCAGCAAATTGTTGATGGATTAGCATGGCATTATGATTGGACATATCAAAAGTTACATCAGACATGTGCAAAAAATAATTAGCAAAATACTCTTTGATCACATAACCCTTATAGCCACAGCAAATCACAAAATCATTCACGCCGTGCGCAGAGTACATTTTCATAATGTGCCACAAAATAGGCTTGCCGCCGATTTCCACCATAGGCTTTGGGCGCACTAAGGTCTCCTCAGCAAGACGCGTGCCCAAACCCCCAGCAAGTATTACTGCCTTCATTTAAACTCCAACATACTTTAACTCTATGATTTTACAGTAAATGTGGCTTAAATTATTATTTAATAGTTATTTTTATAATCTTTTGTTTTAAACAATTAATTTATTATTTATTAGGTTAGGCTGTGATTTTTTACGAAAAATTATATCTACAGTATTGATTCGAAAGATTAAAACCCAAGAATCACATTGTGAAATTTTACTTTAACTAGAGTTCACCCGTTTACAAATTGTTTCAAGGATTTAAAAAATACTCAAAAAAAAGTAATATCAAGGACTGGATTGAAAAATATAATTGCTCTCAGCATGAAAATATTACTACCATATATGGTGTAGATATTAAATTTAGATACACTACCTAAAAATCATCAAGGACAAAGAAAACTTATTTATCCAACCCGACGACAAAAATTATATGCTACATTTACAAATTCAATTCTCTTGACAATTCATATTAAGAAGTTTAATGGTTATACAAAGAATCCATCGCTAAACATTATTAATCAATTAATTAGAAAATTTATCTTATAAATTTCTAACTCTCTCGTTGCAACTCAAAAATTTATGAGCATTAGTTAAAGACATTTATTTGCTTCGTTAACTGGAGAAGATGATAGACATTACCGCCATGCGCACAGCAATACCAAAGGTAACTTGCTTGAGGATCACTGATTGAGGGCCATCGGCCACATCACTAGCGATCTCTACTTCACGGTTCATAGGTCCCGGGTGCATCACAATCGCATCAGGCTTGGCTAACTTGAGTCTTGCTTGAGTAAGACCCCATTGTTTGAAGAAAGCATCTCCTTCAGGCACTTGCCCTGCTTCCATGCGTTCTTTTTGGATTCTGAGGGTCATCACCACATCCACATCTTTTAAACCTTCTTCAATATTGTTGAAGATTTTGACGCCCATCATATTGAGATCTTTAGGAAGCAAACTCTCTGGGCCAATGGCACGGATTTCTTTACACCCCAAAGTAGTCAACGCATGAATATTCGACTTGGCCACACGACTATGAACAATGTCACCAATGATGGCTACCTTGATCTTGGTGAAGTCTTGTTTGTAATGACGCATAGTGTACATATCAAGTAAACCTTGCGTTGGGTGTTGATTGGTACCATCACCCGCGTTGATCACATGAACATGTGGTGGTAAATGTTGCGCCACTTCAACAGCGGCACCCGTGGTTTTATGTCGTACCACAAAAATATCCGCTTGCATCGCCACCAAGTTATCAATGGTGTCGAGTAATGTCTCGCCCTTGGCAGTCGATGATGTTTGTATATCTAAATTAACCACATCAGCTGACAACCTCTTGGCAGCTAATTCAAAGGTGGTTCTGGTACGGGTAGAGTTTTCAAAGAAGAGGTTAAAAACATTGGTGCCTCTTAATAAAGGCACTTTTTTAACTTCCCTGTCTGAGTCGCTGACCGCCACAAACTGTTTGGCAGTATCTAGGATATGAAGAATATGCTCTTTAGACAAACCCTCTAAAGTCAATAAATGGGTGAGTTCACCTTGGTCATTGAGCTGAAGTTGGCTTGGAGTTTTGGTCATCTTGGAATGGTATTTTAATCTGATTTAAAGTGTTTTTGAGGCTTTGCTTTTAATTTGTTTTATCAATCTTCCTTAAATAAACATACTCAATTAACTTAGCTGAACTAACTTTACTTAGTTTCGGTTGTAAATCCAAAACGGCCGTCGTCAGCCTGCTCTAAGACCAAAATCTGGTCATCAACCACCTTCACTTTAGCTCCTTTGAAAGTCGCATCGACTGGTAATTGTCTTCTGTGGCGATCAGCTAAAACAGCTAAATCAACTTTGGCTGGACGACCATAGTCAAATAACTCATTCAATGCAGCCCGAACTGTTCTGCCCGTATCCAAAATATCATCGACCAAGATGATGTGAGCACCTTCTACTTCAAAAGGAAGTTTGGTCGACATACCCTCTGAACTGTTCAGAGCTTTAACACCTTTTTCTGAGTAATCATCACGGTGGAATGAAACATTGATAACACCATGGGCTGACAATTGAAGGTCTTTGGCCAAACGCTCAGCAATCCATGCGCCGCCACTAGCCAAACCAGCCAATTGAAAATCAGTATTGATGGCCTGCTGTTCTTTTAATTGTTTTAAAAGAATTTGGTAAAGGTCTTCAGCGTTTGGAATGGATGACATAAGCTTTCATTCAAAGTTAACTATCAATAGACTCAATTTAACAATCAAACCTATTGATTAAATTTAATACAAGTATCTTACTCCGATGCCCTATTTTGGCCATGCCAGTTCATAGATGATCTAAATATTGTTGCAAAATCAGTTGAGCTGCCAAAGCATCGTTACCCCCATCTACGGATACAGAGGTGTAGCGCTCATCAACCCAAACCACTTCCTTCTGGAATCTACCCTTGAGCTGATTGCCAAAACGTTTGGCCCTTTGCGTCATCTCATGCTCCGCACCATCTGGATGGGTGGGCAAGCCCACCACGAACAACTGTGGTTGCCATTCTGCTATAAGTTTCTCTATCACTTGAAACTTATCTTGTTGGTGTTTTTCTTGAATAACTTTTAGTGGTTCTGCTGTTTTAGTAAGGGTGTTACCCACAGCCACACCAATGCGCTTTTCACCAAAGTCAAAAGCCAGGATCGTTTGCGACATCAAGCATGTCCAGCAGAAGTTGATAAGAAGCTTTGCTCAATACCTAAAAGTGCTAATACGTTTTGATATTTGTACTCATCAGGCGTATCAAAAATGATGTGCGCCATCTCTTCAGTCGGCGCTGGCACATTGAGCCAACCATTGCGGGCGATTTCATCTTCAAGCTGTCCAGCGCTCCAACCTGCATAACCCAAGGTCATTAAAAACCTTGGGGGTCCATGACCCGCAGCCACTTCCTCTAAAACATCCTTGGACGTGGTCATGGCCAAGCCACCCGGTATCCGAAGAGAAGAGTTGTAATGCGTGGTGTGCTCACCCTGCTTTTGTTCATGTAATACAAAGCCACGATCAGTTTGCACTGGTCCACCAAAATAAACAGGCTCTTGGGCTTTGGGTTGGATTTCAAGCTTGAGATCAACCTTATCGAAGACTGTTGCCAAATCAACATCCGTTGGACGGTTGATTACCAAACCCATGGCACCACTGGCAGAGTGATCGCAGAGGTATACCACTGTGCCTGCAAAGTTCTCATCGACCATACCAGGCATGGCAATCAAGAATTGGTTGGCTAGGTGACTGACATCACCAGATTTTTGAGTCATAAGTGGATTTTATCTGATTAAGCCCAGATCTC
>JACCDS010914766.1_pt1 | contig 41230 bp, 38 predicted proteins | sample 7446441 | NCBI WGS metagenome assembly JACCDS01 (sample SAMN15323445, study PRJNA562643) | freshwater metagenome | isolation source: river surface water | place: USA:Blue River Watershed | collected 2017-08-17 | reverse complement strand
GGCGGCGACAGGTGCGGAGCACCTGCCCCTGGGTTCGACGGAGCGCAGCGGAGATGGGGCGACGCGCAGCGTCGATCGCAACGCGATGGGCCGTAGGCCCACCAATCCCCGTGGGGACGCCAGCTAACGCCGCCGCAAGGCGGCTTTTTTGTGTCCCCGGGGATGAGAATCGCCGCCGACGGGCGGCGACAGGTGCAGAACACCTGCCCTTGGGTTCGACGGAGCGCAGCGGAGAAGGGGCGACGCGATACCTCGTCTGTTGAAAGTTGAGACATGCCCCTTGGGCTGCGTCCGGACACGTTTCGGGCTTGTGTATTCGCTATTCGCGAATAGCGTAATTAAATGGCTACCAAATCACAAGACGTCGTTGTGGCCCTGCTTCTCGCCTTGGAGCAGGGGGTAAGAACTTACGCAGAATTGGGACAAACCTTGGGGATGAGTGCTTCGGAAGTCCATGCTGCCGTTCGGCGGCTGCGCGAGGCTCGGTTGATCGACCCGGAAACCCGGGAAGTCCGGATGGAGGCGCTGCGCAATTTTCTCGTCCACGGAGTTCCCTATGCCTTTCCGGCGAGCCCGAAGGAAATCACCCGCGGTATGCCCACGGCTTGGGCGGCTCCGGCCTTGGCCGACAAGATCCGGAGCTCCGACCCGCTGCCACCGGTATGGCCCGATTCGGACGGGAACGTGCAAGGTTCGGCCGTGGAGCCGCTTTATCCCAGCGTACCCAGCGCGGCGCGGCGCCATCCTATGCTCTACGAATTGCTCGCTCTGGTCGATGCGCTCCGCTTCGGACGGGCGCGCGAACGCGGCTTGGCCGAGAAGGAAATCGCTGTCCGGCTGAACCGCGATGTCCCTGCCTGATCTCGGCGCGATGCGCGCGGTGGCCGACCGGCTTGATGGGCTCGGTCTTGAGTATGCCTTCGTCGGCGGCTCGATCGTGAATCTGCTGCTCGACGATCCGGCGTTCGCGCCGGCGCGGCCGACCGACGACGTGGATGTGATTCTTGAGACGGCGACTTCGCAGCGATACTCCGACGTGGAGGAGAAACTGCGAGGCCTCGGCTTCAGCCACGACATGCGGGAGAAGGCTCCGAAATGCCGCTGGGTCTTGGGCAAGCTGACGGTCGACATCATGCCGACCGAAGGCACGGAGCTTGGTCTCAACACGGCGTGGTTCAAGGAGGCCCTGGCGAGCGCCACCGTGCGGACGATTGCGCACACGCCGCTCAAGCTGATTTCGCCGGTGGCCTTCCTCGTGACCAAGCACGTCGCGTTCGTCGACCGCGGACAGCAAGACTACTATGGCAGCCATGATCTGGAAGATTTCATCGCGGTGGTTGACGGTCGCGAGCGCATGGCGAACGAGGTCGACGCGGCGCCCGCTGCGCTGCGATCCTACGTGATCAGTTCGGTGCGCGCACTGCTCGCCGTTCCCGCATTCGACGAGGCCCTGCCCGGCCATTTGCCCGGTGATCGCGCCAGCCAGCAGCGCCTGGCTGGACTGCGGCGAAAACTACAGGCGATCGGGGGCTTGCCGACTGACGCCCGAGCAGCGCGCGGCGACTGACTTGTTGGCAGCGTCATCGGTCCCGGTTTTGACCGCGTTAAGGTTCCGGAAACGAATCAGGTCGCAGTGCGGATCGCATTCATTGACCCGATCCGGCGACCGGCCGTCGACTGCATTCGCTTCTGCGTGCCCGAGACACGTCGCGCCGGACTACCTCGCAAACGTGACCATGTGCGGGTCTGAAGCAGAGAGATGACTCCTCTGGGGGGATTTTCGCCTCGCGCTTCGGGGGAGACTTGAGACGTGAAGCGCCTTTTGCTTTCCCGACACCATCGGCTTCAGCGGACTAACCCCTAACGTCCGTCCTTCCTTTTGAGCCTCTTTGCGGTGGGTTGGTTGGCTTCGTGGCGTCGCCGCAACCATCGCCAATGGCATTTAACGTTCTTGGACGAGATACAAATTCCCCGCAAAAGATCGCGTATGCCTACCGCTGTTACCCCGGATCCTGCGGCGCACTTTGCCATCGCCAACTCGCTCTGGCATGAATGCCAGAGCCACGCTGCCCGCGATCGTTCCTTCAAACCGAGCCAAGCCTATCGCGGGATGGACGAGTTGATGCGTGTGGTGATGAAGGTCGCGCATGCGTTTGAGGCTTGGGCCTGCGACCACGTCGACTTTTCGCAGTTCACCGACGTTTGGCCGTACCTGCTCGAAGATCGATTCGGCGCGGAATGCCTGTCCATCCTCAGGCCCGAAAACCTCGCCGACTTCGACGAGCACGACTGCCGCCGCATTGCGGCCCGGCTTCGATTGCCGTTGATCGAGTCGAGGTAGCGCGCGGAGATGCACGATGCGTATCGGCTTGGCGGGTGGCGCGATCCAGTGCGTGCTCAGGCCATTTCCTCGCACCCAGCAGCGACGAGCGCGGCATACAACTCGTCCAACTCGCTCATGAACTTCGGCAAGCAAAGGATTGCGCCTTCGCGTCCGCGAGTGAGGAGGACGCGGTAGGCGTTGCGGCGGAGTTGCAGCGCATCCTGCACTCCCGAGGATTTCTGGTATGTTTTGGCGGCGGAATTGTCCCAGCGACCGCCTTGGAGCACGAAGTCGGTGCCCCAGATCACCAGCGCATGGTCGAGTTCGAGTCCTTGAGCCGCAAACTCGGTGATCGCTTCCTGCAAGCGCCGGCAAGAATGCGGCGAAGTTTCCGGGTCGGCATACCAAGGACCCGCGCGGAAGAATCTGGCGCGTTCCGGTTCGTCGATGACTTCGCCGATTCGTTTATTGCGGCTTGAAGTCATCAGACCGAAGCGGGCGTCGGGGTGGTTGGCGTATTTCTTCCACAGAAACTCTTTTGCTTCGCCCAGACGGCGCGTGATGCGCAGTTGATAGCCTTGCTGGCGAAGTTGCCGCGCGATGTCGGCAAGTTGCGCCGAGTCGTGGCGATCTTCGATGATTCCAGCGGCCCATTTACTTAGGCCCGCGGCAAAATGAAAACGCACGGAACGAGCAAGGTGCAGATCGACGTCCGAAGTATACGCGATGCCCTTGGCGGCGAACGCGGCACGAAATTGCTCGGGCCCGACGACCTCCCAGTTCCCGCCGCTGTTGGCGACCGCATCGGCCCACAGTGCCATGCCGCCCTCTTCGCCGGAATGAATTTCCTGCCCGTTGCCGATAAGCCCCATCACGACGCACCACCCGGGTACGCGCTCGGCGAAACTCACGAACGCCGCAGGCTCCGAAACGGCAGATGGATCTTTGTGCTTCGCGCGAACTTTCTCCATATCCCACGCGCGTTGGGCTTCATCGAAGATAAGAACGTGGTGCGGCGGCGGCCCCGAACGTTTCTTCGAGTACTTCGTGACGAAGTCCTTTACGCCGCGCACGAATACCCGCCCATCGCCGCCGGCATTCTTCAGTTCGTATTGCAACACTTCGACCAGCGGCCCGTTTCCGGAAAGAAAGACTGCGGGCGCCGTCGGTTTTTCGCCCGAGGCATTCGGCAACGCGAGATCGTCGAGAAAGCGGTCGTGAGCAATCTGCAACCCCACATAGGTTTTACCGGCACCGGGCACACCGCTGACGAGCAGCAGCTTTCGCTTACGTTGGCGGTGCGTTTCGTGAATCTCCGCGGCGACGCGTTGCACTGTCTTCTGCGTGATTTCATCGATCCGTTTGATGCGCGGTAGCGCGTGCTGGGCAAAGTAACGCCGCACCGCCTGCACAAGCGAAGGCGAGGGCTGGCAGGCGTCAGGCGACAGGAAAGTTTCGAGCGGAAGCGGCTGGGCCGATTCTGGGCGTTCGAATCGCCGTATGACGTCGGCAAGCTGTTCGATGCGCGTCGTTGTAAGGAAGTCGCGCTCCTCGACGCTGTCGCCGTACCCATAATTCACCAGCAGGGTGTGAACGCGTGTCCCATTTTCGCCGCAGTAGCGGTGAAACCAAAACAACCGGCGCGCATAGTCGGCGGCCTGTTCGCGATACTCCGGCTGCCAATTGCCGTCGCCTTTCATCTCAACGACGAGCACCGCGCCCGCGAGGAGCAGCACTGCGTCGACGCGTTTCGCGCCATCCGGCATCCGATATTCAAGGATCGCGCAGTAGCGCTGCGCTGTGGGTTGGCGATCGACAACGTGGCCGCACTGCTGCTGCAAGGGAGCGAGCGACGCGCGCCAAGCCTGGATCTGTTCCGGTGTCGCGTCCCGCACAGAGGCCGCCAGTATATTCACAATCTCATCGAGACTCGCCGCACGGAACGACGGAAACGCGCTGGCCCATCCGCATGCTTCATAGCTGGGGCTGACTGGCTGGGACACGTCGGAATCTACAGCCGGCGGAGCATCGGCTGTCGAGGCCGTATGGCCGCGGCGAGATGGACCGGCCGTACACCTTCAGGTGAAGAATGCAAAATGGGGTGCCGGGCGTGTAGCCTGGCTGCGCCGCCGGTTCAGCGCTGGCTTTGCGCCAAGGCGTCCCGGATCCGGGCGGCGACTTGGCGGGCGAGGACGGCGGAGCCTTCTTTCGTGAAATGGACGTTGGCGGGCTGCTGCAGGTCGGGCTTCTGACTTAGGATGAGGGCGTGGAGGTCGTTCACCGCGACGCCGTGCTCCTCCATGACTTTCCGGGCGATCGCGTTGTACGCGACTTCGTCCCCCGGGCGGCGCAGCGGATCGAGTTTTCCGGCGGGCACCGGGGTCGTCGCGGCCCAGATGAGCGCGGCGCCGGTGGTCTTCAGCTTGGCCACGATCGTGCGCAGATTGTGTTCGTACTCGCCGGGCGGCACCTGATGTCCGTCGGAGGTCGCGTACGGTTGGTTCGTTTTGCCCTCCGTGCCGAGCTTGAGGTCGTGCAGGCCGAAATTGAAGTGCACGACGTCCCACCGGCCTTGGCCGGGCGCGATCCAGGCGTCGATCTTTTGGACGCCGCTGCTGCTCGGGCCGGCGTTGCCTTCGACGCGGTGCACGTTGGCCACGCCCGCCAATTCCGCGCGCACCGCGTCGGTGTAGCCGACGCTGATCGAGTCGCCGATGAGCATGACGCGCGGCAACCGCGGATCGTCCTGCGGCGGTTTGGGCCGGGCCGCCGGAGCCGCCCCGGGCTCGGCTGCCCCGAGGCTGCAGGTGATCGCGAGCAGGCTCATCCAGGCCAGTCGCAGCACCGTCAGGGCCAAGGGGAAATGCGGGCGGCGAGGGCGCGGACTCATGGCGCTACCCTTGCCGGGGCGTCGGCGATGTCGAGGCGGACGACGGAGGCGACCCGCGCGTGCCGGGCGGCCTGTGCCTTTGACAGCGCGACGGCAGCCGCCATGGTGGGAGTATGAGTTCCGAGATCATCTTCGATGTCACCGAGGCCGACGAGGGCGGTTATGTCGCCTCGGCATTGGGGTTCGGGATTACAACGCAGGGAGAAACGCTCGAGGAGCTGCGCGCCATGGTCCGCGAAGCCGTCGATTGCTTTTTCGCCGATCCGTCCCAGGCCCCGAAGATCATCCGTCTCCATTTTGTCCGCGATGAAGTGCTGACGCGGTGAAAACACCCCGCGATCTCAGCGGTCAGGAGTTGGCCCGCGCGCTGCGGGCGTTCGGCTATGAAGTGAGCCGGCAGCATGGTTCCCATCTGCGCGTGACCACACAACTTGGCGGCGAACACCACGAAGTGATTTCAAACCACAGCCCGATCAAGATCGGCACGCTGAAGAGCATAGCATCTTGCGCAATGTTGCTGCGCATCATCGGATGAACGTAGCCGAACTGATGACGCGACTCGACTGGTAGTCAGTTTCGAAAAGGGTAATGCGGTTGGGGGCGTGTCTCCTGCTTCAGGTCCCGTTTTTTGCCGCGCTAAATCCGCCGCCCCGCCCCCGCAAACGCGGGCTGGAATCCGGCGGGGGCGGCGGGCAGGGTGGCGGACGCCGGCGGCCGGATGGTCCGCGCCGGTTTTTCATTCCCCATGCGTTGTCTTCGTTTCGCCGGTGTCGCGGCGGTGGTGCCGTGGTTGCTCGTGGTGGCTTTGGCGCCGGCGCGCGCCGGGTCCGTGCCGGTGCGCGCGTCGCTCGGGCTCGTCGTTTCCCAGAGCGATCTCGCCTCCGATGTCGGCTTCGCGGTCATCAAGGACGGCGGCAACGCCATCGACGCCGCGGTCGCCACGGCCTTCGCGCTCGCCGTCACGCACCCCACGGCCGGCAACATCGGCGGCGGCGGTTTTCTCGTTTACCGGCCGGAGCACGGCGAGCCCGTCGCCTACGATTTCCGCGAGACCGCCCCGGCCGGCTCGCATCCGGAGATGTGGCTGAAGGACGGCGTCTACGACAAGGAGCTCCACCACAACAGCCACCGCGCGGTCGGCGTGCCCGGCTCCGTCGCCGGCCTGCACCTCGCGTGGCGCGAGCACGGTTCGAAGCCGTGGGCCGACCTCGTCGCGCCGGCGATCCGCCTCGCGCGCGAAGGCTTCGAGGTCACGCACGGTCTGGCGCGGTCGCTCGAGGCGCAGATTCCCCATTTCCGGAAATACCCGGCCTCGCTCGCGCAGTTCACGCGCAATGGCGATCCGTACCGGGCCGGCGATATTCTGCGGCAGCCCGATCTGGCGCGTTCGCTGGAGCGCATCGCGGAGCAGGGGCCGGCGGGATTCTACGCGGGCGAGACGGCGCTGCTGTTGGAAAAGGAAATGGCGGCGCACGGCGGGTTGATCACGCGCGCCGACCTCAAGGCCTACACGGCGAAGAAACGCGCCGTCGTCCGCGGCACGTACCGCGGTTACGACGTCGTGAGCATGCCCCCGCCCAGCTCCGGCGGCATCGCGCTCGTGCAGATGCTGAACGTGCTCGAGGGTTTCGATCTCGCGGCCAACGGCTACGGCTCCGCGCAGAACCTCCACCTGATCGCGGAGACGATGCGGCGTGCGTTTGCCGACCGGGCGCGGCACCTCGGCGATCCGGACTTTGTGCCCGGGCTGCCGGCGGACCGGCTGGTGGCGAAGGACTATGCGGCGGAACTGCGCCGCACGATCCACCCGCAGCGGGCGTCGCGGTCGGAGCCGACGTCGTTCGCGTGGCCGGCGGAATCGCAGGAAACGACGCACCTCTCCGTTGTCGACGCGCGGCGCAACGCCGTCGCGCTCACGACCACGCTCGAGGCCGGCTACGGTTCCAAGATCGTCGCGCCCGGCACCGGCTTTCTGCTCAACAACGAGATGGGCGACTTCAACGCCGGTCCCGGTTTGACGGATACGCAGGGCCTGATCGGCACGGCGCCGAACCTCGCGGCGCCCGGCAAGCGCATGCTGTCGAGCATGACGCCGACGATTTTGGCGAAGGACGGAAAGCTCTTCATGGTCACGGGTTCGCCCGGCGGCCGCACGATCATCAACACGGTGCTCATGACGATCCTCAACGTCGTCGACTTCGGCATGAACGCGCAGGAGGCGGTCGACGGCGGCCGCCTCCACCACCAGTGGCTGCCGGACCGGATCAACGTGGAGCGCTACGGATTCTCGGCCGACACGCTCGCGGCGCTGCGGGCGCGCGGCCACACGGTCAACGAAGCCGGATCCCAGGGCGTAGCCGAAGTGATCGTGTTCAACCCGAAGACGAATCTCCTCGAGGGCGGCCTCGACCGGCGCGCGCCCGACGGCGGCGCCAGCGGCAAATGAGCCTTGAGGTGCGGCGGCGGTTCCGGCGGGCGCTCGCGTGGGCGGCGCGGATCGGGGCGGCGGTGGCGTTGGCCGGCGGGATGGGGCGGGCGCAGGCGGCGGCGTTGCCCAAGGCGGACACCGTCGTCGCGGCCGACGGCACGGGCGATTTCACGACGGTGCAGGCGGCGCTGGACGCGGTGCCGAAGGACAACCGCGAGCGCAGGGTGATTTTTGTCCGCAACGGGATCTACAACGAGCATCTGCGGCTGGAGCGTTCGTTTGTGACGCTGCGGGGCGAGGATCGCGCGCGGACGCGGTTGGTGTTTGCGGTGCACGACCCGCGCTTCGACCCGGAGGGGGCGGCCGTCCGCCGCGGGCTCGCGACCCTCAATCTGGTGGACGCGAGCGACATCGTGATCGAGGACCTCACGGTGGAGAATACGTCGGAGCGCGGGGGCAAACCCTTCGCCGTCTTCAGCCGTGGTAGCGGGACGCGCGTCGTGATCCAGCGCGCGGACATTCTCGGCCGCGGCGGGGACACACTCTCGTTGTGGACGCGCGGACTGTATTATCACCGCGACCTGTATGTGACGGGGACGTACCATTTCGTGGGCCCGCGCGGTACCTGCTACCTGGCGGATTCCGTGCTCGAGGTGGTGGGGCCGGTGAGCAATGCGCTCTTCAACGAGGGCATGGAGGACGAGCGGCAGAAGTTTGTGCTGCAGCGTTGCCGGCTGGTGTCGCGGGTGTCCTTTGGGCTCGGGTCGCATTTCCGGGACGCGGCGTGGTATTTTATCGATTGCGAATTTCCGGAGACGCTGCGGCCGGAAGGAAAAATCTTTGTCGCGCAATCGAACCCCGCCCGCCCGCAGCCGGCGTCGGTGATGTTCAAGTGGGCGACGGACCGCGTGTATTTCTCCGGGGCGAAGGGCCCGGCGTATCCGTGGTTGCGCGACAACCTGGAGCGGTCGGAGGCGAAGACGGCGGCGGCGATCGACGCGGCGTGGACTTTTGGCGGGGCCTGGGATCCGGAGCGGACGACGGGTCCGGAGCTGGTGCGCGCGGCGCGCGGCGAGGGCGCCGTGCGGTTGGTCTTTGCGGAAGCGGTGACGGTGAAAGGTCGCCCGCGGCTGCGTTTGGCCGACGGGAGTTTCGCGGCGTACCGGTCCGGGTCGGGCACGGCGGAGCTGGAATTTGCGGCGGCGGGGCCGGCGGCGCCGGTGGCGCTGGAGCTCACTGGCGGCGCGATCGTCGCCTCGCAGGCAGGCGCGCGGCTGCGGGCGGTGGCGGATGGGATGCCGCTGGTGCCGGTGCCGCCGGGGGCGGCAGCGGCGGTTGAAAGGTGAAAGTTGAAAGGTGAAAGAACGGAAGGTTGAGGGGTAGGCGGGGGCGTATGCGGGCGTGGAGTTGCGTTCGGGGCCGGACGGCGTCCTTTGCGGCATGCGTCGGTTCACGTTCCTCTTTGCGTTGCTGGTGTCCCTTCCCCTTATGGCTGCTCAAGAAGCTTTCCCGCCGACCGCGCCCGGTATCAGCGAACTCAAGACGCTGCCCGCGGGCGTGCTGCTGAAGTCGGCGGGGCGCGGCAACTATTTCGAAGGCGCCGACAATCTGTTCGGTCCGCTCTTCCGGTATATTTCCAAGCACAACATCGCGATGACCACGCCGGTCGAGGCGCAGGTCGACAACGCGGCGATGTATTTCTGGGTGGCGCCGTCGGAGCGCGCCAAGGTCGCGGGCAACGAGGCGGGCGTCGAAGTGATCGAGATCCCGGAACGGCGCGTCGCGAGCCGCGGCGAACGCGGCGGGTATTCGCGCGCGAACTTCGAGGCGGCGCGGGACGCGCTGCGGGCCTGGCTCGACGCGCAGCCCGCGCTGGAGGCGGCCGGCGAGCCGTACGGCGTGTATTGGAATGCGCCCTACGTGCCGTTCTTCATGAAGCGCTTCGAGGTGCACATCCCGGTGCGCGCGCGGCGGGCGTGAGGGGGATGCCGGTGGAGTTGAGGGTTGAGAGCTGAGAGTTGAGAGGAAGTCCGGCATGGCCGCGCGGGGCGCGGGCCCGCGCCAAAGTAACCTATTGGGTTACTTTCTCTCCACCCTCGCCGCATCGCGCGTTGAGGAACTCGCGGGCAAAGTAACCCAATAGGTTACTTTGGCGGGAGGGGTGCGGCAGTCGTGGCGGCGAGCGGAAGCGAGAGGATAGGAATGCGGGAGCGGCCCGGGGAGGCGGGATGCCCGGCCGCTCGCTCACGCTCGCGGCGGCGGAGCGGAGACGTGGACGATGGCGTTGCCGCGTTTGCGGCCGGTGGAGACGTAGGCGTGGGCGTCGGGCAATTCGGAAAACGCGAAGGTGCGGCCCACGACGACGCGCAGGTCGCCGGCGGCGGCGAGGCGGGCGAGTTCGCGCACGTCCTCGGGGCGCTCGGAGGCGGAGCCGGTGATGGACCGTTTGGTGCCGACGGGGCGGGCGAACATGCCCGGCAGGTCGGCGGCGATGGCGAGGTAGCGGCCATGCTCGTGCAGGTGCGGGTGCGCGCGGGCGAAGGTGGTGGCGCCGACGGTGTCGGCGATTACGTCGTAGGTTTCGGCGGCCGTCGTGAAATCGTGGGCGGCGGAATCGAGCACGCGATCGGCGCCGAGCGCGGCGACGAGGTCGCGGTTGGCGGCGCTGGCCACTGCCGTGACGTGGGCGCCGCGGAGGCGGGCGAGTTGGATGAGGGCGGTGCCGACGGCCCCGGCGGGGCCGAGCACGAGGACGCGTTCGCCGGCGCGCAGGTCGGCGCGGCGCAGGAAATCGAAGGCGGCGGTGCCGCCGAAGGCGAGGCCGGCGGCTTCGGCGAAGGAGAGATTGGCCGGCTTGGCGACCAGGGCGCCGGCCGCGGGCATGATCCGGTATTCGGCGTGGCAACCGAGGCGGCCGCCGGTGAAACCGATCACGGCCGCGCCCGGCTCCCACGCGGCGACGCCCGGACCGACGGCGGCGATGACGCCGGACAATTCCGTGCCGAGGACGGGTTGGCGGGGACCGGTGAATCCGAAAATCGCACGGCCAAGCAGACCGAAGCCGCGCGGCAAGGTGCACGAGCGCAGGCGCGCGTCGGCGGAGGAAACGGTGGTCGCGACAATGCGGATCAACACCTCGCCGGCCCGGGGCGCGGGGCACGGCCGCGTTTCCAAGGCGAGAACCTCGGGCCCGCCGTAGCGACGGCAGGTCCAGACGCGCAGGTTCTCGGGAATCATGCGTGCGACGCGAGCGGGCGGCCTCCGTGCCGTCAATGCCGCGCCGGGTTCCAGACCGGTTCGCGTTGCGCGCAGCGAGACCGGGGCAGGTGGGCGGCGCTTCGTTCCCGGAGGGTCGAAGCGCCCCGGCGTTTACTTCGCCACGAGGACGAGGCCGAGTTCGTAGGCGACGCGGGTGAGGTCGGCGGCGTTGTGGGCGCCGAGCTTCGTCATCATGTTGTGCCGGTGGTTTTCGGCGGTGCGGACGCTGATGCCGAGGTGGTGGGCGACGTCCTTGTTGGAGCGGCCGGCGGCGACGAGTTGCAGCACCTCGCGTTCGCGGTCGGTCAGGGCGTCGGCGCCTTGCGGCAGGGCGTGGCGGAGCAGGGATTTCTGCAGGGCCTCGATCACATAGGGGCCGAAGAAGGGGCGGCCGGCGGCGACGGCTGCGACGCCGGCGAGGAGGGTGGAGATCGACGCTGTTTTCTCGACCATGCCGAGGGCGCCGCGCTCCGTGACCTGGCGCACGACGGCGGGCTCGAGGCGGCTGGAGAAAACGAGAATGCGCAAGGGGCTGCCGGCTTCCTGGAATTGGCGCAGGATCTCGAGGCCGTCGACCGCCGGGAGGCCGAGATCGAGCATGAGCATGTCCGGCTTGAGGGCATTGCACTCGCGGACGACGTTGGCGCCGTCTTCGGATTCGCCGACGACGCGGTACGTGTTGCCCATTTCGATGTGGGCGCGGAACAACTCGCGCAGCGCGCGCTGATCCTCGGCGAGGTAGAGCGTGATTTTTTTGTCGGCGGACTCGGAGGCGGGCACCACGGCGGAAACGAAGGCGAGGCCGGCGGGAACGTCAACGGCGGGCCCGGACCGCGGCAACGTTCACCGGGAATCCGGCGGATTGGTCTTGGGGGAACGGCGGCGGAGGGCGGCGAACGGGGCCCAGAGTTGGCCGAAATAGCCGGCGGGCATCGGTTCGTGGATGCCGAAGTTTTCGGGCCAGCGGCCCCGGGGCATGTAGTAGGTGCCGAAGAGCAGATCCCAGAGCGGCAGGAGGCCGGCGAAGTTTTTGTCCCAGGCCGCGCGTTCGCGCGAGTGGTGCCAGCGATGGAAGACGGGGGTGGCGACGACGGCGCGGAGGGGGCCGAAGTCCCAGTTGACGTTTGCGTGGAGGAAAATCGCGTAAAGGGTGAGCACGGGGGCGGTGCTCAGGGTGACGGTGGGATTGTAGCCGAGAAGGAGAATGGGGGTGACCTGGGCGAGTTTGTTGAGCAGGTCGTTGACGGGGTGGACGCGCAGGCTGCCGAGCCAGTCGAGGTCTTCCGAGCTGTGGTGCACGGCGTGGAACGGCCACCAGCGGCCGGTGTGAAAGAGCCGGTGCGTCCAGTAGCCGATGAAGTCGGCGAGCAGGTAGATCTGCACGGCTTGCAGCCAGAGCGGCTGGCGGCTGAGCGGACCGTAGCCGCGGTACTCGCCGAGTTTCAGCAGGTCGAGGGAGGTGACATCGGCGAGAATGAGCAGGCTGACGGGCAACAGCAGCATGAGCCGGACGAACGGCTTGGTGAACAATATCGTCGCGAACCAATAAACGACATCCGTGAACCAGCCGCGGCGGAGAATCGGTTGCGGGCGGCCGCGGCCGAGCAGGCGTTCGACGACGAGAAAGACGGCGGAGACGACGAGCAATGCGACGAGCGCACGCAGGAAAGTGGGGTCGGATTTCATGGCGCGCGGTCCGCCGGGTATACCCGGAAGGCAACGCGGCGGTTACAGCGTCGCCGGCAAAGCCGATTTCCGGCCAGAAAAAAGGCCCGGTCGAAAGACCGGGCCTGAGTGAACGGGTGCGGGACTGAATCAGCGCCGAACCGCGAGCTGGCGGCGGCGGGCCGCGACGAGGGCGGCGAAGCCGAGACCGATCAGGCCGATCGTGGCGGCCGTGTCCGGGGCGCCGACGGGATTGAAGGTATCGCGGAATTCCCACTTGAGAATGTCGTGGTTGCCCCAACCGGCGCCCGTGGCGGCGGTGAAGCCGACGTAGGCGGAAGTCTGGTTGAGCACCCCGGAACCGGCGAGGTTGACGTTGTAGGAGAGCGCGGCCGCAGTCGGGCGGACGTCGATCTGGGAGAGGCGGACCTCGAGGGCGTTGGTCGTGCCGTTGTAGTCGACCCAGGAGTACCAGATCGCGCCGTTGTTCATGCGGGGCGCAATGGCCAAGCTGGCGACGGAGTTGACGCTGCCATTGAGATCGATGCCGACGTGGTTGCCGCTGATTTCGCCGTTGTTGTAGGTGTCGAATTCGACCGCGACGCTTCTGGCGATGCCGGCGTAGCCCATGCCGCCGCCGACGCCGCCGACGTTGTTGTCGATCGTCTGGACCACGAAGGCCAGGCCGTCGGCACCGGCGCCGTCTTCATCGCCGGCCCCGCCGGAGCCGGTGATGCGAAACTGGAAGTAGGTGCTGAACGACGCGTTGTTCAGCAGGGAAATCTGGTTGGTGGAAAAGGCGCTGCCGCCTTGGCCCGACAGGGCGGGAGTCAGGCGCAGAACGGAGCCGTCGCCCGTGACCACGGGGGCGGCAGCCGTACCGTTGAGCTGCAAGCCGGCGGTGCTGGAGAAATCGTTGAAGGTCAGAACCGTGGCCTGAGCAGAAAGGCCGGTGAGGGCGACCGTGGCGGCAAGGAGGAGTTTTTTCATCGGAAAGAAGGTTGGTGGGGGTAGGGCAACTACCGGACCGGCGAGCTGATAGGAGTCGGATATGCAGATTGCGAACCAGCTAGAGACTTCAGTCGGCAATACTATTTCAAGATATTGATTGGTAGCTGTTTCAAAGTCTTATTGTTTTCTAAGTCTGGTCGGCAGGAATCGGATGTTGTAAGAATTTCCGACGGATTTCTCCCCCCGCTAGGTCGTTTGGTGCCGGGTCTCCACGCTAGAAATGGACTACGGCATGAAGATACTGGCTGCTCCTGTGGGTGGTCGCCGAGGGGATCGCGGGGCGATGGAGCCGGGGCCGAACCCGAGGGGACGCGGGCCGCCCTTGGGCTTGGGCCGGCCGGAGATTGAAGGGAGCGGGGCCCGGTCAGCTGGCGGCGCGCAGCCGCGAATCGAGGCTGGGCATGTGCGCAGCGGCCGAAGCGCGGGCCGGCTGATCGGAACGGGCCGGCGAGTGGGCGGCGGGGATCCGGAACGGCTCGACGCAGGCGGCGGGTGCGGACTGGGGCAGACGCGGCGGGACAAACGCCCGGCCTTGCGGATCGATGCTGAAACGCGGCCAGACGGGGAACGGGGACGACGACATGGGCGGAGGCGGGACGGGTGCGGGTGGGCGTTTCGTCGGTGTCCGGATTCCGGATACCGACGGGTGGGACTCGGCCAGAATGCCAGCAATTCGCGCGGCCTCCTAGTCGGGGGGGCCGCAACCGCCATAGGTAGTTATGCGGGGCGGCGGGCGGAGTTCCTACGCAGCGGACAGCCGCAGCCTGCTGGTCGAGATCACGGCCAAGGGCCGCGCGGAGCAGCGGAAACTTGCCGCGGGCGTCGGGGCCCGGGCCGCGAATCTCCCGGACTGCGTGCCGGCGGCGGAGCGGCCCAACGTCGAGCGCACCCTCGGCGGCCTGCGCGCTGCGCTGGCGGCGTGCGTTGCGAACTGCGCGCCGAAGCGGCGGTCGGGCTGAGCTCCGCCCTTGTGCCCGCGCCGCGGGCCGGCAACCTGCGCCGCCGTGGACCTCGCCCTGATCCATCAGTGTTTCTCGGACCGCACGCGGTTGCGGATTTTGCATCTGCTCGGCGCGGGACCGCTGTGCGTCTGCCATTTCCAGACGCTGCTCGGCGAACCGCAGGTGAAGATCTCGAAGCATCTCGGCTATTTGCGCAGCCGCGGCCTCGTCGAGGCCGCGCGGGAGGGGAGCTGGATGGTGTACCGGCTGCCGGCGAAGCAACCGGCGGCGCTGCGGGCCAACCTCGCGTGCCTACGGGCCTGCGTCCGGGCGGACCCGGAGTTCCGGCGCGACGCCGCGCGGCTGCGGGCCGGCCGGCCGGAGTTCGAAAAATCGAGCCCGCTGTGCGCCCCCGGCCGCGGGCCCCGGCGATGACGCAATCGTAACCGGTCGCCGCTTGACGCATATTCCCGGATGGGAATATGCCGGGGCCGCCCTTTTCGGCGTTTCGCATGAAAAAAATCCGCATCGGCATCAATGGCTTCGGCCGCATGGGACGGTTGGTTTACCGCGCCGCCTGGGATTGGCCCGAGTTCGACTGGGTGCTGGTCAACGAGGTGAAGGGCGGCGCGGAGTGCGCGGCGCACCTGCTCAATTTCGATTCGCTGCAGGGCCGCTGGGCGCAGGAGGCGAAGGCCGAGGCCGGCGGCTTCCGCGTGGGCGACCGCCGGATCGCGTTCACCGAGGCGGCCAAGCCGGGCGACGTGCCGTGGGCCGACCACGGCGTCGACCTCGTGCTCGAGTGCAGCGGCAAGTTCCGCAAACCCGAGGACCTCGCCGTCTACTTCGAGCGCGGGGTTAAAAAGGTCATCGTGGCCGCGCCGGTGAAGGGCGAGGCCCTGAACATCGTGATGGGGATCAACGACCATCTCTACGAGCCCGCCCGGCACCGGCTGCTGACCGCCGCGTCCTGCACGACCAACTGCCTCGCGCCGGTGGTGAAGGTGATCCACGAGGGCCTCGGGATCGAAAACGGCGTCATCACCACGATCCACGACGCCACCAACACGCAGAGCCTCGTCGACAAGCCCGACAAGGACCTGCGGCGCGCGCGGGCGGCGGGGTTGTCGCTGATTCCGACGACGACGGGTTCGGCCACGGCGATCGGGATGATCTATCCGGAATTGCTGGGGAAACTGAACGGCCACGCGGTGCGCGTGCCGCTGCTCAACGCCTCGCTCACGGACTGCGTGTTCAAGGTGAAGCGCACGACCACCGCCGCGGAAGTGAACGCGTTGCTCAAGGCCGCCGCCGGCGGTCCGCTCAAGGGCATCCTTGCCTACGAGGAGCGGCCGCTCGTTTCGATCGATTACCAGGGCGATCCGCACAGCGCGATCATCGACGCGCTGTCGACCATGGTCGTCGACGGCACGCTCGTGAAAATCTACGCGTGGTACGACAACGAGTGGGGCTACGTGAACCGCATGGCGGAGCTCGCGCGCAAGGTGGCCGCCTCGTTGTGAACGCCGCGGTCCGCAACTACGTCCTCGTGACCGGGGCCTACTGGGGCTTCACGCTGACGGACGGTGCGCTGCGGATGTTGGTGCTGCTGCATTTTTTCCAGCTCGGGTACACGCCGGTGAAACTGGCGTTCCTGTTCCTCTTCTACGAATTCTTCGGGATCGTGACCAACCTGCTCGGCGGCTGGCTCGCGAGCCGCATGGGGCTGCGGCTGACGCTGCTGGCGGGGCTGTTGCTGCAGGTGCTCTCGCTCGCGCTGCTGGCGTTGCTGCCGCCGACGCTGACGGCGGGCCTGGCGGTGGCGTACGTGATGGCGACGCAGGCGCTGTCGGGCATCGCCAAAGACCTCACGAAGATGAGTTCGAAGAGCGCGATCAAGGTGCTCGTGCCGGAAGACGCGCAGGGCGCGCTGTTCCGCTGGGTGGCGCTGCTGACGGGTTCGAAAAACGCGCTCAAGGGCGCGGGCTTCTTCCTCGGCGGCTTTTTGCTGCACGTCGCCGGCTACCAAGGTGCGTTGTGGATCATGGCGGCGGCGCTCGGCGCGGTGTGGTTCGGTTCGTGGCGGGCCCTGCCGCCGGAGATCGGGCGGGCGAAGGCCAAGGTCGGTTTCAAGGAACTGTTTTCGAAAACCCGGGAGATCAACGTGCTCTCGGCGGCGCGATTTTTCCTCTTTGGGGCGCGCGATATCTGGTTCGTCGTCGGCGTGCCGGTCTTCCTGCGCGGCACCCTGGGGTGGAGCTTCGCGCAGGTGGGCACGTTCATGGCGCTGTGGGTGATCGGTTACGGGATCGTGCAGGCGGCGGCGCCGGTGCTTTTCCGGTCACGCCCGCCCGCGGGCGCGGCGGCGGCGGGTCTGGCGTTTCTGCTGGCCGCCGTGGCGGCGGGAATGCCGCTGGCGCTGGCGGCGGGCGGGCCGGCGGCGGCGGTCATCGTCGGCGGGTTGGCGGTTTTCGGCGCGGTCTTCGCGCTGAACTCGGCGGTCCACTCGTATCTGATTCTCGACTACACCGACGGAGACAAGGTCGCCCTCAACGTCGGCTTCTACTACATGGCCAACGCCGGCGGCCGGCTCGTCGGCTGCCTGCTGTCGGGCGTGCTGTTCCAGCTGGCCGGGTTGGCGGGCTGCCTCTGGGGCGCTTTCGCGTTCGCGGCGGCCGCGGCCGCGATTTCCCTCGGCCTGCCGCGGCAACCGCTGCATCCGGGGCGGGCAGGGGCGGTGGAAGTTGAGAGTTGAGGAAAGGGAGCGGTCAGCCGTCAGCTCTCATCTCCAAACTCCGAACTCCGAACTCCAAACCAAGTATCCGCGCCCGTTCAGGGCGCGGCGAGGGTGCGGAGTTCGGCGGCGGACAGGGCGCGGTCGAAGACGGCGACGCCGCCGATCCAGCCGGTGAAGCCGACGCCGCGGCTGCTGTGGAGGACGCGGCCGATGGTGAAGGGGCCGCCGCTCTGGGCGTCGGGCGGGGCGTACAGGGCATGCGGATACCACCAGGGGTTGAGGCGCAGGGCGGCGAGGGTGCGGCCGGTTTCCTGCCAGACACCGGCGGCGTCGCGGCGGAGGGTCACCTTGACCTTGGTGTAGCCGTATTCGCGCAGTTCGGTGCGCTCGGCGGCGGTTTCCTCAAGAACCTTCACGGCGACGGGCGTGGTCTCGGGCGGGTTGTAGAATTGGTCTTTCGGGAATGCCGGATCTTCGCCCGGTTGCAGGCCGGGTTCGCGGTGGAGGCGGCCCTGGAGCCAGGCGTTGGCGGCGGAGGTAATCAGGCGGTCCGCCTGAGGGTTTTCCTGCCAGCGGTCGCCGGCTTCGCCGTTGAGCCAACCCGTGAGTTCGGCGCGGGTGTGGTCGAAGGTCATCGCGAAGCATTGCCACGAGGCATCGAGGACGGCGGCGGGGGCGTCGGCGGGGACCTTGGGGGAAGCGCCGGCGGAATTGGATTTGTGGAGGGCGTAGCGGTTGAGGAAGGAGCTGGCGCCGTTTTCGGAAACGTGGCCGCAGGCGGCGCCTTCCTTGTTGAGACCGGCGAAGAGCGCGTACTGGCGCTGGCCGCGTTCGATTTTGCGGATGCCGGCGGTCGAATCCTGTTTCAGGTCGGTGCCCTCGTGCCAGATGCCGGCGAGGGCGTGGTTGCCGCTTTCGCGGATCGCCCAGACGACGACGGTGACGGACCGGCCGGGCCCTTTGATATCGAGGGGCGAATCGTGGAGGCGGGCCCGCGGGACGAAGAGAAACGGGCGGAACGTCGCGTCGGTTTCCGCGCGGATCCGGATCGCCTGGCCGAAGGGCCCGCGGCCCAGCAGCGGAAAATCGTCGTACGAGGCCGTGCGGCCTTCGCCCCAGTAGTCGTGCACGTAGTTCGCGGCATCGAGGGCGTAGGTGTTCGCGGCGCCGGCCGGGACATGCGCGGTGAAGCGGCGGGCGCCGGCCGGTTCGCGTTGCACGAAGTCCCAGAAAGCCACGAGGCCGGGCGTGCGCACGACGTTGGCGATCCGCGCGGCCGGATCGGCGGCGGGGGCGGCCGTGGCGAGCGGCGCGAGCGACAGCAGGGCGGTGCAGGCGAGGAAGGGACGGAATTTCATGGCGGGGAAGCGCGGGGATTTTCCCGGTCGCGGGGCCCGCGTCGAGCCTCGGCGGGCGCACGGCCGTGCGGATTGATTGCGCGGAATTGCATTTCCGGGATTGCCGCGGGAGCCGAAACCAAAACCTTCGACCTTCCCGTTCCCCAACCCGCCCCTCCTCCTTTCCATGAACTTCGAGACCCTGCAGCTCCACGCCGGCCAAGCCGCCGATCCGACCACCGGTTCCCGCGCGGTGCCGATCCACCAGACGACCGCCTACCAGTTCAAGGATTCCGCCCACGGCGCGCGCCTCTTCGCGCTCCAGGAATTCGGCAACATCTACACGCGGCTGATGAACCCGACGACCGACGTGTTCGAAAAACGCGTCGCGGCCCTCGAGGGCGGCGTGGCGGCGCTGGCGACGGCGTCGGGCCATTCCGCGCAGTTCATCGCGATCAACAACATCGCGTCCGTCGGCGACAATTTCGTCACGACCTCGCACCTGTACGGCGGCTCCTACAATCAGTTCAAAAACGCGTTCAAGGCGATCGGCGTCGAGGCGCGGTTCGCCGACGGCGTGAACGCCGCGAGCTTCGAGCCCCTGATCGATGCGAAGACGAAGGCGATCTACCTCGAGACGATCGGCAACCCCGGGTTGACGGTGCCGGATTTCGCGGCCTTCGCGGCGTTGGCGAAGAAGCACGACCTCCCGCTGATCGTCGACAACACCTTCGGCGCCGGCGGCGCGATCTGCCAGCCGCTGAAGCACGGCGCGCACGTCCTCGTGGAATCCGCCACGAAGTGGATCGGCGGCCACGGCACGAGCATGGGCGGCGTGATCGTCGACGGCGGCACCTACAATTGGGGCAACGGCAAGTACCCGCAGTTCACGGCGCCGTCGCCGAGCTACCACGGCCTCGTGCTGAACAGCGTGTTCGGCATCGGCGGCCCCTTCGGCAATATCCAATTCATCATCCGCTGCCGCATCGAGGGGCTGCGCGATTGGGGTCCCTGCCAGAGCCCGTTCAACTCGTTCATGCTGCTGCAGGGCCTCGAGACGCTGTCGTTGCGCGTCGAGCGCACCTGCGAAAACGCCCTCGCCCTCGCGCGTTGGCTGGCGGCGCATCCGGAGGTGCAGGCCGTCAACTACCCGGGCCTCGAGAACCACCCGACGCACGCCCACGCGAAGCAGTATCTGACGCGCGGCTTCGGCGGCGTGCTGTCGTTCCAACTCAAGGGCGACCGAGCCCGGGCGGAGAAATTCGTCAACAGCCTCAAGCTCATCTCGCACCTCGCCAACGTCGGCGATGCCAAGACGCTCATCATCCATCCGGCATCGACGACGCACTCGCAGCTCTCGCCCGCGGAGCAGGCGGCGGCCGGCGTCGCCCCGGGCGGCTTGCGCGTGTCGCTCGGCATCGAGCACATCGACGACATCAAGGCCGACATCGTGCAGGCGCTGAACGCGTAAGTCCGGGCGCGGCGCGCGGCCGGACCGCGCGCAGTTTGGAGTTTGGAGTTCTGCGTTTTGGGTTTTGAGCTCCGGGCTCCGGCTTCGGGTTTGGAGTTCGGAGTTTGGAGTTTGGAGTTTCGCGGTGCGGGCGTGGGATTCGGATTTGGTGAGCCGGGCCCGCGGCTCCGCGTTGGAAATTCGGGATTCGCGTTTTGGGTTTCGCCTTCCGGCCAAGGCGGGCCCACAACGCTGTTACCGGTTGGTTGGTGCGCCGTCTTCCCCGGGCGGCGGCGCCGCTTCACGTTTTCGTACCCCATGCGTTTCTTCCTCCTGCTTGTCGCGGCCTGTGCGGCCGTCGTTCCGAATGTGTCGGCGGCTGCCGCGTCGTCGGCGCCGCGGCCGCCGAACATCATCTACCTGCTCGCCGACGATCTCGGCTACGGGGACCTCGGCAGCTATGGGCAGAAATTGATCCGCACGCCGCGGCTCGACCGGATGGCGCAGGAAGGCCTGCGCTTCACCCAGCATTACGCGGGGGCGCCGTCGTGCCATCCGTCGCGGTGCGCGCTCTTCACGGGTAAGCACGGCGGCCACGGCCGCATCCGCGCCAACAGCAAACTGCCGCTGTTGCCCGAGGACACGACGGTGTCGGAAATCCTGCAACGGGCCGGCTATCGCACCGGCGGCATCGGCAAATGGGCGCTCGGCCTCGAGGGCAGCACGGGTGCGCCGGAGCGCAAAGGCATGGACGAGTTCTTCGGGTTTCTCGACCAGACGCACGCGCACACGCACTACCCGGACTATCTTTGGAAGGACGGCCGCCGCTTCGAGATTCCGGCCAACCGCAACGGAGCCCGTGCCGTGTATGTGCAGGATCTGTTCGTGCAGGAGGCGCTCGATTTCATCCGGCGGAATCGCGACCGCCCGTTCTTTTTCTACGGTGCCTTCACGGCGCCGCATGCCGAGGTGGCCGTGCCCGACGACTCGCTCGCCGAGTACCGCGACCGCTGGCCCGAGCCGAAACCGTTTCCCGGCGGCAAGACCTACGCGCCGCAGGCAAAGCCCCGCGCCGTGCGCGCCGCGATGATCACGCGGCTCGACCGCGACGTCGGCCGCATCCTCGACTTGCTCGACGAACTCGGCCTCGCGGACAACACGCTCGTGATGTTCAGCAGCGACAACGGCCCGATCACGGCCGGCGGCCAGGATCCGGAATTCTTCGACAGCAACGGCCCGTTGCGCGGCCTCAAGTTCACGCTCTACGAGGGAGGGATCCGCGTGCCGCTGATCGCGCGTTGGCCGGGCCGGATCGCGCGCGGCATGGAGACGGCACACATTTCCGATTTCAGCGACATGCTGCCAACCTTTGCCGCGTTGGCGGGCGCGACGGTGCCGGCAGGCCTCGACGGCGTTTCGCTTTTGCCGACGCTCGCCGGCCGGCCGGCGGAGCAGGCGCGCAGAGATCATTTCTACTGGGAAGCCGCGCCGCAGCAGGCGGTTCGCCGCGGCGACTGGAAAGCGTATCGGCCCGCCGCCGGCAAACCGCTCGAGCTCTACCACCTCGGCGAAGACTTGGGCGAAACGAAGAACCGCGCCGCCGACCGGCCCGATCTCGTCGCCGAATTCGGGCAACTGCTCGTGACCGCCCGCACCGATTCCCCGGATTTCCCGCTGAATCGGGCGGCGCGCGGCGATTGAGCGCCGCCAACCGTTCCGGCTTTGCGCACCTGCCGTTTTTCTTTTCCGTCCCCTTCAACCCCGCCCCCGTGATGCTCCTCCGCCGTTTGCTCCGTTACCTTGGTTTCACCGCCGCCGTCGCGGTCTCCGCCGCCGAACCGCCGCCCAACATCGTCTTCATCATCTCCGACGACCACGCGTGGAACGATTACGGTTTCATGGGGCACAAGCAGATCGAGACGCCGCACCTGGACAAGTTCGCCGCCCGCAGCGCGCTCTTCGCCCGCGGCTACGTGCCGACGGCGCTGTGCCGGCCGGCGCTCGCGACGTTTGCCACGGGGCTCTACGCGCACCAGCACAAGATCAGCGGCAACGATCCGACCTGGCTGCCCGAAATGACGGGCCCCGCGGCGAAAGCCGCCAAGGCCGCGAAACAAGCCGGCGAGCCCGCCGCCTACAAGGCGCTCCGCGAGAAACTCATCGCGCAGCTCGACCGCGTGCCGAAGGTCGCGCAGTTGCTCGGCTCGGCCGGCTACCTCAGCCACCAGTCCGGCAAGTGGTGGGAAGGTGGATACGCGCGGGGCGGCTTCACGCACGGCATGACGCGCGGGTTTCCGTTGCCCGGCGGACGCCATGGCGACGACGGCCTCAAGATCGGCCGCGAGGGAATGGCGCCGATTTTCGACTTCATCGACCACGCGACGGCGGAAAAGAAGCCGTTCTTCGTCTGGTACGCGCCGTTCATGCCGCACACGCCGCACACGCCGCCGGACCGGCTCTTCCAAAAGTACAAGGCCAAGGGCATCGCGTCCGACCACGTCGCGCGCTACTACGCGATGGTGGAGTGGTTCGACGAGACCTGCGGCCAGTTGCTCGATCGCCTCGAAGCGAAGGGCCTGACGCGCAACACCCTCGTGGTCTATGTCGCCGACAACGGCTGGATCCAGCAGCCGAACGGTCCCGGCTTCGCTCCGCGCTCCAAGCAGACCGCGAACGAAGGCGGCATCCGCCAGCCCATCCTCTTCAGCTGGCCGGGCACGATCCGGCCCGGGAATCGCGGCGAGCAGCTGTGCTCCAGCATCGATATTTTGCCCACGGCGCTCGCGGCCGCGGGTGTCGCCGCGCCGGCGAATCTGCCCGGACTCAATTTGCTCCCGTTGCTCAAGGACGGCCGGCCGACGCCGCGCGACACGGTCTTCGGCGAGACCTTCGCCCACGACGTCGCCGATATCGACCGGCCCGCCGAGAGCCTCGTCCACCGCTGGGTGATCGAAGGAAAATGGAAACTGCTCCTGACGTACGACGGCATCGTGAGTCCGCGTTACGCCAGCGCCAATCCGCGCGACGAGAAACGTCCGCAGCTTTTCGACCTGCTCGCGGACCCGACCGAGGACCGCAACCTCGCGGCGCAGAATCCCGAGGTCGTTGCGCGCCTCGCCGCGAAGGTCGCCGGTTGGTGGCCGGCGACGGGCCGCCAGGCGCAGACGGTGTGGGCGCCGTAGCGCCGCGCGGGCGCGCGGCGCAGACGCGGGCTGAAGCTCCGCGCTACGCTGAACACGTTTCCCGCTTTCCCCATTTCCCCCGTTTCATCTTTTCCTCCCCCATGCCTTCCCGCTTCCCGCTCTTCCTCGCTGCGCTGACGCTGGCGTCCTCGGTTTTTGCCGCCGCCGAGAAACCGAATGTCCTCGTGATCATGGCCGACGATCTCGGCTACGGTGATCTTTCTTCGTACGGCGCGACCGCCTTCAAGACGCCGCACATCGATCGCCTCGCGGCCGGGGGCCGGCGTTTCACGAGCGGGTATTGCACGGCGTCGACGTGCACGCCGACGCGGTACTCGTTTCTCACCGGCTCGTACGCCTTCCGCCGCAAGGGCACGGGCATCGCGCCGCCGAACGGCCATCTCGTCGTGCCGGCCGACGCCGTCACGATCGCCGACCTCGCCAAGACCGCGGGCTACCGCACGGCCGTGATCGGCAAGTGGCATCTCGGGCTCGGGGCCGAGGGCAAGGGCCCGGATTGGAACGGCGAGATCAAGCCCGGCCCGCGCGAGATCGGCTTCGACTACAACTTCCTCCTGCCCACGACCAACGACCGCGTGCCGCAGGTCTATCTGGAGAACCATCGCGTCGTCGGGCTCGATCCCAAGGACCCGCTCTGGGTCGGCGACAAGAAGCCGGCCGAGGACCACCCGACCGGGATCACGCATCGCGCGACGTTGAAGATGGATTGGTCGCACGGCCACAACGCCACGATCCACAACGGCATTTCGCGGATCGGCTTCTATACCGGCGGCCATGCCGCGCGTTTCCGCGACGAGGATCTCGGCGACAAGTGGATCGAGAAGGCCAACGCCTGGCTCGAGGCCAACCGCAGCCAGCCGTTTTTCATGTTCTTCGCGTCGCACGACCTGCACGTGCCGCGCATGCCGCACGAGCGTTTCCAGGGCGCGACCGGGCTCGGCTTCCGCGCCGATTCGATCGTGCAGTTCGATTGGCAGGTCGGCGAATTGATGAAGACGCTCGAGCGGCTCGGCCTCGCGGAAAAGACGCTGGTGGTCGTCTGCTCCGACAACGGCCCGGTGATGGACGACGGCTACAAGGACTTCGCGTTGGAGAAACGCGGCGAGCACCGCGCCGGCGGCCCGTTCCGCGGCGGCAAGTACAGCGTGTACGAAGGCGGCACGCGCACGCCGTTCATCGCGTATTGGAAAGGGCGCATCCAGCCGGCGGTTTCCGACGAGATCGTCAGCACGATCGACCTCGCCGCCACCCTCGCCGCGCTCGCGGGCACGCCGCTGCCGGCCGGTGCCTCCGTCGACAGCATGGACCTGTCCGGTGTTTTGCTCGGCCGGCCCGGCGCCAAGGGCCGCGACCATGTGATCCAGCAGGACAACGGGGGCACGGGGAATTTCGGTTTCCGCGCCGGCAACTGGAAACTGGTGCGCTACGATACCAAGTCCGCCCGCAACGTCGTGGTCGAGCGGCAGCTCGCCAATACGCCGGTGCCGCAATTCCAACTTTTCGACCTCGCGAAAGATCCCGGCGAGACGACCGACGTGCTCGCGCAGCATCCGGACGTCGCCGAACAGCTGAAGGCCCGCTTGGCCGGCTATATCGCGGCCGGCCGCACGCGGTGAACGGCGTATCCACAATGAACGCACGGCGCAGTTTCCGCCGTTGGTTTTGGGTGATGGGCCTGGCGGCGGTTGCGCTGGGCTTGGCGCCGGGCCGGGCTGCGCCGGCGGGGCCGCCGCCCAATCTCATCTTGATTCTGGCCGACGACCTCGGCTGGGCGGACCTCGGCTGCTACGGCAATACCTTCAACGAGACGCCGCGGATCGACCGGCTGGCGCGCGAAGGCCTGAGGTTCACGCAATTCTACGCCGGGCCGGTGTGCTCGCCGACGCGCGCGAATCTGCAGAGCGGCCGCGACCAGGCGCGCTTCGGGATCACGCAACACATCCCCGGCCACCGCCGGCCCTACGCGCGCCTGCTTGATCCCGTGGTGCCGCGGGAATTGCCGCTGGAGGTCGAGACGTTTGCGGAGCGGCTCGGCGCCGTCGGCTACGCGACGGGCTACTTCGGAAAATGGCATCTCGGCGGCGCGGGTTTCGGACCGAAGGAGCAGGGTTGGCAGACCGTGCGTGAGCTGCAGGGCAATGTGCTCGCGCCCGCGATCACCGGTGCGGCGGTTCCGCGACGCTCCGCCGACTACCTCGCGGAGCAGGCCGCGGCGTTCATTGCCGAAAACCAAGCGCGGCCCTTCGTCCTGCAGGTGTCCGCGGCCGCCGTGCATATTCCCTTGTCCACGACGCCGGAATTGCTGGCGAAGTACACCGCGAAGCCGAAGCAGCCCGGTTATCCGTCGCTGCCGGCCTACGCCGGTTTGCTTGAGGAGCTCGACGCGTGCGTCGGCCGGATTGTCGACGCCGTCGACGGCGCCGGCCTCGCGGAGCGGACGCTGATTCTTTTTGTTTCCGACAACGGCGGCCTCGAGCACGAGCAAAGCGGCCGCGTGGTGACGTCGAATCGGCCCCTGCGCGGCGAGAAGGGCTCGCTCCACGAAGGCGGAATCCGCGTGCCGGCAATCGCGCGTTGGCCGGGCACGGTGCCGGCCGGTCGGGCAACGGCGACGCCGGCGCTGACGCACGACGTGTATCCGACGTTCGTCGAACTTGGCCGCACGGCGCCGTTGGCCGCGCAGCCGCCGGACGGCGTCAGCCTCGCGGCCCTACTGCGCGATCCGACGCAAGCGCCGGCCCGCGACACCTGGTTCTGGCACTTGCCGCATTACCACCACAGCACGCCGGCGAGCGCGATCCGCCGCGGCGACTGGAAGCTGATCGAGTTCTTCGAGTCCGATACACGCGAGCTCTTCAACCTCGCGGCCGATCCCGGCGAAACGACAAACCTCGTTGCGAGTGAAGCGTCGCGGGCCGCCGAATTGCAGGCGGCATTGGCGGCGTGGCGCACGCGCGTCGGCGCGCGGATGCCGTTGCCCAATCCGGCATTCGATCCGGCGCGAGCGGTGGAACTCGGCCGGGGCGGCAGCAATCGGTGAGCGCGCGGGGAGGCGCGCGGTGGAAGGTTGAAAGGTGAAAGTTGAAGGAACGGAGACGGGACCGGGCGAAATCAGCTGCCCGCAGCCAGTGCCGAGCCCGTCGATGACAAGAATTGCCTAGGGTCTCCCGGTTGGGTACGGGCGTAGCGGGCGCAGTTGGCGGAGGCGCTTTCAGCTGGCATAGATTCTCAAAGCTATGATCCAAAGGAATTAAGGACGGATGCGGAGTTTGCGCATTTCTTGGCTACGCGTCAGCCGTAGGGATAAACCCCTAGTTTGTTTTTGACGAAACCCCCTAGTTTATCTGATCTCCGGGGCATGACGTTCCCCCGCTCCCTGACCTCCCTCCTTCTGCTGCTGGTTGGTTTTGTGGCGACGGTGCAGGCGGGTCAGGCGAACGCGGCGACGTTCAACTCCCCGCTGGTTTTCAAGGGCACGCAGTGGAAGGTGAAGTCCTCCGTCGGCCCCGTTTATCTGGCGCGGATGGAAGGCGGTGCCTGGAAGGTGCTCGCGATCTTCGACGGCACCAAGGGCGAGTACCACTTGGATTGGGAAGCTCCGGCGGATGGGCTTTACTCCGCGGTCGATTCCCGGGGCGCGAGTTCCGAGACGGTGCGGATTGCCGAAACTCGTTCCGTCAACGCCACTGTTGCCGCGGCGGCCGCGTTGGCCCGTCCGGCCAATTTCCAGGAACTCACCGAATATCACCTCCGCATGCAGCAGGTTTACGCGGCGGCGGGGAAGCGGTGAGGGGAAGCGGTGAGGGGAAGCTTTAAGCTCTAAGCGGTAAGCTTTAAGCGGAAAGCTCTCGGTGGTTCGACGGTGCAGTCTCTCGAGGGCATGATTCCCGATCAGCCGAGATGGCGGGCGACTTCGGCCATGGTTTCGCGCTGGAGTTTTTCGACGTAGGCGCGGGCTTGCGCGGCTTTGGCGCGGGCGGCGGCGGGGTCTTTGGCCATGGCGAGCACGGCGGGGGCGACGCGTTTTCGGTCCGCCTCGGAATCCAGATCGAAGAGCCAATCCCCGAGCCCGATGTCGCGCCACATGAAACCCTTGCTGGTCTGTTCCGCCCAGCGGCAGACGAGGGCGGGGATGCCGGCGCCGATGCACATGATCGGGCTGTGTTGCTCGTGGCCGAAGAGGCCGGCGCTGCGGCGGTAGGTGCTGAGGGCTTCGTCGGTCAGCCAGAATTTTTCCCGCCAGACCACGCGCGGTTTCACGTCGGTCGGCAGCCGGTCGTAGAGCATCTCTTTGCCGACGGCCATTTGGGTTTTGTCCTCGGGACAGAGCAAAATCTTCAGCCCGGTTTCGCGGACCACCGCGTTGATCGCCTCGAGCAGCGGCGCGTGGTCGGCGACCTTCATTTGCTCGTTGCGGGCGTGGCGCGTTTCGTCTTTCGGGGAATTCCGGATCGTCCAGTACGGCGTGAAGCGGAGCTTGGGGATGCAGCAGAGGAATTTGCCCGGCGCGAGATCGTGCGCCGCGAGGAAGGCATCGGCCGCGGCATCGTCGCGCAGGTCGCAGGCGAAGGCGCCGTCGGGCGCGAAGCCGAGCAACGGTCCTTTCACGCCCTGGCTGCGGACCAGTTCGAGGGAAACGGAATCGCGGAAGAAAACGAACTTCGCGCCTTCGAGGGCGGCGCGGTCTTCGCCGCCGGACGTGAACGGACCGTGCGTGATGCCGTAGACGCCGTAGGGTTTGCGCACATGGCGCGCGAAGGCGGCGACGTCTTTGGCGGCGACGAGCGAAGGGCCGGAGCCGTGGAGCAGGAAATCCGTCCACGCGAGGGTCTCGGCCAGCGCGGGATTGGCGGCGGTGCCGTCGGCGCGGATCGTGCCCTTGACGATCTGCAGCTTCGGAAACCGGCGATGCTCCATCGCGATCACCTCGGGCGTGAGATCGGCGGAGGCCCAGAGCCGGACCTCGGCGTGCGGCAGGTGTTTTTCGATCAGGGCGAGGACGCCGGGCGTGTGCGCGATGTCGCCGATGTTGACGACCTGCCAGGAGGAGCGGAGCAGAATCCGCGGCGCGCGGCCCGTCGGGGCGGCACTGCGGAGCGCGGAGGCGAGGGTGGCGGCGAACGAAGAGGCGAGAAACGTGCGGCGGTTCATGGCGGGGAAAATGGCGGCGCGGGCGGCGCGGCAGGCGGCGAAGTCAGCCGACGCGGTGCAGTTTGAAGGGATGGACTTTGCCGGCGTTCCATTGGCAGACGTAGAGGTTGTCCTCGTCGTCGGCGCAGACGTCGTGGCCGTGGAGGAAAACGGGTTGGTCCTGCAGCATCACGAGCAGTTCGCCGGCGTCGGTGTAGCGCGGGGCCTGGCCGCCGGGGTTGGAAATCACGCGGTTGTCGCGGTCGAGGATCGTGACGAAGCCGCGTTTCATTTTCGGGCGGAAATCGTGCGGCACCATGCCGAAGCAGACTCCGGCCATGAGCAGGTCGCCCTTGAGCACGGGGCGCGAGAGGAAGGCGCCGGGCAGGTAGACCGATTTCACGAATTCGCCCTCGGGGGTGAACCACTGGAATTCGTTGCGCATGCGTTCGGTGCAGAGCAGCAGCGGCGCGGGCCCGCGGAAGTCGAACACGAGGCCGTGGGCCTGGAGGAATTTGCCCGGCTGCAGGTCGCTTTTGCCGCCGAATTTGCCGAGGTACTTGCCGGCGGCGTCGAAGCGGAGAATGAACTGCGAGCCGTATCCGTCCGCGACGTACAGGCGGCCGTCGGGGCCGACGGCGACCTCGGTGGGCACGTATTTTTCGCCGGGTTTGTAGGCGCCGCAGGCCTCGGCGGACGGCAGCTCCTGGAGCAACGCGCCTTCGAGCGAGGCCTTGACGACGCGGCCGCGGGTGTCGGCGATCCAGAGGACCTCGCGGCCGTTTTCCACGGCGAGGGTGAGGCCGTGGGCGCCGGCGAGGCCGAGGGTCCAGGAGCCGAGCAGGGCGCCGGATTTCGCGTAGATGAGGATATTGTTCTTCGCTTGGTCGGTGAGCAGGAAGAGCCGGCCATCGCGGACCTGCACCATTTCGTGGCAGTTGTTGACGGGAGTTTTGGCCTGGTCGGCCTGACTCCAGAGCCGGTCGACGCGGTAGCGGTGCGCGCCGTGGCCGACGATGAGGCCGTGGAACTCGGGGGCGGTTTTGCTCTGGGCGCGGATCGAAGGCACGGCGGCGGTGGCCGTGGCGAGGGCGGCGGAGGCGAGAAATTCGCGGCGGGTGGAAAGCATGGGGGCGGGGATTTAGCCCGACTCGGGCAGGAAGGTCGGGAAAACGACGCCGCGGGCGGAGAGAACGGGTGCGGTCGATTGCGCGAGGTGCAGCTCGACGTTGCGCGCGCCCCAGGTGTAGGCGGCGCGGACGACATCGGTCGCGGCGCAGGGCAGAAGAAACACGACGGACTTGCCGCGGAGCAAATCGAGTGTGGCCCACAGCAAGGCGGTGGCGGCGGCTTCGTCGGCGGCGACGCCGGGACCGATCATGAGCGCGGACGGGTGCGTGCTCGTGACGAGGAAACCACGCGGGGTGCCGTCGGTGCCGGGCAACATGAGCACGCGCCACGCGCCGGCGGTCGGCTGCAGAAAGAACGCGAGGTCTTTGTCGCGGCGGATGCCTTGCAGGGAAAATTCCAAATCGGCGAGCGATGCGGCGTCGGCGGGACGGGCCTCGCGCACCGAGTCCGCGCCGGCGGGGGCCGGCCCGGGCAAGCCGGCGGCGGGCACGGCGAGCTGCAAGTCCTGGAACAACGTGCCGGGCAAGAAGCCGAGGCGGTTGTAGAGCGAGAACGAGTCGAGGTTGAGCAGGCTGGAGACGAGGCGCACGGGGCGGCCGAGGCGGCGGGCCTGGGCGAGGGCGAGCTCGAGCATGCGTTTCGCGAGGCCGCGGCCGGCGGATTCGGGCGCGGTGGCGACGATGCCGACGGCGAGGTGCGTGGGGCGCTCGTGCGTGAAGCAGACGCCGAGAATTTCGCCCGTGGCGGCGGCGCGCGCCGTGATGGTTTCGCCGGGATCGAGGGCCTCGTACACGTCCGGGAAAATCCGGAACGGCGCGGCTTGGTCGCCGAAGCGGTGGCCTTGGCGGAGCCGCGACTCGTACCACTGCACGAGCGAGCGGTGGATGAGGGCGGCGACGGCGTCGCGATCCGCCTCGCTCAACGGGCCGAAAGCGACGGTGCACTCCATGGAGCGAGTCGGGGCGCGGCGGACTTCAGCGTTTCTTTTTCTTCGGCGCCGCGGGCTTGGGCGGTTGGAAGAGGCCGGCGACGGCGCCGGCGGGGTCGCGGATGATGGCCATCTTGGCGTCGCCGATCGCGGTGGCGGGGCGGATGATTTCCCCGCCCTGTTTCACGCAGGCCTTCAGGCTTGCGGCGAGACTCGGCACGCTGATGTAGACGAGCCACTGCGGCGGGGCATCGGCATTGATGCCGCGGGCGTGGCAGATGCCGGCGGCCGGGGTCTTGGAGCCGGGCGGCATCATGCAGTAGTCGTTATAGCCGTCCATTTCGATGGGCATGACGCCCCAGCCGGCGACGGCGGAGTAGAAGGTTTTGACGCGGTCGGCGTCGGGCACGGTGAGATCGCACCAGGAAATGGTGCCGGGTTTCGGAGTTTTCATGGGGAGGGGCGGAGGGAAGGGGCGAGCTGCCGGAATCGGATGCGGGCAAACGCGACGCGCGGCAAACGCGAACTGCGGGTGCGGCGGCGTTCCGGTTTGCGCCCGGCGGCGATTTCGGCGCTTTGAAGGCATGGGCGCGAAATATTTGCCGACGATCAAGGACCAGAAGGCGCACGGCCGCTTCCAGCGGCAGCAACGGGCGCCGTCGAAGTTCATCAAACCGGCGGCGCCGAAGCCGGTCCCGGCGAAGCCGGCGGCGGGCGTGGCGAAACCGCGGGACTGATCCGGACTCAGATAGTTGAGAGTTGAAAGTTGAGGGTTGTAAGATCGATCCGGCGAGGCACGGAAACCGGAGCTGCCGCACGTAACCTGAGGAACCAAGGGGTTCCGCTCTCCGCTCTCAACCAAGCTCTCTCAACTGCCTGAATTCAATGACCGCAGAGGAGGCGCCGGAGGCACGGGAGATTTCCGGCCCAAGCCGGGACCACGTGGGTTGGCGTTGCGGGAATTGATCCTGCGGAAATGGAAATCCGCGACGAATCGGGGTGGGTCGGGAACCGTTGCGGCAGGGCATCGGTCCGTGGGATATGAAACACCGAACGGCACCGACTCACGCAACGATTTCCCGGCAGGCTTACGGATATTGGCAGGATCAGGGCTGTCCGGACGGACGCGACGTCGAGATCTGGCTGGAGGCGGAGCGGATGCTCGGTACCGCCGAGCCGGCGGAGACGTTTGCCGTCAACGCCAGCGCCGAGACCGCGGCCGAGAGCAAGGTCGAGCATCATCTGGATTCGGCGATGCCGGAGCAGGATGCGATCAACGCTGCGCTGATGCGGGCGGAAGCCCGCGCGCCGCAGATGCCCCATCACACCGGTCCGAAAACCAAGCCGGCGGAAACGGGCAAGCCGTTGTGGAACCAGCCGCATTCGCGGTAGGGCACGGGCGCGGCGCTCGGCCGCCGGGGTCCGTTGTTACGGCGAGTTCCGGGTCTGATGGCGTCGGCCGAAGGCGGCGGTGCCGAGGAGGACGGCGCCGATGAGCGCGACCGAGAGCGGCTGATCGGGCACGGTGGCGGGCGGGGCGAAAGTGAATTCCGGCGTGATGTTGAACGACGACAGGCCGTAGCCGCTGGTGTTATAGGCGTAGATTTCGGTGTTCAGAAAAACGGTGAAGGAAGTGACATTCGACAGGGCGATCGGGGCCGGGGCGGAGGAACTCATGATCGTGCGGTACTGGTTGCCGCCTCCGCTCCACCACGTGAAATTGTAGAGGGAGAATCCGCCGGAGGACCCGGCGCCGCTCCAGCTCTCGGAAGAGGCTCCGGCATCGGCGGGATTGGTGTCGCCGACGTAGGTGCCGCCGCTGACGGTCCAGTTGCCGCTGTGGGAATAGCCGCCGAAGAAGGGGGCGTTGGAGTAGCTCCAAGGGCCGAAGTGCAGGTCGACGCCGGTGAACACATAGCCGGCATCGGCCTGGAAGGTGGCGACGACGGTGCCGCCGACGGAGTTGGTGCTGCCGTCGGCCGAACCGGTGGTGCCGAAAGATCCGCCGAGATCGGTGCGGGAGCCGTTGAAGAGCACGCTGGAGTTGAAGATCGTGCTGGAGTTGTGGACCGTGACGGAGAACGGGGCGTACCAAGCGTGAACGGTGTTGGCGCGGACGGAACCGATAGTTCCGAGCACGGCCAAGCCGGCGAGCAGCAGGAAGGAAGAACGAAGACGTTTCATGGCGGGATGACGGGGGGACAGGGGAGGAAACAGATGCGGACTCGTCGGAGATATTGGTTTTGCGGGATTGAGTTTCGGAAAAAGCGCCGCGTGGGCGCAAAAAAGGCCGCCGGCGTGAAGCCGGCGGCCGAGGATGAGGAAGCGGGCGCGCGGGGCGCGGCGCTTACTTGAACTTGTGCTCGATGCGGATCGTGTAGGAACGGCCGCGCGGGTCGGCGATGCGGGGTTCCCAGGAGCTGCCGGCGCCGGTGTTGGTGTCGTAGGTGGCGGAGAACGGCGGATCTTCGTCGAAGATGTTCTTGATGCCCGCGACGATGATCAGGTTCTTCATCCCGCGGTAGGTGGCGCTGAGACCGTAGATGCTGTAGGGCTTCACGCGGGCCTGCCAGTCGGGCGGGCTCACCCGTCCGGCGGCGATGCCGGGCAGCACCGCATCCAGATAGCTGTTGCGGTAGAGGTTGTTCACGAGGAAGGACCAGTTGCCGCGGCGGTAACCGAGGCTGGCGGTGTGCTTCCACTTGAGGCCGATGTCGCTGGAGCGGGTGAACGTATTGATTTCGCTGAGGCTCCAGGGGGCGTTCGGCAGGAGCTTGGACTTTTTGTTCAGGAGGTACGACAGGTCGAAGGAGGCGGTGAGCTTGCCCTTGGCGAAGTCGGTATCGGCCTTGAGACCGACCTCGATGCCCTTGGTGGTGGTGGCGCCGGAGTTCACCCAGCGGGTGTCGATGCGCTGGATGGTGCCGTCGGCGCGGCGCTGGAAGCGGTCCTGGAAGACGGCGTAGTTGGCGAGCATCTGCGTGGTGCCGAAGCTCTGGATGGTGCCTTCGCGGTTGACCTGCCACCAATCGACGTTGGCGCTGAGGTTCTTGAACGGCTGGGTGACAAAGCCCGCGGAGTACATCCGGGCGTCCTCGGGTTGGAGGTCGCTCTTGCCGCCGAAGACGGTGGTGACGGAGTTGGGCTGGATGAGTTGGCCGGTGCCGGGATCGATCAGGCCGGTGGCCGCGAGCGGGCTCTCGGTGACAGGGTCGAACATCTGCTTGAAGGTCGGGACGCGGAAGCCGGTGCTGTAGGCGGAGCGGACGAGGAATTTTTCGGACGGGGCCCAGCGCAGGGTGTACTTCGGATTCTTGGAGGAGCCGAAGCCGGTGTACTGGTCGATGCGGCCGGCGACGTTGAGGTCGAGGCCCTTGAGCAACGGAATCTGCAATTCGGCAAACGCGGCCTTGATCGTGCGCTTGAGCGTGCCGGCGGTGGCGAGGGAGTTGTCGAAGGGCGCGTTGAAGATGAGGGAGTCGGAAGAATTCAGGTTGGCGCGCTGGTCGCCGCTGAAGAGGAAGCTCTCTTCGCGCCAGTCGACGCCGACGGCGGCCTGAATGGTGCCGGCGGGCAATTTGAAGAGCGGGCCGGTGGCGGCGGCGTCGAAATTGTCGGTCTGGTAAGTGCCGCCGTACATCTGCACGCCGTCGGCGCGCGTGCGGTTGATCGCGGCCATGGCCTCGGGGGTCTGGGTGTAGGAGAACACGTCGACGACGCCGGTGTTGATGAGGTTAACAAAGGGGACGGTGTAAACGTAGCCGTTGTTGAGGACGGACTTGCCCTTGCTCTGCGCGCGGGAGGCGCCGAGGCGATAGTCCCATTGCGACAGGAAACCGAGCGGGCCTTCGAGACCGGCCATGGCGCGGTAGGTATCGGAGGTAGTGGTGAAGGCGCGGTTGCCGAGGGGCAAGGAGCGCCAGCGGAAGGCGATCGGGGCGCCGCGGTTGGCGGCGAGGGCGGGGAAGTAGCCGGCGAGGACGTTGAAGACCCGGTTGTAACTGGCGCCGGTGGCCGGGTAGGCCATGTTGAAGAGCGGGTTCGGGACGGTGGTGCGGCCGTCGAGGGCGAGGACCGTCGCGCCTGTGCCGGTGGTCCACTGGTTGGGGGAGAAGCTCTTGTTGGAGACCGAGCGGCCGGCGACGCCCTCGACGATCAGGCGATGGCGGTCGGCGAGTTTGAAGGTGCTGCGGAGAACGACGTTGGTGTTGCGCACAGGTTGCTGGATGACGGCGGCGCGGCCGGTGTCCCAGGCGGAGCCGTACTTGGAAGCGGCGGAATTCCAAAGGAGTTCGTCGTAGGGACCCATGCCGTCGAGGCCGGCGTAGCCGGGACCGCCGGGGACATCGACGTAGTTGATGCCGTTGACGCGGAGGGCGGGGTTCTGCGGATCGACGGGGCCGGTGCTGCGGCCGGCGTTGTCGATATTGTCGCGGCTCAACGCGGTGTAGAGCGTGGTGACGGCGAAGGCCGTGGCGACGGGGGTGCCGCGGGTGTCGGGCGAGACGCCGCGGTTGGGCTGGAAGGTATTGACGAAGTCGCGTTGGTCGCCGCGGAGGACCTTGCTGTCCGAGTAGGAGACCGAGGCCATGATGTTGTAGCCGTCGCGTTCGACGTTGCCGAAGCCGGCGACGACATTGGCGCGGTAGATATTGCCGCCGCCGCCTTCGGTCACATCCGCGGCGGTGCTCATCGAGGCACCTTCGTAATTGGTCTTGAGGATGAAGTTGATCACGCCGCCGACGGCGTCGGTGCCGTAGATGGCGGAGGCGCCGTCCTTGAGGATTTCGACGCGTTCGATGGCGGCGAAGGGGATGGAGTTGAGGTCGACGACGCCGCCGTTGAGACCGTGGGAGGAGACGCGGCGGCCGTTGAGGAGAACGAGGGTGGCGCCGGCGCCCTGCATGCGCAGGTTGGCGGAGGTGGCGCCGTTGTTGCCGCGTTGGGCGCCGGCGACGACGTCGGCATTGGAGGCGAGGTTGTCGAGGCCGTTGCCGTTGATGTTCAGCTCCATGAGCATCTGCTCGGCGCTGGCGATGCCGCGTTCCTCGAGCTCAAGCGGACGGATGATCTGAACGGGCAGGGCGCCCTCGGCGTCGATGCGCTTGATGAGCGAGCCGGTGACGACGAATTTCTCGAGTTTGAGGGACTCTTCGGTCTTGGCGGCGGTGGCGGGCGCGGCGGGGGCGACTTGGGCGAACGCGTTCGGCAAGAGGCCGGCGGCGGCGAGCAGCGACAAGGTCGCCGTTTTCCACGGAGTGCGGGTGTTCATAGGTGTTGGGCGGCGGCTTTCCCGGCGGTGTTGTGGTGCTGGAGGAAGGGAAGGCGTCGGTGCGAGGTGATTTTGTCGGGCCGGGGGATGCAAGGAGAATGCCAACTGGCGGCCGGTAGCGGACGGCGGGGTGTGGGCGGGAAAAGGAGCCGTCGGGGGGACGCAAAAAACCCGGGCGCAGCGGACTGCGACCGGGTCGGAGAATGGGAGGTAGGTTGCGGCTCAGGCGACCCGGCGGGAGCGATGCAGCGCGACGAGACCGACGAGGCCGAAGAGAATCAGTGCGGCGGAAGAGGCGGCGTCGGGCGTGGCGACGGCGGAGATCTTGGTGCTGAAGTAAACGGAGTTGTTGTTGTGACCGTCGCCGACCCAGATCCAGTTGGCGGAGCCGGAGACGTCGCCCTGGTAGTCCCACGGGTAGGCCCCGTTGTTGCCGAGGAAACTGACGGCGCCGTAGGTGCCGTTGAAGCCGAGGAGGTTGCCCTTCCAGTCGGTGGTATTGGTCAGGAGGGTCGTGCCGCCGTTGGCGAAGACGTGGTCGGAACCGCTGAGGCCGAACTGGCCGAGGAAGCCGCCGATGCCGCCTTGGTCGTAGCCATAGACGTGGAGGTAGTAGTCCTGGCCGGCGAGGAGGTTGGTGGAGCCGGTGAAGCCGATGGGCCAGTTGTTGCCGGATGAGAAGGCGGTGCCCGTGGTCGAGTCCGAGGACGAGACGTAGGCGACGAAGCCGTTATCCATGTGGATGACGGACGAGAGCGTGGTGGCCGAGCTGACCGTGGCGGACAGCAAGGCGGCGGAAAGGGCGAGGAGAGATTTGAACGATTTCATGGCTGATGCAGAAAGGGTGGTTGGGTGGGAGGCAGGTAGGGCGTTGAGTGGCCGATTATATTGCACGATCGATGCCATGGGGTGGTGCGGAGAGTTGGTACTGTTTTCTAACGATTTGATGTATAGAATTTAAAGAATCATGCTGCCGCCTTCCCGAGGTTAGTGTTACGTAATCGCCGCGACGGGGAATATCCAAAAGTGTAAGCTAAGTTTACACTTTTTGGGGTTAGCGGTGGAGGGGCTGGTGACTGCCGGTGGAACCCGAGGGCTCGAGGGTGCAGTCTTTCGATACGGGCCGGGGGGCGTTTTGAAGATCGGGTTTGGCAAGAGCCGGGGGAAATGCCGACAGTGGCGGCAATGACATCCGGCGCCTCCCCTTCACGCCCCGCGGAGGCGGAAAAGAACGGAGCGGCCCGCCGGTGGTGGGCGATGGTGGCGATCGCGGTGCTCGGGGTGGCGGCTTACGCAAACAGTTTCCGGGTGCCGCTGTTGTTGGACGATTTGGTGGCGATCCAGGACAACCCGACGATCCGATCGTTGCGGGATCCGGCGGCGGTGCTGTTGCCGACGGGAGCGGTGACGACGGCGGGCCGGCCGTTGCTGAACCTATCGTTGGCGCTGAACTATGCGGTCGGTGGCACGGAGGTGCGGGGCTACCATGCGGTGAATCTCGCGATCCATCTGGCGGCGGGGCTGGTGCTGTTCGGGTTGGTGCGGCGGAGCTTGCTGCTGCCGGGGCTGCGGGAGCGCTGGGGGGCGACGGCCACGGGATTTGCCGCGGCGACGGCGGCGGTGTGGCTGGTGCATCCGCTGCACACGTCGGCGGTGACGTACCTGAGCCAGCGGGCGGAGTCGCTGGCGGGCCTGCTGTATTTATTAACCTTGTACGGGTTCGTGCGTGCGGCGGGGGCGGAGGCGGCGCGCGGTTGGCTGGCGGTGTCGGTCGGGAGCTGCTGGCTCGCGCTGGCGACGAAGGAAATCGCGGTCACGGCGCCGGTGGCGGTGCTGCTCTTCGACCGGGCGCTGGCGAGTGCGTCGTGGGGCGACGCGTTGCGGCGGCGCGCGGGCTACTACGGGGCGCTGGCGGGCGGCTGGGTGCTGTTGGCGGCGCTGATGGTGCATTCGCGGCTGGGGGCGCGCGGCGTCGGCTTCGACCAGGGCCTCGACGTGCTGGCGTACGCGCAGACGGAACTCGTGGTGGTGTGCCGGTACCTCGGGTTGGCCCTGTGGCCGCACCCGCTGGTGTTCGATTACGGTCCGGAGCTGCGCTACAGCGCGGCGGCGGCGGTGCTGCCGGCGCTGGTGTTGGTCGGGGCGGCGGCGGGATTCGCGGTGTGGCAGTGGCGGCAAGCGCGGCCGGCGGGGCTGGTGGCGGCGATGTTTTTCCTGCTGCTGGCGCCGACGTCGACGGTGGTGCCGATCGCGGGCCAACCGATGGCGGAGAGCCGGATGTACCTGCCGTTGGCGGCGGTGACGGTGCTGTTGGCCGGCTGGGGATGGCACCGGTCCGGCAAATGGCGCGGGGTGGCGATTGGGCTGCTGGTCGTCGGCCTGGCCGTGCTCACGCACCTGCGGAACCGCGACTACCGCAGTGCGATTTCAATCTGGGAGGACACGCTCGCGAAGCAGCCGCAGAGCTCGCGCGGGCAATACAATCTTTCCCTGGAGCTGGCGAAGATTCCGGGCCGGGAAGGCGAGGCGGTGGAACGGGTCCGGCAGTCGCTGAAGCTGAATCCGGCGGATCCGCAGGCGCACTACCACCTCGGCCGGCTGACGTTGAGGCAGCCGGGGCAGGCCGCGGCGGCAGCCGGGCATTTTGCGGAAGCGGTGCGGTTGCGGCCGACCTATGCCGATGCGCATCTGGAATTGGGCAACGCGCTGGCGGCCGTGCCGGGGCGATTGGAGCAGGCGCTGGCGAGTTACCGGCGGGCGATCGAGCTGAAGCCCGAAGGAGCGGAGGCTTACAGCAACCTCGGGACGGAATTGGTGCGGCTGCCGGGGCGCACGCGCGAGGCGATCGGCTACTTTGAACGGGCCGTGGCGTTGCGGCCGGGTTTTGCGGAAGGACGCTACAACCTTGGCGTCGCGTATTTCCTCAGCGGCAACGCGGCCGGGGCGGTGCGCGAATTGGAAGCGGCGCTGCGGCTCAATCCGAACCTGCCGAATGCGCGCCGCGTGCTGGAACGTGCGCGGGCGCAAGGCGGAGGCTGAGCATACAGTTGAGAGTTGAAAGTTGAGGGTTGAGAGATCGGGACAGAGCCACGGAAAACGCCGCCGAAGCCAGCAGCCTGACGCACCGAACGGTTATGCTCTCAACTCTCAGCCAAGCTCTCTCAACTGCGTGAGTCCGGCTCAGAGTTCGAAGAGGGCGACGTCGTCGAAGTCGGCGGTCACCGTGTTCTTGTTGTAGGAGTGGATCCAGACTTCGACCTTGGCGGTGCCTTCGGGGGCGGTGCCCTTCACGCTGTGGGCCTGCCACGCGGTGTGGTTGCGGCCGAGGGCGACGATGTGTTCGTTTTTCTTCTGCTGGGAATTCAAGGACGCGCCCTTGGCATCGATGAAACGCAGGTACACGCCGATGCCGGCGCCTTCGACGACGCGGCCCTGAAAACGGACTTCGTAGGTTTTGCCGGCGACCGCGGGCAGGCGGGTGGAGCCGAGGCTGGAGCCGGCGGAATCCTTGGCATCGGTGACACGCAGACCGAGTTTGCCGGAGCGGGCCGCGGCGGCGGAGGCGACACTCATGCCGCCGTCGGAGTTGGCGGACCAACCCTTGAGTTCCTCTTCGAAGCCGCCGTTGGCGAGCGGGAGCGCCTTGCCGGTTTGGGCGGCGAGCGGGGCGGCGAGGGCGGACAGGGAAAAGGCAAGGACGGCGAGTTTGGGGTGCATGGCCGCATTTCCGGCGGGTGCGGCCGGGGGCGTCAAGACTGCGCGCGGCGCCCGCGGCTTTGGTTCACCGCAACGACGCGAGCCAGGCGATGAGGTCGAGCAATTCTTGGTCGGTGAACGTCTGCTCCAGCCCGGCCGGCATCAGGCTCGTCGCGAGTTGGCGGCGGGCGACGATCTGCGCGGGCGGCAGCAGTTGTTCCTCGCCCGTGGCTTCGACGAAGACGAGTCCGGCCGGATCGTGGCGCCGGATCAGACCGACGAGCGTGCGGCCGTCGGCGGTGTCGACGGCATGGGTTTCGTAGTCGCGGGCGAGGGTGGCGTCCGGGAAGAGAATCGATTCGAGCAGATCCCGCGGCCGGCGGATGCCGCCGATGTGGCTGAGGTCGGGGCCGAGGGCGCGGCCCGTAGTGCCGGCGACATGACAGGCGACGCAGGAGCTGCGCGCATAGATCTCGGCGCCGGCGGCGCTCCGGCCTTCGGCGGCGCGCACGGCGGGAGCGAGGATGCGTTCGTAGAATTCGGGCGGCAGACCGCTGAAGGCCGTCTTCACCACGCTGGCCTCGATGGATCCGAAGACGGGCGACAGCGCGAGTTGTTCGGCCCAGACTTGGCCGGTGGCGGCGTCGAGGCGGCGGGTCAGTTTGAGCAACTCCGCCAATTCCATCGGACCGACTTGCGGGAGCGTCGCGGCGAGGGCGGTCACTTGGTCAGGCGCCAGCTTGGCGCGGGCGAGCAGGCGGGCGGCCTCGAGGCGGGCGAGTGGCGAGCCCGGCGGCCGCAGCCACGCGAGCAGGCGGGAAAAATCCGCGGGGGCGACCGGATCGCCCGCGCGCAGCAGGGCGGCGAATGCTTTCAAGCGGACGGCGGGGGCGCGGGCGGAGTCGTCGGCGAGTTGGCGGAGGGCGGGCTGGACCGGTCCGTTGCCGCCGCGGGCTACGGCGTCGAGCAGGGCGGGCAAGTCGGCGTCGGCTGCGGTCGGCAAATCGGCGGCGAGGGCCGCGAGCCAACGCGGATCGCGCGGGCCGGCGGTTTGTTCGGCGATCAATTTCCAGGCGAGCCGGCGTACGGTCGGCTCGGCGTGGGCGAGCATCGCGGCGACGAGATCGCGGGCGGCGGGTTCCGCCAGACGAGCGGCGACGACCTCGCCCAGCCAAGCGAGACCGCCGGGCGGGATCGGGCCGGTTTGCAGCCAGCGGGTGAAGGCGGGGCCGTCGCGCTCGAGGGCGCGCGGGTCGCGGGCGGCGATGGCGACGGCGGTGCGGGCAAGTTCGGGATCGGGCGATGCCGGGTGGAGACGGGCGACGGTGCGGACCGTTTCGCGGGCGGCTTCGGTGTCGGCCCCTTGGTCGAGCGCGACGAGCAAGCGGCGGATTTGCGCCGGTATGCGCGCGGCGGACAAAGTGGCCGCATCGAAGGCCTTGGTCGCGATCGCGGCGAAGATGGCCGCGTGCTCGAGCGGCGCGTCGAGCGGTTGCGCCAGCAGGGCCAGCAGCGCGGCGCGTTGCTCCGCCGTGAGCGTCCGGGCGCGGGCCAAGGCTTCGCAGGCGCGGCGTTGGTCGGCGGGGCGAGTGGCGTCGAGCAGGCGGGCGGGGTCGACCGGAGGTGTCGTTTGCCGTGCGGCCAGCAGGCGTGCGGCGCGCTCGCGCACGGTCCACCGGGGATCGCGGGCCAACTCCGCGAGCGCCGGCGGAGTTTGTTTTTGCCAATCGATTTTGAGGCCGCGCGGATCGGCCGGGACCACGGCGCCCGGGCGCCGCAGGCGGTAGATGGCGCCGCGCAAATCGGGTTTGGCGGTGAGGCTCGACGGGC
>JACCDS010311167.1_pt1 | contig 41340 bp, 36 predicted proteins | sample 7446441 | NCBI WGS metagenome assembly JACCDS01 (sample SAMN15323445, study PRJNA562643) | freshwater metagenome | isolation source: river surface water | place: USA:Blue River Watershed | collected 2017-08-17 | reverse complement strand
GTCAGAACCCCAAAGCGATGGCGGACCCCTACCTCGCCCCCGGAATTCTAGGCCACAAAAACTTCACCTCGTCGGCGATGGCGCTTGCACTTCCGGCCGCCTGGTACCTATGGAACCGAACCCAAGGCGCTGCTCGAACCGCAGTGGTCGCCACGGCTGTGGCCGTACTTGTGGCCGCGGTCGTGCTGCGCACGCGGAGCATTTGGATCGGCATTGCCCTGTGGACTGCTTTTGCCGCAGTGCGCAGCATTCGCAACTGGAAGCCATTAGCAGCGGGGCTCGCCCTCGGAATACTTGTTCTTGCGGGCGTGCTGGCCCGACCCAAAGCACGCGAAGCCCTGCTCGACCCGACGAACCTACGCATTCGCGAGGTGTTTTGGAGCCATTCCCTTCAAATGATTGAGGCGCATCCCTTGACTGGGGTGGGCGCTGGGCAATGGCGAATTCACTTTCCGGGGTACGGACTGCGCGGGATGAATCCCTCGGTCGCTGAAGGGGTTACCGCCGAGGTGCGTCCGCACAACGATGCCCTATGGATGGGCGCCGAACACGGATGGCCGGGAATCGCTTTATGGGCGAGTCTATGGATTGGGCTTGCAGTGGCCTGGTGGCGGCTTCGCCGCGAAGACGGTGCAGACTTGGTTGCGGGCATAGCCCTCATTGTACTCACGTACAGTCTCTTTGAGTTCCCACTAGAGCGCGCTGCGGTGTGGATTCCGTTCGTACTCGCCGCGGGAATGCTCCGATCCAGCCAGCTTCAGGCCGCGCGAACCGAATTCGCCCGATGGCTACCCGTTGGGGTCATTGGAGTACTGACTGCCTGCTATGCATTCACTGCAGTGCAGGGTATTTCTTCGGAACGCGACCACGAAGAACTCCTTGAACTCAATGCCCAACAAAATGCGCCCAAATTGCTTCCGGCCGCACTTGAGGCACTCGACGCATGGACAGAGCTTGACCGCTTTGGCAACCCCTCACCCTACTTTGCCGGAATGTCTGCAATGTTTCTCGAGGCACAGCGTGGACCACTGACCGCTTCAAGCTTTTCAGAAGCTGAAGGCTACTTTCTGCAGTCCTTGGAGCTTCACCCCCACCATGTAGTCACGTGGTACCAGCTCGCCAACATGTACCGGTACCGCGGCGACTTCAGTAAAGCGGAATCCACCTACCGCGAACTCCTCAAGCGATCACCGCGGCACCCCGGCGGTCAAATGCACCTCGCACATGCCCTCTTGGCACAAAACAGGTTTGAAGAGGCCGCAGCGACGCTTTTTGCCGCATTTGGGGACGACGCCTACTACCAGCAACCCGACTACCGCAACGCCGCACTGGCTGCACTACGCCAGTGTCCCGACCGCGTCGCAATGAAGGGTGTTCAAGCCGTTCTGAGCGACCGAGCCAGTCTTGACGACAATGCGCTGTTTGCGAGATTTTTGGCCGAAAAGGCCACGTGGGTCGGGCGCTGAGCCTACCTGAGCACTACCCGAACGGGGCAGTGGTCGCTTCCAAAGACTTCGTTGTGAATGTCTGTAGCGGCCACCGAATCCATCAGTCGGTTGGATACAACGTGGTAGTCCAACCTCCACCCAATGTTTTTTGCACGGGCACCTGAACGCATGCTCCACCACGAGTACTTCGCAGTCGCGGGATTGTGCTCGCGCCAAGAATCCGCGAATCCAGCGTCCAGTAGGTACTGAAACCCGTCAATTTCGCTTTGGGTGTAGCCCGGAGTCTTGTTGTAGTTCGACTGCGGATTGCTCAAATCTATGGGCTTGTGGGCAACATTTAAGTCTCCGCAAAGTACCACCGGCTTTCGGGCGTCCAAACCACTGAGGTAGGCCGTCAAGTCGCGGTCCCAGCGGGCGCGCTGCGGAATCCGAGATAAGTCGCCCTTTGAATTGGGGACGTAGGTGGTCACGACAAACAGATCGTCAAACTCCGCGGTGATGACGCGGCCTTCACCCTCGTGCTCTTCCACACCCATTCCGAATGCCACGCTCAGAGGCTCGCGCTTACTGATGAGTGCCGTGCCTGAATAGCCCTTTTTCTCAGCCTCATGGGCCACAATGTGGTAGCCGATTCCGTTGAGGACCTCTTTAGCTTGGTCGACCGTGCACTTAATTTCTTGAAAACCCATAACATCTGGGTTCAAATTGCGTACAATTTCGTGCAGACCCTTGCCTGCGACCGCCCGAAGGCCGTTTACATTCCATGAAATAATGTTCATGTGCCGAAGGTACATTACCTTGAATGCATGCTCCGAACGCTTCTTACTTTTTCTGCGGTCTTGCTTTGGGCAAGCTGTTCCAGCACGCATTCGGACCGCTACGCGCTCGCACAGAATCCGAGCATTGAACTTCGCACGAGCTTGAGAAAAGACGCCAAGGGCTATGTATTTGTTCAGGAATACCAAGGCATTTCAACGATGCTCGGCATGGACCGTCAGGGTTCGCTGCGGCGTCATATTCTCGTAACTGCGGGCGAATCCCAAACGTCACGTCGCGAGGGTGAGAAGCTTGTGATTCCGAGCGGAATCGTTCCGGTTCCCGACAGCCTCTACCACCTCAGCGGACTCACGACCTATCCCCTGATCGTACCCAAGATTGCGTCGCTCCCATTTGGAGCAACTGCACGTACCACGGCGAGTTCTGCACCCTCAGGAGACCTTGTCGAGGTTGAGTGGACGTGCACTCTGCGCACGCCGAAGCAACGCCACTACGTGGCGCGCTATGAGGTTACGACCGCGGAACTTCGCTACGCGAAGATCCGCGGCCGTTGGACCCTAGAATCTGTGGAGTACAGCGAACGATCGTACGTGCAGCGCTGGAATCGAATTCCGCGGCGCTAAACAACTTACATGTTGCGGCGGTACTGACCGCCTACCTCAAACATGGCGTCGGTCATTGACCCCAGCGAGCAGGACTTGGCCGCCTCCATGATGGCGTCAAACATCGGCTGGTTGGACAGGGCCGCCGTACGAATCGCATCCAGAGCCGACTGAGCTGTGGTTCCGCCAACGACCGCGAGGCGCTCGACGGTGGCAATCTGGCGCTCCTTTTCGTCGACTTCGGCGCGAATAACTTCACCCGGCGTCAAGGTCGGTGACCCCTTGCTGCTCAAGAAGGTGTTGACCCCGATAATGGGGTACTCGCCCGTGTGCTTGAGCATCTCGTAGTGCATCGACTCTTCCTGAATCTTGCCGCGCTGGTACATGGTTTCCATAGCACCCAGTACGCCGCCACGTTCGGTGATGCGGTCAAACTCGGTGAGTACGGCCTCTTCGACCAAGTCGGTGAGTTCCTCGATGATGAACGAGCCCTGAATCGGATTCTCGTTCTTTGCCAACCCAAGCTCCTTGTTGATAATCAGCTGGATGGCCATGGCGCGGCGCACGCTCTCCTCGGTCGGAGTCGTAATCGCTTCGTCGTACGCATTGGTGTGCAGCGAGTTGCAGTTGTCGTAGATCGCGTACAGCGCCTGAAGCGTGGTACGGATGTCGTTGAAGTCAATCTCTTGCGCGTGCAGCGAACGGCCCGAGGTCTGAATGTGGTACTTCAGCATTTGGGCGCGCGGATCCGCTCCGTACTTATTCTTCAAGGCCTTAGCCCAGATGCGGCGAGCTACGCGGCCGATGACGGCGTACTCGGGATCGATTCCGTTGCTAAAAAAGAAGCTGAGGTTCGGCCCGAACGCGTTGATGTCCATGCCGCGGCTCAGGTAGTACTCCACGTAGGTGAATCCGTTGGCCAGCGTAAAGGCCAGCTGCGAAATCGGGTTGGCCCCGGCCTCGGCAATGTGGTATCCGCTGATCGAAACCGAGTAAAAATTCCGCACGTTGCGCTCGATGAAGTAGGACTGAACATCCCCCATCAAGCGGAGCGCGAATTCAGTACTAAAAATACAGGTGTTCTGGGCCTGGTCCTCCTTGAGGATGTCGGCCTGCACCGTTCCGCGCACTTGGTTCAAGGCTTCTGCCTTGATGCGGGCATAAACTTCGGCCGGAAGCACTTCGTCACCAGTGGTTCCGAGCAGCATTAATCCCAGGCCGTCGTTGCCCTCAGGCAGCGCGCCGTGGTAGCGCGGACGCTCAAGGCCCTTGGCCTCGTACTTCGCGTGCAGCACCTTTTCGACGGCGGAATCAAGGCCTTCGGCCTTAATGTACTTTTCGCACTGCTGGTCGATAGCTGCATTCAAAAAGAACGCGAGCACCATCGGAGCCGGACCGTTAATCGTCATCGACACCGACGTTGCAGGGTCGCACAAATCAAATCCGCTGTACAAGCGCTTGGCGTCGTCGAGGCAGCTCACCGAAACCCCCGCGTTGCCAATCTTGCCGTAGATGTCGGGGCGGCGACCGGGATCGCGCCCGTACAGGGTCACTGAGTCAAAGGCCGTAGACAGGCGCTTCGCGGGCATTCCCAGCGAAACGTAGTGGAAGCGCTTGTTGGTGCGCTCCGGCCCGCCCTCGCCGGCAAACATGCGCGTGGGGTCCTCGCCCTGGCGCTTGAACGGGTACAAGCCCGAGGTGTAGGGGAACGAACCCGGAACGTTTTCTTGCAGCTGCCAGCGCAGAATATCGCCCCAACTGCGGTACGACGGCGTCACCACCTTGGGAATGTCCTGGTTCGACAGCGACTTCGTGTGGGTGGGCACCTTGATGTCCTTACCGCGCACTTGGTAGACGTATTCGTCGTCCTTGTAGCGCTGGCGAAGTGCGCCCCATCCTTCGATCAACGCCCAGTTGTGCGGATCCAAGTCGCGCTTGCGCAGCTCGTAGGCCTCTTGAATGCCTTTGGCCAACCGGTCGCGGTCGTCGAGCTTCGAGGCGCGCATCTCGGACTCGGCCTTGTTCAGACTGTACAGTGCATCTGCCACCTCGGCTTGGTGGTCAGCCCAAGCATTGTACGTGCGGATCCCTTCAGAAATCTCGCTCAAGTAGCGGGTGCGGTGCGGCGGAATCACAAACATCTTCTCACCCGGCTCCTTCACTACCTCGTCGGCAAGCTGCCAGCTGGCGTCGCCCGTTTTTGCGCGAAGTGCGTCCACGATAGCGGTAAAAAGCCGGTTGGTTCCCGGGTCGTTGAACTGGCTCGCCATGGTTCCAAAGACCGGCATGTCGTCGATAGGGTCGTCCCAGCGAAGGTGGTTGCGCTGGTACTGCTTTTTTACGTCGCGCAAGGCATCCAGCGCGCCGCGCTTGTCAAACTTGTTGAGCGCAATCAAATCCGCAAAGTCAAGCATGTCGATCTTCTCGAGCTGCGTCGCCGCACCGTACTCTGGAGTCATGACGTACAGCGATACGTCGCTGTGGTCGAGAATTTCGGTGTCAGACTGACCGATTCCGCTCGTCTCAAGCACAATGAGGTCGTACTGGGCAGCCTTGAGAATGTTCAGCGCGTCGCTCACGTGCTTGCTCAGCGCCAAATTGCTTTGACGCGTAGCCAGTGAACGCATGTACACGTTGGGGTGGTTGATCGCATTCATGCGAATCCGGTCGCCCAAAAGGGCTCCGCCGGTTTTGCGCTTCGACGGATCCACACTCACCAGGCCCACCTTGAGGTCCGGGAAGTGCCGCAGTACGCGGCGAACGAGCTCGTCGACCATTGAACTTTTTCCAGAACCGCCCGTGCCCGTAATTCCCAGCACCGGTGCGTGGCTCTTGGATGCCAGTTGCTCCACCTCAGCACGCAGGGTTTCGTACACTTCAGGTGCGTTCTCAGCCGCCGAAATCATGCGCGCAATCGAACGAGGGCGTTGAATCTTCACGCCTTCGAGGGCATCGCTGACTTCGCTTCCAATGGCAAAATCTGACTTCTGCAAGAGGTCGTTGATCATGCCCTGTAGGCCCATGGAACGGCCATCGTCGGGGTGGTAAATGCGGGCGATTCCGTAGGCCTGAAGTTCTTCGATTTCGGTCGGAAGTATGGTTCCGCCACCGCCGCCAAAGATGCGTATGTGGCCCGCACCGCGCTCTTGGAGCAGGTCGTACATGAACGTGAAGTACTCCATGTGGCCACCCTGGTACGACGTCATCGCGATGGCGTTGGCGTCCTCTTGGATGGCGGTTTCGACCACCTCTTCTGCGCTGCGGTCGTGGCCTAAGTGAATGACTTCAGCGCCCGAAGACTGAAGAATGCGTCGCATGATGTTGATGCTCGCATCGTGGCCGTCAAAAAGTGAGGCTGCGGTGACGATGCGTATCGGATGCTGGGGCTTGTAGGGTTGTGCGTCCACCATAGGGTGCAAAGATACCTCCCAAGTGGACTCTGCTAGCCGCAAATTGCCGCCTCGAGCTGAGCTGGAAGTACCCGCCAGTCGCAAAATTCAAGTTCTGCGGTTGCCTCAGCGTCAGGCGCTAGGGCGTCTTCGGCGCGGAACCAGGCGGTCCGCATTCCAACAGCTTGGCCACCAAGAACATCGCGCAGGAGCGAGTCGCCAATCATCCACGATTCGACCGCTTGTGCACCAGTAGAGCGAAGGGCGTAGTGAAAAATTTCGGGGTCAGGCTTGTACGACCGGGCCACATCTGACGTCACAAGTTCTTCAATGAACTCTGACAATCCCAACGCGGCGATTTTTCGGCGTTGGGGTTCTTGAACTCCGTTTGTGACGATGTGCAGACGGTGACCTGCCTCGCGAAGCGCTGCAAAGGCATCGTGCACTCCGTCGTAGCCCTCACCCATGTCCGGCAACTGCTGCTTGAGGAGCTGTTCGCATTCGGAACCCAGCACCTTAAAATCTTTGCCCCTACCTACCTGCAATCCCATGTGCCGAAACAGTAACGGAAAGCGCCGGGCGCGCACGTACTCCACTCCCAAATTGTGAAGCTGAATATGGTCCCAAAGTCGGTCGTTAATTTCGAGATAGTTCCGTGCCCAGTCATCCGAAGAACCCCATTCCGACCAATTGAACGCGCCGTGCAGCACCTCAAAAAACCGATAATGGTTCCGCTCGTGGTGCCAAAGTGTGCGGTCAAGGTCAAAAAATAGGTGTGCCATTAGTCAAAGGTCGGGATGGATGTTCGGCGAATCCACAAAAAGTTAACGACCACTTCACCGGCGACCGCCTGCTTTTTTTTACTTTTGACCCTCAACTCACTACAATGACTGCTCGTACCATCCTCATTCTGCGTGTCGTCCTCGGCACCGTTGCCCTTTTGATCGGATTCCGTGTTTACCGAATTATCATGGAACCCATTGAATTTCAAGGCATCAGAGACAAGCGTTACGCTGCCGTAACGACCCAACTCGAGCAGTTGCGCGAAGCCCAACTCGCATTTAAAAACGAATATGGCATGTACGCCACCGAAGTTGCTTCACTGGTTGACTTTGTCACCAACGCGCAGGTAACCATTGTAGAACGCAAGGATTCTTCGTTCATGAAGTACAACAAGGTGTACCAAACTGACATGATGAAAGACACCATCATTTACCGCGTCATCGGAAGTGCCTCGGCAATCACAAAGCTTCGCAACCAACGCGAAGACCTCTTTCCTGAAGATTTTGACCCTCAGTCGTTACTTTCGGTCAAATACAGCCAGGATTCTACGTTCAAAATGGGCACTGCAGTGGTCGAAAAAAACGGGATCAAAGTTCCGGTATTTGAAATTAAGGCGAGCAACCGCGCCATCTTTGGTGACGTGTACGAGCAGTACAAGTCCTACATCAAGCGTTTGCGTACCCAAGAATTGATTGTCGGTTCACTGACAGAGCCGACGCTGAGCGGCAACTGGAAGTAATCCATTGAGCACAGTCGTCTGGCACGAACCCACAAGTGGCCTTCAGTGGCATGCCGAGGCATTCTGCATGCTCGTACCCAAGTCGTGGACTGAATCCAACTGGCGAGCCGTCGACCCACAAGGCACGCAGTGGTTCCGCAGTCCACTAGACACTTCATACCACCTCGTATACCGATTTAGCGATGGAGCGGACGCCTCGCAGTCGCTCAGCCTGTTCAACCTGCGCAGGTGGCTTCAAAGTGAACCCAAAGGGCGCTTAATACGTGTGCAGTACTGGGGCAACCGCCTCGAAATTGCCGCAATGGACGGAACCAAAATCAAGTTCCACTCCGTACAGCAGGCCGCAGAGCCCGAAGACGTCGCCTACCACATCCTGCTCTGCTTCGACCAATTGGATTGGAACGGAACCTCTGTACCCTTATTCTGGGAGGGCATCGACGCAACTGCCGTTCGGCACTGGACGCGGCACTTTATTACCCACTGGCACGAGCGGTCTTTGGACGGAATCTTACACCCCCACTGATGCGCATTATTCGAGGTAGCCACCGAGGAAAAATTCTTCGTGCTCCATCCAAACTTCCGGTTCGACCGACCACAGACATGGCCAAAGAGGGCCTATTCAACATCCTCGAAAACTATGTTGATTTTGCAGACCTTCGTGCGCTTGACCTGTTCGCAGGTACCGGAAACCTGAGCTACGAACTCGCCAGCCGTGGTTGCCCTGACGTAACTGCCGTCGACAACTTTCGCGAGTGCACCCGATTTATCATCAAAACCTCAGAAATGCTCCAATTTCCAATTCGGGCCGTGACTGAGGACGCACTGCGATTTGTGCAGAAAAATCCATCCCGTTGGGACCTCATTTTGGCGGACCCCCCATACGACTTTGACGGCCATCAGGCGATTGTTGAATCGGCCCTTACTCGTTTGTCTGAAGACGGAATCTTAGTACTCGAGCACGGCTCTGCCACCGACCTTTCGGCGCTACCGGAATTTGACGAACTCCGCCGCTACGGCAGCGTACACTTCAGCTTCTTTCGAGCCCAATAAGCCAGTTGCGCACCGCCCTGCTGCGGTGACTCATTGCCACCTTTTCTTCGGGAAGCATTTCTGCAAACGTCCTACCGTCTCCATCGGTGGGCACAAAAATCCGATCGTAGCCAAAACCGTACGCGCCGCGTTCTTCATGTGCAATTTGGCCATGGACTGACCCCTCAAAGAGCTGAATTCCTTCTGAGGTGGCCCAAGCAAGCACTGTGCGAAAGGTCGCAGAACGATCGGCAACCCCATCTAAGTTTGCCAAGAGTAGGGATCGGTTCGCTTGATCCGATCGCTCGGGCCCGGCATACATCGCACTGTACACACCGGGCTCACCATTAAGCACCGCGACCTCTAATCCGCTGTCGTCAGCAAGTGAAGGAATCCCGCAGTGTTCCCACAAATACCTCGCCTTTTGGGTGGCGTTCTCTTCGAGGGTGGTGCCGGTTTCGGGCAGCTCTCCGCGAATTCCTGCATCAAAGGCCGTGTGAACCTCCCAGCCGTCGGGGAGCACTGATCTTAGCTCTTCGAGCTTATGGGCATTTTGGGTAGCTAAAATGATCTTTTTCACTGATCTGTTGTGAGAATTTGATCCTTTTGGCTGTCGCTTCGCAGGACTTCAGGAACAGACGACCGTATAATTCGAGCCAAGGCCTCAACCATGCCCAAGCGGCGGTGCCCTGGCAAGGCCAGAAGGGCAATGTGGCGAACGGGGCGCGGTTCCGCGATCGGCTTAATCCGCTTCTGTCGAACCGCTGAAAGTTCCGAAATCGCCAACTGCGGAAGCAGCGTCATCCCCAAGCCCTCATCTGCTAAGCGAACTAGGGTTTCGAACTGACCAACCAGCAGCTGAATGCGCTCGTTCGGGCGGTCGGTTCCGCACAGCTGCAAAACCTGATCCCTGAAGCAATGACCTTCGGGGAGCAAGAGAATCCGCTCAGACTTCAATTCGCCTGAAGTCAAAAACAAGTCCTTGGACTTTGGGTGGCCCTCAGGTAAGTATGCCAAAAGTGGCTCACGGTAGAGTGATTCCGCCACAAAATGCGTCGCGGCAATCGGAACCGCCAAAATCGCCGCATCCAGCTGGTCGGCATCGAGCTTTTCAATCAATTGTTCAGTGGTCGCCTCCTCAATTTGTACACTCAGCCGCGGAAACCGCTTGAGCAGCTCTGGCGCAAAACGCGGCACCAAATACGGCGCTACGGTTGGAATCACCCCCAGACGAAGCTGTCCCTCAAGGGGTTTGTGAAAGTGCTGGCTAACCTCCACCAAGCTCTGCGCAGACTGGAGTGTTTTGCGGGCGTGAAGGAGCACCTGCTCCCCAAGCTGGGTCAGGCGGATTGGCTGACTGCGCCGATCTACCAAATCCCCCTGAAGCTCTTCTTCAAGCTTTTGAATCTGTGCAGAAAGGGTCGGTTGCGAGACTCCGCACGACTTAGCCGCCCTTCCAAAATGCTGTAACTCTGCCAGCGCTTCAAAGTACTGAAGTTGAATTAACGTAATCGCCATGGTACATTCCAACGTTCCCAGCTAAGGTACGGCTCGTTTTCAGCCCCAAAACCCCTGTAAAATCTGGCTAATCCAGGAGCCCTAGAACCTTCAAAATCAAAAATCTTCCACCGTCCCACGGCCATGGTGATGAACTCGTTGACCAACCACGTCATGGAGTTTCGTTCCCTTCCCTCGGGAGTCACCGCAGAAAAAAGCAGTACCGCGCGGTCGCCACTAAAGGCCACAAACATTCCCGCCAGCCACTGGTTTCCCTCACCGATCGCAGCCCATACCGCTCCCCTGCCCTGGTGGAGCATGTGGTACATCGCAGACTTCATTGCCTGCTCGTACCCCTTCGGAATTCGGTACTTTTCACCTTGGTTCTGAACAAAATACTTCCACAACTCGTCGGGGTTGCTGTACTCCCAAAGCTGGTTCCCCGTTGCCTTTGAAAGGTTTCGACGGGTCTGTGACGAAAAGCCTTCAAATACTTGCTCGTAGCTCGAATCCAAATTCAATTCATAGTTCGGCATCTCGGTCCATCGCTCCAAACCGCCCTTGCGCCAGTGCCATGACGCAGGGGCGGGCCAATCGACGGGCTTACTCAATTTTAAGCGGAGCCGCGCATAGCGCGGCAGTGCATCCAAGGCCTCCCTAACGTGACCTGCCTCTTTCGCCGCTTTCCCCAGTGGGCCCAAGCGCTGGGCACCGAGCGGGCAGTACGCCTGCATGAATCCGAATGCGCTCCTTCCGAATGCAAACGGAAGCACCACTTCATCCGAAACCACACTGGCCCACTCCACACCCAATGCATCTAAATAATCGAGGTTGTCGTAGGGGAAACGATCGGGACGAAGCGACCATTTGCCGCGCCAATCCTCGGGATCAGGGTTGTGTTCGGTACGAAATCTCATATTTTACTCCATTCATTGAGCCAGAGGTTCATGCCCTCCCTCCAGGCCGTAAAATCTTTTCCAGAACGCTCGACCTCAGGCTTCGGACCAAAAATCCTCCAGTGCGTGCCGACGCGCAAGGGCGCTCCCACCGACCACGCGGCCGCTTGAAGTGCGTGCAGCGCATCTGCTATTTCGCGCGGACTCATTCCGAGAAAGTTCTGGTCCATAGCGGCCACGGGCAGCTGCTGCACCCCGGCACAAGGAACACAACTCGCCCAACCCGAACGAAATCCCGGAACGTCTGCAAACTCGAGCGACCAGTCCTCTACGACTCCCAACAGTTCGAGCGAAGAAAGAAGCTGCTCGGTACCGGCATTTCGCAAAAAATGGCTCCGCTGCCGCACTACCGGTCGATCGAGGATGGATTCAAGTTCAGCCAGCTCTTCGCGGTACCCCAGGGCTCGATCGTGGCTTCCGTACGAGAGGTGTGCTCCTACATCAAACCGCACAAACAACGTTCGAAGTGCTTCGCGAACCACTGAACTCTTGGGCAGCACACCGCGATCGTAGGGGCCTCGTTCCGCGGCCAACAAGGCAAAAAACTGAAGCTCTAGTTGCGGAAACCTTTGGGCCAAATCCGTCCAGAAGACCATGCTGTAAAAGGGGTCAGGCCCAAATAAGCGCGCGCGAAGTTCGCTGAACTCGCCTCGAACGAGATCCATTAGGAATCCGCCAACCGCGGACTGCAACCCTCGACCCCGGTAGGCAAACAAATGGTCGATATCCACCACGAGAACTGGAGCAGGTCGCCCCGCGTCAGAGAGCGAAATCCCCAAGGACGCAGCCCACTCGCGGGCCAGTAACTCGGCCTCTGGAATCTGTACATCGCGTTGGGTACCCCGACCAATCGGCCGAGCGTGCTGATCGGTTGGGAGGGATTCCTCCCAAACCCATGTGCGCCAAAAAATCCATGCAGCAAAATCCGTCATCGACGGCTCTTCACTGGTTTGCTGATCCAGCCATCCAGAGTCGTTCCAGCGCACCGAATCCTCCTCAGGGCCAAACGCCACTGGCATACTCCATGCAGACTGCAAGAGGGCAGCAAGTCGACGGTGGCGCTCGTTGGGTTGCGGGTGATACAGGGTCATCATGATTGACTGAGTTCCCTAAGTCCTTGTGCCAGCGAGACTGCCATGGCATCAGCTGCACATCCATCACCATAGAGCTTTGGAGGCTCTGAGTGACCAATTTGTGCCCAACGCCCTAACTGTGCCCTTATGGCTGCCTCAAGCTCGGTCGAATCCGGCGAAATGAGCGAAGTCCAACCGGAATCTACCAACTCTGTCCACTCGGTTTCGTCCCGCAGCACGATGGCTCTGCGCCCCGCAAAAAACGCTTCCTTCTGAAGTCCGCCCGAATCGGTGATAATAAATTCAGCCCGGTAGAGTGCATCGACGATCTCGGGTCGACTCAGCGGAGCACAATCTGGCACGCGTACACTGTGCAACCCTGCTGCACGATGCCTCGGATGCCTTGGCCAAAGCACGTCAAAATCACCCACCAAGCCATCTAAGGCCGCTTCAATTCGGCGAATCCGTTCCGAATCGTCTACATTCGTATTGCGGTGAATCGTGACCAAAACGGTCGAGGACTGCAATTGGGACCAAGGATGCTTCGGAAAAGCATCAAGCATCAAGTCACCCGTCTTCACGACCCAAGGCGCACCCCGATCCAGGTTCTCACGGCGAATGTGATCCATGGCGACTTCAGTGGGCGCCCACAGCCACAGGGCCCTGCGGTCAACCCATACGCGGTTTCGCTCCTCGGGCATGGCATCGTTAAAGCTTCGCAATCCAGCCTCGGCGTGCGCAAACGGAATTCCCAACTCCAGCGCAGCCTGAGCACCAAGTACCGTGGAATCGGTGTCTCCGTAGACCACAACTGCATGCACCTGTGCCTCCCGAAGGGCCGCTACTAGGGCACCTACGTCCGCATTGCGCTCAATCCATGTGCCGTGGTAGTCCGGAGCCACTCCGAGCTCGTCCCAAAACGACGCGTTCATTTGGCTGTCGTAGTGCTGCCCGGTATGCGCCACCCAATTGACGCCGCCCAAACGTTGAATGGCCTCGACCAACGGCTTGAGTTTGACAAACTGCGGTCGGGCACCCACGACGTGGGCGATGCGGTACGAGCTTAAGTTCCGGGCATCCATCCTCTGTCCGCAAAACTAACGTATTGGTTCTGCCCGATGATCAAGTGATCCAAACATGTAAGTTCAAGAATTCTCGCGCCCTCTACGAGCCGCTGAGTGAGCTTTCGATCCTCGTCAGAGGGCTCGAGCCGCCCACTAGGGTGATTGTGCGCTACAACGAGCGCAGGGGTCTTTAGCGCCAATGCCCGCTGGTACACCACACGCACATCCGCAGCTGTGGCCGTCCAACCACCTTTACCCACACACTCATAGTGGACCACCTTGTTTGCCCGATTCAGGTAGACTACCCAAAACTGCTCGTGGTCCAATGCCGCCATACTTGGATTGAGCAGTTGAAATACGTCGCTTGAACCCCGAACCACCTTGGCATCGCCCACACGAGAATCTCCCGCTGCACGCCGGCCAAGCTCAAACGCTGCCGCAACAGCCGCCGCCTTGGCCAACCCGACTCCACCAAGTCCCTGTAGGGCAATCACATCTGCAGCTGCAAGTCGGTCCAACGACCCCCCGTAGGAATCGAGCATTGACCGCGCCAGATCGACGGCAGAATGGGTGCGCGTTCCGGAACGCAAAATGAGCGCAAGGCACTCCGACGTCGCCATCCCTCGGATTCCGTGTGCGAGGGCGCGTTCTCTAGGTCGATCCTCTTCGGTCCACAAGCGAATGGACCGGTTGGCTGATTCGTGATTCATAGGGCAAACATCCCATAAACCACCCTACATAGTCGTCCCCTAAACGTATGTACGCATTTGCCGAAGGGTAGCAACAAAAAAACCGCCCCATTCGGGGCGGTTCCAAACAACCAATCTCAGCGTAGTGGTTACGCTAAACCGTTTACATGCTTTGCAAGACTTGACTTCAAGTTCGAAGCCTTGTTCTTGTGAATAATGTTGCGCTTTGCAAGCTTGTCCAGCATAGAAGACACCAACGGAAGCTGGGTAGCAGCAGCCGCAGCATCGGTCACTGATCGAAGTGCGCGAACCGCATTGCGGGTCGTCTTGTGGAAGTACTTGTTGTGTACGCGCTTGGCCTGGATTTGGCGGATGCGCTTCAACGCAGATTTGTGGTTAGCCATGGTAGCTAGTTTTTGTATTTCGTGACCCGTACGGGATTTGAACCCGTGATCTTCTCCGTGAAAGGGAGATGTCCTGAACCGCTAGACGAACGGGCCCTATGTTTTGGGAGCGCAAAGATATAAAATTCCCCTCACTCCAACAACTACTCCAAAAGAATTTAACGGCCCTCAGGTCGAAACCCGAGCCGCTTCCCCGTCCTTTGGCGAAGTTCTTCGCGAATACCTTCGAGGGCGAGCACCGAAACTTCTTGAACAGCCTGAAACGGCGCGGCCTGCAAATCAAAGTCCATTGCCGTGACCATCAGGCGGTAAAGCCAAACCTTAAGGTCGTCCGCACACACTTCCGTTTGCGTCAATGGCACATTTAACGGCCCGACGCCTTCCGCAAAATGGTGGCCCTCACCGTTGATAAAAAATCTGCTCATCAAGGTGCCCACATCGTTCAATCGACGCATCCGAAACGAGTCAGAAAGAAAATTATAGACGTGAATCAACCCAAAGTAGGCACGGTTTGAATTCCCCTTTACGTAATCCGAGTCCAGTACCGAGTGCCCGTCCGGAAGCAAAAACGCGTTCGTGTGCACTTGAAAAACCAGCGAATCACCCGAGAACCGCAACTCAAATTCAAATTCGCCCCGATCGACAAACTCAACCACGACAGAACGATCGATTCCGACCATTTTGCTATTGAAGTCGACCGCGACAGATTGCACGACAATGCGCAGTTCCGCAAATGCCGCAAGCACGCGGCGGTGGACCAACTGCTTGTTGCTGGACTTGGTAGCCAGCGTCTGCAGGATTAATTCAGGGTTGGCATCAGGCTTCATACTAGTAGGCTCGAGCAAATAAAACCCGCTGCGTGGACGGGGCGCCGGTGAGGACGCAGGCACCGTCCTCAAGCACATTATTTAACGGAATGCAGCGAATCGTAGCCTTAGTGAGCTCTTTGATGCGCTCCTCGGTCTCGGGCGTACCATCCCAGTGCGCTGCGACGAAACCGCCTGCGTCGAGCGCCGACTCAAACTCAGACCATGAATTCACGCTGTGCATGTTGGCCTCGCGGTGTGCGAGTGCGCGGTCGTACAGCGCCTGCTGAATCTCGACCAAACGGCTTGGAACAGAGGCTGCTAAGCCCTCCACGGGCACCGTCTCTTTGGTCAGCGTATCGCGGCGCGCAAGTTCCACCACCCCATTGGCAAGATCGCGCGGGCCGATGGCTACACGCAGCGGAACCCCTTTGAGCTCGTACTCGTTAAACTTCCATCCGGGCTTGTAGGTATCGCGGTCGTCGTACTTCACGCGGACCCCTTGGGCGCGCAAATCCGCCACCAACTGCTTTGCCACGACCGACACAGCGTCCAGCTCTTCTTCTCCGCGGTAAATCGGAACAATGACCACCTGAATCGGAGCCAATTTTGGCGGCAGTACTAAGCCATTATCGTCAGAATGCGTCATTACCAACGCCCCCATCAGGCGAGTTGAAACTCCCCACGACGTAGCCCACACGTGCTTGACTTCGCCGTCGCGGTCCTGAAACTTTACGTCAAAGGCCTTGGCAAAGTTCTGCCCCAAAAAGTGTGATGTTCCGGCCTGGAGCGCCTTGCCGTCCTGCATCAACGCCTCAATGCAGTAGGTCTCGAGTGCCCCCGCAAATCGCTCGTTCGCCGTCTTTACGCCGCGAACCACCGGAATTGCCAGCACATTCTCTGCAAACTCGGCATACACTTCGAGCATTTGCTCGGCCTCTGCAATCGCTTCCTCGCGGGTCGCATGGGCCGTGTGGCCCTCCTGCCACAAAAATTCTGCGGTGCGCAAAAACAGACGGGTGCGCATCTCCCAACGGACCACATTCGCCCACTGATTCACCAAAATCGGCAAGTCCCGGTAGCTCTGAACCCATCCGCGGTAGGTGTCCCAAATAATCGTCTCAGACGTGGGCCGCACGATCAACTCCTCTTCGAGCTTCGCGTCCTCGTCCACCACGACACCCTTGCCGTCGGGAGCCGTTTTGAGTCGGTAGTGCGTTACCACGGCGCATTCCTTGGCAAACCCGTCGACGTGCGCCGCCTCTTTGCTGAAGTAACTTTTTGGAATAAACAGCGGAAAGTACGCGTTGACATGGCCCGTCTCTTTGAAGCGACGGTCCAACTCAGCCTGCATTCCCTCCCAAATGGCGTAGCCGTGCGGCTTGATGACCATACACCCGCGAACGCCGGAGTTTTCGGCCAAGTCCGCCTGAATTACCAGCTCGTTGTACCATTTTGAGTAATCCGTGGCGCGGGGGGTGAGGTTCTTAGCCATACTTTGGTATGCAATTTGGGTTCTGTTCTGTAGTAAACCCCAAAAGTACGGTCTATGCGCTACCTCCTACTCCTCGCCCCTCTTGGCTTTTTCGTCTCTTCGTGCGGAACCAGCCAGACCGCATACCGCGACTTCGATGGGTCGTACTCTTGGACGAATTCTCAAGCCTACCGGGATGGCTACGAATCCGGATACCAGAAAGGCTACCAAGAAGGTGCCGACGACCAAGCTGCCGAGGGTGCTCAAGACGACCGTCCTGAGCGCGTAACCAGAACGCGGACGATTGTTCGCTACGAGTACTACCCAACCTACTACTACCAGTGGAGCCAGCCCTGGATGCGGCACGATCCCTTCGCCTTTTACGGAGGCTGGAACATGCCCAACCGCTGGAACAGCTGGAATCGCCCGAATCGATGGAATTGGGGGTACTCAGGATGGAACGACCCCTGGTACGGCGGCTATGGATGGAACGACCCCTGGTACGGCGGATATGGATGGAACGACCCCTGGTACGGAGGCTACGGCTGGAACGACCCCTGGTACGGAGGCTACGGCTGGAACGACCCCTGGGGCTGGAATCCGTACTACGGGTACGGAGGACCCAACCGATGGAACAACCGCTACGACCGCTGGAACCGACCTGGCGGGGGCTGGACTCAACCCGGTGGCGGTTCCGGAACCGTGGATCCCACCCCCGACAGCGACATCCGTCGCCAGCAAATCAATTCTGGCAGTACACCCTACCGGCGCCCAGTGGTGACGAACACTCCGGGAGGAGGAATCGTCGACCAAGACCGTCCCAAGATCGTCGAAGCAGAACGCGGACTTGAGGCAACGCCACCGCGGCCGAGCGGCATCAACCGCCCCGGAACCATCAGTGACGACACTCCAACCCGCGGCGACGCCCCCATTCGTCCGAGCACGAGCCCCCTAGAGCCCCAAGGTGGGACTCCTCCTGCCGTGCGCCAGCCCGAAGTGCGCAAACCTGAAACGCGCCAGCCCGAGGTCCGCACGCCGGCTCCAGTTCAGCGCCAGCCCGAGGTCCGCACGCCGGCTCCAGTTCAGCGCCAGCCCGAGGTCCGCACGCCTGAAGCCCGAAAACCAGAGCCACCCCAGCGCCAACCTGAGTTCCGCCAGCCGTCGACTCCACGGAGCAACCCCACACCGCAGCGCAGCAGCCCATCTCCCAGCAGTAGCCCTCGCCGTCCCTAAACGCCTGACCCATGAACACCTCAATCACCCTGGCCCTGCTCACCGCGGGTAGCCTGTCACTTTGCGCCCAATCGACGCTCAGTGCGGTATGGATGCAGCGCGGACACCGCTTTGGCACAGCCCGCTACAACGGATCTGCAGGCGCACTCGCCGCGCTGGGCGGCGACGGCACCTCGAGCATCGAGAACCCTGCCCTCATGAATACTTCGACCTTTGGCGGAACCGAATTCAGCGCCCACGGGCGGGCCGACCAAACCGACCTGAGAAGCCAAGGATTGGGCCTTGGGCAAGCCTACATGGCTGGTGCCTGGCGCCTCAACAGCACAGCTCGCCTCTCTGTAGGACTGGCCTACCAGCGCGATGCGTGGTTCCCCAACTTCTGGATTACCTCAGACCAAGACCCGCAGACCTCAGCTGTCGCGGGGTGGATGACGCAATCAAACGGCCTAAGCCCCGAACAGCTGTTGGCAAGTGGCTTGTACGACGCCTACGTGGCCTACATGGGCTACCTAACCGAGGTCACAACCGGAAACCAGTACACCGCATATGCCGACGGCGTGCCCAGCTACCGGCAGGTGCGTTTTGCCCGCGAGCAGTCGAGCACGTCTTGGTCGGTTCCGTTCGCCATTAAAAGCGAAAAATTTTCACTCGGCGTGCGGATTGAGCGCCGGGACGGGCGCGCTCAAGAACGCTTTACGATGACCGAATCCGGATTCAACCCCAATGGCGTCACCAAGGCCTACCAGAAAACGGTAGTCGACAGCACCCGTTGGGGCCAGTGGAACATTCGCTTTGGCGTCGCTGCCCAGTTGACCGACGGACTGCGGTTCAGCGCGGCGGTGCAGCCCGCGTCCACAGCCCTGGCGCAGTGGGACTACCGCAATAGGGTTACGCCTGAGGCCAACAGCCCTGAGTCCAACCTCACCGCGTTTGAACTCTACGACGACCAGGAGTTTCGCTACCAGCTTCCCACAGTCGTTCAGTTTGGACTTGCCCAGACATTCGGAACCAAAGCCGCAGTATCTGCAGTGTGGATCTACCACTCCTCGGTGGATGCACTGATCAGCAGTCCGCTGAACTACTACGACCTCGGTCGCCAAATGGCGGACGAACTGCAGGCCCACCAGCAGTTTCGCCTTGGGGGCGAATACCGACTCAACGAAGCGTGGACGGCCCGCGGCGGCATACAGTGGTCTGAATCCGGAACCGTATTTGACGACCACAGCCGCTACCAAATGCTGGGACTGGGCCTCGGATACCAAGAGCGCGATTGGGGTGTAGACCTCGCGTTCAATGCCCTTCGCACCTCGGGAAGCATTCAAAATCCCGGAGATGGACAGTCCTGGGACCTCATTGCCAACCACCAGCGCGGCACCGTGACGTACCGAGCGCGATTCTAGACCGCTTCCCTTTCAGCCTTCGTGGCGTATTTTCGGGGAATGAAGCACGTACTTTGGATCGCCGCATTCGCGGCACTTCCGGCCGCCTTGCAGGCCCAAAAGCTTGACGCACTGGCCTTTCGCAGCGTAGGACCCGCCCTCACGAGTGGCCGAGTTTCGGACCTGATCGTACATCCGACCAACGCCGACGAGTGGTACGTCGCAGCCGCTTCGGGCGGAGTCTGGAAGACCACGAACCACGGCGTCACGTTCGAACCCTTGTTTGACGACCAAGGCTCCTACTCCATCGGGTGCATCACGCTTGACCCGAACAATCCGCACACCGTGTGGGTAGGGTCTGGTGAAAACAACAACCAGCGCTCGGTAGCCTACGGCGATGGGGTGTACAAGTCCACCGACGGCGGTGCAAGCTGGACCAATATGGGCCTCAAGGCCTCAGAGCACATCGGGATGATTGCGGTGCACCCTAAAAACAGCAACATCGTGTGGGTAGCGGCGTACGGCCCGCTTTGGAGTGCCGGTGGCGAACGCGGAATTTACAAAACCACCGACGGCGGCAAGACCTGGCGCCGCGTGCTGCACGTGTCGGACCACACGGGGTTTAACGAGGTACACCTTGACCCGCGCAACCCCAACGTGCTTTTTGCCACGGCCCACCAGCGCCGTCGCCACGTGCACACGTACGTCTCGGGCGGCCCCGAGTCTGGACTGTACAAATCTGAAGACGGCGGCGAAACGTGGTCCGAAGTCAAAAACGGAGTTCCGGGCGGCGACAAGGGTCGATTGAGCCTGGCGATTTCGCCGGTCAACCCCGACGTACACTACCTCATGATCGAGGGCCACGGAACCTACCGCAGCACGAACCGCGGCGCATCCTACAGCAAGCGCAGCGACCATGCAACCTCGGGCAACTACTATGTGGAGTTGATCGCTTCGAAGCACGACGCCGATGCGGTGTACAGTATGGACACCTACGCCCAGTGGTCCGAAGACGGCGGCACCACGTTCAAGCGCCTCGGAGAGAAGAACAAGCACGTCGACAACCACGCGTTTTGGCAGGATCCCGCCAACCCCAAGCACCTTATTATGGGCTGCGACGGCGGTGTCTATGAAACCTGGGACCACGCCGCGAGCTGGCACTACAAAGACAACCTTCCGATCACCCAGTTTTACCGGGTGGCGGTGGACAATACCCTTCCGTTTTACGGTATTTATGGCGGAACCCAAGACAACTTCTCGCTCGGTGGCCCCAGCCAGACCATCAACGACCGCGGTATCGTCAACAGCGATTGGTACGTGACCCAAACGGGCGACGGCTTTGAATCACAGGTGGATCCGAACGATCCGAACATCGTTTATGCCCAAGCGCAGTACGGTGGCTTGCAGCGCTTTGACAAGAAATCTGGCGAAGGCGTCGCCATCAAACCCATCGAGCCCGCCGGCGGCAAGGCCTGGCGCTGGAACTGGGATGCTCCACTACTGATCAGTCCGCACGACAGCAAGACGCTGTACTTCGCAGCCAACGTCGTGTTCAAAAGCACCGACCGCGGCAATTCCTGGACGCCCATTTCGGGAGACCTTTCGCGCCAACTGGACCGCCATCAGATTCCGGTGATGGGCAAGATTCAGGGCCTCGATGCGATTGCCTACAAGCAGAGCACCTCGATGTACGGCAACATCACCGCGCTGCACGAGTCGCCCAAGACTAAAGGACTGCTTGCCGTGGGCACCGACGACGGCCTGGTCCACATTTCAAGCGACGGCGGATCCAACTGGTCGAAACTCGACAAGCTTCCGGGTATTCCCGACCTGACCTACGTCAACGATGTCAAGTGGTCGCAGCATTCTGCGGATGTGCTGTTTGTGGTGTTCAACAACCACAAAAACGGCGACTTTAAGCCGTACGTGCTGGTGACCAAAAACCGCGGCAAGACGTGGGAGACGCTCAGCACGGGGTTACCGCAGCGCGGTTCCGCCTACGTCCTTGCTGAAGACCACATTGATCCAAGTTTGCTGTTTGTCGGAACCGAATTCGGAGCGTTCACCAGCACCGACGCAGGCCTGACGTGGACCGAGCTCAAGAAAGGCTTGCCGACCGTTGCGGTGCGCGACATCGCCATTCAGCAGCGCGAAGACGACCTCGTACTGGCGACGTTCGGACGCGGTTTCTACGTGCTCGACGACTACAGCCCGTTGCGCGAAATCAAGAACGACATCAAAAAAAACGAGGCCATCATTCTCCCGATTAAGCCTGCCGTTTTGTTCCACGAGGCTTCCCCTCTGGGATACGGCGGAGCGGGCTTCCTTGGGGCAAGCTACTACATGGCCGACAACCCCAAGGTGGGTGCCACGTTCACCTACTGGGTAAAGAACGCACCAAAAACGCTCAAGGAACAGCGCGAGGAACTCGACAAAAAAACCGCCGGTGGCAGCTACCCCTCTACGGACGCCATCCGCGCAGAGGCCAACGAAGACAGCCCTTACCTGGCGCTGGTGATTCGAAATTCCGCCGGAAGCGTTGTTCGCGTGCTTCACGCCAAGTACAGCAACGGGCTGAAGCGTACCACTTGGGACGGTAAGGTTGCCCGCAGTTCGTCGCCCGACCGGGGTGCGTACATGGCTCCTGAAGGCAGCTACAGCCTTCAATTGGTCGGGGTGCACGGCAGCAAGGTGGATACACTGACCAAGGCCTCGAGCTTCCAAGTGAAGCACTTGAGCAACGTGACGCTTCCGGCCGAGAAGCCGGCCGATTTGGTAGCCCTACAGAAGCAGCTCGACGCACTGCAGCTCCGCATGGACAAGGTCGGACGCCAGATGGACGAGGTCGAATCACGCCTGGACCGCGCAGACAAAGTGGTGAACTACGGTACCGCCACACCGAGTTCCTTGCGCGCGAGCGTGGCATCGGCCCGAACCGAATGGCGAGCCCTCAAAGTCGTTCTCGACGGGGACGAACTCATTGCGGGCAAGGAATTTGAAACACTTCCGGGGCTGCGCGACCGCTTGAGTTCGGCCGTATGGGGGTCCTATTCGATTCGTTCTGAGCCAACCCAAACGATGAAGGACCAGCGCCGCGTAGTTGCCGAACAGCTCGCAGACGTTGAGAAGCGCCTCGCGGCGCTGCTCACCCAGAGCGAAGCCTGGTAGTCACTCGTTCAAGATGCACACAAAAAAGGGCGACCCCTCGCGGGGCCGCCCTTTGTGTTTTGGTACTCAAGATTCCGAACTAGAATCGGTACACAAAGGCGTTGATGTTCATGCCAGCACCCACGCTCGCAAAGAGCACGATGTCGCCCGGATGCACTTCATGGCCCTGGTACTGTTCGTGGCGAACTCGGTCGAGCAGCGTCGGAACCGTAGCCACCGAGCTGTTCCCCATCCACTGGATGGACATGGGCATCACCGCGTCCAAGTCGGCTTCAAGGCCGTAGAGCTTGTAGAGGCGCTCTCCGACCCCGTGGTCGAGCTTTGCATTGGCCTGGTGCATGAAAATCTTTGAAACATCTTTGAGGTGCACTCCAGCGTTGTCGAGGGCGGCCTTCATGGCGTCTGGAACGTGCTTGAGGGCAAATTCGTAAATCTTGCGGCCCTTCATGCGAATGAGGCGCTCGTTGGGGTCTCCGGCGGGGTTGACCGAGGGCAGCGATTTGAGGTAAAAGGCTTCATCCTTGGTGTAGCTGACCGCAGCAGAACCCATGATTCCGGCACCGCCCGCATCAGAGCGAACTTCAAAGCACGCTGCGCCGGCTCCGTCGGCAAAAATCATGGAGTCGCGGTCGTGGTGGTCGACGACGCGCGATAAGGTTTCGGTTCCGATCACCAGTGCCTTTTTAGCCATTCCCGCCTGCATGTAGGCGTTGGCCACGAGCACACCTTGAATCCATCCGGGGCAACCGGCCAAGACGTCAAAAGCGACGGTATTGGGGTTTGAGATACCCAACTTCGCCTTTACCCGCGAAGCTATCGAGGGCATCTGGTCAATGCGGCGCGTACCGGGATCGATGTCGCCAAAATTCTGCCCCACAATTAAAAGGTCCAGGTCTTCGGCATTCCAGCCTGCGTCAGCGAGCGCCTTCACCGCGGCTTCGGCACCAATGTCAGAGGAATTCTGGTCGGGGCGCACGTAGCGGCGCTCTTCAATCTCGGTGATTTGCTGAAATTTTTGAATAATTACCTCATTTGAGTTGGGAAACGAATTCCCGTTGTCGTCCATAAACTCGTTCTGCAAAAACGCGGAATTCGGGACAACTACTTCGGGCAGAACCGATCCGGTTCCTGCGATGACAACAGCGTGATTCATGGGCGCAAAAGTACCGTTTTCCGCGTAAAGCCCTTGTACCTTTGCACACATGAAATCTCACGACCCCGACCATACGAGTTCGAGCGTGCACACTCCGGTGCGTCCGGATGCCTTTTTACTCAGCGACGACGAGAAAATCGCGCGCATCGAAGCCCACGTTCGCGGAATCCTTGATACCCTTGGCATGGACCTCGAGGACGACAGTTTGCGCGGAACCCCTAAGCGCGTAGCCAAGATGTTTGTCAAAGAGACATTTGGCGGACTTCACCCTGACAAAGCCCCCGACCTCAACACGTTTGAGAACAACTACCACTACGGGGAGATGCTGGTGGAAAAAAACATTGTGGTCTACTCGACCTGCGAGCACCACCTGATGCCCATTGTTGGCCGTGCCCACATTGCCTACCTCAGTAAAGACCGCGTCATTGGGCTCAGTAAGATGAACCGAATCGTGGATTTTTATGCCAAGCGCCCCCAGGTTCAAGAGCGTCTTACCCGACAAATCGCCGAATCGTTGACCAAAGCATTGGGCACAAATGACGTCGCCGTGATGATCGATGCAAAGCACTTGTGCGTCAATGCGCGCGGAATCCGTGACGTGCACTCCAGCACGGTTACCGCCGAGTACGGTGGCCGTTTTTTGGCTGAAGAAGGCCTTCGCACCGAATTTTTGGCCTACATTCAAACGCAAACTACGTTTGGCGACAGTCCGCACACATGAGCAAGTTGACCCTGTACGACAGCCTGTCGGGCGAACTTCGCCCCTTTGAGCCCATACATGCTCCCAATGTGGGGATGTACGTGTGTGGCCCCACCGTGTACAGCGACGTGCACTTGGGAAACACACGTACGTTCTTGAGTTTCGACCTGCTTTTTCGCTACCTCAAGCACCTTGGCTACAAAGTGCGCTACGTGCGGAACATTACTGACGCCGGCCACCTCGAGAGCGACGCTGACGTGGGCGAAGACAAAATTGCCAAAAAGGCGCGCCTCGAGCAGCTCGAACCTATGGAAATCGTTCAGCGCTATACCGTGGGGTTTCGGGGCGTCATGCAGGCGTACAACGCGCTTCCGCCGTCGATTGAGCCCACCGCCACCGGGCACATCGTCGAGCAGATCGAGATGATTAAAAAGCTCATCGCCGACGGCTACGCCTACCAGGCCAACGGAAGCGTGTACTTCAGCATCGGAACCTACCTCGAGAAGTACCCCTACGGCGAGCTTTCGGGGCGCAGCATCGAGGACCTCGAGTCCGGAACCCGCGACCTCGACGGCCAGCAGGACAAGCGCCACCCACTCGACTTTGCGCTGTGGAAGAAGGCCTCACCCGAGCACATCATGCGCTGGCCGTCTCCGTGGAGCGAAGGCTTCCCTGGTTGGCACCTTGAGTGCTCTGCCATGAGTACGAAGTACCTCGGCGAGGAGTTTGACATCCATGGAGGTGGAATGGACTTGAAGTTCCCCCACCACGAATGCGAAATCGCCCAAAACAAAGGGGCTACCGGGCACGGCGGCGCACGCTACTGGCTACATGCCAACATGCTGACGCTGAACGGCAAGCGAATGGCCAAGTCCACCGGAAACACCTTGGACCCGCGCGACTTGCTGACCGGAGAAAGTCCCCACCTGAGCAAAGCCTACACTCCAGGTGCGGTGCGCTTCTTCATTCACCAAGCCCACTACCGGAGTGTGCTTGACTTTAGCGATTCCGCCCTGCAAGCAGCTGAAAAAGGCTACTACCGCCTTCTTGCGAGTATGGAAGCACTCGCTCAACGCCCTGCCCAAGGCCCAGAATGCGGTACGTGGAATGTGGCTGAATGGAACATGCTCTGTTCAGAGGCTATGAACCAGGACCTCAACAGCCCTGTCCTCATTGCGCACCTTTTTGACGCCGCGAAAGCAATCTCGGCCGACCAAAAAGATCCGAGTACGTTGGGACAGACCGGAGCCTCAGAACTTTTGGCCGCTATGAACACGTGGATGTTTGATGTGCTCGGGTTAGCTCCCGAACACCACTCAGGGTCAGGCAAGTACCAAAAGGCTTTGGACGCGGCGATGACGGTCGTACTTGACGTACGCCGCAAAGCGCGGGAATCCAAGGATTGGTCTACGAGTGATGCGTTGCGTGATGCGCTGGCTCAAGGCGGAATCGTCGTTCAGGACGGCCCTGAAGGCAGCAGCTTTCGGGTCGAATGATCAAAGTGCTACTGTGGGCGATTTCAGCGCCCATGCTCGCACTGATCGGACTCTACAAGTTCGTCATTTCACCCCTTACCCCACCGAGCTGTCGGCACTACCCGACCTGCTCCACCTATGCGGGTGAAGCACTCAAAGAGTGGGGCCCATGGACTGGATCATGGTTGACTATCAAGCGATTAAGCCGATGCCACCCGTGGGGAACCTCGGGAATGGACCCGGTTCCGAAAAAGTGCGCTAAGGCACCCAACGCCTGAGCGAGAACTCCTAACTTTAGCCCATGCTAGCTACTATCACCTGGGTTGCCGACCGCGGAATCGAACTCGGCCCACTTTTCATTCGCTACTACCAAGTCTTTTTCTTTTTGGGCTTCTTTTTGGGCTACCAATGGATGAAAAAGGTCTTCATCAAAGAAGGCGTAGACCTCAAGATCCTCGATGCCTTGCTCTCGACGATGGTTGTCGCGACGGTTCTCGGCGCCCGGTTTGGCCACGTTTTTTTCTACGACTGGGGCTACTACCGCGAGCATGTTGCCGAGATCTTTATGCCGTGGAAGGGTGGCCTCGCCTCACACGGAGCCGCCATTGCCATCGTACTTGCCATGCTTTGGTTTGGGCGCACCTACCTCAAGCCTATTGGTAAAACTCCCCTCTGGATGCTCGACCGTGTCGTCATCACTGTTGCTCTGGCGGGTGCGTTTATTCGCCTCGGAAACTTTACCAACAGTGAAATTTACGGGCAACCCCAAAATTCCGCAGTCGAAACCGTTTTTGTGCGGCCCATCACCGACTACATCGAGCGCTATTTTGAGCGGGACGTCGCCGCCGTAGACTACGTCGCGACCGGCGCCTACCTCGAGACCGACAGCCTACGTCTGCCCGAATACGAACTGCGGTTCACCCCGACCGAAACGGCGAGTCTCGATCAAGTACAGTCGATGGTTGAACTCTACCTCGAGCCGTTGGTTAACCGCCAAAACGCAGACAATCGACATCTTTATTTGCCACAGGACCAACTTGTTCAAGAAAAAGATGGCTTCTTTGTGCTGACGGCCTATGGAATTCCTCGGGCGCCCAGTCAGTTGTACGAAGCGCTTGCGTACGCACTGATTTATGTGCTGCTCTTAGGGCTCTTTGCACGCGAGGCCGCAGCCCGCGAAGGCCAAATTTTTGGAGCGTTTTTAGTGCTGGTTTTTGGATTCCGGTTTGTGGTGGAATTCATCAAAGCCAACCAAAAGGACTTTGAAGCAGGAATGGACCTCAATATGGGGCAGTGGCTGAGTATTCCGCTCGTGGTTGCTGGCGTATACCTGTGGATTCGAAGCGTCCGCAAAAAATCAGAAGTATGAACCGCAAACTCATTGTACGCATTGGCGGCATCCTTGTGGCGGTCGCGATTCTAGGGCTCGTGATCCCCGTTATTGGACCGTGGATTGGTTTAGGTTCCGCACCAAATCCCAAGCGCGCCGACGTGTCGACCGACTTTGAACCGCAGTTTACTGAAGAAGGTATGGGTGCCTTTGTGGCCGAAAATGGCGATACACTTGCGGCGTTTCGACTCGAATTGGCCGAAACCACAGCTGAAACCACCCAAGGAATGATGTTTCGCCGCAGTGTCCCCGAAGGTACCGGTATGCTGTTCATCATGCCCGAGGAGCGGTTTCAGAGCTTTTGGATGCGCAACACCTACGTGCCACTGGACATCATTTACGTGAGTTCTGACGGGCGGGTTGTGAGTATTCAAGCAAATGCCCAACCAATGAACGAGACTCCATTGCCATCTGAAGGCCCTGCGAAGTACGTTCTCGAAATTGCAGGTGGCCGGTCGGCTGCACTCGGAATCATTCCCGGAACCCAACTACTATGGAAGCGAAACATTTAGCGGCCGCGTTCGCGTTGGCCTCAAGCCTCTGGGCCTCAGGACAGGCACAGTGGGTCGTCACCCGAATCACCTCTGCCGAAGGTCGTGAAAACTGGGCATGCGAACCCTCGATCGCACTGGACCCCAACGGCAAGGGAGTCTACCTCGGAAACGTTCTCAACCAGCTGCACCGCAACCCAGCTAACGGCGCTCCCACAGCGTGGGACCGAGGGATGGCGCTTAAGTCGAGCATGGGCGTCTACGGAGACCCAATTTTAGCACACGACACCCAAGGCCGCCTTTACTACCTGCATTTGGCCGACCCAAGCGGTCAAGGTCGTGCCGGTGAAAGCTGGCTGGACCGAATCGTCATTCAGTGGAGCGACGACCAAGGCACAACGTGGTCAGACGGCGCAGGAATTGGGCACAACCCGCCCAAGGACCAAGACAAAGAGGGAATCGCCATTGACCCATCCTCGGGCATTCTGCACGTGTCGTGGACCGAATTTGATGCGTACGGCCGCACGGAACCTGAATTCAAATCCCGGATTCGGTTCAGCCAGTCGTACGACCGCGGCGAAACGTGGTCTCCCGCGGTCACGGTTTCGCGCCAAGAGGGCAACTGCCTTGACGGCGACCAAACCCCCGAAGGCGCTATTCCGGTGGTCGACCCCACCGGCGGAGTGGCCACGGTCTGGTCCTACAACGACACCATTTGGATGAACCGATCTGACGACGACGGCGCCATCACGTGGATGCCTGTCGACCGGCCCATTGCCGTGCAGCACGGTGGCTGGGCCCATGAGATTCCCGCCCTTGGTCGCGCCAACGGAATGCCAATTTCGTACTTTGACCCGAACGGAATCTGGCACCTGATTTTTGGCGAACAGGACTCTAGCACGTCGTGGGTAAGTCACTGCACATCTTCAGACCGCGGCGAAAACTGGAGCCAGCCCTCTCGCCTCCCCGTCCCCGACAGCATTCGCCATCACTTTATGCCGTGGTTTGCCATAGACGCCTCTAGCGGAGCCCTGCACGTGCTGGCCTACGGTCAAACGGCCTCGCTGCGCACCCAGGCTTGGGTTCACCGCTCTGACGATGGCGGAACCTCGTGGACTGCAGCACCCCTGAGTTCGTCGTTCACCCCCACACCGAAGCGGTTCTTTGGGGACTATTCGGGAATCGCTGCCCGAAACGGTGAAGTTCACGCGGTATGGACCGAGCAGCGCGAAGGCGTTAATGAATTGGTCTACGGACGATTTGCTGACCCTGCAACCGATGCACCGATCGTGAACGCCCCGATCAAAAAACGACGTACAAAGTGAAGCTTCTTCTTGCGTCGACCTCTACGGTACACGGATCGCCCTACTTAGACTACCTCCGCGACGAATGGTCGCACCACTTCGCGGGACGACTCGTGGTATTTGTTCCGTACGCACGTCCCGGCGGTATGACTTGGGACGACTACACCGCCCGCCCTAAAACCGTGATGGCCTTGGCCGGAATCACCGTCAAGGGCGTTCACGAATTTGCGTCGGTGGCCGAGGCAGCACATGCTGCTGAAGGCTGGTTTGTCGGAGGCGGAAACACCTTTATGCTTCGACGTACCCTGCGCGAAACGGGGCTTGAACCCCTACTGGACGCCAGCGTGCGCAGCGGAATCCCCTATATGGGTAGCAGCGCAGGCATCAACATCGCTGGGATCAGCATCGGCACGACCAACGACATGCCCGTCGTCGAAGTTCCCACACTGAACGCCATGGGCTGGGTTCCGTTTAACCTGAATCCGCACTACATCGACCCCATCGAGGGCAGCACGCACATGGGTGAAACACGCGACGAGCGCATTGCCGAATTCCACGCCTACAATTCGCAACCCGTCATTGGACTTCGCGAAGGAAGCTGGCTGACCTCAAACGGACGTGACCACCTACTTCACGGACCGCATTCTGCCCGAATTTTTCGCGCCGGATTGCCCGTGATAGAGTACCCGCAAGGCCCGCTCTCGTTCTAGAAATCCGTACCTTTGTGCGGTGCGCAAAGCGGTACTTATCATTCTCGACGGCTGGGGAATTCCAGCCGACCCCTCAGTTTCGGCCATTGATCTTGGCTCCACTCCATTTTATGACAGCCTTCAGGGCCGCTACCCCTCAAGTCAATTAGAGGCCAGTGGGCGCGCAGTTGGCCTTCCCGACGGCCAAATGGGCAACTCAGAGGTGGGCCACATGAACCTTGGGGCGGGGCGCATTGTCTACCAGGACCTCGTTCGAATCGATCTGGCCCTCGAGGACGGTTCGTTCGCACACAATCCCGTCTTTGCTGACCTTGCACAGCGCGGAGCCGCCGGCCAACGCATTCACCTGCTCGGATTGGTCAGCGACGGCGGCGTCCACAGCCACATCAACCACGCCAAAGGGATCCTTTCGGCACTGCACTCTGCTGGGGCTTCGCACGTGTTTGTGCACGCCTTTACCGACGGACGCGACACCGACCCCCAAAGCGGCGCCGCGTTCATTGGGGACCTCGAGGCCCACATGAGCGAGACCACGGGATCGCTTGCCTCACTGACCGGCCGCTACTACGCGATGGACCGCGATACCCGATGGGAACGCGTGAAAATCGCCTACGATGCACTCGTGCACGGAACCGGAACCCCGTGGACCCAATCTGGCCGCGAAGCACTTCTGGCCGCCTACGCCGCCGGAACCACCGACGAGTTCCTCCTGCCGCACATCCTCAACCCTGAGGGCTGCATTCGTCCCGGGGACGCCGTATTCTTTTTCAACTACCGCACCGACCGGGGTCGCGAACTCACTCAAGCGCTCAGTCAAGGTGGACTCGACGCGCACGGAATGACTCCGGTACCCGACCTGCACTTTACCACCATGACCCGCTACGACGCCAGCTTTCGCGGAATCCGAATGGTGTTTGAAAAAGACAACCTCAGTGACACGATGGGCGAAGTCCTCGCGCGGGCCGGCAAACGCCAGATTCGCATCGCAGAGACCGAAAAATACCCTCACGTCACATTCTTTTTTTCAGGTGGACGCGAAGAGCCCTTTGACGGTGAAACCCGCATTCTTCGCTCCTCACCCAAAGTGGCCACCTACGACCTTCAGCCTGAAATGAGCGCCTTTGAACTTCGTGACGCACTCCTGCCCGAACTCGAACGCGGTGAAGCAGACTTCATCTGCCTCAATTTTGCCAACCCCGACATGGTGGGCCATACCGGCGTACTCGAGGCGGCGATTAAAGCCTGCGAAACCGTGGACCAGTGCGCCCAATCCATTGTCGAAGCGGGCCTGCCCCACGGGTACAGTTTCTTTATCCTTGCCGACCACGGCAATGCTGACTGCATGCGCAACCCCGACGGAAGCCCACATACCGCCCATACGACGCGCCCTGTGCCCTTCTTTTTGGTGACGAACGAGCCCACCGAACGCCTACATCTTACCAATGGCGTACTGGGTGATGTAGCCCCCACCATCCTTCATTGGATGGGCATTCCCCAACCTGCCGCCATGACCGGAACTTCACTTTTGCGCTCATGATCATCCTCAAAACAGCCGAAGAAATCGCGCTCATGCGCGAATCTGCCCAGCTCGTTTCGCGCACCTTGGGAATGCTCGCCGCTGAAATCAAGCCCGGCGTCACATCGCTCCAGCTGGACCGCAAAGCCGAAGAATTCATTCGCGACCATGGAGCCATCCCCGCCTTTCTCGGGATGTACGGATTCCCCAACAGCCTGTGCATGTCACGCAACGAGCAGGTCGTTCACGGAATTCCGAGCGACCAACCCCTGCAGGAGGGCGACGTGATCTCTGTGGACTGTGGTGTACTTATGAACGACTTTTACGGTGACCATGCCTACACGTTTGAAGTGGGTGAAGTCGCTCCTGAAACACGCAAACTTCTCGAAGTGACCAAAGCGTCACTCTATGCTGGCATTGACGCCATGCGCCGCGGCAACCGAGTGGGCGACATCGGCAACGCGATCCAGAAGCACTGCGAACGCGAAGGCTACGGTGTGGTTCGCGAGCTGGTCGGTCACGGACTCGGCCGCAAGCTCCACGAGGACCCTCAGGTTCCGAACTACGGAAAGCGCGGCAGCGGCAAACTCCTTCAGGACGGAATGGTCCTCGCCATTGAACCCATGATCAACATGGGAACCCACCGCGTGCGCCAGCTCAAAGACGGGTGGAGCATCGTAACCGGTGACGGAAAGCCCTCAGCGCACTTCGAACACGACGTCGCCCTGGTCGACGGTCGCCCCGTGGTCCTATCCACCTTCGACTACATCTACGAAGCCCTTGGACTTCCTAAAAACGATCCCGTCTTCGCATGATACGTTGGGCACTACGATGGATTCCGCGGCCGTGGCTCATTCGCCTCAGCGCCCCGCTGCGCTGGCTGGCGCCCGTGATCTATGCCGGATCCAAGTACACCGACCCCATCGACGGCCGCTCGTACCGCACGTTTCTACCTTACGGCTACGGCGGAGCCATCCGGTCCGAAGTCCTCGCTCCCGGAACGCACTCCCTGGAGCGCCACCGCCTCCTCTGGCTGTACCTAAAGCGCTACAGTGACTTTTTTACCCACCCAGGGGAGTTGCTCCACATTGCTCCAGAACAGTGCTTCTACCATCGCTTTAAAGCACTCCCGCACCTCAAGGTGCTCACGGGTGACATCGAATCTCCTCTGGCAGACCTGCACTTTGACCTCCACCACATTCCGCTGGAGGCCAACCGCTTTGACGTGGTGCTGTGCAACCACGTCCTCGAGCACGTCGCAGACGATGCGCAATGCCTGAGTGAACTGTTTCGGGTCATGAAACCTGGCGGATGGGGCATCTTTCAGATTCCTTGGATTCCTGGACGCACCACGACCGACGAAGACCCGAGCATCACTGACCCGCGCGAACGTGAGCGCCGCTTTGGCCAGTACGACCACGTGCGTATGTACGGTGAAGACTACGCTGAACGCCTGAGCACGGCAGGATTCACGGTAGAACGGGTCGACCTCGCCGACCGCATTCCCGCCGATGAATACGCCCGCTACCGCCTCCCCGTGGGCGAACCACTCTTTGTGGTGCGCAAGCCGGCTTAAACCTTCATTGCTACCCACAAAAAAAGCCCGCGGTATCGCGGGCTTTTTTCATTCCATTTTTAAGGGATTAACCCAAGATGCTCGACAGCTCAATGGCCATCTTCTGCTCTTCTTCTTGAGCGAGCAAGGGATCAACCAAGATTCGGCCAGAATGCTCGTCAATCGTGATCTTCTTGCGCTGTGCGATTTCCATCTGGCGCTGGGGCGGAATCGTAAAGAACGAACCCGCTGAAGCTCCGCGCTCAATGCTCACAACGGCCAAACCATTGAGCACCTTGCCCCGGATGCGACGGTACGCACTGAGCAGGCGTTCGTCTCCCACGACGGCAGAAAGCGTCTCGCTCTTTGCAAGCAACAGCTCTTCTTCACGCTTAGTCTCTAAAATGATAGTATCCAATTCGTTCTTCTTGAACTCCAAGTGACTTGAACGCTCACCCAACTTGGAATCTACTGACTCGAGCGAAGCCGTCTTGCTCTCAAGTGACGCTTCGAATTCGCGAATGTGCTTCTCGGCAAGCTGAATCTCGAGTTCCTGGAACTCAATTTCTTTGGCAATCGCGTCAAACTCGCGGTTGTTGCGCACATTCTTTTGCTGCTCTTCGTACTTCGCGATCTTTTCTTGGCAGTTCTTGATCATGAGCTTGTGGCCCTTAACCTCAGTCTTCGCTTGATTGATGTCTTCCTGAACCTTTGAAAGGCGAAGCTGCAAGCCTGCGATTTCATCTTCCAGATCTTCTACTTCAAGCGGCAGTTCACCGCGTAGGCTGCGAATTTCATCGATGCGGCGATCGACAATTTGAAGGCTGTACAGCGCGCGAAGCTTGTCTTCTACTGAAGACGTTGAAGCGTTGGATGCAGGTGACTTTTTAGCCATGGTTTAGGTATGTACGTACGGGACGGTTGTCCGAACCCGAAATTAGGACTGCAAAAGTAACAAATTCTGAGCGAATAGCCTCAGCCCAATCTTCGATAAAGGGCTGCTCACTTTCGCCATGACCTACGTCGACAAGTACAATCCCGCCGGGAGTATCCTGAAAACCGTGGTACTTGGCGTCCCCAGTCACAAAGACATCCGCGCCAGTTGATGCTGCGGCACCGATAAATTCCGCTCCGGAACCGCCACAGACCGAAATCCGCTGCACCATTCGGTCGAGGTCCGCGGTACTGTAGCGCACTGAATCCGCACCTAACTGACGGGCCGCCCGTGCAATAAAATCACCCAAACGAACGGGATCGCGCAGTTCACCCACCGCGCCGTAGCCAATACCAGACCAGGAATTATTCAGTGAGACCCACGAATGCGCCACCTCCTCGTAGGGGTGGGCCTCCCACACCGCGTCGCGTACTCGGTTCTTCAACGCCGCAGGTACCACGAACTCCAATCGCTGTTCACGGGCAACTTCGCGCACGCCCTTTGATCCTAAAAATGGATTCGACCCTTCGAGAGGACGAAACGTACCTAAGCCCTCAACCGTAAAGTGGCACTGGTCGTAGTTGCCCAAATGGCCAGCGCCAGCAGAAAAAGCGGCTTCAGCCACCTCAGATGCAGCGTCGTTCGGAACGTACACCACCAGCTGCAGCAATTCCGTGCTGCGCGGCATCATGACCTTCGGATTCTGTATTTCAAGGCGACGGGCTAATGAAAAACTCACTCCGCCCGAAATGCTATCCCAATTGGTATGGCCGGCGTACAACGCAATATCGTTGCGTATGGCGAACGCAACCGTCCGTTCAGCTACGCTGCTACCCGTAAGGCGTTTTAATCCCTTAAAAATGATAGGGTGATGACTGAGTACCACGTTGCAGCCCCGAGCGACTGCCTCGCGGAGCACCTCCTCATCTACATCCAAAGAGCACAGCACTCCCGTGATCCTCATTTCGGAATCACCAACCAGCAATCCACTGTTGTCGTACGACTCTTGGTAGCGAAGCGGCGCACGCTCTTCCAACCACTTTACCAACGTTCCTACTGTCATGCTGCAAAGAAACAAAAAAGGCCGCCCATCAGGGCGGCCTTCACTTTTAATGTAGGTCGTGGATTACTCCTTACCCTCCATCTCTTCCTTCAGACGAGCCAAGCTGTCGAGGTCACCGAGGGTGGCCTTTTCAACCTGTGCGTTGATCGACTGAACGGTCGTCTTTGAACCGGCACCCTTGGCACCTTTCTTAGCTTTTCCGCCTTCGGCGCCATCCTCAATTAGGCCACCCTTAAATGTTTGGGTGTGCGAAACGAGAATGCGGCGTGAATCACGGTTAAATTCAATCACACGGAACTCCAACTCCTCACCTACAGCGATGCTTGAGTTGTCCTCCTTTGTCGCGTGACGCGGCGGGCAGTATGCCTCAATCTCTTGGTTTGCAAACCAAATGTTGAAGCCCTTATCGGCAGATGACTTAACGCTACCGTTGTGGCTGCTGCCTACTTCGAATACCTCTTCGAGGTTATCCCAAGGGTTGTCGCTCACTTGCTTGTGGCCAAGGCTCAAACGGCGATTGTCCACGTCAATGTCCAATACCTTCACTTCAAGCTCTGCACCGACTGAGGTGAATTCACTTGGGTGCTTCACCTTCTTCAACCACGACAGGTCGCTGATGTGGATCAACCCATCAATTCCTTCTTCAAGCTCAACAAATACACCGAAGTTGGTGAAGTTGCGAACCTTTCCGGTGTGCTGTGAACCCACAGGGTACTTCGCGGTGATGCTTGACCATGGGTCTGGAGTCAATTGCTTGATACCAAGTGACATCTTGCGCTCTTCGCGGTCAATTGACAGTACTGAAGCTTCAACAATGTCACCGACCTTGAAGAAGTCTTGGGCAGAACGCAAGTGCGATCCCCAGCTCATCTCAGAAACGTGTACAAGTCCCTCTACACCCGGAGCAACCTCGATGAATGCGCCGTAGTCCGCGAGAACGACCACTTTACCTTTGATTGTGTCTCCAGCTGAAACGTTTTGGCTAAGGGCATCCCAAGGATGGGCCGAAAGCTGCTTGAGACCGAGTTGAATGCGTGTTTTGGCCTCATCGAAGTCCAAAATAACCACGTTGAGCTTCTGGTCGAGCTCGACCACCTCTGATGGGTGGTTGATGCGGCTCCATGAAAGGTCGGTGATGTGCACCAATCCGTCCACGCCACCAAGGTCGATAAACACCCCGTAGCTGGTGATGTTCTTGACCACACCTTCGAGTACTTGACCCTTTTCGAGCTGGCCAATGATCTTGCGCTTTTGCTCTTCGAGGTCGGCCTCGATAAGGGCTTTGTGCGAAACCACCACGTTCTTGAACTCGTGGTTGATCTTGACGATCTTGAACTCCATGGTCTTGTCGACGTAGATGTCGTAGTCGCGAATAGGCTTGACGTCGATTTGCGATCCTGGCAAGAATGCCTCGAGACCGAATACATCCACGATCATGCCGCCCTTGGTGCGGGCCTTCACGTAACCTTGAACAATTTCTTCAGACTCAAACGCCTCATTCACGCGATCCCAAGCTTTGATCGAGCGGGCCTTGCGGTGCGAAAGCACGAGCTGTCCCAACTTGTCTTCTTGCTTGTCCACAAGCACCTCAACGAGGTCGCCTACTTTAAGATCAGGATTGTAGCGGAATTCGTTGAGTGATACGACACCCTCAGACTTCGATGAAATGTCAATGATGGCATCACGGTCGGTAAGCTGCACTACGACACCGCTCACCACTTGGTGCTCGACAGAAGTAACGAGGGTGGCTTCGTACAGCTGCTCCATTGCCTTATGCTCTTCGCCGCGGGCACCGAAACCTGACTCGTACGAGTTCCAGTCAAATGATTCTTCTTCCTCTTCTACCTCAAGAACGAGCTCGAGCTCATCCTCTTCTGCGGAATCTTCTGAAGCCTCAACTTCAGGCATCGATTCTACTTCAGCAACTTCGGGGGTAGCCTCCACTTCTGCGGCGGCTTGTTCTTGGATTTGGCCCTCCAATTCGGGGTTTAGCTCTTCAGACATGAGCTTGGGGTCTTGTATCTGGCGCTCGGAAAGGACTAAAGCGCAGCACCGAGAGACGTTAGGTATTGATTCCCTATTTGGCGTCCTTTCTCAATGCGTACCAAAATGGGACTGCAAATGTACAAAAAATCAAACCTCACATTTACAGACCCATAAAAAAAGCCCCGGCGTTGGCCGGGGCTCCGTTCATCCTAAGCTATTACGCGTTGAATTTCTTTTTCAGCAACGCTGTCGTCGTTGAACCGGGACGCTCAAGCGGCATCGCCAAGGCCCGATCCCAGATCAAGTTCGTGAGTACTCCCAGCGCGCGCGAAACGCCAAACAAGACGGTGTAAAAGTCGTACTCCACCATGCCGTAGTGCATAAGCAGTTGCCCACTGTGTGCATCGACGTTGGGGAATGGATTCTTCACCTTTCCAGTCGCCTCAAGAATACCCGGAACTACTTCAAAAATGTTCGAAATCACCTTGAACAAGGGATCCTCTGGCATGTGCTTTTGCGCGAACTCACGCTGCGCCATGTACCGAGGGTCTGTCTTGCGCAGCACAGCGTGTCCAAATCCCGGAACCACCTTTCCCGCTCCCAACGTATCGTGAACGTACTGCGCAATCTGATCCGTACTTGGCTCTTGCGTACCTAAATCCTCGAGCATTTCGAGCGTCCACTTGATTACCTCTTGGTTGGCAAGGCCGTGGAGTGGTCCCGCCAAACCATTCATGCCCGCCGCAAAACTTTGGTACGCATCGCTCAAGGCAGAACCCACCAGGTGCACGGCATGCGCCGAAACGTTTCCTCCTTCGTGGTCAGAGTGAATCGTCATGTACAAACGCATCAATTCGCGGAACTCTTCGTTGTCGTAGCCCAGCATGTGCGCGAAGTTTCCGGCCCAGTCCAGCTTGGGATCTGGCTCAATGTGCTCCCCGTTTTTATAAGTACGTCGGTAGATGTAGGCCGCAACACGAGGTAAACGTGCAATCAGGTTCATCGCGTCCTCGTAGGTGTACTCCCAGTACTCAGACTTACTGATTCCGCGCGCATATGCTTTGCCAAATTCCGTTTCGGTCCGCAGCGCCATAATCCCTACCACAAACTGGGTCATCGGATGCGCAGTCATTGGTAGCGCGTCAATGGTCTTGAACACATGTGGCGGAACGATTGCCCGTCGAGCCCAACTGTTACTAATACGACGCACATCATCATCGTTTGGCAGCTCGTTCATCAAAATCAAGTGAAAGAGGCCCTCTGGGAGCGGCTCTTCACCACCCGGGTACTTTGGCAACAGCGACTGCAACTCCGGAATGCTGTATCCCCGAAAGCGAATGCCCTCTTGGGGGTCAAGCTTTGACGTCTCACAAATCAACGCAGTCATGCCACGCATGCCCTGATAGATCTGGGCCACCGTAATTTCTCCGAGTGACGTATCGCCATGCTCCGCCAAAAAAGCCTTTATCTCAGCCTGTGCTGGCGCGATTTTTTCTGCAAAATGTTCTTTAATCCGATCCATAATCAAGGGGTTGTTTGTCGGTTACTTAAAATTTGCTCCGGGGTAAATCGCCGTCGACCCGAGCATCTCTTCAATGCGCAGCAGCTGGTTGTACTTCGCCATGCGGTCTGAACGCGATGCGGAACCCGTTTTGATCTGTCCCGTATTCAACGCTACGGCCAAATCCGCGATCGTTGAATCCTCGGTCTCGCCAGAGCGGTGCGACATGATGCACGTCATTCCGTTGCGCTGCGCCTTTTGCACAGTGGCAATCGTCTCAGTAAGGGTTCCGATTTGGTTCACTTTGACCAGTACAGAATTTGCTGCATTGAGCTCAATTCCCTTGGTCACGCGATCCACGTTGGTCACAAAAAGGTCGTCACCTACAATTTGAACGCGGTTCCCGATGGCGGAATTCAACTTCGACCAACCGTTCCAGTCGTCCTCAGCAAGGCCATCTTCAATCGAAAGAATGGGGTACTGATTCACCCAATTGGTCCAGTACGAAACGACCTCGTCGGTGGTCATTGTGGCTCCGCCCGACTTTTTAAACGTGTACAAACCCGTTTTCTCATCGTAGAGCTCGGTCATCGCCGCATCCATGGCAATGAACAGATCCTTTCCGGCGGTAAATCCAGCCTTAGTAATAGCCTCAAGAACCGTCTCAATGGCCTCCTCGTTCGAGCGAATGTTTGGGGCGAATCCGCCCTCATCGCCCACATTTGTGCTGTAGCCCTTCGACTTGAGCACCGACTTGAGGTGGTGAAAAACTTCGGTTCCCATTTGAAGACCCTGGCTAAAGCTCGTGGCCCCTACGGGCATCACCATGAACTCCTGAAAGTCGATTGCGTTGTCAGCGTGGGCACCACCATTCAAAATATTCATCATCGGAACCGGTAGCGTTCGCGCAGTCACTCCGCCCACATACTGAAAGAGCGGAAGGCCGCTTGCTTGCGCGGCGGCGCGGGCGGCCGCAAGCGACACCGCCAAAATCGCGTTTGCACCGAGGCGAGCCTTGTTGGGCGTACCGTCGGCATCGAGCATAGCCATGTCTAGTTCTGCTTGGTCGGTAACTTCGAGGCCAACCACCGCCTGAGCGAGCTCATTGTTGACATGCTCTACCGCCTTGAGCACCCCTTTGCCGAGGTAGACTGCGGAATCGCCATCGCGAAGCTCCACCGCTTCGTGGGCGCCCGTCGATGCGCCTGAGGGCACGGCGGCCCGACCAAAGTGGCCCGAATCGGTAACCACGTCGGCTTCGACCGTGGGGTTTCCGCGTGAATCAAGAATTTGGCGTGCGTAAACAGAAGTAATTGTAGGCATGGTTAAGCTGGGATTTTAGCGCTCATTAGGGCGACAAATTCATCAAAGAGGTATTGGGCATCGTGCGGACCGGGGGAAGCCTCGGGGTGGTACTGCACGCTAAAGGCGGGAACGTCGGTTCGCCGGATTCCAGCCACGGTTCCGTCGTTCAAGTGAACATGGGTCAAGGTGACGTTCGCCGCAGACTCAACGTCCTGCATCGACACCGCGAAACCATGGTTTTGAGAGGTGATTTCACCTTTTCCGGTCGCAAGATTCTTCACAGGGTGGTTAATTCCGCGGTGACCGTTGTGCATTTTGTAGGTATTCAAACCAGAGGCGAGGGCAATCATTTGGTGCCCCAAGCAAATTCCAAATGTGGGCTTGCCTGAACTTAAAATTTCACGGACCGTCTCAATTACCTGCGGACTTGCCGCGGGATCGCCCGGACCATTCGACAAGAAGTAGCCATCTGGAGCATCTGCTGAAAGAACATCGAACGGAGTACTGTAGGGATATACCGTAACCCGGCAGCCTACGCGAACCAAATTCCGAAGAATATTGCGCTTCACACCTAAATCAAGGGCGGCAACGTGAAAGGCCGCATCGCGATCCCCAACCGTGTAGGGCTCCTTAGTGCTCACCGCTGAACAGAGCTCCAAACCCTCCATATTGGGAGCATCCACGAGGCGCTGCTGTGCTTCTTCAAGCGTTAATTCGGTCGTGACTACTGCATTCTGGGCACCAAAATCTCGAATGTGCTGAACAAGTGCGCGGGTGTCCACTTCTGCGACCACCACTGAACCGTTCATGAAGGACTTGAGGCTGTGGTGTTCGCCGCGAACGCGTGAAGCCAGATCACTAAAATTTCGGCATACAAGACCCGCAATTTGAACCTCGGCGGACTCGTTCTCTTCAGATTCCACACCATAATTACCGATGTGGGCCGTAGCCGTCACCATAATTTGGCCTTTGTAGCTCGGATCTGTAAAAATCTCTTGGTATCCGGTCATACCGGTGTTAAAGCAAATCTCCCCTACGGATGTTCCGTCGATTCCGACCGAAACACCTTCAAACAAGGTGCCGTCCGCGAGAAGTACAAAGGCTTTTGAACTCATTATCAACACTTAAGAATTGGGCACAAAAAAAGGATAAGGGGACACCTTATCCTTTGCAAAGTACGAGCCAAACACGGTTTATTCCGCGTCGTTCGTTTCGTTGTTTTCAGCTACTTCCGGAGCCTCTACTACCGCTTCAGCAACTGGAGCTGATGCAGGCGCAGCTGCCTTGGCACGACCACGGCGCGTAGATTTCTTGGCCTCTTTTTTGGCGTTGGTGTAGATCTCATTGAAATCCACCAATTCGATCATGGCCATCTCTGCGTTGTCACCCAAACGGTTTCCGGTCTTGATGATACGGGTGTAGCCACCCGGACGGTCGGCAACCTTTACAGAAACCTCGCGGAACAACTCCGTTACAGCATCCTTGTCCTGAAGGTACGAGAACACCATACGACGGTTGTGCGTGCTGTCTGTCTTTGAGCGCGTAACCAAAGGCTCTACGTACTTCTTCAGTTCCTTAGCCTTAGCCAGGGTCGTGTTGATTCGCTTGTGCGTGATCAGTGAAGCCGCCATATTGCTCAGCATCGCCTTGCGGTGCGAAGCCGTACGTCCTAAGTGATTAAATTTCTTGCCGTGACGCATGTCTTATTCTTTATCGAGTTTGTACTTGGTTACATCCATTCCGAAGG
>JACCDS012130969.1_pt1 | contig 41346 bp, 40 predicted proteins | sample 7446441 | NCBI WGS metagenome assembly JACCDS01 (sample SAMN15323445, study PRJNA562643) | freshwater metagenome | isolation source: river surface water | place: USA:Blue River Watershed | collected 2017-08-17 | reverse complement strand
ATCGACGGGCAATTCAAGGACGTGACGGACGATGAGATGCGCCTGATCGATGCGAAATACGACGACCGCGCGAAGGCGCTGCAGGCGCGCGTGTGGAACCTTGCCGAGAGCAAGTAAGCGAGCGACACACCATCCAACGCGTCACGAGAAAAGAGGATTGAATGGCGAGTAACAACGTAGCCCAGTTTGCGACCGAGCTGAAGATGCCGGCCGATGTGCTGCTCAAGCAGCTGCGCGACGCGGGCGTGAACAAGGAATCCGTGGAAGATGCGCTGTCCAAGGAAGACAAGGACAAGCTGCTCGGGCACCTGCGCAAGGTGCATGGCGCCGCGCCGGACGGCGAGAAGAAAAAGATCACGCTGACGCGCAAGGAAACCACCGAGATCAAGCAGGCGGATGCCAGCGGCAAGTCGCGCACCATCCAGGTCGAGGTTCGCAAAAAGCGCACCTTCGTCAAGCGCGATGATGCGCCGGCCGAGGTTGAAGCACAGGCACCGTCAGCGCCCGTAATCGACGAGGCCGAGATTGCACGTCGCGAGGAAGAGGCGCGTCGTCAGGCTGAACTGATCGCTCGTCAGGAAGCAGAGCTGCGCGAGAAACAGGAGCGACTGGCCAAGCTCGAAGCCGAGCGTGCCGCCGAGCAGGAACGCGAGGAAGAGCGCGCACGTGCCGAGGCGGCTGCGGCTGCGGCAGCCCGCGCGTCTGATGCGACCGCTGTAGCCGATGCTGAACAAAAGGCACAGCGTGAGAAAGAAGCCGCCGAGCGACTCGCTGCTGCGGACCGCGCGCGCAAGGCCGTGGCCGATGAGGTGGCACAGATCAAGGCGATGATGGCGCAGCCGCGCAAGGTCATCAAGGCGCCCGAACCGGTGGCGCCGGCCGCACGTGCCGAAGGCACCTTGCATCGTCCCGCCACGACCGCTGTGGCGAAGCCGGGCGAGAAGAAGGATGACAAGAAGCCTGCGGACAAGAAGTCGATCAAGTCGGCCAACGTGTCGTCGACCTGGCAAGACGAAAAGAAACGCGGTGCAGGCGGTCTGAAGACCCGTGGCGCGCCGACCGGGGGCCGCGATGGCTGGCGTGCTGGCCCGCGTGGTCGCCGCGGTTCGCATCATGATGACCGCGAATCTAACTTCCAGCAGCCGACCGAGGCCGTCGTGCGTGAAGTGCACGTGCCGGAGACCATCACCGTCGCCGAACTGGCGCACAAGATGTCGGTGAAGGCGTCGGAAGTCATCAAGCAGCTGATGAAGCTGGGTCAGATGGTCACTATCAACCAGGTACTGGACCAGGAAACCGCGATGATCATTGTCGAGGAAATGGGCCACGTTGCCCATGCCGCGAAGCTCGACGATCCGGAAGCACTGCTCGACGAGGGCACGCAGAACGCCGATGTCGAGCAACTGCCGCGTGCACCGGTGGTGACCGTGATGGGTCACGTCGACCACGGCAAGACCTCGCTGCTCGACTACATCCGCCGCGCCAAGGTTGCTGCAGGCGAAGCCGGTGGCATTACGCAGCACATTGGTGCGTATCACGTCGAGACGCCGCGCGGTATGATCACTTTCCTCGATACACCGGGTCATGAAGCGTTTACCGCAATGCGTGCGCGCGGCGCGAAAGCGACCGACATCGTCATCCTGGTGGTCGCTGCAGACGACGGCGTGATGCCGCAGACGAAGGAAGCGATCTCGCATGCGAAGGCTGCGGGCGTTCCGCTGGTGGTAGCGATCAACAAGATCGACAAGCCGGGTGCGAACCCTGACCGCGTCACGCAGGAACTGGTAGCCGAGCAAGTCGTGCCGGAAGCTTACGGCGGCGATTCGCCGTTTATCCCGGTGTCCGCAAAGACCGGTGAAGGCATCGACACGCTGCTCGAGAACGTATTGCTGCAGGCTGAAGTGCTTGAACTGAAAGCGCCGGTCGATGCGCCGGCCAAGGGTCTGGTGATCGAAGCGAAGCTCGACAAGGGCCGCGGTCCGGTCGCGACCATCATGGTCCAGTCCGGCACGCTCAAGCGTGGTGATATCGTGCTGGCCGGCTCGGCCTATGGTCGCGTGCGCGCGATGCTCGATGAAAACGGTAAGACCATTGCCGAGGCGGGTCCGTCGATTCCGGTCGAGATTCAGGGGCTGACCGAAGTGCCGGCCGCGGGCGAAGAGACGATGGTGTTGTCCGACGAACGCAAGGCGCGCGAGATCGCGCTGTTCAGACAGGGCAAATACCGCGACGTGAAGCTCGCAAAGCAGCAGGCTGCGAAACTCGAGAATATGTTCGAGCAGATGGCCGAGGGCGAAGTGAAGAATCTGCCGTTGATCATTAAGGCCGACGTGCAAGGTTCACAGGAAGCGCTGGTCGCATCGTTGCAAAAATTGTCGACGTCCGAAGTGCGTGTGCAGGTCGTGCACGGCGCAGTCGGCGGCATCAGCGAATCCGATGTCAATCTCGCGCTGGCATCGAAGGCGGTCATCCTCGGCTTCAACGTGCGTGCAGATGCGTCGGCTCGCAAGCTGGCCGAAACGTCCGGCATCGACATCCGCTACTACAACATCATTTACGATGCGATCGACGAGATCAAGGCAGCGATGGGTGGCATGCTGACGCCGGAGAAGCGCGAGCACAACATCGGTCTGGTCGAGATTCGTCAGGTTTTCCATGTCAGCAAGGTCGGCTCGATCGCGGGTTGCTACGTGCTCGATGGCCAGGTCAAGCGCGGCTCCAGTGTTCGTCTGCTACGCGACAACGTGGTGGTCTGGACCGGCGAGCTGGATTCGCTCAAGCGCTTCAAGGACGACGTGAAGGAAGTGAAGTCCGGCTTCGAGTGCGGTCTGTCGCTGAAGAACTTCAACGACATCAAGGAAGGCGATCAGCTGGAAGTGTTCGAAGTACAGGAAGTCGCCCGCACGCTCTAACCGCCCGCCCGGAAACCTGCTGCTCGGCGCGATTCCCGCATCTGCGATGCTCATCGTACATAACGTACGATTGCGCTTCTCGGATCAGACTCGAGCCGCTTCCTATGGTTTCTGAACGGGCTAAGTCGTCAGATACTGATTCATGGTCAAACACAGCAAATCCATTCCCGGCCGCAGCCAGCGGGTCGCCGACCAGATCCAGAAGGATCTGGCCGAGCTGATCGCGATGGAAGTGAAGGATCCGCGCGTCGGCATGGTCACGCTGACTGAAGTTCAGCTGACGCCGGACTATGCGCATGCGAAGGTATTCTTCACCACACTGATCGACGATCCGGCGTCGGTGCAGAACACGCTCCAGGGCTTGCGCAAAGCCTCGGGCTTCCTGCGCGCGCAGCTCGGGCGCCGTCTTCATATCCATACACTGCCCGAACTGCATTTCGCATACGATTCTTCGCCGTCCCGTGGCGCGGCGCTGTCGAAGCTGATCGACCAAGCGAACGCAACCCGCGCGAAAGACGCGGACGAGCAGTAATCCCCTTTTTGTCCCGATGAACCATCCAGTAAGGCGCAAGCGCGTGCCTGTGCACGGTGTGCTATTGCTTGATAAACCTGCGGGCATGAGCAGCACGCAGGCGCTGGCCAAGGCCAAGTGGTTGCTGAATGCCGAGAAGGCCGGTCACACTGGCACGCTCGATCCTTTCGCGACCGGCTTGCTGCCGCTGTGTTTTGGCGAGGCTACCAAGTTCGCGCAGGACTTGCTGGATGCGGACAAGACCTACGAGACCATCGTTCATCTCGGGATTACGACCAGCACCGGCGATACCGAAGGCGACGTTCTGGAGAAAAGATCGGTCGATGTCAGCATCGAGCAGATCGAATCCGCGTTCGCCCAGTTCCGTGGTCCTATCAGCCAGGTACCGCCGATGCATTCGGCAGTGAAGCGCGATGGCAAGCCGTTGTACGAATATGCGCGCAAAGGAATCACACTCGAGCGCGACGCGCGCAGCGTGATCATCCATAAACTCGAATTGCTCGCTTACGACGCACCGCTGCTCAAGCTACGGGTCTGCTGCAGCAAGGGGACCTACATTCGCGTGCTGGGCGAGGATATCGGTAAGGCGCTTGGATGCGGCGCGCATCTGAATGCGCTGCGCCGTACCGGAGCGGGCAGCTTGACGCTGGCGGAGGCAGTGACGTTGGAAGCATTCGAGGCGCTGGCAGAAACAGCGCGCGCACCTTCTCTTGCCCCAGTCGATGCGCTGTTATCGAGCTTTCCTGTGGTCGAACTGGATGACGAACTGGCACGTCGCTTCCTGCAAGGTCAGCGGTTGGCGCTGGGGAAAGAAGGTATCGCGATTCCTGTACCGTCGGGCAGGGTAAAGGTCGTGGCTGCAGGCGGCCGGCTGCTTGGTACGGCACAGATCATGCCATTTTCCCTGCTGGCGCCGGAGCGGCTGGTGCAGCTATCCCCTGCGGCCTGACGCGATCAGCGAGTCCCGGCCTTCAGCTCTTCAGTATTTCCTGCTCCAGCATTTTCAACGACGCGAACGCGTCGAGATTGTTGTCTGCAGATGCGAGGAATTTCATATAGTCCGGAAGCGCAGCCTGGGCAATCGCTTTCCCTGGTGCCTCAAGAGTGACGCTCTTGTCCGACTTGTTAAGCAGTCCCATCACGTAGTTCAGTACACGCTTGAGTGAAAAATCCGCTGGTGGCGCATTCCCGGTGACAGCCTCCGCTTCGCGTCGCAGGCTCCGGTCAGCAAGCACCAGGTTTTCGCTCAACTCAGTGGATAAAGTGCGCAGCAAAACCGTGGACAAGAGGAATTTCTTTGCCGCCTGTGCGACTTGATTGATGACCTTCGGATCGATGACTGCGCCGAGCGGATCTCCGGGCTTGCTGGGTACTCGTGCTTTGGAAGCGATCTTTTCCTGTGCCACTGTGTCTACCATCGTGAGCAGTTCACTGACCACTTCTTTGAATTTCGGGCTGAACTGTATGAATTTCAGGCTGACCAGTAAAGCCTTGTGAGCGGCGATCATGGCTGCGTCCGGGCTACCGGTCTTTTTCAGGGAATCTGTTCCAGCCTTAATCGCGTTGTCTGCGCAAATCTGGGTTACGTCCTCGAACTCGCCCGCCAGATGTGCGCTAAGAGCGTCGGTCCCATCAGTGTTACTCCTGAAGAGAGTGCTGACCGATGCGAGAGTGCTCCAGTTCATCGATTCCAGGTCTGGCTTCATCCTGCCGGCGATTTCTTTTGCACCTCCGGCGGGCACATGTTTCTGCTTTTCGGCTTTTTTCTGGGCCACTTCGAATTTGTATTTCTCGTTTGCGATCGCGTCACGCAGTTCGGCGGTATTGCCGAGCTTGGATTTACTGGGCAGCGCTTTCTTGATGTCCGCAGTGATCTCCAGTCCGTATGCCTGAAGCACATTGACGATCTTTGCGCGCACTAGCACGCGCGCTTCGGCCGAATGGGCATTGAAGCGGTGCAGTGCACGGTTCAGTTTGCCATCCGTTTCGGCTGAGATCCTATAAAGGTGGACGCTGCCGTCGGCCGCCTTCTCGGCAAACAGCGTGCCCGACATTTTTTCTTTGTCATGCGGGTCTTCCAGCAGGAGCTGCAATCTTGTCAATGCCCGTGAGGGGTCATTGGTGACAGGTTTCACGATATGGTCTCCCTGAGTAGTTGAAGCGATGGCGGTTGTGCTCTGCCGAGCGTACCGGCCAGCGTCTTCTTGCCCTCGCTGGAAAATATTCCGGCGGCGGTCTCGATGGCAGCGTCATCCAGCTGCAGGTGGGAGAGGATGCCCAGTCCATCGTGCCTCATAATGTTTTCGCTCGGAGTCAAGAAAATTGTTCCGGTGGAGAAGGTTTTATTGTCATTTGTTTGGATTTTTGAGCTTGTGTAACTTTTTGGCATCACGTGTTCCGCCCTACGCTTGGCTGTTTTTGCATGCAAGCCATTGAATATCCAAGGAATTTCATTGTCTGCGGGACTTAAGGTGATACAATCGATGGTTTCGCCCTGAATACCCTCTTTCCCCTCATGTCAAACACCCAACGCGCTCTGCGCAATATCGCCATCATTGCCCACGTCGATCATGGCAAGACCACGCTGGTTGACCAGCTGCTGCGTCAGTCCGGCACCTTCCGCGAGAACCAGCAAGTCGATAGCCGAGTGATGGACTCGAACGACCTCGAAAAAGAGCGTGGCATCACCATCCTCGCGAAGAACTGCGCGGTCGAGTACAAAGGCACGCACATCAACATCGTTGACACCCCGGGCCACGCTGACTTCGGCGGCGAGGTTGAGCGCGTACTGTCGATGGTCGACTCGGTGCTGCTGCTGGTCGATGCGGTCGAAGGACCGATGCCGCAGACCCGCTTCGTCACCCGCAAGGCGCTCGCGCTGGGCTTGAAGCCTATCGTCGTCGTGAACAAGATCGATCGCCCCGGCTCGCGCCCGGACTGGGTGATTAACGCGACCTTCGAATTGTTTGACAAGCTGGGCGCGACCGAAGAGCAGCTCGACTTCCCGGTCGTATTCGCGTCCGCGCTGAATGGTTACGCCAGTCTCGACCCGGAAGTCCGCGAAGGCGACATGACGCCGTTGTTCGATGCCATCCTGAAGCACGTGCCGGTGCGCGATGATGATTTTGATGGTCCGCTGCAGCTGCAGATTTCGTCGCTCGACTATTCGTCGTATGTTGGCAAGATCGGCATCGGCCGTATCAGCCGCGGTCGTGTAAAGGCGCTGCAGGACGTGCTGATCCTCAACGGCCCCGGTTCGACCCCGATCAAAGGCCGTATCAACCAGGTGCTGAAGTTCCGGGGCCTTGAGCGCGAGATCGTTTCCGAAGCACTGGCCGGTGATATTGTGCTGATCAACGGTATCGAAGAGCTCGGCATTGGCTGCACCGTCTGCGCGGTCGATACTCCGGACGCCTTGCCGATGCTGACCGTCGACGAGCCGACCCTGACGATGAACTTCATCGTGAATACTTCTCCGCTCGCCGGCCGCGAGGGCAAGTTCGTCACTAGCCGCCAGTTGCGCGAGCGCCTCGAGCGCGAGCTGAAGTCGAACGTTGCGCTGCGCGTCGCGCCGACCGATGACGATACTGTCTTCGAAGTTTCCGGTCGTGGCGAACTGCACCTGACCATCCTGTTGGAAAACATGCGCCGCGAAGGCTACGAGCTGGCTGTGTCGCGTCCCCGCGTGGTGTTCAAGATGATCGATGGCGTACGCCACGAGCCGTTCGAGAACCTGACCGTCGATGTCGAAGAGCAGCACCAGGGCGGCGTGATGGAAGAGCTTGGTCGTCGTCGCGGCGATCTGCAGGACATGCAACCGGACGGCAAGGGCCGTGTGCGCCTTGAGTACCGTATTCCGGCGCGTGGCCTGATTGGCTTCCAGGGCGAGTTCATGACGCTCACACGCGGCACCGGCCTGATGAGCCACGTGTTCGACGCGTACGGTCCGGTTGACCCGAACAAGGGTGAGCTGGCCGGCCGTCGTAACGGCGTGCTGATTTCGCAGGACGATGGTGCTGCTGTTGCGTATGCACTATGGAAGCTGCAAGACCGTGGTCGTATGTTCGTCAGCCACAATGACCCGGTGTATGAGGGCATGATCATCGGCATCCATTCGCGTGACAACGACCTCGTCGTCAACCCGATCAAGGGGAAGCAGCTGACCAACGTGCGTGCGTCGGGTACCGACGAAGCTGTGCGTCTTGTGCCGCCGATCGAGCTGACGCTGGAATATGCGGTTGAGTTCATCGAGGACGACGAGCTGGTGGAGATCACGCCGAAGAGCATCCGTCTGCGCAAGCGCTACCTGAAGGAGCATGAGCGCAAGCGTGCTTCACGCGAAGAAGCGGCGTAATCGCAATTGCCGCCGGAAAAAGCGCCATCAGGCGCTTTTTCTTTTTGGACCTGTTTTACTATTACCCTGAGTTTTCATTCCGATTGCCAAGAGTCTCGTCGTGAAGATCCTTCCTCCGCGCCGCCTGTCCGTTGCCCCCATGCTCGACTGGACCGATCGCCACTGTCGCTATTTTCATCGGCAGATCACGCGCCATACCTGGCTGTATACCGAAATGGTGACTACCGGCTCGGTGATCCATGGTGATAAGCATCGTTTCCTTGATTTCAGCGACGAAGAACATCCGGTCGCGCTTCAGCTCGGCGGCAGCGAGACCGATGAGCTCGCGCAGTGCGCGAAGCTGGGCCAGCAATGGGGCTATGACGAAATCAACCTGAACTGCGGTTGTCCGTCCGAGCGTGTGCAGCGCGGCGCGTTCGGTGCCTGCCTGATGATGGAACCGACGCTCGTCGCCGATGGTGTCAAGGCGATGCGTGATGTGGTCGAGATCGACGTTACGGTCAAGCACCGCATCGGCATCAATGATGTCGAGTCATATGATTTCGTGCGCGACTTCGTTGGCACGGTGGCGGATGCTGGCTGCAAGACTTTCATCGTTCACGCGCGCAATGCGATTCTGAAAGGTCTGTCGCCAAAAGAGAATCGCGAGATACCGCCACTGAAATACGATTATGCGTATCAGCTGAAAAAAGATTTTCCGCAACTCGAGATCATCATCAACGGCGGCATCCGCACGCTGGAGGACATCGATGCACATCTGCTGCATGTTGATGGCGTGATGGTCGGCCGTGAGGCATATCACAACCCTTGGCTGATGAGCGCGTTCGACGAGCGCTATTACGGCGCTCAGCCTTTCGGCAAGACTCGGCTGCAGGTAGTCGAGGCGATGCTGCCGTATATCGAGGCACAACTGACCAGCGGCGGACCGCGCATGAATTCCATCGTGCGCCACATGCTGGGCATCATGATGGGCTTGCGCGGCGCGCGTGAATTCCGTCAGAAAATGTCGGATGCCAAAGTGCTGGCCGGTGGCGACCCCGCACTGCTGTTGAAGGCGGCGCAGGCATTACCGATGGCCGCCTGATATTTCTGTTTTGAGTTTCGTTTCTATAGTCGAACAAGTCAAACATCTAGAGTAGATTTTTTCAATCGCAATCGAACCTGATTCCCCAATTCCTTACTGATAGTGCGCTTTGCCCATGTCGGGCACAGGTCCTCTACAGTAAAGAAACGGGAGAATTTCATGTCAGTCGCATTGCCTCCGCAGAGCGGCCAAAAAGCTTGCGTTAAAGACGCAGGCTCATCGACTCCGCATAAGCGAGCAGAAAAGATCTCTGGTCAAAAACAAATTCGAATTCCAAGAATGAGCCCGCGTCCTTCACGGATGCCGTCCAAATATGGTGATGGACCTGTGGCTCTTCCAATCCTGGGAAGAGCCGAGAGTTCGATTCCCATTCTGAAGAACAGAAAAAAAATTTCCAGCCATCGTCGTCAAAATTCTGAGCCGAATGTTTATCAGAAGGACAAAGTCCATCCGCAGCCCCAACGTGCACGAAAAAAAGAGTGGATTGCGGCATTTGAAGCGCTCACGGGGCTGAGAAGCAGCAAGATCGAAGTCACCCTCAGTTGCAACGATCAATACAGCACCTTTCTTGACTGGGCACGCGGCCGGGACATCCACGCCATCAAGCTCAACGACAGCGTAAGCGGATTTGAGCGAGATCTGCGTGCTGCACAGGAAGTCGTGGCCACGGAAGAGATCAGGCAGCAATACGTTGCATCGCCGGGTATCGATGACGTCCTGGATGTCCTGCCCCATCTCCAATCCCTCGATATCTCCCGCTGCGACCCGAGCGAACCGGATCTCCTTAAGCTCTTACAGCGATTGAAGAGTGAGACGTGTCCGCTGGCCTCTCTGCAAGCTGACTGGCTCTATTGGGGCGGCAAGGAGGTTGTGGAGTCGCTGCTCGCACTGCTTGCCGGCCCGACCCGGCTGAACAGCCTGACCATGACGAACGTAAGCGGGTACCGGTTGACGCCGCGCTTGATACTGACCGCACTGAGAACCAATACTGGCCTGCAGGACGTCAGGCTTAGTGTTTCTGGCGAGCGCGGCGCGGTCGATCCCGAGGATATCGCGCTGACGATCTTCATGAACGCAACATTGAAGAAGTTCAGCGTCAGTACAAAGCGCTTCATCTCTGGTCCCGAACATCTTTTAGGCATTGGAAAGCCCGTCGATTTCAGGGTGAACGAGCTGGTGACCTACCATTTCATGTCAGCCTTCGTGAAAAACCGCACGCTCGAAGAGCTGAGCATTCAAGGCGCGCCCTTGCCTTCCGCGATCATCGACGCGATCACGGAATCGATCGGCGAAAATTCAGCGATCCACACGATCGATCTCGTTGAAAGCGAAGAGAACAGGGATGCACTCCAGCGCTTGCAGGCCGTGATGAAAGAAAGGCGGCTGGCCATCGCAGGCATGTCGGCAAGGGATTGATCGCTTGCGGCTACTGACGCATGGCCGCCGCTGTGTCCGGTGGCGGCGATCGACACGCCAGTGGCATGAAAGCTGCAACCGCCAGGTGTCGACATGACACCTGGCGAACACCATGAGCGACCCGGCCTTTCCACCGCAGCAGCAGAATCAGCAACCCGGCATCGAGGCGGCGATGAGACCGCGTCCGCGTATCGAGGGTAAAGATTACCGCCCTGCGGGAAAATTGCAGGGTAAGGTCGCCCTCATTACGGGCGGCGACAGCGGCATCGGCGCTGCGACGGCGATCATGTTCGCGAAAGAAGGGGCAGACATCGCGATCACCTACCTGCAGGAGCATCAGGACGCCGATCATGTGAAGCAACTGGTCACGCAGCAAGGGCGGCAATGCATAGTCGTCGCCGGCGACCTCGGTGACGAAGCCTTCTGCCGCAAGCTCGTAGCCGACACCGTCGCGAAATTCGGCAAGCTCGATATCCTCGTCAACAACGCCGCCGAACAGCATTCCGCGTCGACCATCGAGGACATCAGCAGCGAACAATTCGAGCGCACCTTCCGCACCAATATCTTTGCGTACTTCTACCTGACCAAGGCGGCGATGCCCCACCTGAAAGAGGGCGCGTGCATCGTCAACACGACCTCGGTCACCGCCTATCGCGGCAGCAGCCACCTGCTCGACTATTCGTCAACCAAGGGTGCGATCGTTACTTTCACGCGTTCGCTATCGCAACAGCTGGCGCCGCGCGGCATACGCGTCAATGCGGTGGCGCCGGGCCCGGTCTGGACACCGCTGATTCCTTCTTCCAGCAGCGCTGAAAGTGTCACGCAGTTCGGCAAGGACGTTCCGCTGGGCAGAGCAGGGCAGCCGGAAGAGATTGCGCCTTGCTTCGTGTTCCTCGCCAGTGATGACAGCAGTTACATGACTGGACAGGTACTTCACCCGAACGGCGGTGAAGTCATCAACACCTGAGTAACACCTGATATTCCTTCAGTCGGTTGTACAGCGTCTTCACGCTAATGCCGAGTGCGCATGCCGTCAGCTGCTTGTTGCCGCTGAAGTGGCTCAATGTGGCCATGATCAGTTCGCGTTGTGCGTCGGCCAGTGGTGTGCCGACCAGGAAGTTCAGTGCACCATTGGCCAGTACCGTGCGTATTCCGGGCAGTACATCGGGTGCATCGATCTCTACTGTGTCCCCTGACAGAATGTACGCGCGGCATACCAGGTTCTTCAGCTCGCGTACATTACCTGGCCACGGGCGGTGTCGTAACCGTTCCACCGACTGCCGGGAGAGTCGCTTGTCAGTACCGTGTGTGGTATTCAGCTCGGCGAGGAAATGTCTCGCCAGCAGTTCAGAGTCATTGCCACGCTCGCGCAGCGGTGGCACGCGCACCGGAAAGACCGCCAGCCGATACATCAGGTCCTGTCGCAGGCGGCCCTCCTGCAAAGCCTTGAGCAGTGGTCGGTTGGTTGCCGCGATCAGCCGTACGTCGACGTCGACGTGCTCGCTGCCACCGACCCGGTGAAAGCGACCGCTTTCAAGCACACGCAGCAGCTTTACCTGCATATCGCAAGGCATCTCCGTGATCTCGTCGAGGAATAGCGTGCCACCGCAAGCGTACTCGAAGTAGCCAGCCTGCTGCCTGAGCGCGCCGGTAAAGCTGCCTTTTTCATGCCCGAACAAGGCTGCCTCGATCAGATGCGCGGGAATGGCACTGCAATTGACTGCAACGAACTTTTTCTCTGTGCGCCGGCTTGCGAAATGCAGCGTCTGCGCAATCAGTTCCTTGCCAGTGCCGCTCTCGCCCTCAAGTAGCACCGTCGCATCGGTCACAGCGACACGCTCAAGCTGTCCGTACAGCACCTCCATGGCAGTGGAGCTACCGTACAGCAGTCCGAATCGCTTCAATGGCTTTTCGCTGGACATCAGGGGACCGGGAAGAAACAGGACTTGGACAGGCACTGACACGATCGGCGCCCGTTGACGTGCACAAGCCTGCCCGGCGTCAAAGGTGCGCCCGATGACTGCGCCACACTCGCGTCTGGCCACTGTGACGACTCGCCGGTGCGATTTGTTGAGACGCAGAGCGTACTGGCGGATGTTGAAACTTATGCAGCATCGTCCAGTCAAGACGGAAGGCGACGACATCATCGTTAGTTGAAAGGAATGGCAATGAACAGAACACCACATGTTTCGAGGATCCTGGTAGTACTGGGCCTGCTGGCGATGGGCGTCACGGCTTGCAACAAGGGCGACAAAGGCGGCGCAGAGCAGGGCGGAGCGACATCGGGTGGCACGTCGTCTGTGCCGGCGACGACGCCTCCGCCGTCCGAGTCTCCCGGCGTGACACCGCCGCCTTCGTCAGGCACCGGCGCGGGCACCAGCGGTAGCGAAAGCACGGCGCCCGGCGGGACCGCGACACCCGGTGCCGGCCCATCAAGTCCGTCAGGATCGCCAGGGACATCGGGCGGCGGCACATCCGCTACCCCGCCGGGAAAATCTGGCACGTCGGGAAGCTCCGGTACGTCGGGTACCTCGGGAAATACATCGCCAGGCAGCCTATCGGGGGGGGCGTCGGACGGAGGTGCTGGCATGTCCGGCGGCGGTACGAGCTCGGGCGGATCGATGGGGGGTGATACGGGTAGTAGCATGCCCTCCGGAGGAACGTCCGGCGGTACCTCGGGCAGTTCGACCGGCGGCAGCAACAGTTCGGGTGGCGCACGGTAGACACCGAGACGCACAACGAGATGGATCAACGAAACAGATCAGCAAAATTTTCGTGAATGACCGATTCCGGACAAGGATATCCAGATGAACAAACCACTGCAGCGATGGTTCGCACTTGTGATGTTGCCGGTGTTTTTCACCGGTGTGCTGGCGGCTTGCCAGCGGGCAGGTGAAGATAGCGGCGAGTCGTCGGGCGCGAGTGGCGGCGGCAGCTCACAGTCTGACACCGGCAGCTCATCATCCGGCGGCAGCATGGGTACCACCGACGACTCGTCGGCGGGGAAATCAGGTTCGTCCAAGAGCAATCCCTAGCATCATCCCGAGCTGCATTGGCTCTGAAGCAGGCGTGACGGCACAGCGACTCTGGCGGCCGCAGTCAGCATACGGAGTCGGTTGGCTCGTGCCATGTCATGCCTCACATTCTGATCGTCGACCCTGATGCGGGCCACGCTACGGAATTGCGCGACTGGATCTGTGCCGAAGGCGGCACCTGCACGGTAGCAGTGCAGCTGCGGCAGGCATTGGTGCAATGTCTGTTGCAGCCACCCGATTGGATACTCGCGGCGGAAGTTCTGCCTGACGGCAGTGGCCTTGATCTGCTTTCAACGTCTTGCAGTGACGATCCGGTGGCCCTGGTACTGATGACGGAGCGACCGTCACTTGAGCGTGCAGTCGATGCATTTCGTCGCGGCGTCGCCGACTATCTGACGTGGCCGCTCGACACCCATCGTTTGCGAGTGCTGTTCAGTGAGCGTGCCAGGCGCCAGCATACCGACACGCTGCGCACCGAACAGGCACCACCGCTGCTTGGCGACTCGCCGGCGATGCAGACACTGCGAGATCATGTCGCTCGCGTCGCACCGACCGAAGCCAGCGTACTCCTGCTTGGCGAGAGCGGCACTGGCAAGGAACTGGTCGCGCAGAACATTCATGTGCAGTCGCGTCGGTACCGTCATTCTTTCCTGCCGGTGAATTGCGGTGCCATCTCGCCGCAACTGATCGAGAGTGAAATCTTCGGTCATGAGAAGGGCAGCTTCACCGGCGCAGACCGTCAGCACAAGGGATACTTCGAGCGTGCGAGCGGTGGCACGCTGTTCCTTGATGAAGTCATCGAGATGCCGGTCGAGCTGCAGGTGAAGCTGCTGCGCGTGCTCGAGACCGGTACTTTCATGCGTATCGGCAGCAATCAGGAGCTGCACACCGACGTACGGATTGTCGCCGCGACCAACCGTGATCCCGAGCCTGCCATCGCCGAGGGTCGGCTTCGTCTCGACCTGTTCCATCGGCTGAACGTGTTTCCGCTATCGGTACCAGCGCTGCGAGAGCGCGGCAACGATATTGGTCTGCTGGCGTGCCACTTCCTCGCCGAGCTGAATGCCATGCACGGAACGGCCAAGTCCTTCTCGACCCACACATCGGCGACGTTGCAGTCCTATCACTGGCCGGGCAATGTGCGCGAGCTGCGCAATTTCGTTCAGCGCGCCTACATCCTGTCTGATCAGCTCATTGATACGCAGGCCCTGGGGCCGGCGCCGGCACAGAGTAGCGTAACCGCACTGACACTGGCCGTCCCCGTGGGCAGCACACTCGCCGATGCCGACCGGCGCCTGATCTTCGCCACGCTCGCGCTGTGCGGTGGTGTAAAAAAGCGCGCAGCGGCACAGCTGGGGATCAGTCTGAAGACGCTGTACAACCGGCTGGAGGAATACGGCGGCGACGCCGGCATGCCTGCCGGCAGCGCCAGCTGGGACGAGCGCGGACTGCTGAATTAATAGCATCGCGCACAGTCCAATTCAGTCTCCGGTGTACACGCGGTGCAGGTAGTGATGGGCAGGTATACGCCGGATCAACTGAACTCTTGGAAAGGATACAAGATGAGCCTATCTTCGAATACGCCACAGGGAACGCAGGGGCAGCAGGGCGCGCGAATCGTGCAGCGTCATCCGGATGACCACAGCGGACCCGGGCCTGACGTGATGGCTGCCGATACGCTGCAGGGCGACGATGTGATCAACCTGCAGGGAGAAAAGCTGGGTACCATCGAGGACATCATGCTGGACGTTGGCAGTGGTCGTATCGCCTATGCCGTGCTGTCTTTTGGCGGCATTCTCGGCATGGGTGACAAGCTCTTCGCGGTGCCCTGGAGCGCCATGACACTCGATGCCGATCGCAAGTGCTTCGTGCTCGATGTGGCCAAGGACAAGCTGCAGAGTGCGCCCGGCTTCGACAAGGACCATTGGCCGACCATGGCCGACCAGAGCTGGGCCTCGCAGATCTATGCCTACTACAACCAGCCGCCGTACTGGCAATAGTCCGCCTGAACGGCACGCGATTTCGCGTGTTGCGGCGCGCCGTATGCCGGCGCGCTGAATTCACGCTATCTGCAGTATTGACTGTACAGCATGCAGTATTTCGTGTGGCTCGACCATCGACAGGCAACGTGATTCGCCGTACCGACAGATACTCTGATAGCCGTCATGACAAGGTCCGGCACGATACAGCAGCCAGTGCCTGACCTGCCACGGCGTGTGCTGCGGATTGGTCAGTGCACGTCGCCGGCCATCGCAGGCTCACTGGCCTTCATCCAGGGCGCGGCCCAGACCAGAATGCTGTCAACACCTGCGATACGTTTAGCCGCCGGAGCGCCGGCCGGTGAGGTCAGTACGCTCACCGTGTGTCCGCTCTCGTGCAGCGCGCGCAGTGCCGGCGAACACATCAGCACATCACCGGCGGAGTCCAGCCGTACGGCAAGTAGCTTCATGTCGGTGGCTTCAAGACAGCGGCTTTAGCTCAGCGCGGCCAGCCGCGTGCCCCGGTCGATCGACGGAAAGCGTTCAAGCAGGAAGGGCGTACTCATACCGCCGGCAATCACCGCCATCACCTAAATACCCGCCGGACGCAGCTCCGCATGCACCGCATGTTCGGCCTGTGTGGTATCGCCGATATCGCATAGGATGGCCTCGGCTTCGTCACCTTCATAGTGCAGCGCCGAGTCCGCTGGCACCACCCGTCGCCAGTGCAGTCTGTGCTTTCAGTGAAACCGCTTGTGCCAAGCTCATGCATCCTCCCGGAATGATTCACGGTGCAAGGCGGGTACCTGACGATCAGGCCAGGCAAGCCTCTCACACGCGCAATGGAATGCACAGTGGACTGATGCCGCGCCGCAGTGTTCCGCGTTCTTGCGATTGGCATGGTTGCTGCTCATACGTATTTGCCATGGTTCGATTCGCGCAGCGCGCGTAGCTGAGGAGGAGTATCGATGAAGCGCATTCCAATCGCAGTGCCACTGGTGCTTGCCGCCATTATTTCCGCCGGTTGTCAGGGCACCGGAGGCGATCTGTTCGGCAGCCGCGAGCAGACCCGGCAGATCGCCTCTCATGTCAACGGCACCGGCACCATTCAGTCAGTCGATCGCGTACCGCGATCGCAGGGTATCGGGCTGGGGACGCTGGCCGGCGCAGCGGTGGGCGGCTTGATCGGCAGCCAGGTCGGCGGTGGCACGGGGCGCACGGTGGCCGCCGCTGCCGGTGCGGCCGGCGGAGCCTACGCCGGGCATGAAGTGGAAAAACGGCGCAACGCAGGAGAAATTTACAAGGTGAAGATTCGCATGGATGACGGCACGACACAATCCTTCGCGCAGGAAAGTGCACCCCAGGTGTCTGCCGGCGACCGCGTGCGCATCACCAATGGCGTGCTGACCAAAATGTAAAGCCGGTCGAATTTTCTCCGGGGTGCCGTGCGCGCGGAATTTGACGCTCGCCAAAGCTGCGGGAATTTTCAGTACGACCGCACTCCAACCCGAAACCGCTGAACCTTGCAAGGAGATTTGCAGATGGCCACCATACATCTCGACACCGGTGCCGGTTATCCGGGCGGCACCCTGATCTCACAGGAAAACATTGTCCGCCGTCCGCTGTTCCCTGCCATTCGCTGGGGCGCGGTGCTGGCTGGCGTGGCGGTCGGTATTTCCGTGCAGCTGGTACTGACGCTGCTTGGTATCGCCAGCGGACTATCGATGACCAGTGTGCAGCAGGGCGAGGCACCCGGTACCGGCGCGATGATCTGGGCCGGCATCTCGATGCTGGCTGCCGCACTAATTGGCGCCTACGTCGCAGGACGTATGTCCGGCCTCAAGCGCAAGACCGATGGCATATTGCATGGCGTGGTCTCGTGGGCGGTGACGACCTTACTGTTCGTCGTGCTCGCGACCTCAGCCGGCGGCTCGCTGCTGTCCGGCTTGTTCTCCAGCGTCGGGCAGGGCGCGACCAGCATCGTGCAGGCTGGCACCAGTCCGGGTGGTCTGGCCGCGATGCTGAACCGCCAGCTCGGCGTGAACGTCACAGCCGAATCGATGCGCACACTGCAGGGACATATCGCGGCCGGACGCCGCGATCAGGCGATCGATTACATGAGCAGTTCAATGGGTGTGCAGCGCGATCGTGCGGCCACGGTCGTCGACCAGGCGCTGATCATGTCCGGCTCGCCCGAGCAGGCGTCGCCCCAGGGACGCGCTGCAGCCGACCGCGCCATCCGCGGCGCCAGCACCGCTGCCTGGGTGGTGTTTGCAGCAGTGGCGCTGTCGCTGGCTTTGTCCGTCGTCGGCGGCCTGCTGGGTGCGATGGGTGCGCGTCGTACGACCTGGAATGAAGCCGGCGAGACAGCGGCTGGCACCACTGCCCGTAACGAACCCGGTCGCACCTGAGATACCGGATCACGCGACACGCTGCTGCACTTGAGCCGATCCTCTGCACGTGAACTCGCCTGACCGGTGGATTGTCCTAATCTACTCATCGGAGAGTGCGCCATGCTGAAGACGTTCGAAGGGGGGAACGGCACCGCGAAGGCAAGGCGGCGACGTTTTGCGTACATGACGGCGGGCCAGTCGTCGGCCACTGAACTGTTGCGCTCCTGCCCTGTCGTTACGGCGACCGGGCAGTCGATGGGACGAGTGAAATCGGTATTGGTCGATGTGCGCAGCCGGCAGCTGCGCTTTGTCGTGGTGTCGTCGCAGAGCAGCAAGGCATCGGTAGTCATTCCGTGGCAGGCGCTGTATTTCGATTCGTCGCTGGTGCGGCTGGTGTATTACACGTATTCGTGACGGGACTTTATTGATTATTGCGGTCTCACCCCGCCACTCTCGGCAGCACCTCATTCCAGTCCCGAACAAACCGTCCGATCCCATAGCGATCCAGCACACTCAATAGGCAGGTGACGCCTGCAATTGCAGCCGCCACAGCCTTGCATATGCGCCATCTCTTTCCATCAGTTGCGGATGGCTACCCTGCCCGACGATGCCTCCGCGCTCAAGAACGATGATGTTGTGGGCATGAATGACCGTCGACAGCCGGTGCGCTATCACCAGCGTCGAACAGTCACGCGCCAGCTGCTCCAGCTCGGTCTGAATCTCGCGTTCGGACTGCGATTCGAGTGTCGAGGTCGCTTCGTCGAAGATCAGTATCGGCGGATTTTTTAGGATCGCGCACGCAATTACGATCCGTTGTCGCTCGCCACTGGACAGCTTCGCGCCGCGCTCGCCCACCTCGGTGTCATAGCCGGCCGGTAGCGCCACGGGCAGCAGCGCGATCTGCTCCGGTCGCGACAGCGCATCGACGATGCCTTTCAGTGTCAGCGGTACTGAGACATTGGCCAGCCGCGCGACATTCAGGAACAGCATCGCCAGGCCAATGCGCACACGGAAGTGGCCCCCCAGCTGCCAGACCTCGCGCTGCAGGCTCACGCGGACAGAGTCTGGGTCGGACATGCACGTCAGGGCGAGTGTTTTGGGGCGTATGAGCGTATTGGCGCGTCAATAATTTCTGATGGTATCGCGCGCGATTGGTCCAGCAGCAGATCGGGCTGCAGATTCTGCAGCGCCTATGAGTATGTAGGCATGTGCGCAGGAACGCGACTTGCGTCGCAACGCATCCTGTTCAGACAAACCGTGCAAGGAGTCGCCATGGCAAGCATTCGTCAAAGCGTTGATGTCAGTGTGCCACTGGCTGCCGCCTACCAGCAGTGGACCCGCTTCGAGGAATTCCCGCGCTTCATGGAAGGCGTGCGCGAGGTACGCCGGCAGGATGAAGCGCATCTGCACTGGCGCGCCGACCGCTACGGCCGCGCAGTCGAGTGGGATTCGGAAATTACTGAACACGTACCGGAGCAGTTGATCGCGTGGCGCGATCTCGGCGGTCCGGGCAATCATGGCAGTGTGCGTTTTCATCCGTTGCGTCCGGACCTGACCCGCGTCGAGCTCGACATGGAGCTGGCACCGCAGTTGCCCGGTGCTGAACACGTGCAGCACGAAAGCGAATTGCGCCGTCGTGTCGAGCAGGACATGCTGCGTTTCAAACAGATGCTGGAGGAACCGGGAAAGGCAGCGGCTCCCTGATCCGTCTGTATGAAATTTTTGCCGATGAGAGAAATAATGCGCATCCCGATCGATGAGTCGCCCTGGCTGCGATGACAGTCTCGGCCGGCAAAGCCTGCCGTATCGACGCGGGAACGGCGATTGCTGTCTTCGCTCGGCGGGCCATCGGCCCGGGGGAGATGAGCGAAGATGCAGAGAATCGCTTTCATCAGCGAACACGTGTCACCACTGACGCCACTGGGCGGCGCCGATGGTGGCGGGCAGAACGTCTACGTAGGCAATCTGGCGCGTGAGCTGGGGCGGCTCGGCTATCTGGTCGATATCTACACGCGCCGCGATGATCCCGACACGCCGCAGATCGTGGACTGGTGCGCCGGCGTGCGCGTGATCCGTATCGATGCTGGACCGGCGCGCTGGCTGCCAAAAGAGGCACTGCTGCCCTTCATGTCGCAGTTCGCGCAAGCGATGTTGTGCTTCGTTCATGCGACGGGGCTGCGCTATGCGCTGGCTCATGCGCATTTTTTCATGTCCGGCATGGTCGCGCAGGATTTGAAGCGCGTACTCGGACTGCCCTATGTCATCACCTTTCATTCGCTCGGTCGTGTGCGTCGCCGGTGTCAGGACGAGGCAGACGGATTTCCCGATGCACGCTTTGCGATCGAAGAGACCTTGATGCGCGATGCCGACTGCGTGATTGCCGAGTGCGAGCAGGACAGGCATGACATGCTGGCGCTGTATGGCGCGTCTTCTGCGCGGCTGGCCGTGGTGCCCTGCGGTTTTGATCCGGATGAATTCTGGCCAGTTCATGCGACCGCGCGTGCTACGCTGGGTCTGCCCGAGCGCGACTTCATTGTGCTGCAGCTCGGCCGCATGGTGCCGCGCAAAGGAGTCGACAATGTATTGCGTGCACTAAGCCAGCTGCTCGATGTGCAGCGCATTGTCGCCCGCCTGCTGGTGGTCGGTGGCGAAGGCAGTGCGGACCCGATGGCAACACCCGAGATACAGCGGCTGGCGCAGCTGGCGCAGATGCTGGGTATCGACGATCAGGTGAGCTTCACCGGCGCGCAGCCGCGGCACCGGTTACGCGAGTACTACAGCGCGGCCAATGTGTTCGTGACCACGCCGTGGTATGAGCCCTTCGGCATCACGCCACTGGAAGCCATGGCCTGTGCGACACCCGTCATCGGCAGTGCCGTCGGCGGCATACTCAGCACCGTGCTGGATGGACAGACTGGTTTTCTTGTGCCGCCGAACGATCCGGCGGCACTGGCTGAGCAGCTTGCGCGGCTGCAGCGCGATCCGGCGCTGGCACAGCGCATGGGCTGGACCGGATTGCGGCGCGCGCACCGGCATTTCACCTGGGGCAGAGTGGCGATGCAGGTAGTCAGTGTCTATCGCAATGTACTCTCACGTTGTGCAGAACGAATCTGCTCACCGGCTGGCAGTGACGTCCTGACGGACAAGCTGGCCGCTACAACGATTGCCGGTATAACGACTGGTGGTACAACGACTGCCGGTGCCGCCATCATCGGCATGGCGCAGTGACATTGCACAGTGAAATGCGAGTTCGCCGCATTTACTGGTTCATGCTGGCGCTGGCTATCGGTGGCAGTGCTGGCATGCGTATGCTGGCGCGGCATATCCAGCCCCACGACTGGCAACTGGCGGTCTATCGCTACAGCGCCGACAGTCGTCCGGATTGCGAAGACTTTGCCGGACGGCCGGCACCGGCCTTGCGTGACGCCCGCCGCTGGTTGCGCATCGCGTTACCGGATGCCCGCCAGTTGTCGCCGCGTGGTTGCCTTCTACAGGGTGCGCTGCCGATGTGATGCGCGGCAGGGTTGATGCGCACGAGTGTGCGCACGGACGACGCCGTACTGACCTACTTACATCTGTTTCTGCACGTTCGTTGCCGCATCCTGCACGCGTTCACCACCGCGTTCAACGTCGCGACCAAAGCCACGCATGGTATTGCAGCCGGTGAGCATCAACGTCGCGATCAGTGCCAGCATCCAGGGCAAGGGAATTCGCATGATTCTTCCTTTGTGAACGATATTTTTGGCAAGGCGTTAGTGAAGCCGCGTGCCCGCGTGGGTCGATGGCGCTGCAGCCGTTGTTGAAGCGGTGGTGGTGGTTCGTGTAAACATTACCGGCGCAGCCTTGCGGCGCGACAGCCATCGCCATACATTGCCGAGGATAGCGGTCGCCGCACGCAGCCGCGCCGGATCGCGTAACAGCAGTGCGGCCACGGTCAGCAGGGCGCGCAGCGTGCCGCCCGATGGCAATGCGCGTTCCTGCTGCCGTGCTTCCTTGCGACGGGCGGTAGTGCGGCTGCTGCCGGCGATGCGCGGCGCGAGCAGCACCAGCAAGGCAACAGCGGCTGCGACTTGCAGCGGGTGGGCGTAGACCCATTGGAGTGCGCGATTGCGCCGGGACCGCTCGGCGGGCAGTTCAGCGTGTAAATCAGCGGCATGCCTGACCCATGGTCTGCTGCCGGCAATGGTTTCGCCCGCCAGCATGCGCCGGTACACTGCGCGGCTGGCCTCGATCTGTTCGAGCAGTGTACGCCGCTCGTCTTCCAGTGAGGATTTCATAGGCTCTCCCTGACCACCGCGACGTCACGTCTGAACTCATCGCGCAGTGTGCCGAGGCCGCCGCCGCTGACGATATGCCGCCGTGCGAGGGCAATACCGGCCGCAGCACCCGCCAGGTACAGCGCGACTACGACCCACGCTGCCAGCGTGCGGTACGGACTGTCCCAGAAGCTCACAATGATCGCCACGCCGAGAAAAAGCAGCGCAAAGAGTGCGCACAGTGCGGCGCCCAGATAACCGAACAGCTGCATGCCGATTTCGCGTCCCTGCATCTTCAGTTCGATGCGCGCCAGTGCGGCATAGTCACCCAGCCGGTTGAACGCAATCGCCGACAGCTTTTTTGCCTTCTGCAGGGTCTCCAGCACGCGTATGCTCCTTTTGCGGATCAACTGCGCCGCAGGATCGCGCCGACCAGCAGTCCGACGCCGGCGGCGATGGCCACCGATTGCAGTGGCTTCTCGCGTACGTAATCGGCGGTCAGGTCGCGTCCCTGGCTGATTTGTCGGCTGGCCTGGTCGGCAAAGCCGCGCGCCGCATGGCGCATCGATGAAAAGCGCGCGAGTATTCGGTCGCGTGCCTCGCGCAATTCATTTTCGTTCAGCGTCGTCGCATGCGACATCAGCGCATCAAGGTCGCTTTTGAGTGTCGATAATTCTTCGCGCATGCGCAGCACTTTGCCGCCGGCAGCCAGAGTGCCGGTATCGCGATGCAGGCCTGCGGTTTCGGTACCGGCAGTCGGATAGTTGGATTCCATTGCGGTCGTCTCCCACGGTTGCGGTTCAGGAAAAGCAAGGCCCGACAGTTGGCGGGCAGGCGTCAGTGATGATGCCTGTCAAGAGCAGGCAATACGCCGGCCTATTCGGTAGGCCAGCGGCAGCCTCACAAGTTCTGCCCTTTGATCCGCGTCGCGCGATGGTCAGGTGCTTGATTCAATCGTGATCGGAGGCACGCCGGCACGGTGAAGATCACAGGACCCCGGTGCGGCCGGGCTTGGCCCGGGGTTTGGCCCGAATGAGCCATGCTAAGATTCAACGGCTCACTGATTCTCATCAATAACAAGGGAGACTGATTTGAAAATCCGTATGCTTTCCTTCGCCGTCGCGATGGCCTCTGTCGCTGCCCCCGGCGTCCAGGCACAGGTGTCGAATGACACCATCAAGATTGGCTTTATCACCGACATGTCTGGCGTGTATGCCGACGTCGACGGTCCGGCTGGCGCCGATGCGATCAAGATGGCGATCGCTGATTTCGGCGGCAATGTCAACGGCAAGAAGATCGAGTTCGTCTCGGCTGACCACCAGAACAAGGCCGACATTGCTGCCAGTAAGGCGCGCGAATGGTTCGACCAGCAAGGGGTCGACATGCTGATCGGCGGCACCAACTCGGCAACCAACCTGGCCATGGCGAAAGTCGCTGCCGAAAAGAAGAAGCCATTCATCGCGATCGGCGCGGGCACATCGCGCCTGACCAATGAAGAGTGCACGCCGTACACGGTGCACTATGCGTACGATACCGCGGCGATGGCGCGCGGCACGGCGGCAGCACTAACCAAACAGGGCAACAAGGACTGGTACTTCCTGACGGCCGATTATGTGTTCGGCATCTCGCTGGAAAATGATGCATCGCAGATCGTCAAGGCGCAGGGCGGCCGCGTGCTCGGCTCAGTGCGTCATCCGCTGGCAGCATCGGATTTCTCGTCTTTCCTACTGCAGGCGCAGAGCTCGAAGGCGCAAGTGCTGGGTCTTGCCAACGCTGGCGGCGACACGGTGAACTCGATCAAGGCGGCGAACGAGTTCGGCGTGAACAAGAAGATGAAGCTGGCCGGTCTGCTAATGTTCGTTAATGACGTGCATGCACTCGGTCTGAATGTCACGCAGGGCATGTACCTGACCGATGGCTGGTACTGGGATACCAATGATGAGACGCGTGCGTGGGCAAAGAAATTTATGTCCCGCAACAAGAAGGCACCGTCGATGCTGCACGCTGCCGATTACTCGGCAACGACGCAATATCTGAATGCCGTGAAGGCGATCGGCAGCGATGACGGCGACAAGGTGATGGCGAAACTAAAGTCGACCAAGATCAACGACGTGTTCGCGAAGAACGGCGTGATCCGGCCCGACGGTCGCATGGTGCATGATATGACGCTGATGCAGGTGAAGTCGCCGGCCGAATCGAAGTATCCGTGGGATTACTACAAGGTGATCCAGGTGATTCCGGGCGACCAGGCCTATATGACCAAGGGTGAGACCAAGTGTGCGCTGTGGAAGTGAGCTGATGTCAGCTGAAGCGGTCTGAAGGAACGGCGCGGTCATCCGCGCCGTTTTTTTTGGTCGGACGGCCCCGGTTGGCCGGCACGGACCAGACATCGCTGCTTTGATATTTTTTTCATATGCTTGCATAATGAAATTCTTATAACTTTTGGTAAATTTGCCCGACCGGGATCCGCGGCTTGCGGAGGGGCCGGCGGCAAACAAGCGCCATCGCATGCACACCTGGCTGCAGCAGTCGGAGCTCACGATACGGGCCGCCAACCGCCGGATCTGGTGGCTATGGGGCGCGGTCGCAGCGATACTGATCGTGATGGTCTGGGCTGCGACGGCCGTGAAAATCACGCTTGACCGTGACCAGCTCGTCGACAAGTTGCGTGCCGATACCGAGTTTCGTGCCAAAGCGTCGGCTGAACAGCTGCTGCGCATGGTGAGCCAGATCGATCAGCTGTCGATGTCGATCAAGTACCAGTGGGAGCGCAAGGCCGGGCCGCTGGATCTGGAAGAGCAGTACCACCGCGGTGTGTACCAGGATGGCCTGTTCCCGGTGACGATCGACGCTAGCGGTCATGCGGTGACCAGCACGCGCAATCTGATGCGCGGCACCTATATGGGGGATCTGCCGTTTTTCGTCAACACACGTGCCAGCGAACGCGCTGAATTGCTGATTTCACCGCCGGCCGAGGGACGCGGCGGTTTCACGGGCAAGCAGGTCGTGCGCTTTGCTCGCAAGCTGAACCGGCCGGACGGCCGCTTTGACGGCGTGGTACTGATCGCTGTCGAGGTGGAGCGCCTGATGTCGTTTCACGAGCTGACCCAACTGAATCCCGGCGATTCCGTAGCGGTGCAATTCACTGACGGTGCACGCCTCGCGGTGCGCGGTGATGAAGCGGGCGGCATCTATTTGCAGCGCCCCTGGCTCGATGAAATGAAGGGGTCGAAGCTGATCACGGACACCACACTTTTCACCGACGGGCAGCCGCACATCACCAGCTGGCATCGCGTCGACGGTTATCCGCTGCTGGCCATCGCCGACTCTAGCGTCGGCAGCGCAATGGCTGCCCACCGTCCGACAGAAATCATCTACCTGACGATCGCCGCACTGGTGAATCTGCTGCTGGCTGGCGTCGCCACGCTCGGCGCGACGGCACAGACGCGGCACACCGCGCAGCGCCAGCGGGAATCGGCGGTACAGTCAACATTCCGGCTTGCCGTCGATGGTGCACGCGAAGCGTTTTACATGGTGCGACCGATCGATTCGAATGCGGAGGACTGGCTGCTCGAGGATTGCAATGGACGTGCCGCCGAGATGCAGGGAAAGCCGCGCGCGGAACTGGTCGGACGCAAGCTGACTGAGCTAGTCCACGGCAGGACACTGGATCATGTGCGAAATTTCCTACGCCGCGTAATGGAAGACGGCATCGTCGAGGAAGAGTTCGAGAACTCCCGCGGCGATTACCTGCATGTGCCCGGCTGGTTCCAGCGGCGCGGAGTCCGTTCGGATGGCGGTGTCGCCATCACGGTGCGCGATGTCTCCGAAGCACGGCAGCAGGCCGAGAAGCTGGTCACGCTGGTGCGTACCGATTCATTGACCGGGCTGCCTAACCGTCACTGGCTGATCGACCACCTGCCCGGCGAGCTGCAACGCGCGCGTATGACGGGCAGCCGGCTCGCACTGCTGTACTTTGACCTGGATAATTTCAAGAACATCAATGATGCGCTGGGCTACCGTATCGGCGACGAGGCACTGCAGGCCGTCGGCGAATCCCTGCGCGCAGCGCTGAGCGGCGGCGATCAGCTCGCGCGTACCGGTGGCGATGAGTTCACCGTCATCGTCAAACATCTTGGCCCTGACGCTGCCGACGTGGTCCGGCGGATCGCCGAGCAATTGCTCGACAGGCTCACGGATCTGGGTGCCGGCACCGCCTGGCGGATGTTCACGATGAAGGCCTCGGTGGGCATCAGCCTGTTCCCGGATCATGGCGGCGATGTCGATTCGCTGCTGCGTGCAGCGGACATCGCGATGTATGAAGCCAAGGCGCAAGGCCGCGGCCAGGTGCAGTACTACGATCCTTCGTTTGCCGAACGTATCCGCGAACGCATCGATATCGAGCACGCGCTGACACAGGCGATTCGCAACGATGATTTCACGCTGGTCTACCAGCCGCGTGTCGATACGCACAGTGGCCGGCTGTGTGCCATGGAAGCGCTATTGCGCTGGCAGCATCCGGACCGCGGCATGGTGGAGCCGCTGGAATTCATCAGCGTGGCCGAGCAGACAGGACAAATCGTGCAGATCGGTGACCTGGTGATTCGTAAGGTGTGCGCGCAGATTGCTGCCTGGCGCAGTACCGGAACAGTCGTCAGGCCGGTGTCGATCAATGTGTCGGCCAGACAGTTGCGTACGGAAGGCCTGTGCCGCACGCTGGCCACCTATCTGGCCGAATACAACATACCGACGTCGCTCGTCGCGGTCGAGCTGACGGAATCCACCGTGCTCGACGAGGGCGGCGTTGCGCAGGAAGAACTGCGCCAGCTGCGACGCATGGGTGTGGCGCTGGAGATCGATGACTTCGGCACCGGCTATTCGTCGCTGTCGAAGCTGCAGAGCCTGGAAATCGACGCACTCAAAATCGACCGATCCTTCGTGCAGCGTCTCGGTGACGATGAACAGGCGCAGGCCTTGTGCGCGACCATGGTGTCGATCGGACGCAGCCTGCAGATCACGGTCGTGGCAGAAGGCGTCGAGCGGCCGGATCAGCTGGCCGCGCTACAGCGCATGGGCTGCGATCAGATACAGGGCTACCAGATCGCACCGCCAGTGACGGCAGCGCAGGTGCCGGGCCTGATCGACCAGGCCTTCTTCCCGGCGCGGCGCCGTGTCTCGCCGTCTACCCGAACAGCGCGCGCAACTTCATCCCGTCGGGCGCGTGCACGACGCCGCGCTCGGTAATCAGGGCCGTCACCAGCTCAGCCGGAGTCACGTCAAAGGAGGGATTGCGAACGCTGACACCCGGAGCCGCCCATTGCGTGTCATGAAAGCCGGTGACTTCGCTGGCTGCGCGTTCCTCTATCGGTATTTCGCGTCCGCTGGCCAGCGACAGATCGATCGTCGACAGCGGGCACGCAACGTAAAACGGTATCCGGTGCCGCGCGGCCAGCACCGCCACCATATAGGTGCCGATCTTGTTGGCGACATCGCCATTCGCAGCAACGCGGTCGGTGCCGACAATGACGGCGTCGATCTCTCCCTGTGCCATCAGGTGGCCGGCCATGTTGTCGGTGATCAGGGTCAGCGGTATATTTTCCTGCACCATTTCCCACGCAGTCAGCCGCGCGCCCTGCAGGAAAGGACGGGTCTCATCCGCGATCACGCTGATGCGCTTGCCGGCAGCCACGGCCGATCGGATCACGCCGAGCGCGGTGCCATGGCCGGCGGTAGCGAGCGCGCCGGCATTGCAGTGCGTGAGTACGCGCGCACCGTCGGCCAGCAGCGCCGCGCCATGCTCGCCCATGCGCTGGTTGATATGCAGGTCTTCGTCGTGAATGGCTTGCGCTTCGGCCAGCAGCGCGCGGGCAATCGATGCGCTATCGATTGCCGCATCAGCGCCATGCATAGTCCGCAGCCGCTGCATGCGTTGCAGCGCCCAGTGCAGGTTGACGGCTGTCGGCCGGCTCTGTGCAAGCAGCTTCACACCGGCATCGAGCGCTGCGTCGAACATCGGTCGTGCCAGTTCACGCAAGCGCAGCGCTTCAAGCGCAACGCCATACGCGGCGGCGACACCAATCGCCGGTGCGCCTCGGACCACCATCGTGCGGATACCATCAGCAACGCCCGCAGCGGAGTCATAGGAAAGGTATTCAAACACGGCAGGCAGCCGCGTCTGGTCGATCATCTCGAGCCGGCCGTAGCCGGGCTCGTCACGCCAGCGCAGCGTGACGACGGCATCGCCGTTACCGACCTCACCGCCCCTGCTGTCACGATTCGGCAGGCTCATCTCAGTGTCCTTCGAATTCACACAGCGTGAAGACGGTCAGCCCCATCTTCTCCAGCTTCGCGCGGCCGCCGAGTTCGGGCAGGTCTACCACGAATGCGCATTCGCTGACTTCGCCGCCGAGCGCGCGTACCAGCATCACGGTTGCCTGCGCGGTGCCGCCCGTCGCGAGCAGGTCGTCAATGACCAGCACCTTGTCGCCGGCATCGATCGCATCATCGTGGATCTCGATGCGGTCGTTGCCATACTCGAGTGCATATTCATGGCCGGTGGTTTTGCCCGGTAGCTTGCCTTGTTTGCGCACCGGTATAAAGCCGATACCGAGTGCATACGCGAGTGGCGCACCGAAAATAAAGCCGCGGGCCTCGGTGCCCGCTATCTTGTCGATATCCTTGCCACGGTAGTGCCTGACCAGCATATCGATGGTCGCCTTATAGCCATGCGCATCCTTGATCAGGGTAGTGATGTCGCGAAACTGTATGCCGGGTTTCGGATAATCGGGAATCGTGCGTATCAGGTGCTGGATGTTCATGGCTTTGCTTCGCTCTGGGCATTCCTGCCGTAGGTCTTGAATTTTTCTATTACCTGCTGCATTTCGTCGCTCGACAGCAGTGTCGGCTTACCGGCCTGTCGCGCGAGCAGGTATTGCTGGCATAGCGACTCGACTTCGACAGCAATACCCATCGCTTCATCGAGGTCGCGACCGAGCGTAATCATGCCGTGGTTCGCCAGCAGGCAGGCCTTGCGGCCATCCAGCGCTTCCACTGCATGCCGCGACAACGCATCGGTGCCGAATAGTGCGTACGGGGCGCAGCGTATCGAGTCGCCACCGGCCACCGCAATCATGTAATGAAACGGCGGAATGTCTTCGCGCAGGCAGGCAATGGCGGTCGCATGCGGCGCGTGCGTGTGCACTACTGCGCCGATGTCGACACGCGCCTGCAGGATGTCGCAATGGAAGTGCCATTCACTGGAAGGTTTGCCGAAGCCAATCACCTTGCCGTCGTAGCCGACGGCGACAATGCGGCTGGGCGTGATCTCGTCGACCGGCACGCCGCTGGGCGTGACAAGAAAATGATCTTTCTCGCGGCAGCTGACATTACCAGAGGTGCCGCGATTGAGCCCGCTGATCTCCAGCTTCTTGCAGGCGGCGACGATTTGTTCACGCAGCAGTGCGCTCATGGATTCAGCATCCTTCCCGCAACAGCGGACAGTTTTTCCAGCATCGCCGGATCGCGCGCATCGGGCGCAGTGATCAGCGCATGCTGCAACGCGCTGCGGCATCCACAGCCGGCCGAATGGGTATCGGCTTTCAGGTGAGGTACCACATGGCGGACCAGCGAGCGTCCCTTATCGGCATTCGCAACCAGTACAGCAATGATCTGGTCGACCGTTACATGCGCATGGCCGGGATGCCAGCAGTCATAGTCGGTCACCATCGCCACGCTCGCGTAGCAAATTTCGGCTTCGCGCGCGAGTTTTGCCTCGGGCATGTTGGTCATGCCGATGACATCGCAGCGCCATTGCCGGTACAGCTCCGATTCGGCCAGGCTGGAGAATTGCGGGCCTTCCATCGCGAGATAGGTGCCGCCACGCACCGCATCGATGCCGGCGGATTTCGCAGCCTGCTCAAGCCAGTCGCCTAGCCGCTGGCAGACCGGATGCGCCATCGATACATGCGCGACAAAGCCCTTGCCGAAGAAAGACTTATCGCGCGCGAAGGTGCGGTCGATGAACTGGTCGACGATCACGAAGGTACCGGGCGCGAGTTTCTCGTTCAGCGAGCCGACCGCCGACAGTGACAGCAGGTCAGTCACGCCGAGGCGCTTGAGTGCATCGATGTTGGCGCGGTAGTTGACTTCGGATGGTGGAATCTTGTGGCCACGCCCGTGGCGCGGCAGGAAGGCCATGGCCTGGCCGTCGAGCGTGCCGGTGAGGATCTCATCGGAAGGCTCGCCGAACGGCGAGCTGACGCTGACCCACTGACGATCCTCAAGACCATCAATGTCATAGATGCCGCTACCGCCGATGACACCGACGACATGGCGTACTGGACTGCCTTGCATAGAGAGCTTTCGGGAAAATATGAGCGGAGCATTGACTGTATCAAAGTTCTTTGCCGCCTTCTAACACTGTTTTGAAAGCATCGATGCACGATTCACGAGACCAAATTTTTAAGCCAAATTTTTTAAGTATTCGTCCGAGCGAACTTCATCTGCTGATCATGGATCACATCGCTATCCCTTGTTTTTTATGAAAGGACAGATCATGAGCAAATTACTCCCTCTCTCGCTGGCATTACTGCTTGCCAGCCCGGCCGGTATCGTGCTGGCCGACCAGCAGCCGATGCCGATGAAAGTGGCAGCACAAGAGATGTCGGATGCGCAGATGGATCGTGTGGCAGCCGGTATTGCGAACTTCAATAATCTGGTCGCCGTTGACGTCAGTAATGTGCTCAACAATAACGACGTACAGGTGGCCGTGCCAGTGAATGCAGCCGTCGCCGTCGGTGCCGTCGGCATACTCAGCCGACAGGCCGGCATACTGACCGAAGCCGCTGCACCGGGACGGCTTGACCAGAGGCCGTGACCGCAGTCAGTACACGTTGTTCGGTGGATGCCCCGGCCCGAGTCGCCGGGGCATTCTTTTGTCGGCGAGCGCTTGTGCTGATGACGACGTTGGTGGTCGCCGCCTGTGCGACGCCGCCCTCGGAGAATGCGTGGATACCTGTGCAATCCGTAATCGAACAGCGCCAGCGCCATGTGGTGGTGCAGCAGTGGGATCTGAGTTGCGGTGCGGCGGCGCTCGCCACACTAATGAACTACCAGCATGGCGAGGCCTTCACCGAAAAGCTTGTTGCAGAATCCATGCTGGCGCGTGTCGATCCGTTGACCGTGCGGATCAAGGGCGGCTTTTCATTGCTAGACATGAAGCGCTTTGCGCAGCGTCACGGCTACCGGGGCAGGGGCTATCTGCAACTGCAATTTGCCCAGCTCCAGGCACTCACGCCTGCGATCGTTCCCGTCGATACCAGTGGCTACCGTCATTTCGTGATTGTCCGCGGTGCCGTCGCGGAGTCGGTGCTGCTGGCCGATCCTGCTTTTGGTAATCGCAGGATGTCCTCGCGTGATTTCTTGCATGCGTGGCTGGACGGCATTGCCTTCGTGGTCGAACGGCGCGACGGACTTGCGCCGCCCGACCGGCTCGGCGTCGAACCTGTCGATTGGGTCAGGGTGCCCGCCGACGTCGTCAGGCAAGCTCTGCGGTGATGGGCCGGGCGTGGCTTGCGCGCGGCCGGAGGGCTGACGCCGATGCTTTCATTGCAGGGATTCTTTGCCAGGCTGAGCTTGCGCGCTGGCTCGTTGCCATGGCGGGCAACCGCAATGATGATTGCGCTTGCACCGTGCCAGGCGATTTCGCAGACCACAACCGATGCAATGATTGCCATGCTACAGGCGCGCATCGAAGCGCTTGAGCGTCGCCTCTCGACGATGGAGGGCTCTGCGCGCAGCATGCCGCAACCCGCGCTATCGCGGCCTGCCACCGCCGAAGACGATATGGCACGCGCGCTCGAACGTGCGCTGGTGCGTGAAGGGGGTTTGCTGTTGCCACCGTCGGTAGTGGAAATCGAACCCCGCTGGAGCTATCTGCATCGTTCGTCAGCGGGGCTGGAATTGCTGTCGGTGGGCGGGCAGCCGCAACTGCTGCAGATGACTCACCGGTGGGATGCGCAGCAGGCCGGACTGGGTATCCGGATGGGCTTACCTGCGCAGACGCAGCTCGAACTGTTGCTGCCCTATGCGAGCGTGCGAGAACGTCAGGCGGGCAGCGGCGGGTACTCGTCGGACGACACCGTCTCCGGCGCGGGCTCGGCCGAGCTCGGGCTGGCATGGCAGCTACAGCCCGCATCGACCGGGCTCGGCATCGTCGCGGCGCTGCGCTGGAGCGAGCCGGGATCGTCTGCGCTCCGGCGTGAAGCAGCGTTACCGGTGTCGGGCAGCTTTCGGTCGCTGCAGGCCAGCCTGCTGTTCGTAAAGCGTCGCGATCCGGTGGTGTTCTTTGGTGCGCTGTCGCATGCAGTGCGCTGGTCGCAGCGCATCGGCGGCCATGAAATCGATCCCGGCAATGCCAGCGGCCTGCGCGCCGGCGCCATCATCGCGTTGAGCCCGGATACCTCGCTCAGGCTGGGACTGGATCTGGGCTGGTTCGGCGATTCCCGTACCGATCGTATCGCCGCGAAGGGTAGCGGCGCACTCAGCGGAGAATTCAGCACCGGCTTCTCTTTCGTGTTGTCGCCGAAGGTATTGCTCGGTGTCGAGACCGGCATCGGACTGACACGCACAGCACCAGACTTCCGGATCGGACTGTCACTACCTGTGAGGTTTTGAACCCAAGCGCGCGGAAAAAGTGAGTGAGCGCTATCCGGTGATCTGTTGAAAAACAAGATGTTGCTAAAAGTCAATCACCTCCACGGCAATTTATGCATTCCATCCTCTTCCCTGAGAGCATTCCGACTAGTAAAATTAATGCAAATTATTCTCATTTGTATTAATTCTGCTCGAAAGGAAAGTGATGATCTCTGCTGCCGATTCCCGCGGCTTGCGTCGGTCCCCGATGGCGATTGCCGTCGCGCTGTGTATTGCGGTGCCGGTGACGCTCCATGCGCAGCCGGCAAAGAAAAAAGAAGAACGTGTGCTGCCGCGAGTCGATGTGATCGGAACGTCGATCGATATTGGCCGCGTCGCCGGATCGGCCGCTGTGATCGACGGGCGTACCCTGGAAGAGAGCCGCGTCTTTAACGTGAATGAGGCATTGCGCAAGGTGCCCGGCGTGAACGTTCGTGAGGAAGAGGGCGTGGGCTTACGTCCCAACATCGGCATTCGCGGCATGAACCCGACGCGCTCCACCAAGGTGCTGCTGCTCGAAGACGGCTTGCCCTTGTCGTTTGCGCCGTATGGCGACAACGCGAGCTACTACCACCCGCCGATTGACCGCTACGATTCGATCGAAGTCAGCAAAGGCAGCCAGGTCATCCGCTTCGGCCCGCAGACAGCCGGTGGCGTGGTCAACTACATCACGCCTGAGCCGCAAAAAGAGCTCGGCGGCTTCGTCGGTCTGGCGGCCGGCTCGCGCGGTTACCTGAATGCTCACATGATGGTCACCGGGAACGGTGCCATCGCGGACATTTATCACAAGGAATCCGACGGTGCGCGCAACAATATGCGCAGCCGTCTCGATGACGTGAACTTCAAGTGGGCAAGGCAGCTCAACGATAACCACAAGCTGGTGCTGCGCGCGACGCACTTCCGCGAGGATTCGCAGCTGACTTATTCAGGCCTGACGCAGGCTGAGTTCGAGAACCTGGGCCCGCGCTACAACCCGTTCAAGAACGATCATTTCAACGCCAACCGGACCGGGCTGTCAGCAACGCATGAATGGCGACTGAATGCCGACGCCCGGGTCATCACCAGTCTCTACGGCGCGCAATTCGACCGTGACTGGTGGCGCCAGGCCTCCACTACCGGGGATTGCAACCCGGGCGGCGCGCGTATCAATGGCGTCGCGCTGACGCCGTCTGATCTGGCGGCTTGCCAGGTGGATGGCCGCCTGCGCAATTACACGACGCTCGGCATCGACTCGCGCGTGCAGCAAAAGTATGCAGCGTTCGGCATGAAGAACCAGCTGGAATATGGCGTGAAGTTTCACACCGAGGTGCAGGATCGCAAGCAACTGCGCTATGCGAACTATGCCAACTATCTGTCGGGCGACACGACGGGCGTCACCCATGTGCAGGAAGACCAGCAGCGCAAGACACGGGCGCTGTCTGCGTTTGTGTCGAACCGCTTTGAAGTGAACGACCGTTTTGCCGTTACGCCGATTGTCCGGATCGAGAACATCCAGCACCAGCGGATACTACGTCAGACCTCGACCCCGACATCAAGCGAGACAACGTTCACCGAGATCATTCCGGGCATTGGCGCGACCTTCGTGCTGAATGAACGTAATACGATCTATGGCGGTATCCACAAAGGCTTCAGCCCGCCGCGCGTGGAAGACGCGCTGCGCGCAACCAGCGGTTCCAGCGCGACTGCAGAGATTCAATCGGTAGACCTCAGCGCTGAGCGCAGCGTAAATGCGGAGATTGGCCTGCGTTCGAATCCGACTGACAACGTGGCGCTCGATGTGGCCCTGTTCCGCAACGACTTCAGCAATCTTGTGCAGGTCGGCAGTATCGCGGGTGGCAGCACCGGCTACTCCGAGGGCAAGGCGCTGTTCCAGGGTGTCGAGGCGGCGGCGCAATTTGACCAACTGGCCAAGTCGGTGCCGGGCAACCTGTTCCTGCGACTCTCGCTGACGCATCTGGCAACGGCTGAGCAGAAGAGCCTGTTCAACGTGGTGGCGCCGCACACCGGCACTCCGTCCGGCGCCGTGGGCAACCGTCTGCCTTACGCACCGGAGAATCTGGCAACGGTCACGCTGGGCTATCGCGCACCGCAAAACTGGAACGCCCGTGTCGAGTATGTGTATGTCGGTTCGCAGTACGCGAGCTTCGACAATGTGGTCGATCCGACTGCGGATGGACAGAAGGGACTGATCGAGTCCTACGGTATCTGGAATGCGGTCGCCAACTATACGATCGGCAAGGCGACATTCTTCATCGCAGGCAAGAACCTCGGTGATAAAACCTATATCGTCGACCGCACGCGGGGCATCCAGGTGGGCATGCCGCGCACCATTCAAGCGGGTCTGAAGTACGCGTTCTGATGGAAGAGCGGGGGCTGCGGCCCCCGCAGCGGATTCAGGCAGACTCAACTGCACTTAACGCACAAAAGAAAAAAGCACTTGAAGCATCGCTGCGCCAAGTGCTTTTCAAATTTTGGGGTGGCCGATGGGACTCGAACCCACGACGACCAGAATCACAATCTGGGACTCTACCAACTGAGCTACGGCCACCACTGAAACAAGCCCGCTATTATACAAAAATTTCCCGCGATCGCCAGCTTTTAATTCGGCGCGACCACCGCAGCAACTTCCTCGACCGGCGGATCCAGTGCCAGCAGCCGCCGGAACGCGTCTGACAGCGAACTGCGGCTGCCGGTCGTGTAAGCCGACAGCCCGCCCGAGCCGACCGTTTCCCGCAGCAATCCGCGCTGCGCCAGCAGCCTATGCAATTGCCGGGCCACAGGCTCGCCGGTATCGACGATCCGCACGTCTGTACCGGCGACATCGCGTATCAGTGCCTCGACAAACGGGTAATGGGTGCAGCCCAGCACCAGTGTGTCGGCCTGCTGCGCAACCAGCGGAGCCACATAGCGCGCTACAAGCTGTGCGGTTTCCCGCGAACGGATCTCGCCCTTTTCGATCTGGTCGGCCAGGCCATTGCAGGCCTGAAGCAGGAAATTCACCTGCGTGGCATCGGTCACTTGCTGTTGCAGCTTGAGGAATTTATCGCTGGCCAGGGTGCCTGCGGTGGCCAGCACGCCGACGGTGCCGCTTCGAGTAAGGGCGGCGGCCGGCTTCAGGCCGGGTTCGACGCCGACCACCAGCAGCTCGGGATAGCGTTCGCGCAGCGCCGCAATCGCGGCGGCGGTGGCGGTATTGCACGCGACTACCAGTGCCTTGACCTTGAACTTCAGCAGGAACGCCGCAATGGCCAGCGCTCGCTGCACGATGACGGACTCGGGCTTTTCTCCATAGGGCGCAAAGCCCGAGTCGGCAAAGTACAGCAGCTCTTCCTGAGGCAGCAGCGTACGCACATGGCGCAGCACAGAGAGACCGCCGATCCCCGAATCGAAGATACCGATCGGAGAGGTCGGACGGAGGTAGACCTCGTCAGGCAACGCTCACCGGAATGCCACCGATCTTGCCCGAGGCAATCCGCTCCTGCCATTCTTTCGGACCGGTGTTGTGCACCGACGTGCCGTTCGAATCGACGGCGACGGTGACCGGCATGTCTTTCACATCGAACTCGTAGATCGCTTCCATGCCGAGGTCGTCGAAGCCGACGACCTTTGCGCCCTTGATCGCCTTCGATACGAGGTAAGCCGCACCGCCGACAGCCATCAGATAAGCCGACTGGTGCTTCTTGATCGACTCAATCGCCACCGGGCCGCGTTCGGCCTTGCCGACCATCGCGATCAGGCCGGTCTGTTCGAGCATCATGTCGGTGAACTTGTCCATCCGCGTGGCGGTGGTCGGGCCGGCCGGGCCAACGACTTCGTCGCGCACCGGATCGACCGGGCCGACGTAATAGATCACACGATTCTTGAAATCCACCGGCAGCTTTTCGCCTTTGGCGAGCATGTCCTGGATGCGCTTGTGAGCAGCATCGCGGCCAGTCAGCATCTTGCCGTTCAGGAGCAACGTCTGACCCGGCTTCCACGACGCGACTTCCGCCGCGGTCAGGGTGTCGAGATTCACGCGCTGCGACTTTTGCGTATCGGGGGTCCAGTGCACTTCCGGCCACTCGGATAGTGCCGGCGGCTCGATATACGCAGGGCCGGAGCCATCGAGCACGAAATGCGCGTGACGCGTCGCTGCGCAGTTCGGGATCATCGCCACCGGCTTGGAGGCCGCGTGCGTCGGATACATGTTGATCTTCACGTCGAGCACCGTGGTCAGGCCACCGAGGCCTTGCGCGCCGATACCGAGGGCATTCACTTTTTCATACAACTCGATGCGCAGTTCTTCGAGCTTGCTTTGCGGGCCGCGCTGCAGCAGCTCGTACATATCGATGTCATCCATCAGCGACTGCTTCGCGAGCAGCATTGCGCGCTCGGCGGTGCCGCCGATACCGATGCCGAGCATGCCCGGCGGGCACCAGCCGGCACCCATGGTCGGCACCGTCTTCAGCACCCAGTCGACCAATGAATCGGATGGGTTCAGCATGACGAACTTGGTCTTGTTCTCCGAGCCGCCTCCCTTGGCGGCGACCTGTACGTCTACCGTGTCACCCGGCACGAGTTCCATGTGCACGACGGCTGGCGTGTTGTCCCTGGTGTTCTTGCGCTCGAACTGCGGGTCGGCCACGACGGACGCGCGCAACTTGTTGTCCGGGTGGTTGTAGGCGCGGCGAACACCCTCGTTGACAGCGTCTTCGATCGAGCCCTTGAAGCCCTCGAAGCGAACGTTCATACCGATTTTCAGGAAGACGTTAACAATGCCGGTGTCCTGACAGAGTGGCCGCTTGCCTTCGGCGCACATGCGCGAATTGGTCAGAATCTGCGCAATCGCATCTTTCGCTGCCGCGCTTTGCTCGCGCTCGTAGGCGCGTGCCAGATGGCGGATATAGTCGAGCGGATGGTAGTAACTGATGAACTGCAACGCGGCGGCGACGGATTCGATGAGGTCTTCTTGTTTGATGAGGGTCATGACGTGCGGGCTGGTCAGATAGGTTCAGTAATGCCTTCAGTAATTCGTGCAGTGATTCGTTCAGTAAATCGCTCAGTGCTCGGTAGAGTTCGTATGCAAAGTCGCTGCCATGAGACGGTCGGCATAGGCGATTGCGAGCGCGGATATCAGGAAGACGCAGTGGATTACGCTCTGAGCAACCAGCGTCTTGGTGTCATGCGCGTTGGCGTTGATGAAGGTCTTCAGCAGATGGATCGAGGAAATGCCGATGATCGCAGTCGCCAGCTTGACCTTCAGCACGGACGCATTCACATGCGATAGCCATTCCGGCTGGTCCGGATGACTCTCCAGATGCATGCGCGAGACAAAGGTCTCGTAGCCACCGACGATGACCATGATCAGCAGATTGGAAATCATCACCACGTCAATCAGTCCAAGCACCACCAGCATGATGGTGGTCTCAGTCAGCTTGGCTTCTGCGGGCACCATGCCATTGACGCTGGTGGCCTTCATGATGTGCTCGAGCGCTGCTTCATTGCCCAGCAGTGCGCCTAGCAGGTCGACCAGTTCGACCCAGAAGTGATAGACGTAGACGGCCTGTGCCAGAATCAGCCCGATGTACAGCGGCAGCTGCAGCCAGCGGGTCATGAATATGAAATTGGCAAGCGCCGGGATTTTTTTGGGGACTTGTTTTTGCTCTGGAGTCATTGGAAATCTCGGGAAATCAAGGTTTTCCGCACGGGAATCGTGCAGCGCGACATTTTACACGCAGCATCAGCTGTGACCGATGGGTATACATCGTGACGTGACGGAATGGGCGTTTATGTAAGGGTTGAGTAAGAGAGCACGCTTATCTTTTGCTAAAAATTACTATTACCCTGGAGACTCCATGTCAGAGATCGAATCCCTGATGCACGAGCATCGTGTATTCCCCCCGTCGGACGATTTTGTAAAAACTGCAGCGGTGTCCGGCATGGACGCTTACGCAGCACTGTGCCGCGAGGCCGAACAGGATTACGAGGGATTCTGGCGTCGCCTGGCGATGGAAAACGTCGAATGGAAAAAGCCGTTCAGCAAGGTGCTCGACGAGTCGCAGGCGCCGTTCTACAAATGGTTCGAAGATGGCCAGCTGAACGTCTCCTACAACTGCCTCGACCGCAACCTTACCAACGGTAATGCCGACAAGACCGCGATCATTTTTGAAGCGGACGACGGGACGGTCACGAAGCTGAGCTACCGTGAACTGCACGCGAAAGTCTGCAAGCTGGCCAACGGCCTGAAGTCGCTCGGCATCAGGAAGGGCGACCGCGTGATCATCTACATGCCGATGTCGGTTGAAGGCGTGGCTGCGATGCAGGCCTGCGCGCGCATCGGTGCGACTCACTCGGTGGTGTTCGGTGGCTTCTCCGCGAAGTCACTGCAGGAGCGCATCATCGATGCCGGCGCGGTCGCCGTCATTACCGCCGACGAGCAGGTCCGTGGCGGCAAGCAGCTGCCGTTGAAGGCGATCGTTGACGAAGCGATTGGCCTGGGCGGCTGCGAGGCGATCAAGAATGTCGTGATCTACCAGCGCACCAAGGGCAAGATCAATGTCGTCGCCGGCCGCGACCTGTGGATGCATGAACTGGCAGACAAGCAGTCGGACCAGTGCGAGCCAGAGTGGGTGAGCGCAGAGCATCCGCTATTCATCCTCTACACGTCGGGCTCCACCGGCAAGCCGAAGGGCGTGCAGCACTCGTCTGGCGGCTATCTGCTGTGGACCATGCTGACGATGAAGTGGACCTTCGACATCAAGCCGCAAGATGTTTTCTGGTGTACCGCCGATATCGGCTGGGTCACCGGCCACAGCTACATCGCGTATGGCCCACTAGCCGTGGGCGCAACGCAGATCGTTTTCGAAGGCGTACCGACCTATCCGAACGCGGGTCGTTTCTGGGAAATGATCCAGCGTCACAAGGCTACGATCTTCTACACTGCACCGACCGCGATTCGCTCGCTGATCAAGGCGTCGGAAGCCGACATGAAGGTACATCCGCAGCACTATGACCTGCGCTCGCTGCGTCTGCTCGGCTCGGTCGGTGAGCCGATCAACCCGGAAGCATGGATGTGGTACTACCAGAACGTTGGCGACATGCGTTGCCCGATCGTCGATACCTTCTGGCAGACCGAGACCGGCGGCCACATGATCTCGCCGCTGCCGGGCGTCACGCCCATGGTGCCGGGTTCATGCACGCTGCCGCTGCCGGGTATCATGACAGCCATCGTTGACGAAGCCGGCAACGACATGCCAAACGGCCATGGCGGCATTCTGGTGGTCAAGCGCCCGTGGCCATCGATGATCCGCACGATCTGGAACGATCCGGAGCGCTTCAAGACCAGCTATTTCCCGGCTGAGCTGGGTGGCAAGCTTTACCTGGCTGGCGACGGCGCGATTCGCGACGCGAAGAACGGCTACTTCACCATCACGGGTCGTATCGACGACGTGCTGAACGTGTCGGGTCACCGCATGGGCACGATGGAGATTGAATCCGCGCTGGTGGCCAACCATCTGGTGGCCGAAGCCGCCGTGGTCGGCAAGCCCGACCCGACGACCGGCGAATCGATTTGCGCCTTCGTCGTGCTGAAGGGGCAGCGCCCGACCGGCGATGATGCCGTGCGCATTGCGAAGGAATTGCGTGACTGGGTCGGCAAGGAAATTGGCCCGATCGCAAAGCCGAAAGAAATTCGTTTTGGCGACAACCTGCCGAAGACCCGTTCGGGCAAGATCATGCGCCGTCTTTTGCGCGTGCTGGCCAAGGGCGAAGAAATTACGCAGGACGTGTCCACGCTGGAGAACCCGGCCATCCTCGATCAGCTGAAGCAGGCGATCTGATGATGTGATTGCCGTGACCGATGTCGCGGCAGGGGTTGGACAAGCGGGACAAGTAAAACGGTTTGTGGGGGAAGGTCGTAGGGCTCACTCCGATGGCCCTATTACCGGATTGCCGCTCCGCCGTATGGCGGGGCGGCTTTTTTTCGCTTGTTTGCCCGCGCAAGCTGGCTGGAGTGGCCAGACCAGGTCGAGGTTTGCTATAATCTGCGGCTTCGTCTGGACGCCGTCGTCCTGCACGAATCCCGGAGAGATGGATGAGTGGTTTAAGTCGCACGCCTGGAAAGCGTGTATAGGTTCATAGCCTATCGGGGGTTCGAATCCCCCTCTCTCCGCCAGCACATAGAAAATCCCGAATTTCCCTGCATTTTCAAGCACATAGGAAGTTCGGGATTTTTCATTTCTACACATGTTTTCTACACATGTGTGAACAATTCAGCGTGAGATCGAGAGCGATTCAGTTCTTGTCTCAGTCAATTTTGTCTGAGTCTTTCAACTTCACTGTGAGGACTTAGCATGTCAAAAATCGTCGCTATCTACGCACGAGTCTCAACCGACAAACAAACCGCAGAAAACCAGCTGAAAGAACTTCGTTGCTTGTGCGAACGACTTGGTTATAGTATTTATCAATAGTTCGTCGAAAGCGGCATCTCGGGATCCAAGGGACGAAAATGATCGTCCAGCACTCGATGCGATGCTGAAAGCAGCGAAACAGCGCAAGTTCGACATGGTCATGTGCTGATCAATCGACAGACTGGGAAGAGGTCTTCAGAACTTGATCGAAATTCTGAATGAGCTTCAAGCGTTGAAGATTGATCTGTTCTTCCAGCAGCAGAGCATGGACACAAGCACTCCGAGTGGTCGCATGATCTTCAGCGT
>JACCDS012267452.1_pt1 | contig 41406 bp, 37 predicted proteins | sample 7446441 | NCBI WGS metagenome assembly JACCDS01 (sample SAMN15323445, study PRJNA562643) | freshwater metagenome | isolation source: river surface water | place: USA:Blue River Watershed | collected 2017-08-17 | reverse complement strand
CAACTTCTTCCCCGAAGAGCGCCGCCCGCAGCTGCTGATGGACCTGTCGCTCAACCTGCGCGCCCTGGTCTCGCAGCGCCTGATCCCCAAGCAGGACGGCAAGGGCCGCTCCGCCGCCGTGGAAGTCATGCTCAACTCGCCGCTGATCTCCGACCTGATCTTCAAGGGCGAGGTCTCCGAGATCAAGGAGATCATGAAGAAGAGCCGCAACATGGGCATGCAGTCTTTCGACCAGGCGCTGTTCGATCTCTACGAGACCAACCAGATCAGCTACGAAGACGCGCTGCGCAACGCCGACTCGCTCAACGACCTGCGCCTGCAGATCAAGCTCAACAGCCAGCGCGGCAAGACGCAGGACCTGTCGGCCGGCACCGAGAATTTCGCCATCGTCTGACGGGCCACCCGCCCGCTGCGTGGTCTGGTGCGGCAAGCATCAGACCACGTTTCATTTCAGGAGCACGCCATGCCCAGCCTCAACCCCAGGCGCTACGAACCCACACCATCACGCAAAGTCGCCTTCCTCGGCCTGGGCGTGATGGGCTTTCCCATGGCCGGGCATCTGGCCCGGGCTGGCCACCAGGTCACGGTCTACAACCGCAGCGCGGCCAAGGCGCAAGCCTGGGTGGCGGAATTCGGCGGCCGCGCCGCGGCCACGCCGCGCGAGGCCGCGGCCGGGGCCGACCTCGTGTTCGCCTGCGTGGGCAACGATGACGACCTGCGCAGCGTGGCGCTGGGAAGCGACGGTGCCTTGGCCGGCATGGCAGCGGGTGCGGTGTTTGCCGACCACACCACAGCCTCGGCCGCGGTGGCGCGCGAGTTGTACGCTGCAGCGCGTGGGCAAGGCCTGCACTTCGTCGACGCCCCGGTGTCCGGCGGCCAGGCAGGGGCACAGAACGGCCAGCTCACGGTGATGTGCGGCGGCGACCTGGCCGCCTTCGAAGCCGCGCGGCCGGTCGCCCTGGCCTACGCCCGCGCCTTCACCCGCATCGGCGACAGCGGCGCCGGCCAGCTGGCCAAGATGGTCAACCAGGTGTGCTGCATCGGCGTGATCCAGGGTCTGGCCGAGGCCGTGGCCTTCGGCCAGCAGGCCGGCCTGGACATGAACCTGGTGCTGGAGGTGATCGGCAAGGGGGCCGCGCAGAGCTGGCAGCTGGACAACCGCGGCAAGACCATGGCGGCCGACCAGTTCGACTTCGGCTTTGCGGTGGACTGGATGCGCAAGGACCTCGGGCTGGTGCTGGACGAGGCGCGCCGCAACGGCGCGCGCCTGCCGGTCACGGCCCTGGTGGACCAGTTCTACGCCGATGTGCAGGACATGGGCGGCGGCCGCTGGGACACCTCCAGCCTGATCCGGCGCCTGCGTTAGGCGCCGCGCCCCGGCCGGGCATCCTCGCTCGCCAGGCCATCAATAGCTGGAGCGGTCGGCCGACTGTTTCTGCGGCTGCGCCGGCGCACCGGGCGGGCTCAGCATCTCCAGCAGCTCTTCCTCGCTGATGATCTCGAACAGGCGCACCACCTTCTGCACGCCGTTGGTCCGGCGGGCGATATCGGTGGCGCGGTCGGCTTCGCGCGCGGTGACGCGGCCCAGCAGGTAGTTCACGCCGCGCTCGGTCACGACCTTGAAGGCGTTGGAGTTGAGGTCCTTGGCGTCGATCAGGTTGGCCTTGACGCGGCCCGTCACCAGGGCGTCCGAAGAGCGCTGCGACAGCGTCGACGGCCCCAGCACGGCCAGCTCGTTGATGATGGCGCGCACGTTCTCCACGCGCGACACCACCTGCTCGGCCAGCTGCTTGTCCTGCTCGTTGGGCACTTCGCCCGTCAGCAGCACCTGGCGGTTGTAGCTGGTGATGTTGATGTGCACGCGCTCGCCCAGGTGCTCACGGATGCGCCCTGCGCCGCGCGTCTCGATGCGCTCGTCCTCGATCTGCGCACCCGTGGTGCGGCGGTCCGAGGCCGACATGCCGGTGACGACGGCGCCGCCCACCAGCAGCGGGGCGCAGGCGCTCAGGCCGAGAGCCAGCGGCACGGCGGCAAGCAGCACCAGCAGGGAGGAACGGCGGACGGCGTGGCTCATGAGTTGTTTTCCTGTTCGCCCAGCAGTTGATGATCGACGGCATCGCAGATGCAGTGCAGGACCAGGATGTGGACTTCCTGGATGCGCGCGGTGCGCTCGTGCGGCACGCAGATGTGCACGTCGGTGTCGCGCAGGGCGCTGGCCATCTTGCCGCCGTTGCGCCCGCTCAGGCCCACGACCACCATCTCGCGCTCATGCGCGGCGTCGATGGCGGCCAGCACATTGGCCGAGTTGCCGCTGGTGGAAATGGCCAGCAGCACGTCGCCGGGCTGGCCCAGGGCGCGGACCTGGCGCGAAAAGACGGCATCGATGTCGTAGTCGTTGGCGATCGCCGTCAGGATGGAACTGTCGGTGGTCAGCGCGATGGCGCCGAGCTCGGGGCGCTCGCGCTCGAAGCGGCCGACGAACTCGGCCGCAAAGTGCTGGGCGTCGGCGGCCGAGCCGCCATTGCCGCAGGCCAGCACCTTGCCACCATTGGTGACGCAGGCCAGCACCGCCTGCACGGCCGCCGCGATGGGTTTGCTCAGGACCTGCGCCGCCTGGTACTTCAGGTCGGCGCTGTCGATGAAGTGTTGTTCAATGCGTTGCTGCAGCATGACCCAATGATACCCCTGCGCCAGCGCCCCCACTGCGGCCCGGGCCACTGTTTCAACTGGCATCAAAGGCCGCGGGCAGCCAGTGCAGCGCCGCGCCGTCGATGGCCACCACGTCGAAGCGGCACGGCGGCGGCACGCGCCAGCGCTGCAGGTAGTGGCGCGCGGCCAGCACGATGCGCCGCTGCTTGGTCGCGCCGATGCTGGCCGCTGCGCCGCCATGCTGCGCGCTCACGCGCTGGCGCACCTCGACGAACACCAGGGTGCCGTCGCGAGCCTGCATGACCAGGTCGATCTCGCCGCCGCCGCGCCCGGGCGTCCGATAATTGCGCTCGAGCAGGCGCAGGCCCGCGGCCTGCAGGTGCTGCAGGGCCCGGTCCTCGGCCGCCGCACCGGCTTGCCGGGTGCTCGTCCTGCCACCGCCCGCCAGCCATTTGGGGAACACCATTTGAACGCTACCTTTGCCTTGGCCCTGTCCGCCGCGCATGACGCGGCCGCTGCGCAGCATTATCCGCAGGGGACGCTGTACGTGGTGGCCACGCCGATCGGCAACCTGGCCGACATCACCCTGCGCGCCCTGCACGTGCTGCAGCTGGTCGACGCCCTGGCCTGCGAGGACACGCGCCACACCCAGGGCCTGCTGCGTGCCTACGGCATCGAGCGCAACGGCGCTGCCCTGCTGGCGCTGCACCAGCACAACGAGGCCGAGGCGGCGCAGCAGGTGATCGCGCGGCTGCAGGCCGGCCAGCGCGTGGCCTACCTCAGCGACGCCGGCACCCCGGCCATCAGCGACCCCGGCGCGCGCCTGGTGGCCGCGGTGCGCGCCGCCGGCTACGGCGTGGTGCCGCTGCCCGGCGCCAGCAGCGTGACCACGGCGCTCAGCGTGGCCGGCGTGGTGGACGAGGCGGGCGCCTTCGTCTTTGCCGGCTTCCTGCCGGCCAAGGCCGGCGAGCGCGGTGCCGCCGTGCAGGCCCTGGCCGCTGAGCGGCGCGCCGTGGTGCTGCTGGAGGCGCCACACCGCATCGAGGCCCTGGCCGAAGCGCTGGCTGCGCTGGGGCCGCGCCCGCTGACGGTGGCGCGCGAACTGACCAAGCAGTTCGAACAGGTGGCCACGCTGCCCGCCGCGGAATTTGCGGCCTGGCTGCGCGCCGACGCCCACCGTGCGCGCGGCGAATTCGCCCTGGTGCTGCACCCGGCGCCGGCCACGGAGGGCGGCGACAGCGCCGGCCTGCGCGTGCTGGAACTGCTGCTGGCCGAACTGCCCGTGAAGACGGCGGTGCGCCTGGCCGCCGAGATCACCGGCGCCCCGCGCAATGCCCTCTACGACGCCGCCCTGAAACTGAAAGCCTCACCCTGAAGTGCCACCACATGAGCGACTACTCCATTCTTTTCGTCTGCATGGGCAACATCTGCCGCAGCCCGACCGCCCATGGCGTATTCCGCCACCGCGTGGCGCAACAAGGCCTGGCGGCCCGCGTGCGCGTGGAATCGGCCGGCACACACGACTACCATCCGGGCCGGCCGCCGGACGAGCGCAGCCAGGAGCACGCCGCCCGCCGCGGCTACGACCTGTCGGACCTGCGGGCGCGCCAGATCCGCGCCAGCGACTTCGAACGCCATGACCTGATCCTGACCATGGACCTGGACAACCTGGCCCTGGTGCGCGAGCAATGCCCGCCGCAGCACCTGCACAAGGTACGGCGCTTCACCGAGTTCTGCCTGGGCCAGCAGGCCGAAGTGGTGCCCGACCCGTATTTCGGCGGGCCGCAGGGATTCGAAGCGGTGCTGGACCTGGTGGAGGATGCCTGTGCCGGCCTGCTGCAGCATGTGCAGCAGCGCCTGGCCTGAGGCGATGGTTGGCGCGGCTGGCGGGGATCGAACGGGCTTCGGAGAGCTAAAAAGATTGCTGTACATCTTTCTGCCTGAACAGCAATTTATCTGACGGCATTAGGCGTAAGTCGTTGTTTCTATTGAAATTCCAAGATCACCTGGCGTGACGCTTTTCGCCGATTTCGCCTCGTGATCATCGATAGATGTCACACCAGCCGCCCAAAAAGGCAACTTGGTCAAAAACTGTTCCGCATCGTTTGCGCGAGCATTGGTCTCAAAAGTACACTGCCCCCGCGCGGCTGGAATTCGTACCAGCCGAGGCCTTAAAACACGCTTGGCAGACTAGTCCGACTAGCTCAGAACCCTCACGGATTGACCAAGCAAGCCACTTGACTGGCTAGATCCGATCGGCGCTCACTGTGCCGACCTGCCGTGGCGACTCTTCCGCGCGGCTCCTGGTATCGCTCCCCTGCGGGCAGATACCGCCACCGCCTTTCCTGGCCAAAGGCGCCCCCACCCTTTTCAGTGCACTTGGCCACCGTGCACTTCGCTTTAGGAGCGCCAAATGGCTACGCTCATCGCACCTCCGCGTCTGCTTGATTCGAATTTCGCCGTCGACCCCTCGGGTCTCTCGGATGTTTCGGCCGTATTTAGGCTTTGCGCTGCCGCTAATGCACCGGCAGATCGCCCCCTGCTCGGCAATGTGCTCATGGGCACCGTCGCTGCCCTCGACTCTGTGAGCCCATTCATAGGCCGGGTGGTGGCGGACATCCATGACTTCACAGAGCAGCTTCGTCGCGCGGCGCGTGACGTCATACCTAAGGACGAGGCCGAACGCGAGCTGCTTATGACCGGCCGCTGGTCCCGCCACCGAGTCTGGGGACTTGTATCCGGCTTGTCCACTTCCTCCCCCTTTGACGTGCTTCGAATCGTCGGCGCTGAACTGGCGCGCAGCGTACTTCTAAACACGACCTTCCGGGCAACGATCGCGCGGCAATGCGAGCAGTTCCTCAAGGCATCTGGGAAGGGCGACAACGAAGCGGAAACCCGCTGCAGGCGATATGCAGATCGGATAGTTCTCGAAGTCGATCGACGCGCGGGGTCTGCAAGCTCACCCCGCAAGAAGGGGGATGCCCTTATCGCGGCACGCGTTGCCGCGTCCCTGGCGGCGCAGCTCAACCCTCACAACATGTCGGACCGGTCCGCCGCAGGGACCATCCGGGAAATGACTCCCTCGGAAGTTAAAAGTGCGATGGCCAGCTTGCTCGAGCGAGTAGTGGCCGACGACCCGTTGGCGATTGCGGTCGCAGATGCGTACTTCCAGGGCCTTCCCCTGGACGTCGCGCTGGACGTCCCCTTTGAGAAAGCAAGTCAAGGGGAATGGGTCGCAGTTCAGGACGTTCAGGGCGGGTTGATAAAAATTGATCTTTCTGCCGTTCTTCCCGGCCTAGCTGCTCCCAAACCTGGACACGTCCCGGCGAGTCAGGTGCTGGTACGCCCATATCCATCCATCCTCGTAGACGCCAAGCAAAGACTCATCGCACGGTCTTTGGATGCACGTTGCCTCCGCGATCTGCTCAAAGAACCAGGCATCCAGAGCCGGGAACCGGTCCCCGGGATGAGTTCTGACTCAGCGATCGCTCCGACCATCGCTCGCCTGCTCCATTCACGAGGCTCTACTGCAATCGCGATCGGCATCGACCGGACACTGGCCGCATACCTGACTTGCGACTTTACGAAGATCGGTGGCGCAATGCACTACTACGCAACCATCTCGCGCGATGAGCTCTGGACGGCGGCAACGCAGTACTTTGATTCCCTCGGCTGGGGAGCTCCGGCGGGTGAAGCGGCGAGAGGGGGACTCGCCGTGGGGTCCATGGTGACGCCGACCGTTGACCTCATCAAGGCCGTCGACAACATCCACCTTGATCGGCTCACCGCAGTAGGGATTGGCAAGCGATACACAGTCAAGAGTCTTCTCAGTTATCACAACGCCTACGCGGCCGTCTGCGCCCATAGGATGGCCCTCTTCACTTCGGCACGCCGAGCCGCCACCTTCCACTTCACTGCCGCAGGATTTCCTCCGGACGCCGCGTTTGCATCCCTCGTCGACAAAAGGATCGGCCCTCTGGATGGAGCAACGCCGATTCCCAAACCTAGCATAGTGCGCGACCAACTCGTTTTGTGGCGCGCCCACCTTGGTTCCTTGTGTGGGAGGCTCACGAAGCTTGGCTGGAGCCAAGACCACCCGGTTTTCTCCCGTTGCCGGGAAATTGAGGAGGGCAAGTCCGTCGCTCTTTTCTTTGCGGTGACGGCCGATGGCATTCGAGATCTGGGCAGCAACGACTTACTGTCCGTATTACCCGCCTCGCTCCAGATAAACGGCGACGCCTTCAGGCACTTCATCCCGAATGAGCTGCGCCGGATGGGATTGCCCTCCACACTTGTGGACGCCACAGTCAGGCACCAGGTTGAACGAACCACCATGGCCGCGTCAACTGCGGCCATAGTGCAGCTTGAATGGCTGTCACGCGTGGCACAGAAGCTCGACGAGATTGCCGTCCGGTTAGGGATGCTCCCTGTGCAGGGTCTTTCCAAGGCATCCCGCCATGCGCACTGATCTCGTCGACGCCAAGCGGGAAATGATTGCCGACGGGCGGTTGCAGGTTGTCTTCGCTGGGGCGCAGGACATTCTCATCTCGCACACCGCCGAAACCGCCTCCGCTGTAGCTCGATTTGACCGCTTCGTAGCTGCCGTTGCGAGCCAAGGCTTGGCTTTTCGATCGCTTGTCGCGTGTGAGCGGCTTATTGCATGCGTCATCGCCTTCGACGCAAGCTGTACCGCAGACCTCAAGCCGATACTTCAAGCACTTCGAGATCCACTTCACCTGAGCGACGGCTACTACGCAAGCTGGAAGTATGGCGAGGAGATTCGGCGCGTCAAGCTTTGCGCATTGACCTTGGCGGTACGCGAGCAGGTCCCCACGTGGGACGTTTCTTGGGAAGATCTGATTGATCACTTCTCGCGCACTAGCGGGAATATCTATCCGTTTGGCGCGCTAACGCGGATCGACGGGCGGCTTGATACGATGTTTGCTGACCGGATGGCCTGGTGTTTTTTGCACCTTCCCATGCCATTGGTCTCTCATGTCCTTGGTATTTCGCGCCTAACCTTGCTGCCTGATTCGGCCTGGTTGCGGCGATTCGGAATACCTGTGCCCGAGCCTGAGGTTGGCTCAGATTCCGATATTGGACTCGAGCCGGTCGAAGAGGCCGTCACCGAGATTCTCTATGGTGGCCAATCCCAGCTCAGCGCGGCGTGGTTCGTGAATGAGTTGGTGAACATCTGCGCTGGCCTCACGGACCCTGGCGTTTCGATGTCCGACGCTGGTGCGTGGACTGAGCTTTCGCGGCGGCTTACTTCGCTGGCCGCGAAGTTGGACATGGCTGGACCCACGGAGGCGCTGCTTCTAGGGTGGGCTCTTGATATTGCGACTTTCGGGACCGCGAGAAAGAAGAAGCCTCGGGTCAAAACGCTTGCGAATTACTTGCGGTCGGGGGTTCAACGCATCCGCGATGCTCTGCGTGAATCGGGACAGCATCCACTGTCGCTGACAGATCAGTCCTGGAATGAACTGTTTCTGGCAATCGAAGAGTCGGGCCAGCATGATCAGACGCTTCGACCGGCGCTCGCGTCATTCCAGCGCTATCTGGTGCGAAGCATCGATGCAGCACCAATTCCACGTCTGTGGTCAGTGCACACCGAGGTTGACACGCCGAAGGCAAGCGTCATCTGGGCTCACGAGTTTGAAAAGCTTGGTCGAGTGCTTGATCAGATGACGCCTGACCCTCGCATCAGGGATCAGCTCACGGTATGGACGGCCTTGCTACGCACCACGACGTTGCGCTTCGGTGAGCTGGCTGGACTTCAGATGAAATCGGTCCAGCTGGGTGAATCTACCCTTGAAATTCAAGTGGCACCGCATCGCGGACACCGTCCACTGAAGACTGCCGCGGCTCGGCGCATCGTCGCGATCCAGGACCCTCACGCCACTAAAGTGATCAGAGAATGGTTTGAGCGGCGTAGGCTAGAGGGAGCGGATACGGTCGACTATCTGTTCGGTGCCCCCGCAGATCGTCGACAGCTATACCGTCTCGGCGCGAGCTACCGGATCTTCTCAGGGGCTCTAAAGCTCGCGACATCCGACCCGGCGATGACGATCCATGGGACCCGGCATGCGTTTCTTTCTCGGGCAGCGGAAGATGCGCTACTCGTCATTGAAGTCGGCGAGCAAGTAAACCCGTTGCACCGACTGGCAGTTCTTGCCGGCCACGAGCATGAGCACACGACCTTGCGGACCTATATTCATCTGTTCGAGGCTCCACTGCGTCACTTTACGGATCGGGCGGTACAGCGTCATCTGAAGCATCATTCCGACGTCGCACGTTGGCTTGGCCTCAAGGCAGACACAGTTCGGCAACGTAACCATCGCCGGCGAGGGGGCGTATGGTCACCCTGGGTCGACATCGAGAAGCGCTTTCTTCACCCCAGCCCATCGCTGGTGGATCCGGCTGACTCATCGGATCCCCCAGAAGTCGGCATCCGGGTTCGGCCGATCGCACGGTTCAAACAGTTCGTGCAAGTTGCCAAGGATCTTTTGGACGGCCATTCTGAGATTGAGACAGGTGCTCGCAACAGCATTGATCTTCAGGCTGTTTCACGGGTCCGCGATTCCATTGTGGCCACGGCCTTGGCATCAGATGCAAGACGGGCTGACCTTGTTTCGTTGTCTGCCCGACTGAACTTTTCGAGGCTTACGCGCGGGAAGTGGGATGCTACCGTCAGAACACTCGAGCAGCCGGAAGCTCGCTCGGCGTTAGGCGCTCTCTGGCCTGCGCTGAGGGGGGCAGGTATTGACCTGGAAATGGCATCGACCTCGCTATTGCCGGCTCTTGAAATTCTCAGGGCTTGCGGATTTTCGGCGCCGCAGTTTGTTCTTCGCTACGTACCCGTGAATGGGGCTTCGTCGCCTATGCCTCCACCTTCCATGAAGGCAGCGCGGACATTCTCGACGGCTTTCGGCGCCACTCCACAGATTGAGTCTGTTTCTGATCGTCGTTCACGCTCGCCCGCCTACCTCTTGTTGCATACAGATCCGCCCCACCGCGGCGAGTCGGTAACGGCCTCCTATCGCGGGCTTGCGCCCCCAGCCCGCAGTGACATTGCCTCACTGCGGGCCATTTCAATCTGCGCCTCGGCGTTTGATCATTTCCTAGAAGGTTCTAGCTCCTGTGCTCTCGAAAAACATCCTTGAAGTTCTTCTTGTTCGTCGCTTCGGTAGCACCTCACCAGAAGTCACTGAGGGCATCGTCCAGACGGTACGGGAGCTGCTTGCTCCATTTCAGCTTGGCCAACGGCTGTCCTACGAGCTGGCAGTTAGAGAGGGAGATCTCTTCTTAACGTTCCAGGTCGAACGCTCCGGCCAGATGAGCCTTTCACTTGCCAGTCCAGATGCTGGAACCGATCGTGATGACTTCGAGGAAGAGATACGCAGCATCTCCGATCATCTGCGATCCTTGATGGAATCTCTTTACGACCAGGCTTGTGGATTGCTGGTGACGTCCTATGACCTCAGCACTGCTTTGGAGCAGGCCCGCGCCCGTGGTTTACTTGAAGGATTTTGCTGGCGGCAAGGAGACGATCGCACCAGGAGAGTCAAGCTTCTCTTTGGCGAAGAGTCCGCCGAAGAGTTTCAGCTGGTTCCAGCACCCGGTCCAACACTCACGGCCGAGGCCACGTATCTGACGTTCGAGATTGTGTCTGTTGAATACTCTTCTGCCCGCATCAGGACCGTTGGATCGCTGCCTTCGGGAATGCCCCGCACCTCTGCGATTTCTAGCGTGAAGTGGGATAGGGGCGTCTCACCGGAAGTTAGCCGTTTTTTCTTCGAGGCGCTGGAAGATCGACGCAGCGTGTCCGCCTCGCTCCATGGTGTGGTCAAGTCAAACGGCAATTTTGGGGGCTACCATTTATCCGCCGTTGCAGCCGCACAGATGCAAGCCTAAACATCATTAGCGGGCCCTTTTCTGGTGCGGATGGGCAACTTGCCGCGTCGTGACCGCGGCATCGCGGCGGCCAAGCCAGCCGATGAAGAGGTAAGCGCTCATGGTTGGCATCACCCGAGCCTTTCTGTCAGCCATGCTTTCCAGAATACATATTTTTGGATAGTATGGTTTACAAATGAGCACCACTGGAACCCTGTCCGTTCTCGACCAGCAGCTCTTACAACAGCTGGGCGATCGCCTACAGCGCCTGCGCAAGGAGCGGGGGCTGGGCACCGTTGCACTGGCAGAGCTGGCGGGGATCTCAAGGCCTACGCTTCGCGCCGTGGAAACCGGCGACCCGAGCGCCTCCATAGGTGTGTACCTGCGCGTGATGTCCGCCCTGGGCCTGAGCGGTGAGTTGGCGCTGCTGGCCAGCGATGCGATGACGCCGTCGGTCTCCAATACTGCGGCGGCGCGATCACGCAAGACACGACCGGACATAACGGTAACGGTTTCTGCCGACCGCAGTTCGAACGAACTGCACGACTTGCAGAGCCTGGCGCTGCACAGAGCCGCGTATGCACTGATGAAGAAGGACGATGCACTGCGCCTGCGCGCTCTCGCGACCGTAAGCAACTGGCTACAGCGCGATCCACTTTCACGTTCGGCAACGTTGTGGCGTCAATGGGAGCGGATCCTATCGACGAACAGGTTGAGACCCGCCATGGGCCGTAGCGCCCGGGCACAGCAGTTGCGGCAGGCATCTCCCCTTCCCACGCTCCTGCCCGCCGAGCTTCGCGAGTCACTTCTGGGTGAGGTGAGCAGGCTCAAGCGGGGAGGCATCGTCCTCTCAGGGCATGCCAAGGCATTTGAAGGATGAATCCGCGGGATCTGGCGCACCGTGTACGCGCCAGCAGCATGCCGACCGAAGAACAAAGCCGACCAGACCATGAGTGAGCTGGGCATTATCCGATGCGAAGTTGCACATTAAATTTGAAGTTGCACTTTATCGTCGACTCGATATAATCAAAGTTGCACATTTAATTGAAAGTGCAACTTCATGAACCCGAAGTTCAGTAGTTTGACATCCCCCCGATCGAGAAAGAGCGTCGGCGTGGACGGTCGTTGGCACGACTGGCTCATCGAGATCAAGTCGGGCAGCAGCCTGCGCGACCTACGCTCGTCCGCACTGCAGATGGGCTATGAATTGCTGTCATCCCGCGCCCCCCAGCTGCGAGGGTTGATCGTGCTGCAGGACAGCCGCATCAGTCCCAGCAAGATCGCACAGGAACGGGAGATGATGCAGCGGCTTTTTAGGCCGGAGCTGATGCAGCGCATCGCGTTCCTTCGCGCAGACAGCAGCAAAGATCCGCGGGACTGGGACCTCCCTGCCGAGCTACGCAATGCTGAATTCCTCGAATACCTGGACGGCCTGACCGAGCAGGATGCTGCTGCAATTCGCAGTTACACCAGTGCCCCCGGTGCAGGCCGCGATGCGGTGTTTGAGCGGCTGATCCAGAGCTGGCTGCAGCACAAACCGCCGGAGTCGACGATGCAGATCGTATCGGCGGCCGGGGTGAGCTACCCAACCGCTGCGGGCGTCATCAAGTCACTTGAGCAGCAAGACCTGATCGAGCGGGGCCCAGGTCGGGTGATCCAGCTCAAGCGCTTCCCTTGGTCAGAGTGGAGAAACTGGCTTGCACGGAGTTCGGATACACGCAAAACGGTGCACTACGTCTCAACGACGGGCTTGCCCCGGCCCTATCTGCAGATGGTGTCGCGACTTCAGGGCATGCAACGCTCGGACGTCGCGATCAGTGGTGTGTTGGGGGCTCAGCACTACGTTCCGGAGGTCAATATCGTGGGCACACCTCGGCTGGACCTAGTCGTGGCCGGGCAACCTGGCAGCTTCTCGGACTCTGACTTGCGTCGTCTGGACACCAGCCTGGAGCCGCGCAGCGGCGAGTCTCGACAGTCACACGTCGCGGTACATTTCATTGGCAAGCGCACAGACCCTGGCTTCGAAATACGGGATGGCCACCAATACGCTAGTCCTGTGCAATGCCTGGCAGACTTCTATGAGCTCGGGCTCGATGGGCAAGCGCAGGAAATCATCCAGCAACTCGTGGAGCGCCGCTCCAAGGCTACCCCATGAGCGATCTCTCACCCAACGATGTTCTCAAACAGATTGCAGGATCGCTGCCGGCGGAGTTCCGCAAGCACGTGATCATCGTCGGCAGTCTTGCGGCCGCTTACCACTTCCCCAAGGACTCTGGAGAACGCCGGGTTGCCACCAAGGATGTGGATTTCATGGTGGTGCCCCACGCCGCGGCAGTCGTCACCGCGCAGGAGGTCACCAACCGGCTCATCGATGCCGAGTGGAGCCTGCGTCCACATGACAAGTGGGGGACGCCTGGAACGCCAGAGCAGCCGACCGAGGCATTACCCGCCGTGCGCCTGCAACCGCCGGACAGCAAGGCATGGTTTCTCGAGCTACTGGGTGCACCCGACGAGAGCAAGCCGCCTCGACTGGAGCGCGAAATGCACCGCCTACACACCAGCATTGGCGACTTTGCACTGGTCAGCTTCGGATTTCTGGGACTGGTCCAGCATGATGCGGTGGAGTCTGACTACGGCGTTCGGATTGCAACGCCAGCGATGATGGCGCTGGCCAACCTGCTGCATCACCCAGAAGTCGGCCCTCAGGTGATTGAAGATCTGTCCTACTTTGGCCAGAAGCTGCGACGCGCCAGCAAGGACTTGGGGCGGGTGGTCGCGTTGGCGCAGCTCGGCGGGAGAGCCGAAACCGATACCTGGGCAGAGCGCTGGGCGCGCGCCTTGCAGAGCATGCATCCGGCACAAGCCACGGAGCTGGCGCAACGTGTCGGTTCAGGTCTGAAGGACTTGCTGTCCAACGCGGAGTTTGTCGCCCAGGCGCTATACACCTGCAATCTGGGGCTGTTGGCAGGACAGGATCTCAACGAAGTCCAGTTCCGCGGTACCGCACAGGTGGTGCTGGCGGATGCGATCGAGCCTTTGGAACAGTTGGTGCAACGCGGACGTGATTCCGACAGACCTCCACTGCCACGACCGTGATCTTCCGGGGATAGTTGCACGTCTGCCGGGACCCGGTATTCTGGATACGAAGCCACGCCACCTTAATCGCCCGCCAGTCAACTGTGAAAGTCCAAGTCTCTTCTGACCTGCACCTGGAACTCCTGCCTGAGGACCTCAGTGTGGAAGTTCTGATCGAGCCACACCCCGAGGCCGACGTATTGGTCCTTGCGGGGGACATTCACACCGGCATCAATGCGATCCAGTACTTCCGGGATTGGCCAGTTCCGGTGCTCTACGTGCCAGGCAACCACGAGTTCTACGGGCAGGTATGGGAAATGGCCCGCGCCGCACTGAGGCAGGCTGCCGAAGGCACCTCGATCCGTGTGCTGGATAACGATGTTCTCCATATTGATGGAGTCCGTTTTCTGGGTACGACCCTATGGACCGACTACGCAGTGGATCGTGGCCGACCAGCCGCCAGTGCAATGGAGCTGGCAGGAAGCTATCTGAAAGACCACTTCGAGATCCGCAGCTTGGCCGGTGACGGCACCAAGGAGTTCATCACTCCTGCACAGATGCTGCGGGATCACCAGGCCAGTCGCTCATGGCTTAAGGGTGAGCTAGAACGGGACTTCCCTGGAAAGACTGTCGTCATCAGCCACCATGCACCCCATCGGCTGAGCGTCCATCGCAAATATGTAGGCCATCCCCTGACGCCCGCGTTTGCGTCTGATCTGTCAGACCTGATGCATCAGGCGGATCTCTGGATTCATGGCCATGCTCACGACAGCTTTAACTATCAGGTGGGCCGATGCAAAGTGGTCTCGAATCCTGCAGGATATTTACTAAACAGGAACGAATTCGTTTCGGGCAGAGGTGAGCTCAGATTGGAGAACCCTGACTACGAGCGCTGCCAACTGCTGGATGTCTGATCGAATTCCTCTGAGATCAACTTTGACGCATTGACCCAGACAGGGATCGCGCACAGATCGATGAATGCACCGGGGCCTTGCCGTTGATAGCAGATCATGCCTTGCTATCGTGAGCGGCCATTTGCGCCGCAGCATGCGGCAGCATTCCCTCACTGAATTCGTGGGCCAAGTTTTCGATATGCTACGTAGGTAGCGCTTGCTTAAGAGTTTCTATTGCCTCAATCCACCCCAATCGCTCCTGCTCAAGTCGAACACATGGCCCCCAGCGATTGGCTCTCAAGTCTTTGTACACTGACTGTTCATCTGCTGTCAGTGAATCGAGAGAAATGTCGGGGCATTGCGTGGGTTCTTGTCCCCAGTATGGCCTATGCGACAGCAACGTTTCCTCATTCATGAGAATAGACTGTAGCTGTGGAACCACCCGGCGAGCACGGTCAAGTATCGCGAAACCATGCGTGTCAATGTCGCCCCAGTACACCACATCCTGCTCGGGCAGCCATGAAAGCGCCCTCAAGGCACTGACAGCATTACCCAACCGCATGATGACGACAGCTCCCGGTAGGTCTGGAAGGGCCAGTCCCGTCTCCAGGTTCTCGACGATGACTACAGCTTTGGGTGCAATCGGTAACGCCGCAAGCTCTGCGACGGGAGCTTCGAGGTCGCTCAGTCCTCCAACACATTGACGCAGGGTGGGACACAACATCCGAATGCGTACCCGATGCGCAGGCCTTTTTAGTCCAAAGAGGCGATAAACATCGCCATCGTCTTCTATGACTTCCCGCAGCGACCGAAGCAGGTCTGCGACTAAGCCAGTTCGCTTCTCTAGCCACTTCGTATCAAGCCCCTCCACTGGGAGCTGGCGAAGGTACAGGCCTGACGCCGGATTGGACTCTAGCCACGCCAAGAGCATGACCAGCCGCTCGAAGTCCTCTGATGAATAGTCAGCGAGAACGTTGTAACAGGACGCAAGCGTCTTACGCTGCGCCATGATTGGCCAACGGGTTACCATTTGCCGATAACGATCCTCAGCAATCTCCCACCGTCGCGATTCACCAACTGCCACTGCGACTGAGCCAGCATCCTCCAAGATCAAACTGACCGGAAGTCGGTGTCGCCCAAGCCTTGCAAACTGGCGTTCCTCGAACACAACCTTACCGGGCCCAGTTCTCGACTGCCAAGCTGAAGCCCACGCTCTCACGGCTGCGGCATCCTCCGCGATATCTTTCTCGGTTGGGATGCCCAAGCTGACTGTCAAAGGCCAAACTCCCTCGCCCATCAACCAGTTTTGGTGCTGGTTTCTGAAACGCCGAACAAGGAAGTCCCGGGCAGCCTCAAGAGACAGAAGCTTTTTCGGCATTGCGAACATCCTGGGTCAACTTCAGTCGCTGGTTCTCGCCGTCGTACTCGATGGGAATGACGGCCGACTTCTTGCGGTCCTTGATGTGCACGAAGCACGCGCCACCAATGAATGGCTCCAACGTCATCACGGACTTCAAAGGTGTGGCCACGATCATCTGGAACCCAAAGGTCTTGAAGATGTTCATCGCCATCGCAGTGAACTCGGCGTCGGCCTTGTCAAAGGCCTCATCCAGGACTACTGTGGAGTAACTCGGCAGGGACCGGTCTTGCCCACCAAGCTGGTAACGTAACGCCGCGGCCAAGCAGGTCGCCGCCAACTTCTGACGTTGCCCTCCCGACTTGCCAGCACCGCTACGGTAAACCTCCACTTCGATGTCAGCAGCGTCGAGCTCACGGGCGACGAACTCCACATGCTGCCTGACGTCGAGCACCAAGCTACGCCAGTTCTTGTCCGCGGTCTCCTGGCTTGCGAGCCGCTTAACCAGCGCCGCCAAGGTCTTGAAGCGCTCCTCAGCCAAATCGCGGTCATTTGAGAACGAATGACTGAGCGAATCCTTCAAATGCGCGCGAAAAAGCCGGACGTCCTCAAGTGACTTGTCCATCGTCTCAATGACGAGGTGAGTCCCTAGGTTGAACGGTGCCGTTTCCAAGCTTTCGTTGACAAGCTCCATGCGCGAGCGAATCGCCGAACGCTCTTCGTCGATCTTGGTTGCCAGAAGCGTGAGGTTCTGGTCGCTCTGCTCGCGTAGCAAGCTGAAGAACCGGTCTTCATATGCCGGAAGGTTGTCATCTTCGAGACGCTTGAGCTTGGCCAAATAGTCATCGGCACTAGCCAGTGTGGCGTCCAGCCCCCCCGCAACCGCAGGCCAAAGGCGGTTGAATTCGGCGAATCGGTGGGCTATAGAACCTTTTAGCTCGGTCAGGCGATTGTCAAGCGTACGCAACTCATTGTTGAGAGCACGGTCGACCAGGCTGCTCACCTGGTCAAGATTCTCGAGAGTGACTTCCTTTCCAACAGCCGTATACCTGGTTGCTATTTGGTTAGCAAATGACGGTGCACGGTCAGACGTAGGCCAGAGACGCGCCAAATCGGCAAGTCTCTTGTTCATATTCTCGATGTCAGTGGTGATCCCCTTCCCCCTGGCGTCCTCCCCATTCTTCTTATCAACCGCTTGGGTGTGGATACCTTCCTGCTTCTTGATGGCATCGTCCAGTCGGGCTAGATCAGGCCGCGCCTCTCGCTCGGCGTCCAGCCGTGCCGTCAAGTCTTTGATACGAGCCAGGAGTGCACCGACGTCTACATCGTTCCACGTCAGATTCGAGAGAGTCTGGCAGTGCAGAAGCTGCTCCTGCTGGCGGTCTTCTTCCTCACCCACCTTCTCAAGCTCTCCCTTCAACTCAGCAATGCGGCCACCGAGCTCCACAGCCCTGTCCTTGTACAGCGTCAGCTTTTCCTTGTTGTCAAATCCAAGCACCCACTGGCTGCGGTCGTTGACCGAGTGGCGGTCATTCTTCTCATGTCGCGTCATGCTGTGCTTGACCAGGCCCTCACGCGTGACCGCCCGGGATGCATTTCGGAATGCCTGCAGCGTTTCGGTGCACTCCAGATCGAACGCGTTCTTCAACTCCTCACGTACCCAGTCACCATAGCTGCCGTGCGCTAAGTTCAGCTTTCGCACCAGTGAATTCGGACCAGGCGTCCTGCCCGAGGTCTGCTGAATGGTTCGAAAGTACACCAGCCGCTCACCGATGTTGCGTTCGTTCAGATATGCCGAGACCGCTGAGTAATGCTTGTCGTCAACCAGGATGGATCTCGCGAAGCCGCCAAGGACCCGCTCAATTGCGCCCCTCCATTCAGCCGAATCGGAACGGACCTCGACCAGCTCCCCCACGAAGGGCAGCTTTTCCTCCGGTATCGAAAGGTCTCGCGCCATACGCTGGCGTAGGTCCAAAAGCCGGGCTGGCAGGTTCGATTTCTGCCGCTCGAGTGACTTGACCTCGTTTACCGTTTTGGCGAAGTCCTCGCTAGCCTGCCGATGCTCTGCCTTTAGCTGGTCTTTGCGGCTTTCGACCTCCATCTTCAGATCCCGTGCTTTCAGTACGCGCTGCTTGGCAGACTCCACGCGTTGAACGAACCAGACGACGCCATCCGGGACAGCCCATCCCATGACCTTGCAAGCAGCAGCAGCCTGGTCGCGCTTGTTCATCCGGATGGGTTTTTCTTCTTCCGCCTTCTTGATGTCTTCTTCGAGACGATCCAGTACATCCGCACCCATGTTGAGCTTCTGACGCTGCAGGTCCGTCAGCTTCTTGTACTCGTCTTCGGCGATGCGAGAGAGCCGTTGAAGCTCTTGGCGAGACGCTTCCTTGGCGACCTCCAGCTCTGCAATCCGCTCGTCGATGAGAATTTTTCGCCGATATTCCCTGTATTGGTCAGTGGCTGTCTGGATAGACTGCAACCCATTGCGGTCGTTGTTGCCCCGTTCAAGCTCCATGTGCTCCTCCCGAGCGGGCTTGAGCGTCTGGATTTGCATGCGAGCCGCCACCACTTCCTGATGCGCCTCGTTCAACTCCCCGAACTCATTGACAAGGCTGGAAGCAATTGCGAAGGTCTCCGGCTCATCGAGCATGAAATCCCTCAGAAACACGTTGAGGTCACCCAGGTTCTTAGCGGACTGGGTCTTGTGAAGGAGCCGAAGCGCTCGTTCATTGTCAATTCCGAGCAGGCGACGAAATCTCTCCTGGTACGCGCTGAACTCCGTGTGCACCTTCGCCTCGGGTAGATCGTGCTTGAAGCGACGAGTATCAAACTCGTTCTTAGCGAAGAACTCCAGCTCCTGCACCTCGAACTCACGCTCTAGGGTCAGGTATAGCCGCTTGGCATCCGCAGAAGCAGTTGAGTTGCCTTTGACCCAAAGGACCTGCGCGAGGACAACGACACGACCCTGCTCGTCGCGGTACGTCTCCGCAATGGCAGACCAGGTGGTACCACTGCGCAGATACTGCGAGACGTATTCACCCCCGTCCCCTGTCTGTTGGGCCCAGGCTCCACGCAGGTAGGTCATGACGCTACGGTCGCGACCATGTCTTTCGGTCTCGCGAGCGGCCACGTTGAAGTCCACCCACTTGGGGGGCGTCAACAACGCCGCGTGTGCATCCAAGATGGTCGATTTTCCAGAGCCAGAAGGTCCAACAAAGAGGTAGCCCTCCTTGGGGATCGGGAAGTCGAACACGTTTGAGAACGTTCCCCAGTTGAAGGTCTGGATACGTGAGAGCCGGAACTGGTTACTGCCGCCGTCCAGTAGGGGATTTTGGCCAAAGGGGTTCACAGCGACTCCCCTTCGTCATTGCCACTACTGGCGCCTTCATCGACTTCAACGTCTTCGCCACCATTGGCCGTCTGCGGTGGCGAGGAAGCCAATGCAACGTAGGTTCGCGTCAGGTCTTGTATCTCCTCAGCCGAGAAGAGTAGCTTCAGCGTCGGCGACACTTCGTACCGTTCGCCGGAACCCCGGATGAACTGCAGCAAGCTCAATTTCTTGGCTTTGTCGACGGCATTGACTATCTGCCGTTCAAACTTTGCATGGTCGGGGTTGCTGTCTCTTTCAAAAACAGACAGGTGCTGTTGCATGTCATCAAGAGAGACTACTGCGCGGTCGCCCTGCGCATCCGCCTGGGTCAACCGCTGCCGCAAGAACAGCAACAACGCCGTCTCCAAGAAAGTCAGCGGCGCCTTGCGGAGCAGGATGGGGACGTCGATGTCTTCGGAGACGACTTGCCGCGTGAACGCGACACGCTGGTCGTGGTCGATGACGACCTCAAGAAACAGGTCGTGCATGCGCGATCTAATGATGGACTCATCGCGCAACAAAACTGGCCAGAGCCTGGACTGACGCCGAGCGTCCACCGAGGGACCAAGGAGTAGCTGCACCAGCACGCGCCGGGTCTCGATAGGGAGTCCACCCGTATCGCCTCGGAAGGTTGCTCCCTCCGAGCTCGTGACTCCGGATTCATGCTCACCCGCGGTTGGCTCCTCCATCGAATCAGTCAACGAGTTCAAGATAGCGCTCCCTCATGAAGTAGATGGTCGGAACCTTTGCTCGACGCTGGGTCGCATCGTCGCCGGCCCACGAAACGACTTCCGTACTATCTGTGACCTCGCCGTGTTTCGCACCCAAGGCCACATATCCAACGACACTGCCCAGTCCCTGCTCGGCAGGGAACTCGGTAAGCACTTGCCCAATGGTGACCTGCGATTGGCGTTCGAGAATAGCCCGAAGGTGTGCCCTGAGAGTTCGAAAGTCGATTTCTGATTGACGAACAAGCTCGCTCACGGCCTCCAGGTCCAGTTCCGAAGGCTCTGCAGTCTGCATTGACGAGTCAGTCACACGCTGCGCAGGGTCATAAAGTACCCACTGAGACACAGACCGGATTCGGCTGCTGGATTGCATCAGTTCGAATCCAACCTGTTCATTGGGCCGCACTTGCTCCCTTGCTTGCAGCGCCGCCTGTGTAGCCTCTTTTAGCAATCGATGGAGACGCCGATGTTCGAGGAACTCACGGCTCTGGACGAAACTCTTGAGGCTTCGTGCGAAATGCTGCAGCACATCGTGCACGCCTCGGCCTTCGTTGAGCAGCGCACCCGTTAACCCGAGCAAGAACTTGCGCTCGTGAGATTCCAGTTGCCGGGCGAAGGGCCGGCCTGTCACCTCGTCCAACGACTCCCTAAGAGTGGCTGCCTGCTCGCTATCTGTCAAAAGACGCCAGAAGGCGTTGAACGTGCGACCTGCGTCGCTCTCCCCGATCAGGTCAACACCGGCAAAGAGCTGCTCAAGTACGTCACCACGACTGCCCTCGTTCTCCATCAAGCTCTGCCGCAGCCCGCGATTCAGCCGTTCGAACTCGTCACGGACGCTGCGGAAATCCGCCGCAAGCTCCTGGGCCAACGCAATGACCTCTCGGGCGCGCTCGATGGCACGGTCAGGCTCAAGCGTCTTGACCCCACCTCGACTGACCTCCTCGATAGCCTTGTCGATACGGTCTCGCTCCGCACGAAGTGCGGCCAAACGTGCTTCGGGACTGGTATTGGTCTCTTCAGCCAGCTTTGATAGCTGGTGAATGACAACAGACAACCTACTTTCTGTTGCCGTGGTTCTGGGCTTCAGCAGGCCGGTAACAAACCGAAGTGCTGTCAAAGTCTCAGCCGACAGCTCATACTCTTCTTCAGGTGCTCCGGCAGGAAACCTGCGAGTCAGCCAGCCCTGGCCAAGCCACTCTGATACATATGCTTGTGGTGTCTGCGGGAGGTCTTCTCCTGGCGCGCGGAGTGCATCAATGTCCCGCGCCAGTCGCTCATGAAGCACAGAACTTGGCAATGACTTGTCGGCTTCCATGAACAACGACTGGAGCAAGGCAATCATCACCGGCGCCTTGATTGCCGCCAGCAAACGCCACAGCGGCTGCTCTCGTAAGTTGCGAAGGGCCGCCGCCGCGCGAAGCGCTTTCACCTCGACCTCCTAGCTGTCTTAACACCTTCGGCGTTGTCGAAACTCACCCCTAGGTAGCTACCAAGCATTCCAAGCTACAAGCCCCGTAACTTAACGCCAGGGACATTGATCAAGCGACAAGAGGTTATTGTTCCACTTTCCATCAGCGTACGTCCTGAGGTATGGGTCTTTGCCATTTTCTCGCACGACACCGATATCCGCACGCTTTCCAGAAATCGGATCGAGGACGTAGAAGGTGTTGGTTTTACTCTCAATACTTTGGATCACTTTTTCACGTGTCCAAACCCAGTTGGCACGGGGGTTGCCGAGGTGAGAGATATGCTCATGCGGGCTCTGCGCATTGGGTTTGATGATGCAAGTAACCTGGCAATCCATGGAATTCTCCGTTTAAAGACTAAACATCAGGAAATTCGACCGAACAAGGGGAGCGACTTAGGCGTCGTTGCGTCAAGGACGAGGTGTATGAGATATGCAGAACCTGCAAGTAGCCCGATTCCGCGCAAGAGCCGGTGCCAGTCTTCCTCTGGCTGCCATTGGTGAAGCTTGACCATCCCACCCACCAATAGACCTGCAAAAGCGACGCTATGGAAGAAGTCCCGATGATTCGGTGATGTCGCCGGCTCGAGCACGTCAGGTAGGCACGTAAAGATGGAGCCTGCCAAGCCACCCACCACGGGCAGCAACGTGCGCTGCCCGCTTCTCTCTTCCTGGTCAGCTAGATAAATGCCGACGGCCGCTCCGGCGGTGACGCGGTGCGCAGTTGCATTCATTTTTTTTGCTCCCTGCGCACGCCCTTGAACGGATCTCCGTCCTTCTTCTGGTCCATAAACCGGCCGGAATCGCTGTCTCGCTTGGTCCAGTTCTCTGTCACCGGGTTGTAAACCTGAGATCGATCGCGCACAGCGCCACGGCGAGCGTTGTCACCAACAGGGGAATTTTTGGCCATATCAAACTCCTTTAAGGCTCAGGGATAGATCCGTCGTGGCCGCATTACCAGGCACGGACTTTCCCTGACGATGAGGAGATTGTTGATGGGTCAGTGGCTCATAGAGTGAGCCACTAAATAGCCTGAACGCGATATTTTTCTGCTGCAGCGCACAATTCGGCCGCCAGCCGCTGCCTGAGCTGAGGCGGGCCGAGGACCTCGACGTCTGCCCCATGCCGGAGCAAATCCATGACCAGTTCTTGGTCGTTGGAGTAGGGCACCTCCAGCAAGTAACTCCCATCTGACAGCCACTGAGAAGTTTGCTTCTCGTGCCAGGTCTCCAGCGAGACCCATTGAGCCCTCTTCGGGCTGAACTTCAGCCTCGCCACGGCCGTTGCTTTTCCAGCAAAGATTCCGTATCCACTCTGAAAATGTTCAGCAAGTTCTTGCTCGCTCACTTCCTGTGCGGCCTTCTCCAGAACGGCCACCGACCTAATTGCCTCTAGCGAGAACGAACGCAGTGCTTTACGCTCGTGACACCAGGCATCTAGTAACCAGTTTTCCCGGTAATGGACAAGCTGCAGCGGTGACACTTCCCGTTCAGTCTCCTCGCCCCGCTCTCTCACCCAGTAGCTCAGACGCAGTCGCTTACGGTCCAGAAGGGCGCCGGCCAGAAGTTGGAAATGCTTGCTATCAACTTTTCGGTTCGCAAAATGAATCAGCTTGACACGACGTTCGATCTCTTTGGCTGGGTGAGCGCCTTGCGCAAGCATTTCACGCAAACGGACTTTGAGTGGCGCGACGTGCTCATCGAGTAAACCTGGCTGCACTCCCTCAAGAAGATGCAGCATCGTCAGGAGGGCATAGACCTCGGACGAGTCAAACCAGATACCAGGTAGCTCGAAACGCATTCCATTTGGAAGCTGGTCGTCGCGGATGACATAGCCGCCCTTTGATCGATCGTACTCGAGCGGGCAATGCAGCCGGTCTTTCAGAAACTCGAAGTCGCGCTTGATTGTTGCGGGGGATACCTCGAGCTCCTTGAGAAGAAACTCCTTTGATACGGATCCCTTTCGCCGAATCAACGCGATAATTTTGTGGATGCGCCCCTCTGTCTGCTTCGGCATTCTCCCCTCCCTTTTTCTGTTTGGGGATGATTTCAGCAGAATCTGAGATTGCCTACAAGGGGGCCACCTACGAGCATCCCGGCTGTGCCCATAGAAGCCGAGACGCTCGGCTTCGTCGGTCTTCGGGATCGCGAGCACTCCTAAGGTCTGGTCAGCCCGCCGGTTGGACTCGGTCGTTCACGCCGTCGATCGCCAGTGGGGCCTGACTCGTCGATCAGAGGATCGGCGCCAAGTTTGGACGTCATTTATTGCAGTATCTGTCGCAAGTTGCACTGCGACCCAGAGCGTTTTTTGATTGCATCTTTACGTCGAAGGCCCCAGCCACGCACTCAAGTCCAGGCTCGCCAGCCCTCGACCACCATGACCATCGCGAGGGTGTCCAGTTCGCAGTACTTCAGGAGCGCCTGCTCCCAAGCCCTCCGCTCCTGTTCAGATATCTCCTCAAACTGTAGCCGCGCATAGGCCATGATGGCTGCGCCACCCTGGTTCACAAGCGTTTCATCTTCCGAGCTCTCCTCTAACGTCAAGTCTGTGAAAACAGGGGGCAAGAGTCGGTAGGGATCGATTGGCTTGCCGTTGACGCCTGGCTGCCACCATGCGATCGGCTCTCGGAAGTTTCTGCTGTTTGGCAGGCCGCCACCGTAGTTAGGCCGGCTGTACTTTTTGCGCAGGAACTCGGACGCCGAGAGCATCGCGGGCAGGACTTTTTTGATCGAACTGCTGGCACGAGTATCTTTATGAAAGAAGGCAGCCTTGGCGAGCTCGCAGAGGTCAACCATAGCGTTAGCGCCAGATCGGACCAGCTCTCCGTTTTCTTTCCCAACGGTGATGGAGCGGGCAAACTTGACCAGCTCATCGGCATCCGCCGGACGATTGCCTGTGTGCTCGATCTGCTCGACGAGCCCGTTCAGCACCGAGTTCTCATAGGGGGACCACATGAACACAGTCCCATCGTTTTGGCCAAGCGTGTGCCTCAGAGCACGCAGGAAGTCCAGATTCGGATGCTCATGAGGCTGGGCAGACAAAAACTCTCCAGCATGCTCGACTGTGCCGTCCTCGTGGAGGACGTGATGTGAGAACTGAAACGCGACCAGATCGAAGGGCTTGCCACCCCTGTGGAATGGCAGCGCCGTGCGAGACGTCTCAAAGTCGATCATGTTGAGCGGATACTTCCAACCACCCATGGCTTCGCGCACCAGATTGGCATCGAAAACGTAGTCAGCGCCATTCAGACCATCACCAGAGATCTGCATCCACTGTCGCTGCGTCCGGCTGAGCCCCCTCTTGTCGGCTTTGTACCCAATGTCATCCATCGAGAGGTCTTTGAGCATGTAGATTCCCTTGCCCATCCACTTAGACGTGCTACGTCCATCCCAGAGATCCAGCACCAGCGGCTCCTTCACCTGCTCGTTGGTCAGATGAAGCGCGGTCTGCCAGCACTCGTGAAGCCCACTTTTTAGGCCGTCGCTGCCATCGGATCGAAACTCACAATTTTTGCACTGAGATTGAATGGGGGGCTCGATCCGAACGTCTGCCTCGTAGGCCTGCGCCCAGCGCTGCGCTAGCTCTGGCAGCGAGCCTGCAACGCCAGGAACCTCAAGAACCGAATCCAGAATCTCGTTGACGTATTCCTCAACGTCAATTTCTGTGAGAACCGACTGCCCAACTTGATCGAGCGTGAGTCCCGGTCGCGGCATAGCGAACACCCGTCCAGCCGCGGCGTCTAGACGCTGGATCGGGAACATCTGATTGAGGCCTTCGACGCTCGAAGCCTTGGACTTGTCCGGGAGCATGAGGTAAGGTGTCACCCTATGTCCGGGCATGGCTTGCCGCACGACGTACGTCTGAAAGGCAACATCCATCAGGTAGGGGCGAATGTCCGAGCTGATCTGGCCCTTCTTACCTCGAAAGAAATTCTCGTTAGTCGGGTCATAGGATTTGGACTTGACCTCGATTAGGCGGACCGCATTGCCCTTTTTCTCCAGGATATCGACGCGCACGAACAGCCGTTCATGGCTGAGTGCCGGCTCGAAAAGAGTTACCTCCTGACGAGCGAGCAGCCCCTGTGTCGCTTCTAGTTGGGCGGCATGTCCCTGGGCCTCGATCTCAATGCCACCTGGGTACATCAGCTTGGCCAGCTCTCCAACCTGGAATCCCCCCTCAGCCAGCGATTGAAGAAACTCGTCGTCCTTTTTGGTGTCAGCGTACTCTTTGGTCTTCCCCGTGTAGTAGAGCTTGGTCGGGCATTCGGTCGCCAGCTTGAACCTGCTTTTGGTGAGGTAGACACGATTGCCCATGATTCGGCTCTCCCTTTTGCTCTGCGACCCGACTTCTGCGCGCATCTCGCTCGATCCGCCGCCACTCCGCTCGCATGCCTTTGATAGCACCCATCAGCGGCGCGAAGTACAAGCGAACACTGTCGCGCATGATCCGACGAAAATGAATGGCGGCATTCTTTCTCGGTCCTGTTCTCGTCTGCAGTTGCGACATATCCGCCATGCGTTACACCTTGCGGGATGACATCTGACCAGCTCAGCTACGGCGAGCCAGATCCTGGACCTGCCGGGCATTATTCGACGAACCGAGGCAGTCTGCAAACTCTTGCTCGAATGCCGCCTTGGCTGCCTCATTCGCCCTCCTCAGGCGAGCTGTTCCTTTCTTGATATGGCTTGCGCTCACAAGAGCCCAAATGATCCCGGCGATCTGGATGGCATTGACGATCAACAGTTCGGTTTCGCTCATCGTAGTTTCTCCTTGCTCACTATTGGTTTGCAATTGCGTTTATGCGCGTAGCATCTTCATGAACGGTTTTTATCAGATGCGCCATCTGGACAGCTTTCAGTTTCGATGGCCAGCTTTTGAAGTTTCCCCGATAATTCATACTGCGTTCTTTCTTCGCCGAGACCCAGCAGTCCATCGGTCCGGACTAATCTGTCACGCGACCAGACTGGCCAATTGAGGTCGTCGTCGTCGATCGCCACCCATCCCGAGGGCTGGCGCCGCGCCACGTCAGCCCATACCTGCAAGCCTCTTGGTATGTCTCTGAAGTTCTCCCGGTTCATGCCCGTGTGGTATGTCGCACCGATCACGCGCTCCCGAAGAATCGGTCCCAACTTCCGAGCGGTACCGTTGAACCGGTAGGTTTGCACCCAGGTGGTAGACAACACGATCTTTACCTGAGGATATGGCGCAAGTAGCTCTTCCAGCACTGGAAGGTGCTCGAATAGCGAATGACCGGGCGCCTTCAGGTACGGTCCTTTGCGTGGATGCCAATAGCAGTACTCCGGATGGAGTACGCCATCGAAGTCAAGATAAAGAATTGGCTGTCCCAGGCCTTTGACTTTTCGTTCAAGCATGTTCGATTTCTCGTGACTCAGGCTACCTGATATGCCCGCGCTGTCAAGCGCAGGCGACCGCATGTTGCTTTGCTCGTGCTTATCCCTCGCGGCCTTCGGCTGCCGCGAAGTGGCTGCCCTGTCGGACGAGGGAGGTCATGTACTTTGCCTTGCCCGTCAGCTCCTCATCCGGCAGCCCATGGCCAAGCACGTACTGCAGCCAAAGACCGGCTTCCGGATCCAGGTCCATGAGATGAGTTCTTGCTGCCTTACTCTCGCGGTAGACCCAGTCATCGTCTTCGCCGCCGTTGTTTGCTGTGATGAGCTGCTGGAGGCCCGTCAGGACTGCCCCTAACCTGACCAGGTCAGCCTCGTGCTCAGACAGCCGCCCCCTCGTCACAACTCGCCGTGCCGCGTCATGGAGGATCGCTGACCAAGTCCGACTGTGCTGTGTTTGGCGGCTGGCGATGTAGGCATGTATCGCCTCTACTTCCAGGACTGAAGTTAGGGCCGCTGATACCACGGGAGTTCGGATGAGCTTTTGAAGCCTGCGCACCCGGTTCTGAGGCGTGTCCTGGTAGAAATCGTCATTGGCGTTCATGCGTTGAACGATGACATTTCTCCTCGGCTCGCTTTTGGGCGCGGAAGCATCAGGGATCTCATCCCGACGTGGCTTGAGTTCAAGATCGCTAGCTCGGAGCAGGCCAGGGATGCTGAGCAGGCTATCGATGATGGGCTGTTTGGCTTCGAGGTTTTTCGTGATGTTCATGGCTATCCTTAGTTTCTTACCGTGCTTTGGATGTATTGGGCGCAGGCATCCCCGGCGGCGAGTCTTTTGACGACTCGGTCGCGGCGACATACTGCAAAGTGACTTTTTTTAGTCAGCCCGCTTCTGGGCAGACTGATTCACCGACCCGATTGGTCGCTACGACCGCACAGGCGGCGGCTGGGAGTCATGACCTTGACGACGGCGGGCAGCCAGCGAGATCACGACCGATGACTTGGTCGGGATCGCCACATCCTTCTCTGGTACCGCCGCTGGGATCGAGGCGGCCTCGGCTTGGATCACTGGGGCCCCGTTAGAAATCTGGCGTCGTGCAGCACGAGCTTGCTTGCCTGCGTCGGACGCCTCCTGCTGCTTGGCCTGCGTCACTCCTGCACCGAGGCGGCTAGCGAGGAGACGCTCCATCGCCGATCCGTCCTGACGCGTCAGGTTGGGTACATAGCGGCTGTAGACCCGGAACAGCATTTCCGTACTGGTGTGCCCAAGCTGCCTGGCGATCCACTCGGGGGCTTCGCCTGCCGCCAGCCACAGGGTCGCCGCGGTATGGCGCATCTGGTAGGCGCGGCGGTGCGGCAGGTTCAGGTGGCGCAGCAGCGGATTCCAGATCCGGTTCAGAAAGTTCTGGTTGTCGATCGGCTGCCCCGCCTGGTTACAGAAGACGTACTCGGAGAACTCCCCCGACGCCCGGTACTGCGCTTTGAGCGCGTCGTAGACCAACTGGCTCATGTGAATGTCACGCATGCTGTCCTCGGTCTTGAGCTGGTCGTCTTCTTTCAGGACGATGGATTCCCGTACGAGGATCAGTCGCCGCTCGAAGTCGATGTACTTCCACTTCAACCCGTGGACCTCACCGGTACGCATACCCGTGAAGAAGCGTACGGTGAAATAGTTCTTGTAGTCAGCGCGGGCCGTCTTGAGGATGAGTTCAACTTCGTCCAGCGTGAAAGGCTGGACGTCGCTGCGCTTCATCTTGAGCGGCTTGATGTTGCGAAACGCCGAAGTAAACTCGTGGCGGTCGGCGGCCTCGTTGAGGATCTGGCGCAGCGGTTTCAGGATCGCATTGATGCGACGGTTGGACAGAGGTTCATCAGATTTTCGGGCGGTGACTTTGGCGAGTGATGCCCGGAATTCCAGAATGTCTGCCTTGGTGATGCTGCCGACCTCTTTCTCACCAAAGTGAGGGATGAGATACTTGTCCAGCACACCACGCTGGGTGATCTTGTAGCTGCGGCGCCAAGTCACCTCAGCTTCCTGGTACCACTGGTTGGCGAAGTCCTTGAACAAGGGCGAGCTTGTCTTGGCGGCCTTGACCCCCTGCGCTTCCGGTTCGGTTTGATCCCTCTGCGCCGGCAGGGGTTTGCCAAAGGTCTTGGCGTAGTCGAAGGCACCGAGGGCAATCTCGGTTTCGATGCGGTCCAGGACCTTCTGCAGGCGCTTGCGGTTGGCCGGGGTGTCGGACAGCATCGTGTACTCCCGCACCCGATTCCCGGCAAAGCGGAAGTCCATGAACAATGTGCCCTTGCCGGGTAGTGCTCGGATACTACCCATTGAGCACCCCGCCGCCAGCCATGGGGATCGCGTTCGCGTCTGCCGCCGAATACTTGCCCATGTCGCTTTCGATGTGCTCCCAGATGTAGAGCGTCTTGCGTCCACCGAACGGCCGAATATAGTGCCTGCCTTCCAGCAAGACGCTGTCCTTCATCCTCTCCCGTATCGTTCGGCTGTCGTACTTGATTCGCCTCGACAACTCCTCGGTTGTCAGGTAGGTCATTTCTGGCACTAGTCACTCCTTTCAGCAAATGAGACAATCAAGATCAACAAAAAGCAGTCAAACTGTCTTTTTGTCATCTTGAATGACATTATTGAGTGAAAAATGCCATTGTCAAGAGCTTTTTGTCGTTCTGAATGAAATTTTCTGGAGATTGCGGTGATCAAATGCCATTTATCGAGGCTGATGGGTGAGCGCAAGCTCAAGATCAGCGATGTGGCCAGAGACACCGGCTTGCACCGGAATACGGTCACGCTGCTTTATCAAGAAACGGCCAATCGCGTCGATCTCGAGGCCATTGACAAGCTATGCGCCTACTTTTCGATTGGCGTTGGGGAATTGTTTGAATTCTTGCCTGAGGACAAAAACACACCCGATTTGCCCTGATTTAGACGGGCGGGAATCTGGGCGGACTTGTGCAAGCGGATTCAGCTGTCGTATCGACACTCCTAGGCTTCGACGCGACAAGCCACAAGCGAGCCGGCAGTGGACTGAGCGACCGTAACCTGCCTGGAGCCGACAACGCAATTGCCAACAGCCGGAATGCAGCGATTGCTGCCGGTAATCTTTGGCGGGCGTACTAACGCTTCCTATCGGCAAGCAGGCGTTCGGCCGCACCACCTGTGAAGGCCCTGTCGAAAGCTAAGCGAGATGCTTCAGTCATTGGACAGGACTTGATCTGGCTGAGTCAGTCGGGGAACCTCTTCCCTCCCGCCTGAACTCGCACTCCCGACCCAAAGCGATCCTCTGCAGCGTCGGACCCATTGCCGGATAGCGGACATTCACGACTGACCCGCCAGGCGGGTAGGATCAACAGCCGAAATGCGGCGGGAGCGGGTATTGGCCGAAAGTGGCCCTCGGCCATCCTAGATTAAATGCGACCCACGCGGATAGAAGTCATACTCACAGGAAAACTTCAAGGAGCGCGTATGTACCTTGGCATTGAGCAGCACACCGGGCTGATCTACGAGGGAACAGGCAACCCTGACATCCCCGTCATCCCGATGCCAAGCGTGGTGCACGCCAAGATCATCGAACAGCCTGCCGACTGGAAATCCCTTCCTGCACCCTCAGAAGCATTCGGGCTCGTCTTTCGAGAGGATTCGTTCGACGCGGTGAGCCGCACGCGCAGAGGCCGCCTTTATCAAAAAAAGGAAGGCACGCAGCCCGAGCATCACACTGTCTCCGCTCACCCGTATGACAGGGGGCTGCTCCCCGGTTATGACAAAGCGACACGCAAATCAATGTACGTCTACATGTCATGCATCGACATTCTGCATAAGCCGAATCAGGGGCAAGGTTTGGTATTGGCTCTCGGCTCGTCTCATGGAGCCTCCGCGTGGCGCGTCGTGCAAACCGAAGCGGTCTACAGCGGCGCTGTGATGGTGACGCTCAAAGCCTTGTCGGTCTATGGAATCCTGCCTGAACTCGATGCTGAGAAGGTCGAAGAGCGGTTCAGGCCAGCGGTAGTGCAAGCACTCGCCCGGGTGCTGGACTCCGCGTTCAAGGAGTCGCCTGGCTCTGTAGTGGACAACTGCCGAGATGCCATGCAGGCGATTCTCTCGTCATGGCTGGCCCAGAACGGATCTGCCGACGCTGTGATTGGAAACGAACTCGCCAAAATCGCCGCCGCGGTAGAAGCAGCTCCGCATGAAAGGATTTGCGTTGGAAACTTGGGCAAGGTGTGCGCGAGGCTCCATAGCCGGAACAAGAGCAATGCGCAGCGTCAAAAAGGATACCGTCCCATCGTCGAGGAAGACGCTGAGCTCGCGCTACAAGCATTGGGATTCACCCTACGAGACCTTAATTGGTCGAAGAATTAGTCGGTCTTTCACTAAAGTAAGTTGACGTCGAATGGTCCTCAAACATCCATGATCTGTGTTTGTCAACTCGTAAGCATCAACTTTTTACCCCTCATCAGGTAAAGCATCTCTCACATCAACAAAATGGCCCTCAGTGGCTGTCACCTTAAAGCGGAACATGCAATTTTAGATTTATTGCCTGATAGCCTACGTCTAGGGTTGACCGGCTAACCGGGTAGGAGGGTCAGCCGAAATGCAGCAGTTGCGGTCAGTCAAGCTTTTGGCCTATGTTCCCGTTATGGGCAGAAGTGGGCATTGGGTGGCCAGAGGGTGATCCTGGCCCTAAACCTACAAGTTCATAGCCGTTCCTAGCTGAGCATGGGGCATTTCACAGCAAGAATCTTGATCAATAAAGCCAGAGATCCTGTATGTTCACAGAAATCTTCAGAGTCTTTTCAAGACGCGAGCGCCCCATTGCCAATCAACCGCTGAAACCCTTGACCAAGGAGTTTCGAAATCGTGTGGTGATGCTGCTGAGGAACCAGATGCACGGCTCGTTTGAAGAATTTCTGATCGATCTGCACAAACCGGTGGCCTTCCTGCTGGGTACTCCCAGGCTGTCTCCTGCCGCTGCGAACAAAACCCATGCAGAAGATCTCCTCAGTTTCTTGTTCTCCTGCAAGGACGAAAATTTTCTAGACGTCATCGAACTGATCTTCAGATCGAATATCTCCGGAATATCCTGGCCCGACAACGATCTCATACCCGTCATAAATCAATTTCTCCAGGTGGACACCTTCCCTACCACCTCACCGGCTACACAGTCGAGAGTTTCGAGGAGATCACAAGACATGGATCTCTTCAAACAGGCTATAGGCTGACCGAATACCCTCGCATCATCTGCAAGGAAAATGAGGTTCTGCACATTGAAGCAATAGAGCCAGCACTGCATCTGCTCAGCGCCACTGGCTTCAAACTGGCAAACGCAGAGTTCCTAAAGGCGTTAGAAGACCATCGCAAGGGCGATTTCAGCGACTGCTTGACCAAGTGCGGAAGTGCGTTTGAAAGCACAATGAAGATCATCTGCGAGGAGCACGGCATCCCGTTCAAGCAAACGGACAACGCTTCCACTCTACTTAAGACCATCATCGGCAAGAGCAAACTGGACCCATTTTGGGAGCCACCGCTGATGCTGATCGCGACGCTGCGCAACAGGCTGAGCTCATCACATGGCGCAGGCTCTCAAGCCAAAATCGTCCCCCGACACATCGCTACCTACGCCTTAAACGCCACGGCGTCAGCCATTGTCTTACTGGCTAGCGAATTCGCGTAGCTGACCCCAACGTGTGGCGCACCGCAGCTGCTATGGGCGGACAACCGTCGACTGCTCTGCTCTGATGGCAGCTATCCATCAGCCTTGATGCATCTTTCGAGTTACCAAGTGCGACTGTGCAGCGATTGCTGTCGGTCGCATCCGCACCAAGGCCTACGGTCTCCGCCATACTGCGGTCTCTCAGGTAGGCGGCATCCGTGTCGATCTCATGGCCGGTTTCACCGGTACAGCTGACCATGAGGCAGATCCGATCCTGAGCGGCATCTTGAACGCCTATCGCGCTCCGGACTACGAAATGATGCTATCGGCTCTATTGCGGTCCTTTGGCTCATTTCAGAAAGCAGAAGGCGAGACGTTGGAGTCGTCCATTCCTGTTGCTTGGCGTCGCGTCCGGCACTTATGCGGCCGCGGCTTCGGCAGGGGGTGAACTCCAGAGCCTTTCGAGATCAACGTCCTCACTCGCAGGCTGCTTGTTGCTAGGCAGGCGGTCCACTTGAATCACCATTGGCAAGTCGAACGCAGTCCCCGTCACAACACAACACCCTTGAGACAGCCCAGGGATCAAGCTACGTGACAGTGCATCCAATGTCGAAATCGTGTTGTCGATGAGGAACAAGTCCCGGTCGTTTACAAGCCGATGGATAAAGAAGTTATGCAGCTGCGAAACGATGGTTGGGGAGATGTCAGCAGGACGCTGGCTGGCAATCGTAACGAACATGCCGAACTTGCGCCCCTCCTTGATAATTTCCTCGAACTGCTCAAGTCGATAGTCTTTCCAAGTTTCACTCTCTCGCGTGGACTGGTCAGAGAGAATATTGTGTGCCTCGTCAACGATCACATGGACGGTGCTATCAGGCGGGTTAGCGACCATGGCCTTGTGCGAGTTGTAGTAGTGCTTTGCGAATAGTAGTGGCAGGACTTTCTTGACCTCGTTGCTGCAACGGCGCATCGAAATGACGGTGAGCAGCCTCTCGGCTTGCGGTTCATCCGAGATCCGCAGCACCTTCCTTAGACTCGCCAACGATGACTCGACCCGCTTTAGAAGTGGTTGGATGTGTTCGAACTGTACATAGCCGGCGTTTAGATCAGACATCAACTGTAGATTGACGCGCAAGACGAGCTGGTCGAACTCATCAAGCCCCTGGGTGTCCAATGTTTCGACGGTGGGCGCGATGCGCGCATCGTATTGAACTCCATCTGGGTCGATGAACGCACCCTGGTAATTGAATCGCCCGTTACGATACCAAGTAACGCCGGCCAGCAGATCTAACACCGGCTGGTTACCTATGCGTCGGGCGACCATGCGCATCAGGTCCAAGGTTGCCGGTTTGACCTCGCCAGCGCAGAACGACTGCCGGAACTTGGTCTTCGCATAGTTGGCCAGCGTCGCAGGGTTAGCACCGTACTTCTGCTTTCCAGTAATGACCCTATTGAGAAATGGGCGCTGCGTATTGGTGGTTGCCTGAAACAGCAGCGACATGGTTTCAAGATCCCAGAATTCTTGCGGATGTAACTGGAAGCGGGCCGTGGCGTCGTTGGGGTCGGGGTTGGCGAGTGTCGACAGTTGAAATACCCTCTTGTGATCCGCTGGCGCGAGTTGCTCTCCGCCGTATTCCCCATTGAAGTCAAGAATGATGAATCGACTTTTGCCTACGATCAGCGGGAGCTTCTGGTCGAACAGGACTGTGTAAAGCTTCGCCAACGTGTTCGACTTTCCGCTGCCAGTGTTGCCAAAGATGCCAATGTGGCTGTTGAAGAGTCGCTTCCAGGGAAGTCCGACCGAAATCTCTTCCTTTAGCATGTGTCCAATTTTGAAGTCACCGTCTGACTTTCGGTCAAAGATGGACCGGATGCGTTCCTCGGTCAGCAGGAATGCAGAATCTTGGATCATGGGCAGGTACTTAATGCCCTGGGTGAACCCGGCACGATCGAAGTAGCCAATTGGCCTTGCTTCGACCTTCCGAACGTAGGTCGACTTGCCGTCTTGCACCTCCCACCGGCTCTCATCCAAGTACTCTCCTTCAACCATGCAGATGATGTCGCGGAAGCCGCGCTGGATTGAAAGGTACTCTCGGATCGACACCCCCTTGTACTTGTCGCCATCGTGAAAGAGCGTCTCCTTGCTCGATTGCTCGTCGATTTTGAGAATCAGCTTCGTGCCGTGGACCGCGATGACCTCACCGACGCGGATAGTCATAAGTGCTCTCCTCCTTCGCCAGCCGCTGGAAGGGCGCCGCCCCCATCATTGCCCGTAGCTGCAGAATAGGCTGTCGCAGTCTTGGCGGTGTCGGGCCACGTCAGCACTTTTTCGTTGAACGCGGTGAAGTCCAAGTTCTCGGCTTCGAGGGCGAGACACAGTACGTTGCGATGCCCTTTGAACTTCTCTGCCATCACGACTGAATCGGAGGTATTGAAGCAGCAAACAAAGACCTGGAGACCCGGGTTGGACAGGGAGCGCATGACGAGATTGAAGATGTGCTCGTCGGAAAAGGAGAATCCAAAAGTGATGAGAACAGCGTTGGGCTTTTCGAGTTCATAACTGAGCAGCCGAAGCATCTGATAGTAATGTTCCTCGTAAACCGTCTCGTGAAACTTCCACTTAGTCGGGTTGACGATAGGCAACTGGTCGTACTTGGCTTTGAACGCCGTCAGGGCTTCGTCGTCAAATCCGGGTGTGGGCAGATCCGCAAGGGTGGCGGCCGGGTTGCACAGCACAGCCGAGAATGGTTGCAACAGCGCCACCGCCTCAGCATTCAGCAGCGGTTCACGGGTCGACAGGTCATAGCTCACCCGGATCACCCCATCAACCCTGCTCCAATAGACAGATCCGTGTAGGTTGATAAGGTTGATCTGGGGAACGCTGGTTTGGTAGCGTCCGAAAACGCCGGCTTGGCACAGGTAGGTTCCGAAATTTCTCGCCTGCAATATCCGTGCAGTGAAGCCACGCGCGCCGTCGTTGAGAACGAAATCCGTGTGGCCCTCTTTGAGCAATTGGTCAGCCACTAGCGGGAAGCAGCCGTCGTAGTTAGTCGTGAATACATTGCAGCGGCGGTCTAACGCCTTCCGCCGCTTAACCATCTCCAACGCGGTCGTGAGAAACGCTCGGTAGTTTCTGATGACCTGCTTGCCCGCGTCCGAGGTCATCGCGGAGTCAAGGGTAAGCTGTTCCGCTGGCCTAATGCACGTCGAGTAGTAGTGCATGAACAGTGGTACGAGACGTCGGTCACCTTCCTTTTCGAACTTGGTAGCCAGCTCCTCCAGCGTGTAGCGCCCGTCCTGGTCGGCCCTGGGTAGCTGGAGCTGCAGTGTTGGAAGAAGGCCACATGAGGCCCCGGATCCGAACAGGAAGTTGACGTCTTTGTCGTAGATTTCGCCGATGGATATCACTACTCCCCCTTGCTGCTATTGGTCGACGACATAAACCGTTTGAAGTGTCGGTGACCTGCCTGAATCTTTGCCAGACATTATGGCGGCAACTATCGTGTTTCGCCTACTCGAACGCGCGCTTTCAATTGGCAGCCCATTCAGACGACGTAGCTCGTCCGCCTTTGCGATCGACAGGGGAGGGCGCATCACACCTTGCCGTCGATCCGGTAGCCTCTGGTGCGCAAGTTTGATAATGCAGCGATTAATGAATTCATTGAAATGAGTCGAAATAGATTCCTATTTGCGCAGTCCGCCCGTCTCTACCAGCAATCGGAAGACCTAGCCACTTTTCTATTGAGCACCTTTCAGGACGACGACTCTCCATTTAACGAGACGCTAGCTATCCTGAAGAACGCTGGGGCGTCACGGCTGGCGGACGAGGCTGCGCGAAGGAGGGCGGCAGACCTTGCTTGGAGCCATCTGGTGGCTGTCGGTAGCGCCCTAGACTCGCGTTCTGTGATTTCTGGGCTGCTGGAGACCGTCGAACAGTACTACTACGGTGATGACCAAAGCAAGAATGCTGTTCCTTGGTTGGGTATGGCTGTGAAGACCGCGGTGACAGTTGTGTGGGCGAATCGCGGCATTGCGACGGCCACTATGAAAGCTAGAAGCCAGGTCAGGCGGCTGGTGGCGGCGGCGGGGGCTTGGGAGCAGCTGACCCTCTTTAACGACCAGGCCCGAGCCTTAGAGTTCGGAGTAGCGGATTTCGTGCCCGGCGGTATTAGGCTGGACAAGGACGAGGACGAGGCGGTGAGGCAGGCTTGGAATGCCTCTGCGGCCAAGCGCGGATTAGCCCATCGAACCCTTCAGAATTGCAGGGAAGTCATTTGGCAGAGCGCCGGTTCATTCATGGAGGCGGTGACCGAAGTGCTCGCGGGCGAGAAGCCGTCTCGTATTGCCTTGTTCCAGGGTACCGTCTTCGAAGATATCCAGTCCATGCCGGATTTCTGGCTTGGCCTGTCCGCGCGAATTCAGCTGATGGCGCATGCCGCGAAATTCCGCAGCCTGGGGCGTGGTAACAAGATCGCTGGGATTTCGATCTTCGAGCCTTTTGCGTTCAAGACCCGGTTTCTCGGGGACGACGCAGTGAAAGCCAATGACGTCTCCCAGGCGATGTTCTGGCAACGTGACTGGCACGCCCGGCGTATGGCGGGACGGGACTACCTGTCCAACATGCTGGTAGAGCGGCCAGCCATCCGGATCGACGATCAAACATTCGTAGTTGCAATGACGAACATAGGCGACTCGATCAACTGCTTCGTAGAGCATTCCGTCTTCCGTCACTTGGGCTACGGCGGGGTTCCGGTGCCGGAAGAGGCCTTCCGGCGGCATGTGTCCCAAGTGTTTGAGGACCGTGCCCTTGCGTGCTTCGCTGAACGCGGCTGGGAGGCCGACCACGTGTCGGAGAGCGGCGCTTGGTCAGGTTCAGCGCTTAGCCATGCATTGGGGGAGCCGATTCCCGGCGAAGTCGACGTGCTAGCGATGCACCCTAGCGGTCGAATCGCCATTTTGGCGGAGTGTAAGGTGCTCGCAGCGCCGTTTACTTCTGGCAAGCTGTTGAACGTGGCACAAAAGCTGGGACACGTTGATTCGGAGAGCTTTCACAGCAAGCTGCAGGGAAAGGCAAAATGGCTGCGCGAGACAGCTACATTCAAGGACGTCGTTCTGCTGACGCTGCTGGTGGTGGACGAAGGTGCCTTCCTGGGCAATAGAAGTCCCAACTTAGTTGTAGATATCGAAGACTTGCCCGCGATCATTGCCGCTTGTGCGCAACGAGTTAAGGCGGGAACAGAAATTTCGAACGGCCGCTTCGTGCTGTGAAGCAGTCGGTCAACTTGAGAGTCACTCAATGACTGGTGCCGATCAAAGCGATCATTGGTCCTTCGAAGCCAAGTGACAGTGATCAGCCTGAAGCAGCCATCGCAGTGGTGAACGGCCGAAGTGCAGCGGCTGCCGTCTATCGCGTCGGAATTCTGAGGTTACGGTGTAGGCCACATTGCTGTCATTCACGCCAACCACAGGGGAGTTGGACTGGGGACCGCTATTGGAGGTGCAGCCGACGCTACTGATCTTCAGGCAGATTTCACCAACCCGAATGACTGTTGCTCCAGGCGGTCAGTAGGCGGTGCCGACCCACTGCCGTAATACGCCTATCCGATTCATGCTGACTTGGTGACGACTGACTGCGCACTTGCCCCGCGAGGTTTCGTAATATGCACCCTATTGGGCTAAGCAAGGGAGGCAACCGTGTACCTACTCTATTGCGACGAAACGAACTTCGAAAAGAAGGCTGGCGACTTCTTCGTTTACGGTGGAGTGGTCATCCCTCCTGAGGGAGCCCAAGCGATCTCAGATGGAATAGAAGCACTGCGTGGCCAGCTTGGTGTACCCAAAGACTACATCCTGAAATTCAACCCTGGACCAAAGGATTTCAGTCATGACCAGTTCATTGCGCTCAAGAAAGGGGTGATGGACATCGCTGTCGGTTGCGGTGTGAAGCTACTCGTTAACCTGCTTCTGCACGATATCGCAAAGACATCAGAGGAGGCGCGACTCTTTTGCGTCAACACTCTCTGCTACCACTTTGACTGCTTCCTCTATCGACCGAAGAGCCATGGTCTGGTCTTGATCGACCGATTCCATGACAAGAACATTGACGGGCAGCTCAAGGAAAAGCTCGCGGTAGGTCTCACTGGGGCGCTGCCGTACAGCAACACAGTGAAGCTCAAGCGGATCGTCGGCTACCACTACACCGCAATCGGCCAGTCTCACTTCTGTAGTCTGATTGACGTAGTTCTTGGTTCGCTCCGCTTTTCAATCAACGCGTTCACCCAGAAGAACGAACAGCACGCGGCCAGCGCTCAGGCAATCCTGCAGCAGCTGGCACCGCTGTTTCTGGTGGAGAACGACGTGGTTAGCCCGATCAGCCTCTGGTTCAGCCCTAAAGAAGTTAGGAGTGCAAACCTCCGGGGCCAGTACCTTGCCCTCATCGAACACCTGAACGCTAATGGCATCAAGGTCGGACAGACAATTTAAACCTCGCATTGTCACGATTGGACTGCCGGATAGGCGGCGTTCGACCGGCCAACGAACCCGGGGGACACCCTACTACGTGCCAGCTAAGAAGTTCCGTGCTGAAATGGCGTTACCGGCCAAGAGATGCTATTCGGATGACATACCGAAGAGCGGCTATTCCATTCAAGCTCGACATTGGCCAGCCACGCATCTTGCGGTCTTTACAGGCTACTTTCATACCTGTATAAACACTCGGCCGACTTGCAGAAAGCCTGATAGCCACAACAAGTTAGACGAGCAATCGGTAATCGGCCTACACCGCAGTCACGTTTTTATACGGCAGGCGCTGTGGCATGCATTGCGTTAGACATCACATACGCACAAGGGAGCTTTCCGATGCCAGGTCCAAAGAGACTGCGATCCTTTTCGAAGTACGAAGCTGCGATCCGCCGCCTTGGTCGCTTTCGGGTGGCTACTGACTTACCCGGCGACCAGGATGTGCTTATCGCTCTTGGTTTCTCAGGAAATCCAAGTGAAGGCGATTCAGTCGTACCACCGCCAGTGGGGCCGACATCCAGCTTCAATGCGAATGGACGCGAGGTAGTTAGAAGAGACTTGCCGAAGGAGTCTGAATCACGAATGATCTGGACCAAGTGGCAAGACTGGCACGGCCAAGAACACTCAGGCACGCAATGGCGTACGTACGAGGTCTACCCGAGGGAGATCATCCCACCGCCTGAAGAGGAGCTGACTGTCCTTCGCTCCCAGAGTCGCTTGATTCTTGCATCTCGAGTGCTTGATGTCGCGACAGACAGCGAAGAATCAATCATTCACGTGCTGAATCTCTTGCTCGAAGTCTTCGGCGTGCTGTCCATCGTCACGCCGACACTGGACTCTCCACCCGAACTTCGGGTACAGCGACTTAGCTGGCGAGTGCTCCCACCTGGCGAATACCCTTTTGCCCGGGCCAAGCATGAACTTCAAACAGTTCTTAACAATCTCGATGAAGCAACCAGACATGTCGTTGAAGAACGGGTGAAGATCATTACCCAGTACAAGCCGGACTTCATGGCCGTTGGCCTCGGCGGCTTCCGCGACTATGTCGTATTCGGATTCCAGGTCCAAAACATCTATGTCTTGGAGAGTCCGTGGCTTGGCAATGCGACTTACGTCTTCAAGAACGACTGGCGTGAACTTTCCGCTCTCACCAAGAAGCAGATCCTCGACGGATCTCTGCACGAGGCAAGGCTCATTCACAACGACAGGTGGTATGGCGCAATTCGGCGAGCAATTGCGGGGAGCTAATAACCCACGACCACGCTCGACGTGGTGAGGTCTAACCCCTCGCTCAAGCACGGCTACGCGGCTTAGCTCGGCTTAGCTCGAAAGTTAATCATTTTTTCGAACCGACTATTCCCGCTTAGGGTCGGCAGCATCTGAACGTTTCACGCCATACCGGTCGCCCATGGACGGGCGCCAACACCGCACATCGAGTGCCCGCTTTCGGCGGTACATCGGCCATGCGAGCTGCTAGTGTCGAATGGCCTGTAGTGATCGCCGCAGCCAGTCCGGCCGCCGACCGCGAGTGACTCGGCTCAGCCTAAACCTGCCAGAGCCAAGTCGGGTCACAGGTGGCCAAAGGTCTTTGTGGCCCCGATTTGTAGACTGTTCTTGGGCGAGCCTGAATCCCGGGTCCAGCCTTTCGAGATGAAGCTGCATCGGAGGGCAACGAGCTTCGACTAGATGGGCTATTGACCTATGGTCGATTGGTAAAGCCATTCGAAGAATGACCTCTGCCCGTGGGCCAAGCCTGGGCTACCGATGGGCCAAGCACCAAGCCGGCACACAGAAGTGACTATCGGCTATTTCTAATTCGGCAAGACCATTTGCCGAGTTGCAGACCTCACAAAAATCTACGTAAGTCAGTCTACGCTTCTTGGGAGATCATGATTTGGCGCGGCTGGCGGGGATCGAACCCACGACCCTTGGCTTCGGAGGCCAATACTCTATCCACTGAGCTACAGCCGCAAATCTGGAAAAAGACCAATACTCAATTGTGCACGGAACGCGGCGCTGACCATAGGCTTCGGAGGCCAATACTCTATCCACTGAGCTACAGCCGCTTGCCTGTAGGCCCGTATTCTCGCACAGCGACTGCCTCCGTTTCCGGCGCCCGCCCGGCGGCCGGGCGCTGGCTATAATGGCCGCGCTGCACGAGCAGCCCCAACCATAATGAGGATGACATGAGCGAGACACAGCACGACGACGCCCACACCGGCCCGATCAAGACGCCCACGCAACTGATGTGGGCCTCCATCCTGGCCTTCGTGGTTCCGGTTTTCATCATCATCGGCCTGGTGAAGTACATCGCCGGTTGAGCCGCGGCTGCGCCGTTCCCGTTTTCCACTCCGAGGTCCCCATGAGCAACACCCCGCACGAAGAAGCCCACACCGGCCCGATCAAGACGCCCACGCAACTGATGTGGGCCTCCATT
>JACCDS011658002.1_pt1 | contig 41454 bp, 39 predicted proteins | sample 7446441 | NCBI WGS metagenome assembly JACCDS01 (sample SAMN15323445, study PRJNA562643) | freshwater metagenome | isolation source: river surface water | place: USA:Blue River Watershed | collected 2017-08-17 | reverse complement strand
CCCACAGCCCGATCCGGTGCTGCGCCAGCCGGGCCAGCCGGCCGGGGTAGTCGAGAGACGCGAGGTCATCGTCGAGCACCGCCGACAGCAGCCGCCAGAACTGGTTGCGCGGATGCGCGTAGTACTGCTGCGCAGCGAGTGATGCCTCGCCGGGAAAGCTGCCGAGAATCAGCAGCCGCGCGTCAGCCCGCATCGCCGGCGGAAAACCTGTGAGCGGGGAAGCGTCGGAAGAAGCCATTAAGGAATTGTAGAGGGGAGGGCCGCAGCGTGCAGGTTAGAATCCCCGCACAACTTTTATTCCAGAGGAGACAGGCAATGACTCAACCCATCATGCTCGTCACCGGCGGCAGCCGCGGCATCGGTGCGGCGACGGCATTGATCGCGGCGTCGCGCGGCTGGCGTGTGGCGCTCAGCTACCAGAGCAATGCGGCAGCGGCGGAAGACATGGTGCAGAAGATCCGTGCGGCTGGCGGTACGGCGATTGCGGTACAGGCGGATGTCGGTATCGAAGCCGATGTGCTGCGCCTGTTCAAGACGGTTGACGAGCAGCTCGGCACGCTGTCGGTACTGATCAACAATGCCGGCATGCTGGAAAAGCAGACCCGGCTCGATCAGATGGACCTGGATCGCTGGCAGCGTGTGTTCAGTGCGAATGTGTTCGGCAGTTTTTTATGTGCGAAGCAGGCAGTGCTGCGGATGTCGACCAGATACGGTGGCAAGGGCGGCAATATTGTCAACGTATCGTCGGCGGCGGCGCGCCTCGGTTCGCCGAATGAATTCATCGACTACGCATCCGCGAAGGGCGCCGTCGATTCGATGACGTTGGGCCTGTCGAAGGAAGTGGCGGCGGAAGGCATTCGCGTGAACGCGATCCGCCCCGGCCTGATCTATACCGATATTCACTCGCTGGCCGGCGAACCCGGTCGTGTCGATCGCGCGAAGGCCGGCGTGCCGATGCAGCGTGGCGGTACCGCCGAAGAAGTGGCCGAAGCCATTGTGTGGCTCGCGTCGGAGCAGGCGTCGTATGTGACCGGTGTGCTGATGGATGTGACGGGCGGACGCTGAAGTACAATGAAAGACGCCGGACCCCGCCTTGGCCGGGTCCGGCGTCTTTAGCACGCAACGGCAATGACTGAGCTCAGCCCAGAACCTCCAGCACCTTCTCCACCGGCCGTCCCAGCCGCGCTCCCTTCGACGTCATCACCATCGGCCGGTTGATCAGCACTGGATGCGCCAGCATCGCATCGACCAGCTCATCCTCTGTCTTTGACGGATCATCCAGCCCCAATTCGCCGCACAGCTTTTCCTTCTCGCGCAACAGCGCGCGCGCCGGTTGCCCGGTCGCGCGGATGGTCGCGAGCAGCGTGTCGCGGTCCGGCGGTTGCTTCAGGTAGAGCACCACTTGGGGCTCGATGCCACGCTCGCGCAGCAGTGCCAGCGCATTGCGCGAGGTGCCGCAGTTCGGGTTGTGCCAGATCGTTACGTCGCTCATTTCAGCGCCATTCCGAGCAGCATGTCGTTCAGCTTTTTCACGAAGCCGGCCGGATCGGCCAGCTGACCGCCTTCAGCGAGCATCGCCTGATCAAACAGGATGCTGCTCCAGTCGTCGAACTTCGCGTCCTCGTACTTCAGCCGCTGCACCAGCGGATGGTTCGGATTGATCTCGAGGACGGGCTTGCTGTCCGGCGCCTTCTGGCCGGCGGCCTTCAGCATGCGCAGCAGGTTGCCGGACAGTTCGTGCTCCCCGGCGACCAGGCAGGCGGGTGAGTCGGTCAGGCGGAAGGTGACGCGCACGTCGGCGGCTTTCGCCTCCAGCGCTTTTTTCATCTTCTCAATCAGGTCCTTGTACTCGGCCTGGGTTTCTTCCTTCTGCTTCTTCTCGGCTTCGTCTTCGAGCTTGCCGAGATCAAGATCACCCTTCGCGACCGATACCAGCGGCTTGCCGTCGAACTCGGTCAGGAAGGACAGCATCCATTCATCGACGCGGTCAGTCAGCAGCAATACCTCAACGCCTTTCTTGCGGAAGATCTCCAGATGCGGGCTGTTCTTCGCGGCGGTCCAGCTGTCGGCGGTGACGTAGTAGATTTTGTCCTGGCCGTCCTTCATCCGCGACACATAATCGGCGAACGATACGGTCTGTGTATCGCTGTCATTCTGCGTACTGGCAAAGCGCAGCAGCTTCGCAATACGGTCCTTGTTGGTCGCGTCTTCGCCGATGCCTTCCTTCAGCACCTGGCCGAATTCTTTCCAGAAGCTGGCGAACTTGTCTTTCTTTTCCTGCTCATCAGCATTCGCCAGTTCTTCCAGCATGCCGAGCACGCGCTTGGTCGAGCCCTCGCGAATCACCTTCACGTCGCGCGACTCCTGCAGGATCTCGCGCGAGACATTCAGCGGCAGGTCATTCGAGTCGATCACGCCCTTCACGAAGCGCAGATAGACCGGCATCAGTTGTTCGGCATCGTCCATGATGAAGACGCGCTTCACATACAGTTTGATGCCGCCGCGCTGATTGCGATCCCACAGGTCGAACGGCGCGCGTGTGGGGATGTACAGCAGCTGCGTGTATTCGCTGCGGCCCTCGACTCGGTTGTGTGTCCAGGTCAGCGGGTCGGCGAAGTCATGGGAGACATGCTTGTAGAACTCCTTGTATTGCTCTTCCGTGACGTCGGACTTGCTGCGCGCCCACAGCGCGCTGGCCTGGTTGATGGTCTCGAACGCGTCCTTCAGCACCATCGCCTTTTTTTCTTCGTCCCACTCTTCCTTGCGCATGCGGATCGGCAGCGAGATGTGGTCTGAGTACTTGCGGATGATCGACTGCAGCTGCCATGCGGACAGGAACTCGTCCTCGCCTTCGCGCAGATGCAGCGTGATTTTCGTGCCGCGCTGCGGCCTGGCGATCGTCTCGACGCTGAACTCACCCTCGCCAGCCGATTCCCAGCGCACGCCCTCATCAGCCGTCAGCCCGGCACGGCGGGATTCGACGGTGATCTTGTCGGCGACGATGAAGCCTGAGTAGAAGCCCACGCCGAACTGGCCGATCAGGGCCGCGTCTTTCTGCTGGTCGCCGGACAGCTTCGAGAAGAATTCCTTGGTGCCCGACTTGGCGATCGTGCCGAGATGATCAATCGCCTCCTGTTGGGACAGGCCGATGCCGTTGTCGGTGATGCTGATCGTGCGCGCATCCTTGTCGAATTCGACCGTGATCGCCAGCTCGCTATCGTTTTCGAACAAGCCTGCGTTGTTGATCGCTTCGAAGCGCAGCTTGTCAGCGGCGTCGGAGGCATTCGAAATCAGTTCGCGCAGGAAGATTTCCTTGTTCGAATACAGTGAGTGGATCATCAGCTGCAGCAGCTGCTTGACTTCAGCCTGGAAGCCCAGGGTTTGTTTTTCAGCGACCGTCATGTTGCCCTCATAAAAAAGTCGTTGCCTGAAAATTACACAATTTTCCGGCATATTGGGACAGGCTTTCGAATTTCAAGAGAGGGCCACGGTAAAATCTGACGCATTTCCACGCCCCCGTTATTTGCGGAGTTCTTATGTCGATCCAACAGAAACTGCAGTCCCTGAACATTACGCTGCCGCCGGTCGCCACACCGGCCGCTGCCTATGTGATGTACGTCCGCAGCGGCAATACGCTATACGTGTCCGGCCATATCGCGAAGAAAGACGGCAAGCCCTGGGTAGGACAGCTGGGCCGTGACATGACGACCGAGCAGGGGCGCGAAGCAGCGCGCGCTGTGGCGATCGATCTGATGGCGACGCTAAATGCTGCCTGTGATGGAGATCTTGGCCGCGTGAAGCGCATCGTGAAGCTGGTCAGTCTGGTGAATTCGGCGCCGGACTTTACCGAACACCATCTGGTCACGAACGGCTGTTCGGAACTGATCGGCGAGGTGTTCGGCGACGCGGGCAAGCATGCGCGTTCTGCGTTCGGCGTCGCGCAACTGCCGTTGGGTAGCTGCGTCGAGATCGAGATGATCGCCGAGCTCGCCTGATAAAAGCCTGTCTCGTTAGGCCGCTGGCGGCGTTGGCCCCCTTGCAGGGCGCGCACTGGCGAATACGCCAGTGCCGCTGCGCGGGCAGGCAGCATGCTGCCTGAATTCCCCGCTTCGCCCCTTGCCACCGACCTAACGAGACAGGCTCTAATCCGCTACCTGCGGCGGCAGGGGAGCATGGAGTCGAACCACGCCGACCGGTTTGGACACCGGTCGATCCCCGCCGGACTCTCCCCTGTGAGCCTATCTTGCACCGCGCGCTGCAGCGCTTACCTGCGCCCGCGCAAGCGGCCGGGCCCTCCTTGGTCGCCCTCAACTGGCCGCGACTCTGCTGCGAAGACAATGGGCAAACGTTTCATCAGGGAGAACCATGGCGCATCTGCCCGACGCCCCGTTGCCGCATCCGCTGGCGGCTTTGCCGGGGATCTTCGATGACTCACAAGCCGGCGCCGGTGCCGGCATCATCAGCGAAATCCACGAGTTCAGCGTACCGGCGTTTGCGATCGATGCGTTAGAGCGGCTGCACGGCAGCATGTACGCATCGCTGCGGCATCTGCAGCTGTGCGATGCTGCGCGTCCGGTGCCGCATACGTGGATCGGATACCGGCGCGGCGAGATCATTGGCGTGCTGTTGTTTCGCCTGCGTGGCGTGCAGGCGATCGTGCTAACCGAGATGTTTTCGCTCGCACCCGACGTGGCTGAGGAATTTTGCCGCGCGCTGTTCTCGCGCTTCGCGTATGCACAGTCAGCCTGCTTCAATGCAGTGACGCTGCCAGCGGCGCTGTCGCGGTTGCCGGCCATGCACGCGGCTTTTTCCGAAAACTATGTAGTCACTCTGCCGGCGGACGTCGACGCCTACTTCGCCGCACTCGGCAAATCGACGCGTAAGACCCTGCGCGGCTACGGCAACCGCTTGCAGCGCGAGCTGCCCGGGCTGCGCTGGCAGGTTCGGCCGGCGTCGGAACTGCGCGCTGACGAACTGCGCCGGCTGCTGCGGCAACTGCAGGCCTTCAAGCGCGACAGCATGGCCGCACGCGGCAAGCGCGCGCAGTTGTCGCGGCGCGATACCGCACGGCTGCTGGTACTGGTATCGGAACGCGGACTCGTTGGCATTGCGACGGTCGATGGCCGCGTCTGCGCCGGTGCGCTGTCCTGTCGCTTCGGCGATAACTTCGTGATGCTGCTGGCCGCCGCCGATCCGGGGCTGGAGTCGTACCGCGTTGGCATGCTGTGCTGCTACTGGGCGATTTGCGATTGCATCCGCGCGGGAGCGCGCGAATGCCACCTGCTGTGGGGGCGCTATCAGTACAAGCAACAATTGCTCGGCGTGCCGCAGCCTCTGCATCGCGTACTGGTCTTCCGCTCTGCATGGCAGCTGGCGCTGTCGCCAGCTGCGGTACTGGCGATGGCGTGGCTGCAGCTGCGTTGCCGACTGCGGGACTTGCTATTGGGCAATCCGCATTACGGACCGGGTCTGCTACAGCGCGCGCTGCCGGGTGTCATCGGCGTCTGGCACGCAAGCGTCGACGCCTGGCGCCGACTGCGCGGCTGAATGGCTGTACCGCCGCTTTGGAGCGGCGCTTGGGTGGAATTCATTCGGTGTTGTTTCCATGCCGCAATAATTTGGCGACTTGTCCCTGTCGGGTGATGGAATTTTCTATTTGCCCTATTTCAAGTAGAGTATCCTCCCCGCAATGGTTCTTTCTGGCATTTATCTGCTCGGTTAGACGATCATGGCCGACGCGAATTCCATCACCGACGCTCGACGCAGACAGGCGCTACTCCGCGCCGGCGGGCTGCTGGCCGCAGCTGCAGCCCGGCCGGCTTTCTCTGCCGGTCTGGCGCCGTTGCAGATCGGTATCGACGCCGAATTCGGCCTGTTGCGCAGCACGTCGGCGCAGGCGATACAGCTCGGTGCCCAAGTCGCAGTCAATGAGATCAATGCGGCCGGCGGCTTGCTTCGCGGTCGTCCGCTCGAGCTCGTGCTGCGAGATAACCACTCGGTGCCAGCGCGCGGTGTAGAGAACCTGCGGCAGCTGGCAGCGTTACCCGGACTTGTCGCGGTGATCGGCGGGCGTTTCAGTCCGGTGGTTCTTGAGCAGCTACCGTTGATTGCCGAGCAGCGCATTCCCTTCATTGCCTCCTGGTCGTCCGCCGAGAAGATCGTGAAGAACGAGATGCGGCCGAATTATGTGTTCAGGGTATCGCTGCACGACAGTATCGCGATGCCCTTCATGCTCGACTATGCGAAGAAGCGCCGGTTCTCGCGTATCGGGCTGATGCTTAGCAACACCGCCTGGGGACGCAGCAACCTGGACGCTGCAGAGAACTACCTGCGCAATGACCGTTCACTGTCGGTGGTCACGAGCAGCTGGATCAACTGGGCAGATACCAGCCTGATCAGCAAATACCGTGGCATGGTCGCGGCCGGCGCGCAGGCGATTGTCGTGGTGGCGAATGATGAGATCGCGGTGCTGGTCCGCGAGATGGCCGCATTGCCCCCTCAGCAGCGCTTGCCGCTGATCCTGCACTGGGGCGTGACCGGCGGAGAATTCGCCGAGGGAGCCGGCGCTGCGTTGCACGCCGTCGATCTCTCTGTACTGCAGACCTTCAGCTTCTTCAATGCGGATTCGCAGCGGCGCGCGCGCTTTCTGCGAATGGCCGAGCCACTGGGCGTGAAGCGGATCGAGGATATTCGTTCCACTGTCGGCGTTGCGCATGCATACGATGCGGTGCATTTGCTGGCGCTGGCGATCACCCGCGCAGGCAGCGCTGACCGGGTGCAGATACGCAATGCGCTGGAGCGGTTGCCACCGTGGCAGGGGCTGGTGAAATTCTACCGGCCTGCATTCACTCCCGAAAATCATGAGGCACTGTCGTCCAAAGAGCTGCTGATGGCTCGCTACCGCGATGACGGCGTACTGGTGCCGCGATGAGAGCGCTACTGCGCCGGTGGCGTGCGGCACTGCTGGCGGACAGCCTGGCCCGGCAGTTTGCGCTGGCCAGCGCCGGTCTGGCTTCGGCCGTGCTGCTGGTCGGCGCGATCGGACTGCTGTGGCTGGGCGAGGAGCTGCTAATCGAGCGCGAGGCCAAGCATTCAGCTGCCATGGCCGGCACGACGGTTCGCGGCATCGCGTCGCACATCGACGAACTGGCCAAAAGCAGCCTGCTCGCATCGGCGCTGACGGACTCATCGGGGCGCGATGCGTACCTTCATCCTTTCCTGTCCAGCGTTCAACATGTCAATGCAATCCCGGTTTCGATCCTGTTCACCGATTTCATCGGTACCGATCTCGCCAGTAATGATTATGCGGCGTTCGATGCGGCCGACCGTGACTGGCTCCGCGCGCAGCTGGCCACAGGCAGCGAGGGTGCGAAGCTGGCGCCCGGCAAGCGGGGACCCGACCTGCTGGCGATCAAGCTGATTCGCCTGCCGCGCACGTCGCAGCCCGAGGGCGCGCTGCTGTACCGTTTCAGCCTGGCGTCTCTGCTCTATTCCGACAAGATGGCGCTGGAATGGCACAGCGCTGCAGCCGGCCTTGACAGTCCCCCGGCCGCATCGGTGTCGGCGGCGCTTCAGCTGCCTTTGCCGCTGGATGCGCTCGGCCTGCGCGTGGCGGTCAAGCCAAGTCCGGTCACGCAGCTGTTCAGCGCCAGTCAGCTGTGGCTGGTGCTCGCCCTGGTGCTGCTGGTCGGTGCCGCCGTGGTGGTGCTGGGCTATCGCGTGGCGTTGGCGCTGACCCAAAAGCTGCGGCAACTCGAGAGCTTCGCGCGCGAGGTCGTGCAGAAGGGCTTCATCAGGGAGCGCGCGAGTATTGCCGGCGCGGATGAGGTGGCCGGCCTGGCGCGGTCGATCAACCATATGCTTGACAGCCTGAATGCGCAGCACGAGCGGCTGCGCGACGAGAGCGAACGCCGCAGCCGGCTGATCGGCCGCTACCGGATGCTGATCGAGGGGACTAATGCGGTCTCGTGGGAGGCGATTCTGCCCGATGGCGACTACAGCTACGTGTCGCCGCAGGCTGAGCGGTTATTCGGCTTCGGCGCATCTGAATGGCACCAGCGCGGCTTCTGGCGCAGCCGAGTACATGATGACGATGTCGACACCGTGCAACGCACGCGCGATGAAGCTATCGGTGGCGGCATGGAATACAGCTGCGAGTACCGTCTGCGCAATAGCAGTGGTGAGTACCTGTGGGTCGAAGAGATCGGTACGGCCGTTGGTGAAGGCGGCAGTATTCATGCGGCACTGCGTGGCATCCTGCTCGATATCACACAGCGCAAGGCAGCAGAATCCGAGATTCAGCGACTGGCCTTCTATGATTCGCTGACGGGCTTGCCGAACCGGCGCCTGCTGCTGGACCGTCTGCACAAGCTGGTCGATGCGAGACCGCACAATGTCGAGCATGGGGCGATTGTGTTCATCGACCTTGATAACTTCAAGACGCTGAATGACAACCTCGGGCACGAGACCGGCGATCTGCTCCTCAAAGAAGTCGCGCAACGCTTGCAAGTGGCGGTGCGAAAGAGCGATCTCGTGGTGCGTCTGGGCGGAGATGAATTCGTGGTGCTGCTCGAAGGTGCACGCGAGGCACTTGATGTCTTCACGCGCAATGTTGAGACCGTGGCTGAGAAAATCCTTGCGGCGCTCGACAAACCCTACCGGCTGAATGGACACGAGCATCACAGCAGCGCATCGATCGGCATTTATGTATTCGATACCCGTGGCGACACGGTCAGCGAGATGCTCAAGCGCGCGGATCTTGCGATGTACCAGAGCAAGGCCGCTGGCCGCAACAGCATCCGCTTCTTTGAGCCGGAGATGCAAGTCATGTTGTCTCGACGTGCGCAGCTCGAGACGGATTTGCGCGGCGCGCTGCGCAGGGGCGAGTTTGTGATGCACTACCAGCCGCAGGTTGCCGAGTCCGGTGCCGTGTTGGGGTTTGAAGTGCTGCTGCGCTGGAATCACCCCGAACTGGGACTGGTCGCGCCCGCGGATTTCATCAATGTAGCCGAAGAGACCGGGCTGATCGTACCGATCGGCATGTGGATATTGCAGAAGTCCTGCGAAAAACTGGTCGGATGGGCGGATCGCCCGGAAACGGCTGCGCTGCGACTGTCGGTCAATGTCAGTGCGCGGCAGTTTCGTCATCCGATGTTTGTCGAACATACGCTGGAGATCGTCCGTCGTAGTGGCGTGATACCGCGTCGCCTGCGCATGGAGCTGACTGAGAGTCTGCTTGTCGAAGACGTCAGCGACACCATCTACAAGATGAAGATGCTCAAAGCCTGCGGCCTGGGCTTTTCGCTCGACGATTTCGGTACCGGCTACTCGTCGCTTTCCTACCTGCGCCGCTTGCCACTGGACGAGCTGAAGATCGACGATTCCTTCTTCCGCAATATCCTGACGCGAGAGACCGATGCGGCGATCATTCGTACCATTGTCGTTCTTGCGCAGAGCCTGAAACTCGACCTGATTGCTGAGGGCGTTGAAGACGAGCGGCAGCGCGCTTTCCTGTCGGCGTATGGATGCTATGCGTACCAGGGTTATCTGTACGGCGGTGCATTGAATGATGCCGAGTTGAACGACTATCTCACCGAGAAGCTGTTTGTGCGCGAACGGGCCGGTACTTAATCTGCAAGGAAAGCCCCTCGCGGGGCCTTCCTGATGGTGGCGTCACTGCGATGGTGATCAGCTTGGAGGATCCATCGTGCCGACGCCGGTCAGCGTGGTGGTCGGTGTCACCGTGGTCGTCGTGCCGGCCGTCTCTGTTGCAGACGTTGTCACGCCGCTGCCCGAGATAGTGCCCGTCGGACTTCCGGAGATCGTGCCGATGGTCGGCGTGGTATCGGTCGTTGTGGTGCCCGTTATGCCGTTTCCGGTGGTTGTTCCCGTGCCGGTCGTGGTGCCTGTACCGGCACTCGTGTCCGTCGTCGGCGTGGTGCCGGTAGTTGTCCCGGTCGTTGTCCCGGTCGTGGTGCCGGTCGTGGTTTCGGTCGTAGGCGTCGTTGTTGTGGTTGTTGTCGGCGACGTCGGCGTGGTGCCTGTCGTGGTGCCGGTGGTTGGAACTGTCGTCGTTGGCGGGGTGCCGGTCGTTGCGCCGGTTGTCGTGCCTGTGCCCGTACCCGTGGTGGTGCCTGTTGCCGGAGTCGTTGTTGTCGGCGTGGTGCCTGTCGTACTACCGGTCGTTGTACCAGTTGTTGTGCCGGTTGTCGTACCGGTTGTCGTACCGGTTGTCGTGCCCGTACCCGTGCTGGTCGGTGCCGGCCGCGTGGTGCCCGCAGTCTTCACGATCTGGCCGCGAAGCTCGCCGTCCGGGAAGGCCGCTGACAGGATTTCATAGTAGAGATTGCCGGCAGTCAGTGCCGATGCCTGGGTCGTGCTGAGTGTCGTACGCACTATCCAGATGCCCGAGCCGGAGCTGGTCTCCGTCAGTGACGTGACGACCGGACCGACCGCATTCGGCGCTGCCTGACGTAGGTTCGCACCGGTACCGGTCATGCCTGACGAAATAATCACTGCGGTCAGCGTGCGTGTGCTTGGCCGGAATGCGGTGATCGCTGTCGCCGTTGCGGTGCTTGATGTCGGCGGCACCACCAGTGAGCCGGCCAGCACGTTGGTGTAGAAAACAGGGCGAGCGGCGGTCGATGCGGCGGTGTCGGTCGTGCTGGCGCTACCCGTGTTGCGTGTGCCGGTTGCCGTGGCTGAGGTACCGGTGCTTGTGCCCGTTTCAGCGCCGGATGTCCCTGTCGTGCCTGCTCCGCCTGAGCTCTCGCCGCCGGTTCCGGATGCACCTGCCGATGTGCCGGTCACGTCGGTGCTGCCGGTGCCCGATGTTCCCGTCGTACCCGTCGTAGTGCCCGTACCAGACGACGTACCTGGCGTTGTGCCGGAGCTCGTTCCCGGTATGGTTGACTGGACCCCGGTGGCGCCGGTGCTGGTCGTCTTGGTCGATGTGCTGATCGCGCTTCCGCTCTGCGGCAGGCTGGCGGTGATCTGGCCGCGGATCTCACCTTCAGGGAAGGCGGCGGTATGCACGTTGAAGTAGTAATTGCCGCTCTGTAGCTGGGTCAGCTGTTCAGCAGTCAGCGTGGTGCTGACGGTCCAGACGCCGCTGCCGGTGCTCGTCTCGGTGAGCGGAAAGACAATCGGTCCGGCGACGCCGCGCGGTGCGACATGAATGTGCGCTTCGCTGCCGGCGATGTCCGTGGTCACGATGGATGCGCGCATAGCCCGCGTAGTCGGGTTGACCAGGACGACGCCTGTTCCTGTTCCGGTGCTGTTCACAGGGGGCACTTCCTGCGCGCCGGAAAGCGTCGCCGAAAACACGTTTTGCGGCACCGTACTGTTGACGGAATTAACCTGATTGATCGTCGATGCGTTCGGACTGATCGGGTTATCGTCGCTGCCGCAACCTGCAATCGCAAGCATGGACAGCGCTGCGATCCACCATGGGGTGAATAGTCGCGAGTAAATAGCTTTCATGAGTCATCCTCTGGTTCATTAATGCTCCCTGTTATGCAGGTGCGCCGCGCTGATGCGCGGTCTCGATCTCGGTCTGTGCATCGCCCCGTCACTCAGGGCGTGGCAAGACGGACGACGAAGCAGCGACCATGCCTGCGCTGAGCGCGAAGGCGTGCCATCACCGGCAAGACAGAGCGAGCGTAAGAACTACCGGACGGGCGGGAAAATTTTTAGTGATGCGCGGCGGGTTACCATGTCGGCCTTGCAGCAGGAGATCGTTACACCATGGCAGAACCAGAGATTCGCGCCGGCCAGTCCATCGAGTTACTGAAGGCGCTGCACATTCTCACGCGCGACGGCAAGATGAATCAGGACAGCCGTCGCAAGCTGAAACAGGTCTACCACCTGTTCCAGTTCATTGAGCCTCTGTTGCGGCAGCTGGACGCCGAAGGCAAGCCGTTCACGCTGGTCGATCACGGCGCCGGCAAGTCCTATCTTGGCTTCATCCTGTATGACCTTTTCTTCAAGGATTGCCCGCACCATCCGGTGGTCCATGGCATCGAGACGCGTGCAGAACTCGTCGAGCGGTCGCGCGCGCTGGCGCAGCAGTTGGGTTTTTCACGGATGCAGTTTCATCATCTGTCGGTGGCGGACTCGATTACCTCGGACGCGCTCCCCGCGACAGTCGATATCGTCACCGCACTGCATGCCTGCGACACCGCCACCGATGATGCGATCAGCTTCGCACTGAAGAAACAGGCACGCTTCATCGTACTGGTGCCTTGTTGCCAGGCCGAAGTGGCGGCGACATTGCGCCGGCTAAAGGCGCAGTCGCTGTCGCGCGATGTGATCACCGAGATCTGGCGCCATCCGATTCATACGCGTGAATTCGGCAGTCACCTGACCAATGTGCTGCGTTGCCTGCAGCTGGAGGCGCATGGCTATCAGGTGAATGTGACCGAACTGGTCGGGTGGGAGCACTCGATGAAGAATGAGCTGATCGTCGCCACGCGCAAGGGCGGGCAGCGTCACAGGGCGGAGCAGCGTTTGCGCGAGGTGCTGGCGACGCTGGGACTGCAGGAAATGGAGGCGCGCTTCTGGTTGCCGGAGCGCGAGCACGGCGAGGCTGAGGCCGTCTAGCGCTGGCCGTTTGGCTGCCGTGCGCGGTGCAAGGCCGTGCTCGGCATCGAGTGGCTGGCAATGAAGATCTCGTGCATGAATAGGCTGAAGCTGGTGATCAGTAACAGCATGGCGCTGACAAACAGGAACGCGATCATGGTGCCCAGCTTCAACTGCAGCGCGTCATCGGCAAACAAGGCGACCACCACGGCGCAGACCAGCAGCATGCAGGCCGTCGATATGCCCACGGCACGATGAATCACTTCCGCACGACGGCAAAGCAGGCCGAGTTCATGGTGAATGACGCTGCGCTGGCCGGCGCCGCCGGCCAGCCGATGCTCGAGCACATCACGGCGGTCTATGATCCGGTCCAGCCGGTTGTTCAGTACCCGCAGCAACAGCATGACGCCAAGCATCAGGAAAGCGGGCGTGATCGACAGGCTGATAATGTTGCTGATGTCGCCAAACAGGGCGTTCATGGCGTGGACTCGCTGCAGTAAGAAGGACGTGCTGGCCGACAAGCGAGCAGATCGACTCGAATTAATCGTCGCTCATCGCCAGAATACACAAACAAGCGCCGATCCGCACGTTCGAGTCGATTTCCGCCCGCGCATTCAAGCCGAGATTTTTCAAGTGCATGAAGAACAGGCTTTGCCAATCACAAACGCGGCCGATTCAAGGCTGCCTATGATGGGCGCTTTTGCCAAATCGCCATGCTGCATTGCAGAACGATTGCTGCTCCGATTGCCGTTCAAATAATTCATTTTGTTTTTTTAGGGAAATGGAATAAGTTTCGGAGTGCTTTAGAGGCCCCAAAGCGGCCAGCGGCATGTTGATAGAGCCGCTAGCAGGTCGCCGCTAGAGTGACCGCTACAAATTCGTAAAAAAATGATCGAGGGAGATGGCTGACATGAGATTCGTGATTCCGGTACGGGTGGCCGGACCGTCGGCGCGTGTGCGCATTCCAAACCACGGCAAGTTGCTGCGACGGCTCTGCGCGCCGTTGCGTCTTTCCTGAGCCGGGAGTCCAGATGGCAGACATCATTCTCGAGACCCGCAAGCTGACGCGGGAGTTCAAGGGCTTTGTTGCGGTGAACCAGGTTGACCTGCAAGTGCAGCGCGGCCACATTCACGCACTGATCGGCCCGAACGGCGCCGGCAAGACCACCTGCTTTAACCTGCTGACCAAATTCCTTGCGCCAAGCGCCGGGCAGATCCTGTTCAACGGTCGCGACATCACGATGCTTAAGCCGGCGCAGATCGCGCGGCTGGGCATCATCCGTTCGTTCCAGATTTCCGCCGTGTTCCCGCACCTGACGGTGCTGGAGAACGTGCGCATCGGACTGCAGCGACAGCTCGGCACGTCCTTCCATTTCTGGAGGAGCGAGCGTACGCTGAACCAGCTGAACGAGCGCGCTATGCAACTGCTCGACGAAGTTGGGCTTAGCGAGTTTGCCTCGAAGGTGACGGTGGACTTGCCTTATGGCCGCAAGCGCGCGCTTGAGATCGCGACCACGCTGGCGATGGAGCCGGAACTGATGCTGCTCGACGAACCGACCCAGGGCATGGGCCACGAGGACGTAGCGCGTGTGACCGAGCTGATTAAAAAAGTATCGAAGGGCCGCACCATCCTGATGGTCGAGCACAACATGAATGTGGTGTCGGGCATCTGCGACCGGATTTCGGTGCTGCAGCGTGGTGCGATTCTCGCTGAAGGCGACTACCCGACGGTGTCGCAAAATCCTCAGGTGCTGGAGGCCTACATGGGCAGCGCCGCAACGCTGGAAGGAGCGCACTGATGGCCAAGGCGCTCGAAATCACCGGACTGCACGCCTGGTACGGCGAATCGCACATCCTGCATGACATGAATATCTCGGTGGAGCAGGGCGAAGTCGTTACGCTGCTCGGCCGTAACGGTGCCGGCCGCACGACGACGCTGCGCGCGATCATGGGCCTGACCGGCCGTCGTACCGGATCGATCAAGATCAATGGCGTCGAGTCGATTCAGATGCCGACGCATCGCATCGCGCATCTTGGCGTGGGCTACTGCCCGGAAGAGCGGGCGATCTTCTCGTCGCTGTCGGCTGAAGAAAACCTGATGCTGCCGCCGACGCTGATGCAGGGTGGCATGTCAGTCGACGAGATTTACCAGATGTTCCCCAACCTCGCAGAGCGGCGGCACAGCCAGGGCACGCGGCTGTCTGGTGGCGAACAGCAGATGCTGGCGGTGGCGCGCATCCTGCGCACCGGTGCGAAGCTGCTGCTGCTTGATGAAATCTCCGAAGGCCTCGCGCCCGTGATCGTGCAGGCACTCGCACGGATGATCAAGGCGTTGAAGGCGAAAGGCTACACGATCGTGATGGTGGAGCAGAACTTCCGCTTCGCTGCGCCGCTGGCTGATCGCTTCTATGTGGTCGAGCACGGACAGATCGTCGAGCAGTTCGCTGCGCCTGAGCTGGACGTGAAGATGCCGGTGCTGAACGAGTTGCTGGGGGTATAAGACGATGGAAATTTTTGGCATTCCCCTCGCGGCGCTGCTGGGCCAGCTGCTGCTGGGACTGGTGAACGGTTCGTTCTACGCGATGTTGTCGCTCGGTCTGGCGGTGATCTTCGGCCTGCTGAACGTGATCAACTTTGCACATGGCGCGCTGTACATGATGGGTGCGTTCCTTGCGTGGATGGGACTGGAGTACTTCGGTGTCAGCTACTGGCTGATGCTGGTGATAGCGCCGCTGATGGTCGCGGTATTCGGCATCATTATCGAGAAGACGATGCTGCGCTGGTTGTACCGACTCGATCACCTGTATGGCCTGCTGCTGACCTTCGGCATCACGCTGATGCTCGAAGGCGTATTCCGTTCTTTCTACGGCGTGTCGGGGCAGCCATTCTCGGTGCCTGAGCAGCTGGCTGGTGCGACCGATCTCGGCTTCATGATCCTGCCGAACTACCGCGCATGGGTCGTGTTCGCATCGCTGGTCGTGTGCATGGTGACCTGGTATGTGATCGAGAAAACGCGGCTCGGTGCTTACCTGCGCGCCGGAACCGAGAATCCAAAGATGGTCGAAGCGTTTGGCGTCAACGTGCCGCTGATGGTTACGCTGACCTATGGTTTCGGTGTCGCGCTTGCCGGTTTTGCCGGTGTGCTGGCGGCCCCGGTGCTGCAGGTGTCGCCGCTGATGGGGTCGAACCTGATCGTCACCATCTTTGCAGTGGTCGTGATCGGCGGCATGGGCTCGATCCTCGGCTCCATCGTCACCGGCCTCGGGCTCGGCGTGATCGAAGGCCTGACCAAGGTCTTCTATCCGGAGCTGTCGGCGACGGTCGTGTTCATCATCATGGCGATCGTGCTGCTGGTACGTCCGGCAGGCCTGTTCGGCCGCGAGAAATAAGGAGTCAGCCATGCTGAGAAAACTGGGCTATGCGGCGGTACTGATCGGTGCATTGATTGCGCCGTTCTACCTGTATCCGGTGCTGCTGATGAAGATTCTGTGCTTCGCGCTGTTCGCCTGCGCGTTCAACCTGCTGATCGGTTTCACCGGCCTGCTGTCGTTCGGCCATGCGGCCTTCTTTGGTGGTGCGGCTTACATCGCCGGCCATGCGCTGAAGACCTGGGGTGTGCCGTTCGAACTCGGTCTCGTGATCGGCACCGCGTTTGCTGCGGTGATGGGCTATGTGATCGGCGGCCTTGCGATCCGCCGGCAGGGCATCTATTTCACGATGATCACACTGGCACTATCGCAGATGCTGTTCTTTGTATTCCTGCAGGCGCCATTCACGGGTGGTGAGGACGGGCTGCAGTCGATCCCGCGCGGAACCCTGCTCGGCACGCTCGACCTGACGAATGACTTCAGTATGTACTACGTGGTGCTGGGCATTGTGGTCGCTGCATTCGCGCTCGTGGTGCGCATTATTCATTCGCCTTTCGGGCAGGTACTGAAGGCACTGCGTGAGAATGAGCCGCGTACGACTTCGCTCGGCTATGACGTCGATCGCTACAAGCTGCTGGCCTTCGTATTGTCAGCCGCGCTCGCAGGTCTGGCTGGTTCGACCAAGGCGGTGGTGCTGGGCTTCGGCACGCTGACCGATGTGCACTGGTCGATGTCAGGCCTCGTTGTGCTGATGACGCTGGTTGGCGGCATGGGCACGCTGTTCGGGCCGGTGCTGGGCGCGATCATCATCATCGCGCTGGAGAACAAGCTTGGTGAGTTCGGCACCTGGCTGGCCGAAATCACGTCGGTCGAATGGTTCAACACGATCGGCGAATCGGTGACGATGGTGACCGGCCTGATTTTCGTGATCTGCGTACTGGCGTTCCGGCGCGGGATCATTGGTGAGCTGGCAGCGCGGCTGCGCTGACGGTAACGAAGGACGCAGCGATGGCGCACGCGCAGTTTCACTGGGACGATCCGCTGCTGCTGGAGCAGCAACTGACCGCTGAGGAGCGCATGGCGCGCGATGCAGCCGCCGCCTATGCGCAGCAAAAGCTGCAGCCGCGCGTGCTCGAGGCTTTTCGCAACGAGAGCTTCGATACGGCTATCTTTCGCGAGATGGGCGAAGTCGGCCTGTTCGGGCCGACGATACCAGCGGAGTATGGCGGCGCCGGACTGAACTATGTCAGCTATGGTCTGATCGCGCGCGAGATCGAGCGCGTCGATTCGGGCTTCCGCTCGGTGATGAGCGTGCAGAGCTCGCTGGTGATGGTGCCGATCCACGAGTTCGGTAGTGAGGAACAACGACGCAAGTATCTGCCGAAACTCGCCAGCGGTGAATGGGTCGGCTGCTTCGGGCTGACCGAGCCCAACCATGGTTCCGATCCCGGAAGCATGGAGACACGCGCACGCAAGGTCGATGGCGGTTACGAGCTGACCGGCGCGAAGATGTGGATCACCAACAGTCCGCTGGCTGATGTGTTCGTGATCTGGGCCAAAGACGATGCTGGCGATATCCGTGGCTTCATTCTCGAGAAGGGAATGACGGGATTATCGGCGCCGAAGATTCGCGGCAAGGTGGGCTTGCGTGCATCAGTGACTGGTGAAGTCGTGATGGACCGCGTGTTTGTGCCAGACGACAATCTGCTGCCGAATGTGAAGGGGCTGAAGGGGCCGTTCACCTGCCTGAACTCGGCGCGTTACGGTATTGCATGGGGCGCGCTCGGCGCCGCCGAATCCTGCTGGCACACCGCGCGACAGTACACCTTGGACCGGCAGCAGTTTGGCCGTCCGCTGGCGGCCAATCAGCTGGTGCAGAAGAAGCTGGCGGATATGCAGACCGAGATCACGCTGGCGCTGCAGGGCTGTTTGCGGCTGGGCCGGATGAAAGACGAAGGGACTGCCGCCGTTGAAATCACGTCGATCATGAAGCGCAACTCGGCCGGCAAGGCGCTGGAGATTGCGCGGATAGCGCGTGACATGCTGGGTGGGAACGGCATCAGTGACGAGTTTGGTGTGATCCGTCATCTGGTGAATCTCGAGGTGGTGAATACCTACGAGGGCACCGCCGATGTGCATGCGCTGATCCTGGGCCGTGCGCAGACGGGTCTGCAGGCGTTCTTCTGATATTTCTTTGGTCGTCAGCCCGGCGGAGGAATTGCTGCAGGCTTTACCCCTTGTTTCGCGTTCGACGCCTCAGTAATGCGCGGCCGTCGACCGTGCCTGGCTGTCGGCGAAAGCAAGGAAGGCCTGGTGCGTGCTGAGGAAAATTCGGTCTTGCATGCGCTGGCCGAGTTCGGTTGAGCGCATGCGATCCAGCACTGGTCCCTTGACTTCGGCAAACTGCAGCAGGATGTTGCGTGAAGCGAGGCTTTTCTCGAGCTCGGTCAGTGTGCCCAGCGCCGTTGTGTCGAGCTGGTTCACCGCCGACAGGATCAGCAGTATGCAGCGGGTATCGGGATAGGTCTGGATCAACGTCTCGACCTTCTCTTCCAGCAGCTGCGCATTCGCAAAGTACAGGCTTTCATCGACGCGCAACGCGACCAGTCCGGGCAGGGTCTCGACCTGGTGACGCTCGATGTTACGGAAATGCTCGGTACCCGGCACGCGGCCGACCACGGCCATGTGCGGATGGCTGCTGCGCCAGACCAGCGCGGCCAGCGACAGTACGACGCCGAGCATAATGCCTTCTTCAACGCCGAGCAGCAGCACACCGGCAAAGGTCAGCAGCAGCGAGGTCGCATCGGCCTTGTCGTAATGCCAGGCTTCTTTGAGCGTATCGATATCGATCAGCGCGGTGACGGCAACGATGATGGTCGCCGCCAGCACCGTATGCGGCAGGTAATGGAACCAGCCGGTCATGCCGGCGATGACCATGCCCATCAGCACCGCTGAGATCACGCCGGCAGCCGGCGTATTCGCGCCGGCTGCGAAATTCACGACCGAGCGCGCGAAGCCGCCTGTAACCGGATAACCGCCGGACAGTGCGCTGGCGATATTTGCTGCACCAATGCCAAGCAGTTCGCGATCCGGCTGAATGCGTTGTCCACGCTTCAGTGCGAGCGACTGCGCCACCGACACGCTTTCGACGAAGCCGACCAGCGAAATCAGCAGCGCCGGCAGCCACAGCGCTTGCAATTGCTGCCACTCGATGGCCGGCAGACCCAGCGACGGCAAACCGGACGGTACTGCGCCGACGATGGACACGCCGCCGCTCTGATCGATGCCGCTGCTGGCCACATAAGCGGTGGCGGCAATCACGGCCGCCATCGGTGCGAGCCGGGTCGAGAGGTCGGCGAGCTTCGCTGGCAACCCGGCTTTCTTCAGTAGCGGTCCGAGCTGCTTGCGCGCGAACACCAGGAAGATCAGCGATACGATGCCAATGGTGGCAGTCGCCGGCTTGATGCGGTCCAGCGATTGTGCAAGCGTAATCAAGGTCTCTAGCGCACTGCCTGACGGCAGCGGAACACCGAGCAGAGACTTCAACTGACCGATAGTGATCAGCACGGCTGAGCCGGAGATGAAGCCGCTGATGACCGGATGACTGAGGAAGTACGCCAGAAAGCCCAGTCGCAGCAGGCCGGCGGCAAACAGCATCAGTCCTGATAGCACCGCCAGCAATACACTGAGTACGACATACTCAGCTGAACCAGCGGTGGCCATCGGCGCCAGTGCGCTGGCGGTCATCAGCGATGCAACCGCGACCGGTCCGACGGCCAGTGTCATGCTGCTGCCGAACAGTGCATAGGCTATCAGCGGCAACACGCTCGCATACAAGCCCACCTGCGGTGGCAATCCGGCCAGCATCGCATAGGCGAGGCTTTGCGGAATCAGCATGACCGTGACGATCAGTCCGGCGGTCAGGTCGCCGGACAGCCAGTGACGCTGGTAATGCGTCAGCCACGAGGGCAGGTGGACGGGCAGCTTCATCGATCAGTTACCCACCGGACGCGCGAGCCACTCGCGGCCTTTCAGCATCGCTTCCCAGTAGAGCCACGGCAGGATGTTTTTCTTCAGGATCCACGCCGACTTGCGCGGCACGGTCGGGTCGAGCGGGAAGGTCGGCAGCAGTTTGCCGCCGAAGCCGAATTCGGCCAGCACGATCTTGCCTTTCTCGACGGTCAGCGGGCAGGAGCCATAGCCGTCATAGCGGGTCAGCAGTTGAGCGCCTGAACGCAGCGCGAGCAGGTTTTCCGCGACCACCACGATCTGCTTGCGTGCGGCGGCAGCCGTCTTCGCGTTCGGCGAAGAACAGGCGTCGCCAAGACTGAATACATTCGGGTAGCGTACATGCTGCAAGCTCACCTGATTCACATCGACCCAGCCATCGGCATTGGCCAGCGGGCTTTCACGCACGAAGTCGGGCGCGGTCTGCGGCGGCACGACGTGGATCATGTCGAAGCTCTGCTCGATTTTCGAGACATTGCCGTCGGGATCCTTGGTCTCGAACCAGGCTTTCTTCGCCGGACCATCGATGGCGACCAGTTTCGAATTGAAATGCAGCTTCACGTCGTAGCGTTTCACGTACTCCATCAGCGGCGGTACGAAGTCCTGCACGCCGAACAGCACCGCGCCGGCATTGTGGAACTGGACGTCGATATCTTTCAGCAGGCCGCGTTTTTCCCATTCGAAGCAGGAGAGGTACATCGCCTTTTGCGGCGCGCCCGCGCATTTGATCGGCATCGGCGGTTGCGTGAAGATCGCACGGCCGCCTTTCAGTGATTGCACCAGCGACCAGGTGTACGGCGCGAGATCAAAGCGGTAATTCGACGTCACACCATGCTTGCCCAGCGTTTCCTGCAGGCCGGGAATGGCCTGCCAGTTCAGTTTCAGTCCGGGCGCGACGACCAGGTATTGGTACGAGATCGGATTGCCGGTATCGAGCATCACCTTGCGGTTGTCCGGATCAAAGCCAGTGGCCGCAGCGCGTATCCAGGTCACGCCCTTGGGCATGACCGATGCCATGCTGCGCACGCTGGCGTTCGGATCGAATTCGCCGGCGCCGACCAGCGTCCAGGCTGGCTGGTAGTAATGCTTGTCGTTCGGTTCGATGATTGCGATCTGCAGATTCGACTGGCGCTTCAGCAGACTGGCCGCGAGGCCAATGCCGGCACTGCCGCCGCCGACGATCACGATGTCATGACTGTCCCCCCAGTGGCAGGCCGATGCGGCAGTGGCCGACTGCGGCGCGGCCGACTCCCCGCGCGCCATCCGGAACAGGTTTTGTGAGCGCGCGCCGCTGCGGCAGAACGCGAGCAGCGGCTTCGGGCTGGTGGCGAGCAGTTCCGCGAACTGCCTTGCCTGCGGCTCGGTGATCTGGCCGCTGATGACGGGCAGGTACGCATAGTTCAGGCCGGCGGCGCGCGCAGCGGCTTCGATTTGTGCACTGGTCGGCTGGTCCGCACCGCCTTCGCCATCGGGGCGATTGTTGATCATGGTCTTGAAGCCGAGCGCCGCAATTTCCTGCACGTCGGACGGGCTGATCTGCGGCGATGTGCTGAACGCATCCGTGTGGCGGGTAAGGTTGACTGCCATGAACTCTCTCCTCCGGGTATCGGTTGTCGGGACGCTTCGCCACAGACGGCAGGGCGCGATGCAGCGTGCCTTTTGATTAATCCGATTACATTATATTGACAGATATATTGTTGGTCAATATAATGTTGGACAGCTAACTGAGATGGAGACTGCGATGACGACTGCGCTGAAACCCCGTATTCATGGAATTTTCGATCCTGCCACCTGGACGGTGACCTATGTGGTGTACGAGAAAGATGGCGGCCCGTGCGCGATCGTGGACTCGGTGCTCGATTACGACCCTAAGTCCGGCCGCACGCGCACCGATTCGGCGGATAAGGTGATCGCGTTCGTGAAGGAAAAAAACCTGCAGGTCGAGTGGATCCTCGAGACGCATGCGCATGCGGACCACCTCACCGCTGCGCCTTACCTGAAGGGTAAGCTCGGCGGCAAGACGGCGATCGGCGATCACATCACGACGGTGCAGTCCGTCTTCAAGGGCATCTTCAATCTTGAGCCCGGCTTCTCGACGGATGGCCATCAGTTCGATCACTTGTTGAAGGATGACGAGCATTTCGCGATTGGCGCACTCGATGGTCATGTGATGTATGTGCCGGGCCATACGCCGGCCTGCGTCGCCTACCAGATCGGTGATGCGGTTTTCGTCGGCGACACGATGTTCATGCCGGACGTGGGCACCGCACGCTGCGACTTCCCCGGCGGTGATGCGAAGACCCTGTACAAGTCGGTGCAGAAAATCCTGAGCCTGCCGGAAGACACGCGGCTGTTCATGTGCCACGACTATCCGCCGACCAATCGTGAGGTGCAATTCGAGACCACGGTCGGTGAACAGCGCCGCAAGAACATTCATGTACATGACGGTATCAGCGAAGCACAGTTCGTCGAGATGCGCACCAGGCGCGATGCAACGCTGGAGATGCCGGTGCTGATCCTCCCGGCGGTGCAGGTGAACATCCGTGCCGGCGAGATGCCGCCGAAGGATGAGAATGGGGTGGCTTACCTGAAGATTCCGGTGAACGCGTTGTAATCGTTCGCTGTTATTGTGCTGACATAAAAAAACTCCGGCCAGGTCACCCTGCCGGAGTTTTTTCATTGAAGCGGAATAACGCGTCGAACGATTACGCGAAGTTCTTCGCAGCGAAATCCCAGTTCACCAGATTCCACCAGTTCTCGACATACTTCGGACGCGCATTGCGCGTATCGATGTAGTACGCATGCTCCCACACGTCGCAGGTCAGCAGCGGCTTGTCGCTACCGGTCAGCGGCGTGGCGGCGTTTGACGTATTGACAATGTCAACGCTGCCGTCCGCCTTCTTCACCAGCCAGGTCCAGCCGGAACCAAAGTTGCCGACGCAGGACTTGGTGAACTCTTCCTTGAATTTGTCCAGCGATCCCCACTTCGCATTGATCGCATCAGCCAGCGCGCCGCTCGGTGCGCCACCGCCATTGGGCTTCATGCCGTTCCAGTAGAACGTATGGTTCCAGACCTGTGCTGCATTGTTGAAGATGCCGCCGCTGGAGCTCTTGACGATCTCTTCCAGCGACTGGTTTTCGTGCGGCGTTCCCTTGATCAGGTTGTTTAGGTTGGTCACGTAGGCCTGATGGTGCTTGCCATAGTGGTACTCGAGGGTTTCCTTCGAGATGTGCGGTGCGAGGGCGTCCATCGCGTAGGGCAGCTGAGGCAGCGTATGTTCCATACGTTCGTCCTTTCGGTTCTGTAGGGTTGGTGTTCGTTGCGGATGTTTTTCCAACTCCGCATTGTAAGGGTGTTATCGCTTCCTTGCTTTGGCGGCAGCCGGGCTTTCGCTCTCCTGCACAGGGCGCACTGCATCGATACCGACGACTGCATGGCCTTGCGCCAGTGTCACCGTCAGTTCCTGCGGCGGACTCAGCTGCGCGGTGTCGCGCAGCACCCGACCGTCGCCATCCTGCAGAATCGCATAGCCGCGCTCCAGCGTGCGCTGCGGCGCTAGCAGTTCGAGTTGTGCCTGCAGCGTCGCGTGATGGTGGCGGCAGTCCGAGAATCGTGTGCCGAACAGCGTGGCAAGTCTTGCGGCCTCCGACTGCAGCTGCGCACGCCGCGCACCGGTATCGGGCAGCGCATGCTGTAGCCCGCGACGCAGTCTGTCCAAGCTGAAGCGCGCGGAGGCCAATGGCGTCTGCGTCGCATGCCTCAAGCGCAGCTGCAGGCTGTCGATACGCAAGCGCTGCTGCCGGATTGTCGCGGCCGGGCTCTGCAGCCGGTTCGCATACCAGTCGAGTGTCTGCGTGTGATCATCAAATTGGCGGCGCAATGCGTCGGTCAGGTCGTGTGCATGCTGCGCCAGTGTGGCCAGCCAGTCGCGCGTTGGCGTGGCAGCGAGTTCAGCAGCTGCAGTTGGTGTCGGCGCGCGCAGGTCGGCGACGAAATCAGCGATCGTGAAATCGGTCTCGTGCCCGATGCCGGAGATGACCGGCATGCTGCAGGCGACGATTGCGCGCGCGACCTGCTCGTCATTGAAGGACCACAGGTCTTCGAGACTGCCACCGCCGCGGCAGACCAGCAGCAAATCGCATTCGGCGCGCCGGGATGCGGTGTTGATCGCTTGCGCAATGCGTTCGGCCGAGCCGTCGCCCTGCACCAGCGTCGGATACAGCATCAGCTGCAGATGCGGCGCGCGTCGCCGGAATGCCGTGATCACATCGCGCAGTGCCGCAGCCTGTGGACTGGTGACGATGCCAATCGTGCGCGGAAACGTCGGCAGCGCGCGCTTGCGCTCCGCGTCGAACAAACCTTCGGCTGCCAGTTTGGCCTTCAGCCGCAGGAAGGCTTCGTACAGGTTACCGACGCCGGCCTTGCGCATGGCTTCGACATTCAGCTGGAAATCGCCGCGCGGCGCATACAGGCCGACGGTGGCGCGCACCTCGATTTTGTCGCCTTCGCGCGGATTGAAGTCAACGTATTGCGCACGGCCGCGGAACATCACCGCGCGTACCTGTGCATTCGCGTCCTTCAGCGTGAAGTACCAGTGGCCCGATGCGGCACGGGTGAAGTTGGAGATTTCGCCGGCAATCCAGGTCAGCGCGAAGCTGCGTTCCAGCAGTCGCGCGACGGCCTGGTTCAGCTGTGAAACGGTGAGGATGTCGCTGCCGCTATTGTGGGATGTCAGAGAATCGGAAGTCATATCATCCAGGCAATTGACGATCTTTCCACATTTTTGTGTGCGGAGCCTTGTATAACGGCCGCTGTCGCTGCTATCACTGTCATTTTTTCCAAGTGATTGATTTTTAAAAGGAAAGCTTTCCTGCCTGATTCCGATGCAGCGAAGGAAAAGACTTAGAAATCAAGGACTTTGCGGCTGTCGTTAAGGTTTGCCCACAAAGTTGTCCACAGCAACCGTGGAAAACTCGAACCCGCGCGCGGTCAGCGGTCTTGCGCATACGCAAACGATGCGTCCATCCGTCATTGTCGAGACTTTGCCTTGCCCGGGGAAAGTGAAGCGGATACATTCGCAGCCTGCGTTTCCCTGCCTCAGGAGCACTGACTTGTTTGCGATGATTCAAGCGGCGGGCTGGCCTGCCTTCTTTCTGCTTGCTGCGTCAGTCGTTGGCATGGCGCTGATCGTCGAGCGCTTATTGTACTTGCGCGCAGCGCGCATTCTGCCGCCGGCGCTGCTTGATGAAGCGATTGCGGTGAGTCGCACCGGCCGGGTCAATGACGAAGTGATTGCACAGCTCGAACAGAACTCGCCGCTCGGTTGGGTGCTGGCTGCTGGCCTGCGTGATCTTGCTGCGCCGCGCGAGACCATGCGGCAGTCGATCGAAGAAGCCGGCCGAGTAGTTGCACACCGGCTCGAGCGCTATCTGACGGCACTCGGCACGGTGGCGACGCTGGCGCCGATGCTGGGACTGTTCGGGACCGTGGTCGGCATGATTGAAATATTCGGCGCGCAGGATGCCGGTGGTGTCGACCCGCTGCGGGTCGCGCATGGTTTATCGGTTGCGCTGTACAACACCGCGTTCGGACTGGCGATAGCGATTCCTGCGCTGCTGTTTCATCGGCACCTTCATGCGAGGGTCGATGGTTTCGTGATCGATCTCGAGCAGCAGGCGGCACGCTTCGTTGCCTGCGCCGGCCCGGTGCAGCACAAAACGGAATTGATATGAATTTCCGACCGGTCTCCCGCCGCGATCATCCCGAGATCAATCTGGTGGCATTCATCGATGTGCTGCTGGTCATCGTGATTTTTCTGATGGCCAGCGCAAACTTCGATCGCTTCGGTGCGCTGCGGCTGAAGCTGCCGGATGCGGCGGCCGATGCGGCAGCGCGCCAGCCCTGCAGCGTCACGGTCGCTGTGGGCGCTGATGGCAGAACCCTGGTCGGCCGGCAGCCTGTCCCTGGTGACGAGACTGCGATTGCGCAGGCACTGTCTGCGGCAGCACACGGCGATCCGGCATGCCAGCTGGAGTTGCATGCCGATGCACTGGCCACGCATCAGTCGGTGATGCAGGTAATGGCCGCAGCGCGACTCGCCGGGCTGCCGGCGCTGGCGTTTTCCACTCGCAGCGGAGCGGCCAATTAAATGCGTGATACTTCTTCATCGGATCGGATGGCCAACACACTGACGCAGGCATGGCAGCACCGCGGTCTGCTTGCGTGGCTGCTGCTGCCGGTGTCATGGCTGTATCGCGCGCTGGTCGCATTGCGGCGCGCACTGTACGGGTTTGGCCTGCGCAAACAAACGACGCTACCGGTGCCGGTCATTGTGGTCGGCAATATCTTTGTCGGCGGCACCGGCAAGACCCCGCTGGTGATCTGGCTGGTCGAGCAGCTGCGTGCGCGTGGGTACCGTCCTGGCGTGATCTCGCGCGGCTATGGCGCGGCAGTCGATGAGGTGACTGAAGTGAACGATCGTAGCCTGCCATCCAAGGTGGGCGACGAGCCTTTGCTGATTGCGCTCAAGACGCGGGTGCCGGTGATGGTCGGCCGTCGTCGCGTACTCGCGGCGCAGCGGCTGCTACAGCAATATCCGCAAACGAATGTGATCGTATCGGACGACGGGCTGCAGCATTACGCGCTGGGCCGTCATGTCGAGATCCAGTTGTCGGACACACGCGGTCATGGCAATGGCTGGCTGTTGCCGGCTGGTCCGCTGCGCGAGCCGGTTTCGCGGCGCAGCGATTTTTATGTCGGTAATGGCTTGCTACCGTCTGCGGATGGCTATCTGATGAAGCTGATCGGCGATCACGCGCAGCGCGTTGCCGATCGCTCGCAGCGCATGCCGCTGTCATCGCTGCCCGCCGGTGCGCGCGTGGTGGCGGCTGCCGGCATTGGCAATCCGCGCCGTTTCTTTGACATGTTGAGTACACTGGAGGTGCCGCTGGCGCAGACGATGGCATTACCCGATCACTTCGATTTTTCTTACGATCCGTTTGCGGAAATCGACGCGGACTTCATCCTGATCACCGATAAGGATGCAGTAAAATGCGCGCGCATTGAAACGCTCGCCGTTGACCAGCGGCTGTGGGCTGTGCCGGTAGAGGCGTCGATCGACGGGTCTCTGGCTGACGATATTGTGGAGAAATTGCGTGGACACACGACTGCTTGATGTCCTGGTCTGCCCGCTGTGCAAGGGGCCGCTGAAATACGACAAGGATGCGCAGGAGCTGATCTGTCAGGGCGACCGGCTGGCCTATCCGATCCGGGACGGCATCCCGATCATGTGGGCCGAAGAAGCGCGCGACCTGAATGCAGCGCCGTCCGGCGCTGCTGATCCTGCCTGAATTCTTTTTTGCCGATGTCGTTCACCGTGATTATTCCGGCGCGCATGGCCTCGACGCGTCTGCCAGATAAGCCATTGGCTGACCTCGGCGGCAAGCCGATGGTCGTGCGGGTGGCTGAACGCGCCGCGCAGTCGAGCGCATCCCGGATCATTGTCGCGACCGACCATCCGGAGGTATTCGCAGCCTGTGAGCGGTATGGCATCGCTGTGCAAATGACGCGTGCGGATCATCCGTCCGGCACCGACCGGATCGCCGAGGTCGCTGCTGCCGCCGGATTGTCCGACGATGCGGTGATTGTGAATGTGCAGGGTGATGAACCTCTGATCGATCCGGCATTGATCGATGCGTGTGCCGCCCGTGTCGATGCGCATGCGCCGGTGGCCACGGCCGCGCATCCTATTTATGACATCGCTGAAGTGTTCAATCCGAACGTGGTGAAGGTCGTGCTGGATGCGCGCGGCGATGCGCTGATGTTTTCGCGTGCGCCCTTGCCCTGGCATCGCGATGTGTTTGCAAATGATCGCTCGACGATGCCGGAGGGCTATCGCGCGCTGCGGCACATTGGCCTGTATGCGTATCGTCAGGATTTCCTGCAGCGCTACCCTGCGCTGCCCCTATCGCCTCTGGAAACGATCGAGGCGCTCGAACAATTGCGTGTTCTGTGGAATGGCTACTGTATTGCTGTGCATCTGATTGATCACGCGCCACCCGCTGGCGTCGACACGCCGGCCGATCTTGAGCGCGTGCGCCGCCATTTTGTCGATTGAGCAATTTCAATGCGGTCTGATATCGGGCAGTCTGCCGGTATTCTGTGGTAAGTTTCGGGCAAGGTAACTATCAGACAATACCGCCGCGATGCTGGAGACGGCAGATCACAGGTATAAAAACAGTTAAGGATTCATTCAAGATGCGGCTCATTCTGTTGGGAGCTCCGGGTGCAGGCAAGGGCACCCAGGCTGCCTATATCAAGGAACGGTTCAACATTCCGCAAATCTCTACTGGCGACATGCTGCGCGCCGCGGTAAAAGAAGGCACGCCACTCGGTATCGCTGCAAAAAAGGTGATGGATGCCGGTGGTCTGGTGTCGGATGACATCATCATTGGGCTGGTGAAAGACCGGCTGAAGCAGCCGGACTGCGCGAACGGTTATCTGTTCGACGGTTTTCCGCGCACGATTCCGCAAGCGGATGCGATGAAGGACGCCGGCGTGGCGATCGACTATGTACTCGAAATCGATGTACCGGATGAGGCCATCATCGAGCGCATGAGCGGTCGTCGTGTTCATCCGGCGTCGGGACGGTCCTATCATCTGAAGTACAACCCGCCGAAGATCGCGGGTAAGGATGACATGACTGGTGAAGAGCTGATCCAGCGCGACGACGATCGTGAAGACACGGTGAAGAAGCGACTGGCGGTCTACCATGACCAGACCAAGGTGCTGGTCGGCTACTACAACGACTGGGCCAGGTCCGGTAAAGTCGGCGCCCCGAAATACAGGAAGATTGCCGGTGTCGGCGCTGTCGAGGAAATCCGCGACCGTGCCTTTGCGGCACTGGCCGAATGATGTGACCAAAGGAAAAAGCGGACTCGATGGTCCGCTTTTTTTATGGTGCGTGCCGTACGCACCTGACATATTGCGAGACCTCGAGTAATACCCGCACTACGAGCCCGGTGCTCATTAGTAAAACAAAGCGGGGAGCGAAAAGTTTGTTGTGAACGGTTGAACCCTGGGACAAAGGGAGACCGTGTTTCAAAAACTGTCGTGAACTTCAGGAGGAGACATATGGCATCAACAGGCTTGTGGTTTGCCGTGGCTTGCGGCGTTATCGCCGTGATCTACGGACTCGTCTCACGCAGCTGGATCCTTGGCAAGGATGCCGGCAATCCCCGGATGCAGGAAATCGCGGCCGCGATCCAGGCGGGCGCTGCTGCCTATCTGGCCCGCCAGTACCGCACCATCGCCATGGTCGGCGTGGTGCTGGCGATCCTAATCGGCATCTTCCTCGACATGAAGACGGCAACCGGCTTCGTGCTCGGTGCGCTCCTGTCAGGTGCCTGCGGCTTTATCGGCATGAACGTCTCGGTACGCGCAAATGTGCGTACGGCTCAGGCGGCAACGCAGGGCATCGGCCCGGCGCTCGATGTCGCGTTTCGCGGCGGTGCCATTACCGGCATGCTGGTGGTCGGCCTCGGTTTGCTCGGTGTGTCGGTGTTCTACTGGTACATCGGCGGACTCGAGACACCCGACTCGGCTACGCTGAAGCCGCTGCTGGGCTTTGCGTTTGGATCGTCGCTGATCTCCATATTCGCGCGTCTGGGTGGCGGCATTTTCACCAAGGGAGCGGATGTCGGTGCTGACCTCGTCGGCAAGGTCGAAGCGGGCATTCCTGAAGACGATCCGCGTAACCCGGCCGTGATTGCCGATAACGTCGGCGATAACGTCGGTGACTGTGCGGGCATGGCGGCCGACCTGTTCGAGACCTATGCAGTGACGCTCATTGCCACCATGGCGCTGGGCGCGCTGATGGTGTTGTCGGCACCGGGCGCGGCAGTGATCTATCCGCTGGTTCTCGGCGGCGTGTCGATCATTGCGTCCATCATTGGCGTGATGTTCGTCAAGGCCAAGCCTGGCATGAAGAACGTGATGCCGGCGCTGTACCGCGGACTGATCGTGTCCGGCGTGCTGTCGCTGATCGCGTTCTACTTCGTCACGACCAGCATGTTCCCCGAGCCGGTGACGATGGCGGGGGAGCGCACCGCGTCGGCGATGGCCCTGTTCGGCTCCTGCATCGTCGGCCTCGTGCTGACTGCAGCGATGGTGTGGATCACCGAGTACTACACCGGTACCGATTTCCCCCCGGTGAAGCACATCGCGCAGGCATCGACAACCGGACATGCGACGAACATCATCGCCGGTATCGGCATTTCGATGAAGTCGACTGCATGGCCGGTGCTGTTCGTCTGCGCCGGTATCCTTGTGTCGTATTCACTGGCCGGCCTGTATGGCATTGCGGTGGCCGCGACATCGATGCTGTCGATGGCCGGCATCATCGTGGCGCTCGATGCCTATGGCCCGATCACAGACAACGCCGGCGGCATTGCCGAGATGGCTGAACTGCCCGACAGCGTGCGCGACATTACCGATCCGCTTGATGCCGTCGGCAATACTACTAAGGCAGTGACGAAGGGCTATGCGATCGGCTCTGCCGGTCTCGCCGCGCTGGTGCTGTTCGCTGACTATACCCATGCGCTCAGCGCGCGCGGCATTGCGGTGACCTTCGATTTGTCCGACCCGATGATCATCGTCGGCCTGTTCATCGGCGGCCTGATTCCCTTCCTGTTCGGTGCGATGGCCATGGAAGCGGTCGGCCGCGCCGCGGGCTCGGTCGTCGAGGAAGTGCGGCGGCAGTTCCGCGAGATCCCCGGCATCATGCAGGGTACCGGCAAGCCGGAGTATGGCAAGGCTGTCGACATGCTCACGGCCGCGGCAATCAAGGAGATGATGATCCCGTCGTTGCTGCCGGTGGTCGTGCCGATCGTGGTCGGCCTGGTGCTGGGGCCGAAGGCATTGGGCGGCCTGCTGATGGGCACCATCGTCACTGGCCTGTTCGTCGCGATCTCGATGTGCACAGGGGGCGGCGCGTGGGACAACGCGAAGAAGTACATCGAGGACGGCCATCACGGTGGCAAGGGCAGCGAGGCTCACAAGGCCGCTGTCACGGGCGACACGGTCGGTGATCCGTACAAGGACACCGCGGGTCCGGCGGTCAACCCGCTGATCAAGATCATTAACCTGGTGGCTCTGCTGATCGTTCCGCTGCTGGGTGCGACCGGTCTCATCGGCTGATTTTGCCCCCGGTGCACGCTGCGCGCTGCAGTGTGCACCGGGCGGTATCAACCTGGGCTTTATCCAATTCAAAGGCAGCTTCGGCTGCCTTTGTCTTTGGTGCGGTTATCATAGCGGGCTGACGGCAAGCCACGAGCCTCTGCCTGCTCTGCTTCTGTAACCTCAGCGAATCTGGAGAAAGAATGGAAATCAAGAACAACGTCTTCATCATCACCGGTGGTTCATCGGGTCTCGGTGCCGCGACCGCACGCATGATCGTCGACGGCGGTGGCAAGGTCGTGCTGGCTGACGTGCAGGTTGATGCCGGTGAAAAGCTGGCGGCTGAACTCGGTGGCAAGTTCGTGAAGTGCGATGTGACCTCGGAAGCGGATGGCCTGGCCGTCGTGGCAGCGGCTCAATCGATGGGCAAGCTGGTTGGCCTGGTCAACTGCGCCGGCGTGGCGCCGGCGGTGAAGACGGTCGGCAAGGATGGCCCGCATCCGCTCGACGTGTTCCAGCGCGTGGTCAACATCAACCTGATCGGTACCTTCAACATGTCGCGTCTGGCAGCGGCTGCGATGTCGAACAATGAAGCCAATGCCGGTGGCGAGCGCGGCGTGATCATCAACACCGCGTCGGTCGCTGCCTATGATGGCCAGATCGGCCAGGCCGCCTATGGCGCATCGAAAGCCGCTGTGGTCGGCCTGACTCTGCCGATGGCACGTGACCTGTCGCGCAACGGTATTCGCGTGATGACGATCGCTCCGGGTATTTTCGAGACGCCGATGCTGCTCGGCATGCCGCAGGAAGTGCAGGACGCGCTGGGCAAGATGGTGCCGTTCCCTCCGCGCCTGGGCAAGCCGGCCGAGTACGCGCATCTGGCGAAGACCATCTTCGAGAACACGATGATGAACGGCGAGACGATCCGTCTCGACGGTGCAATCCGCATGCAGCCGAAATAATCGACGGTTTCGCTGTACCCAAGGCCGCACCCGGGCACATAGCCGGGTGCGGTTTTTTGCCGGTACCGTCCTGTGTCGGCCAGTACGGGCCAGTGCCCGCCTATATAGCTGCTGTCGCGTCGAGATCATAGTAGCGAGCGAACGCACTGGCCATGCATGCGCACTGGTAATCTGCGAGCCATGTCCACGCCGCAGAAGACTGCGTTATTCCTGACTGGCGGCGGCGCGCGCGCCGCTTACCAGGTCGGTGTTCTGCAGGCAATTTTCTCTTTGCTCAGCGAGACCGGCTGGTCATCTCGCGCGAATCCTTTCGACATTGTCTGCGGCACCTCCGCAGGCGCGATCAATGCGGCGGCGTTTGCCTGTCGCGCTGATGATTTCGAAGAGAGTGTCACCCAGCTGCTGCGCGCGTGGCGCCAACTGGATGTCGGGCAGGTGTACTGCGCAGACTCGATCGGCGTGATTCGATCGGGTGCACGCTGGCTGTCGTTGTTGTCGTTCGGCTGGCTGCTACGCAAATGGCATGCGCAGCCGCCGACCTCGCTGCTCGACAACGTTCCTCTGGTCGGACTGCTGCACAAGATGCTCGACCTGCCGCGGCTCGATGCGGCACTTGACGCCGGCTGCCTAACGGCGCTTGCGGTCTCTGCATCGTCGTATACTGCCGGACGGCACGTTACCTTTTATCAGGCGGCTTCCGAGATCCCCCCCTGGCGGCGCGCGCAACGCATGTCGGTACCGCAGCAGATCGGTGTCGACCATCTGCTGGCGTCTTCCGCAATCCCGCTGATTTTTCCGGCCATTCCTCTCTACTGTGGAGAGCGCTGTGAATATTTCGGCGATGGCTCGTTGCGCGAAGTGGCACCTATTTCGCCGGCGATCCATCTCGGCGCCACTAAGGTGCTGGTGATCGGGGCTGGCAACATCGACGGACCGGATCGCGGCGTTGCCGATTTCTCCGGCTACCCCAGCCTCGCGCAGGTGGCCGGCCATGCGTTGTCGAGTATTTTCCTTGACGGTCTGTCCGTCGATCTCGAGCGGACGAACCGGATCAACAGCACGCTGGCACTGTTGAACTCCGACCAGCTGGCGCGCACCAGCCTTCGGCCGATCCGTATGTTGGCGATCACTCCGTCGCAAGCACTGGATGCCATTGCCAGTCGGCATATTGGGAGTCTACCCACGCCGATTCGAACTTTGCTATCGGTCATCGGTGCAACCGAGCGCCGTGGTGCGGCATTGGCGTCCTATTTGCTGTTCGAATCCAGTTATACGAAGGCACTGATCGAACTCGGGCAAATCGATACCTTGAATCGTAGGGATGAGGTTTTGGCCTTTTTTGGTTTGAGATCAGAGCAGAAGCCCACCGTTGTCACCCGTGAACCGCTGAAGAAATTACTTCGAGGAAATTCTTTGCTCAGCTAAACGCCTTTGATAAATCAATTCTCGACGTTAGGGGTATTTTGATGCCGAAAGCTGCAATAGTGATATTTTTGCACTTTGTTTGTGCGATGGTCGGCTATCAGGGGTTTTATCGGAACCAAAGCGCAGGTATCATCTCGAATTGCTGTATATCAAGCGACTCAGCCATAAAAATTCGTTAAGGCATCGTCTTGGTGCTTCTACGCGCGAAATTGCAATAAAAATAAGCTCAATCTGAGCGCGTGTGCATTTAATTGTTTCAACAGGATCGTGAATATTTACATGCTCAGCGCGCCTCCACAGCGCGACGAAGGGATCCAGGAAACAGTGGCAGGCGGCGGGTTGCTGCGTGCGGTGCCGGGGAATGTAGTGCAATCCATTCGCGCCTTCCGGGTCGCCGAACTGCAGTCCGAGGCCATCCGGCTTGCCCAACATTTTCTGTATGCGAATTGCTCGCAGGTATTGACGCGCCAGCAGGTTCTCGCGGCGATTGCCGAATCTTTCCATCTGCCTAAGCCGAATGGTAAAAATTTCGATGCGCTGCGCAGCTGCCTGACTGAACAGATGCACAAGGCCGGCCGGCAGACGGGTTTCCTGATCGTGCTCGAGCAGCTGCCAGCGACTCAGAAGTTCGACCGCGAAGCGCGTGAAAACCTGCTCGACGTATTCCGCGATGCGGCCGATTTCTGGGCCGAGAAGAAAATTCCGTTCCGAGTGTTTTTCTCTTTCCAGTGAGTTGAGCACCACCCGCCGTTGGCTGGTACCTCCGCGCGCCACAGCGCGACTTTCGCTGCTTGCTTTTCCTCATGGCCTCGGGGATCGCCGCCGATGCGCTGTTAAAATGCGCGCCATGAAACGAATCGTCATCCTGATTTCAGGGCGAGGCAGCAACATGGAAGCCATCCTGCGTGCGGCCGCCGCAGAAAAATGGCCCGCACAGATTGCCGCTGTGATCAGTAACAAAGCCGGTGCCGCCGGACTGAAGACGGCTGAAGACGCTGGCATTCCTGCGGTCACCATCGAGCACCGGAATTATCCCGACCGAGATGGCTTTGATCGTGCGCTTGCCGAGGCGATCGATCAATTTTCACCAGATCTCGTCGTACTCGCCGGCTTCATGCGCATTTTGTCCGCCGCCTTTGTGCAGCACTACCATGGCCGGCTGCTGAACATTCATCCGTCGCTATTGCCCAGTTTCCCGGGACTGGCCACGCATCAGCAGGCGCTGGATTCCGGCGTCAAATTCCACGGTGCGACTGTGCATTTCGTTACGCCGGAACTGGACCATGGCCCGATCGTTGAGCAGGCAGTCGTCCCGGTGCTCGAAGATGACACCGAGTCGGTATTGGCGAAGCGTGTGCTCGAGCGGGAGCATGTGATTTACCCGCGCGCTGTGCGCGACATCATCGAAGGCCGCGTCTGGCTGGATGGCGAGCGTGTGCGACGCGTCGCCGCGCGCTGAATTTTTACGGGCCGCGACCGCGTTCCGTCGTTTTTTGCAGGATTCCCATGAGATTGCCCCCGTTTGTCGTCGGCAGCACGGAAGAGGTATTGCGCGAGATATTGCGTTTTGCCGGTCCGGCCGATGTGACTTTGTCCCGTTATTTCCGTGAGCACCCCCGACTGGGCGGACGCGAGCGCGCTGCGATCGCCGAGGCGGTCTATAGTCTGCTGCGTAACCGGCTGGTGTTGATGCAGTTTGTCGATTCCGGTGTCGGCTCGCAGATGCGTCGTGTCGCATTGCTTGCGCTTGTCGAAGCGGTGGGTGCGGATTCGATTGCCGGTTTGTCAGAGCCCGAGACGGAATGGCTTGCGCGGGTGATGGGTATCGACCGCAGCAGTCTGCCGCTGGCGGTGCGCTCGAATTTTCCTGACTGGATACGCGAGCGTTTTGTCGCGCAGCATGGCGAAGAGGCTGCGGTGTCCTTGATGGATGCGCTGAACCGTCCGGCGCCACTCGATCTGCGCGTGAATGCACTGAAGTGCTCGCGCGATGAGGCTGAAGCGGCATTGGGTGTAGCGGGTATCGACTTCGAGCGCACGCCCTATTCGCCGCTGGGCCTGCGTCTGGCCAGGAAGCCGGCATTGCAGAACCTGCTGCTGTTCAAGGACGGCGGCATCGAGGTGCAGGATGAGGGCAGCCAGCTGCTCGCGCAACTGCTGGGTGCCAAGCGCGGCGAGATGGTGGTGGACTTCTGTGCCGGTGCCGGCGGTAAGACACTCGCTATCGGCGCCGCCATGCGCAATACCGGCCGGCTGTACGCATTCGACGTATCCGAAAAGCGTCTGGCCAAACTCAAGCCGCGTCTCGCGCGTAGCGGTCTGTCGAACGTGCACCCGGTGGTGATCGCGCATGAGAATGACGCGAAGGTCAAGCGCCTCGCCGCCAAGATCGATCGTGTACTGGTCGATGCGCCGTGCAGCGGGCTGGGCACCTTGCGGCGTAATCCCGACATGAAGTGGCGTCAGCAGCCGGACGATGTCATCGAGCTGAATGTGAAACAAGCCGCGATCCTGGCCGGTGCTGCACGGCTCGTTAAACCGGGCGGGCGACTGGTCTATGCGACGTGCAGTCTGCTGGCCGAGGAAAACGAGCACATTGTCGATGCATTCATCGCCGCGCATCCTGAATTTGCGCTGCTGCCGGCAAACGAGTTGCTTGCATCGCAGAAAATCGCGCTCGATACCGGAAAATACCTTCAGCTCCGTCCGGATCTTCATCAGACTGACGGCTTCTTCGCTGCGGTACTCGAACGCCGACCATGATTGGGCGGCAGCATCGGCTGTGGCGCTGGCTGACGGCTGCTTCGCTGCTAGCGGCCTCAGCGGCCTCAGCGGCCTCAGCGGTCGCCGCGGCCGAAACGTCCGGCAGTGCTGCACACGCCTGCGCCGAGGCCCCGCAGTCAACTACGCCCGCTGCCATCGAGGTGTACTTCCCGCCGTGGGACGACGCAGAACATCGTCTGTTGGACGTGTTGAATCATGCCCGCCACCAGATTCTGGTGCAGGCTTTTCTGCTGACCAGCCGGGATATTGCTGTGGCGCTGATCGCTGCCCATCAGCGCGGTATCGAGGTCCGGGTACTGGCCGACGCAAAACAGCATGCAGAGAATCCGCTATCTCAGCTGCCGTCGCTGGCCCGCGCCGGCATACCGGTATGGCTGGAAGATCGTTATCGGAATGCTCACAATAAGGTGATGATCGTCGATGCCGGATCGCCGGCGCCGGTGGTGCTCACCGGCAGTTATAACTTCACCCGCAGTGCGCAGCGGCTGAATGCGGAAAACTTGCTGATCATTCGCGGCCAGGCCGCCGTTGCCGGGCAATATGCGGAGAATTGGAAACGGCATCGGATTGCCGCGACGCCACTGGCGCTTCCCTGATCTGGCTTTGGTTTGCGCTTACCGAATATTGATATCAATTCAATGATCGCTCAGCAAATGCCTGCCAAGTCTGCAAAATAGACTCGCTGGTCGCGCTCTTGCTAAGCAAGTCTTTGATTTACAAGCCCTTATACGAAAAAAATCGGCCCCCGACAGAACGTGGCAGGGCAAAAGAAAGTACAATGCAAGACTGGGCGGGATAGAGACTAAGCGTTTATTCGGGCCCGCTGATTGTATGGAGAAAAAATGAATCAGAATTCCGGTCTGGATCTCGTCCTCGATTTCCTGCTGAACGGTGTAACTCACGCGAGTGGTTGGGAAATCCTGCTGTTTACGATGGCAGTTACCCACATCACCATTGCGGCTGTGACCATCTTCCTGCATCGCTGCCAGGCACACCGTGCGCTGGACCTGCATGCGATCCCGAGCCACTTCTTCCGCTTCTGGCTGTGGATGACGACGGGTATGGTCACCAAGGAATGGGCGGCGATCCACCGCAAGCATCACGCGAAGTGCGAGACGGTCGATGACCCGCACAGCCCGATTACCCGTGGCATCGAGAAAGTGGTGTTCGAAGGCGCCGAGCTGTATCGCGTCGAGGCGAAGAACCGCGAAACCATCGAGAAGTACGGTCACGGCACGCCAGATGACTGGCTCGAGCGGAACGTATACTCAAAGCACTCGGCACTGGGCGTGTCGCTGATGCTGATCATCGACATCGCCTTGTTTGGCGTACTGGGCCTGACGGTCTGGGCGGTGCAGATGGCCTGGATCCCGGTGACCGCCGCCGGCATCATCAACGGTATCGGCCACTATTGGGGCTATCGCAATTACGATTGCAAGGACGCGTCGACGAACGTCCTGCCGATCGGCATCCTTATCGGCGGCGAAGAGCTGAACAACAACCACCACACGTTCGGCACGTCGGCCAAGCTGTCGGCCAAGTGGTATGAATTCGATATCGGCTGGATGTACATTTCCATCCTGTCCTTCTTCGGCCTGGCCAAGGTGAAGAAGGTCGCGCCGGAGCCGAAATTCGATCGCACCAAGAGCGTGGCCGACAGCGCGACGCTGCAATCGATCGTTGCGAACCGCTACGACGTGATGGCGAAGTATGCGCGCTCTCTGCGTCGTACCTGGAGTGAAGAGGTTGCGCAGATTCGTGAGAAGTCGAAGCTTGAGTCGGGCTTCCTGAAGTCGACCAAGCAGCTTCTTCAGCGTGAGCCGGCCAGCCTGGAGTCCAGCCAGCAGCAGCAGCTGTCGGAGCTCTTCAAGCACAGCAGTACGCTCAAGACCATGCACGAAATGCGCGCCGAGCTGGCCGCACTCTGGGAGCGTTCGCATTCGACCAGCGATCAGCTGGTGCAGCAACTCCGCGACTGGTGCGCTCGTGCCGAGGCCTCGGGTATTCGCTCGCTGCAGGAGTTCTCGCTACGCCTGCGCAGCTACGCATAACCAGCACAACACAGGACACCGCGCTTGCGGTGTCTGAAAACAAAAAACCCGCTCAGCAGAGCGGGTTTTTTATTGGAGAACCGATCAATTACTTGATCTTCGTTTCCTTGTATTCGACATGCTTGCGAGCTTTCGGATCGAACTTCATGATCGCCATTTTCTCGGGCATCGTGCGCTTGTTCTTGGTAGTGGTGTAGAAGTGACCGGTACCTGCGGTCGACTCCAGTTTGATCTTTTCCCGGCCTTTGCTGGTTGCCATGATGTCTCTGTTCCCTAATCTGAATTCGTTTAAATCTTGGCGCCGCGTGCACGCATGTCGGCGAGCACAGCATCAATGCCAAGTTTGTCGATGATGCGAATGCCGGCGTTCGAAACCGTCATACGCACCCAGCGGTTTTCCGACTCAACCCAGAAGCGACGGTTCTGCAAGTTGGGCAGGAAGCGACGCTTGGTTTTGTTGTTTGCGTGGGAAACGTTGTTGCCGACCATCGGCTTTTTCCCGGTTACTTCGCATTCACGTGCCACAGCAGACTCCTTGAAAATTTCCGAAATTTGGAAAACCGCGAGTTTACAGAAAAACGCACGAATATTCAATGACTTGCAGAAAAAAATTGTGTCTCTCTGTTCGTCGAATAATTTAACAAATTTTCGCGCCGTTGCAAGGCTTTGCTTCAATCAGCAGAGGCCATGAGCGCTGAATGACCAGATTTCCGTTGGCGTCACGATCAGGTGATCCAGCAGATCGACCTCGATGCAGGCCATGACCTGCTTCAGTTTGCGCGTGAGCGCCTTGTCACTGTCGCTCGGCGTAGCCAGCCCGCCCGGATGGTTGTGCGCGAAGATGACCGCAGCCGCATTGTGTTTCAGCGCCAGCCGCACCACTTCGCGCGGATAGACGCAGACCCGGTCCAGTGTGCCTGTCGCCAGTTCTTCGCAGGCCACCAACCGGTGCCGCACGTCGGTGAAAAGGCCAAGGAAGCTTTCCTGCTGCCGGCCATTGAAGCGATGTCGAAGGAAGCGCGAGACTGCCGGCGCGGAATCGAACACCACGCGCTCGGCGAGTACCTGCTCGAGCGCGCGCCGCTGCAATTCGTTCACCGCCAGCAGTTCGGCGCGCTTGGCGTCGCCGAGCCCGCGAATGTTCTTCAGCTCGTCCGGTGTGGCCGCGAGCAGCCGGGCGAGCGAGCCGAAGCGCTGCAGCAGCGTGCCACCCAACTCAACGGCGCTGGTGCCGCCCGCGCCGGTGCGTAGCAGCAGGGCCAGCAGTTCGCTGTCGGCCAGCGTGGCCGCGCCCATCGTCAGCAGGCGTTCGCGTGGTCTGAGTTCGGCCGGCAGGTCGGTAATGCGCATGTTGCCTCCGCAGGCAGGGAAGAGAGCCTCGGGACTGTACTGTGCTGCAGGCGAATGCAGGCGTAACGCGCCGTCCGGGCTGGCTTACAATAGCGCGCTTACGTTCAGTCTTCAGATTTATGTCGAATACGCCACAACCCGTTGTCACCGAAGGGGCTTTCCTGACCCTGCATTACCGCCTGTCGTCGCAGGACGGCCGCGACATCGTCACGACCTTCAACGACAACCCGGCTACGCTGCAGCTCGGCGCAGGCCAGCTTGTGCCCGCGCTCGAGGCGCGACTGATCGGCCTGGCCGAGGGCACGAGCCAGACCTTCGAGCTGGCCGCCGGCGAGGCTTTCGGGCCGCGCAACCCGGAGCTGTTGCAGCGTGTGTCGCTGACGACACTGCGCGAGAACTCGGATGCCGACGAGGACTATGCGGTCGGCGACGTGGTCGACTTCAATGCGCCCGGTGGCGGACGTTTTGCCGGCGTCCTCCTCGAACTCGGCGATGACGACGCGCTGTTCGATTTCAATCACCCGCTGGCAGGCCAGCCGGTGAAGTTCGAAGTCCGGATCATCGGCATCCTCTGACCTGACGGAGCGACTGTGAACAGCCATAACGAAATCCTGCTCGCGCAACCGCGCGGATTCTGTGCCGGTGTCGATCGTGCGATCGAGATCGTCGAGCGGGCGCTCGCGCAGTTCGGCGCACCGATCTACGTGCGGCACGAGATCGTTCACAACAAGTATGTCGTCGAGGACTTGCGCGCGAAGGGTGCCGTGTTCATCGAAGACCTGGCCGACGTTCCACCCGGCAGTCACCTCGTGTTCTCCGCCCACGGCGTGTCCCGGGCGGTGAAGGCCGATGCCGAGCAGCGCGGCCTGAAGGTATTCGACGCGACCTGTCCGCTGGTGACGAAGGTGCATGTCGAGGTCGCGAAGATGCGCGGCGAGGGCCGCGAGATCATCATGATCGGCCACAAGGGGCATCCCGAGGTTGAGGGCACGCTGGGCCAGAGCGATGGCGGCATGTACCTGGTCGAGACGATCGCCGATGTCGAGACGCTGACCGTGACCGATCCGCAGCGGCTGGCCTTCGTGTCGCAGACCACGCTGTCGGTCGACGATACGGCCGGCATCATCGACGCGCTGAAGAGCCGCTTCCCGAATATCGCCGAGCCGAAGAAGGGCGATATCTGTTACGCGACGACGAACCGGCAGCAGGCGGTCAAGTTCATGGCGCCGCAGGTGCAGCTGGTGATCGTGGTCGGCAGTCCGAGCAGCTCGAATTCGAATCGTCTGCGTGAAGTCGCCGAGAAGAACGGTGTCGAAGCCTACATGGTCGACAATGCCGACCAGATCGATCCCGCGTGGGTCGCCGGCAAGTCGCGCATCGGCGTCACCGCCGGTGCCTCTGCGCCCGAGGTGCTGGTGCGGCAGGTGATCGAGCGCCTCGGGCAGATCAGCCCCGCGACCGTGCGCGAACTCGACGGCGCAGAGGAAAACGTCACCTTCCCGCTGCCGAAGGGCCTGACGGCCCGTGACGGTGCGTAAACGATGGACATCCTCGTCCAGCAACTGATCAACGGCCTCGTGCTGGGCAGCATGTATGCGCTGGTCGCACTCGGCTACACGATGGGCTATGGGGTGCTGAACCTGATCAACTTCGCCCATGGCGACGTGCTGATGATCGGCGCCATGGTGAGCTGGACTCTGCTGGAAGTGCTGCAGAAGCTGAGTCCGCAGATGCCGGGATTGCTGCAGCTG